>ERZ869936.155-NODE-155-length-87702-cov-17.338357_pt1 | contig 87702 bp, 59 predicted proteins | sample MGYA00520876_ERZ869936 | MGnify/ENA primary metagenome ERZ869936 (study PRJEB32218, sample SAMN09650985) | biofilter metagenome | isolation source: enrty point of leading RO module | place: Saudi Arabia: Thuwal, RO plant located on Red Sea | collected 2016-02-17 ... | reverse complement strand
CCTGCAGATTGTCACGGCGATCGCCGACATTGGGGCGTTCACCGGGTCGCGGTCGATCTCCAATTCCGGGTCGATCGCCGATTCCGGGCCGGTCTCCAATTCCCGGTCGATCGCCGATGCCCGGCCGGTCTCCGATCTCGGGTCGGTCCCCCAGGCCGGGCAACGTCGTGGGACGATCGCCGGCGCCGGGGAGTGTCGGGCGTTGGGAAGGCCGCTCGATACCGGGGCGTTCAATTCCCGGTCGATCGATGCCCGGTCGCGAGCCGCCGGGCCGTTCCACGGAAGGCCGCTCGATCCCCGGCCGCGTGCTGGGTCGGTTGCCCGGCTGAATCGACGGACGCGAGCCGGGCGTCAAATCGGGTCGCGTTGACGGACGCTGCGAGGGGCGGGCTGACGGAGTGGACGGACGAGTCGACGGACGCTGAGACGGCATCGAAGGCCGCGCTCCCGGAGACGGCCTGGTCTGCGCGGGTCGGGACGGACGGCTGTGACTCGGCATCGACGGGCGTGAAGCGGGGCGACTCGGCCGCGCTGCCGGCCGACTGGGACGCGCCGCCGGTCGGCTCACGCGACCGCCTCCCCCGCCGCCCCGGAATCCACCGCGGCCTCCGCCTCCACGACCTCGGCCGTCGGCGACCATCAGGGGGGCAAGGGTCATGAGAATCGCAGCCAACGCCACCAGGGAGCTTCGTGAAAACATGGATCGAGTCTGCCTCGTTGATGCTGTGTCGGATTCGCCGTCGCCGCAGAGCGATTCGATAATCAGTCTTCGTTCGGTTGCGGAGGCAAACGAACCATCGTGACGGGGTCGCTGGATTCCCGCATCTCGTCTCCGACGATCAGGCCCTGGTGCTGCCAGATAATCATCTCTTCGTCGACGACGGTGTAGACCGCCGTGCCGGTCGTCGTCTCGCCATCTGCGGTGACTCCGGCGGATGTGACGATCCACTGGTCGTCCTGCCGCGTCCACAATCCTGTGAAGAACCCCCCTTCCGAATCGAACGTCCAGGACCGCAGCTTCTTGCGGGAGGCGTCCCAGCCGATGCGCTGAACGCCGTTCATCTCGAGGCCCTCGTACGTCTGCACGGTGAACTCCCGCAGCAGATAGTTCCCGTCCTCCGACCAATTGCACGAAGTGTGAACAACGGTGTCATCGTCCTGGTTCACCCAGTCGCCCAGCAGCCACTCCAGTTGCCGCAGTTGCTCCTGCCGGCTCGCATGCTCCCGGGGGAAGTCCTTGAGCGTATTAATCCGCCACTTGCCGTCCCCTCCTTTCAGATGCAGGGCGGCATATTTTGAGGTAAATCGCGGTGCGTCGGCGGACTCGGAAGAGACGACGATTCCCTCTTCCAGAGCGACGGTGTCCGAGATGCGACGCACGCTCAGAATCTGAATCTCTTCGATCAGTGCGTCCGGAGAATGATCGAAGACGTCCTGAAACATCGCGACGATCGCATCACGCCCCACGGTGCGCTCGCCGAACTCGTCCAGAACTTCCGCGTCTTCCGTGAACATCTCTCCGATTGCTGCTGCATCACCACTCCGGTAAGCCTCCAGGAACGCCGCGGCCGAGTCCCAGAACGGTTTCTCTTCGTCCGGGATCTCAAAGCGTTCCTCGGCTTCTGATTCGTCATCGGCGATGGCAGCGACTGCCGTCGTTGGTGGCGCCGGGCACGACGCCCGTGTTCCTCCCACCAACTCGCAAGCAGTTCCCGCAGGCAAATCCGCGCGCATTGCGACGCCGTCGTTGAAGGCGGCATCCCCCAGGACTGCTCCCAGAAGAGATGCCGAGAGACAGAGCAGGAGAATCGTCAGCTTGCGCATGTCAGGCAGTCCCGAGTTAATCGGTTCTTCTCGATCGAGAGATTCCGTTACGCCAGCGCCTCAATCGGTTTCCCGCTGAAGAGCAGCGGCACCGGACGGCCGGCGAAGTCGTCGAACGTGTGTTCTGAATCGATGCCCAGATGCCGGTACACCGTCGCCATCAGATCCTGCGGCGTCTGCGGGTCTTCCAGCGGGTACTCGCTCCTGGAGTTGGTTGCGCCGACGACCTGTCCCATCCGCAGGCCTCCGCCGGAAACCCACACGCTGAACGCATGCGGCCAGTGGTCGCGGCCGAGACCGATCTGATCGGAAAAGTTCTTGGGAGCATGCGTCAACTTCGGAGTCCGGCCGAATTCTCCGCACGCCAGAACCAGCACATCCTGATCGAGGCCCCGGTCATACAGATCGTCGATCAGTGCCGACAGCGCCTGGTCCATTTGCGGGAGTCGTTCCCGCTGCGCGTAATCGATGTGAAACGCCGGAGCGTGGTCGTCCCAACTGAAGTGCTTCGTCGTGTCATTGGGCGCGGTGGCGTCCACGTTGATCACAGCGACGCCCGCCTCCGCCAGCCGCCGGGCAAGCAGACAACTCTGCCCCCACCGGTGCCGGCCGTAGCGGTCCCGTGTTTCGTCAGACTCCTGCTTGATGTCAAACGCGCCGGCGACGTCCGAACTGGTCAACAGGTCGAATGCCGCGTTGCGGAAGCGGTCGGTCGCCCGGAGCGCGCTCTGCTCCTCGGCGTCGCGGCGGAATCGGTCGAACTGATTCAGCAGCCCGCGGCGATCCTCCAGCCGCTGCAGATTCATGCCGTCGCTCAGGCTCAGGTTCCGCGGTTCGTAGTCGTCGGCCGCCGGATTGCCCGTCTCAAACGCCTTGTGTGAGACGCCCAGGTAGACCGGCCGCGTCATGAACGGGGCCTTCTGTGCACCGACGTACTGAGGAATCCCTCTCGCCTGCGCATTGCGAATGCGGCTGGCGACCATGCCGAAATCGGGATGTTCAGAAATCGCCTGCGACGTGGGATCTTCGCGGGCCGGTGTCTTTCCGGTCAGCACTTCAATGCTGCCGTCGTTGTGCGCCGACATCTTGTGATGCATCGAGCGGACGAGCGAGTAGCGGTCGGCCCGCTGCGCAAGCAGCGGCATGTATTCACAAATCTCGATCCCGGGCACGTTTGTCGAGATCGGATTAAGCGGCCCGCGATACTCGCTCGGCGCATCGGGCTTCATGTCAAACGTTTCAAGCTGGCTCGGTCCGCCCCACATCCAGAACAGGATGACCGACGTCCCCTTGCCTTCGGCGCTTGCAGCCGCGCGCTTCGCCATCACGTCCGGTAGTGTCAGACCGCCGAGCGCCAGCGCTCCCGCACGGAGGCACTCCCGCCGACGGATCGGACCCTGACACAATCGTCCCAACTTCAGCATGACAACCGTACCGCTTCGGATGCGGGTCGACTTCAGGAACCCCCGTTCGTCTCACGAACTCGGGAACCCGAACTTTCCAGCACCAATTATGCTCTCCCCAACCCCCGGCGCGAAGCCAGTCATTGGGCACGGAAGCCAATTACGAAATCGGATGTGCCGATTGCGCCACATGGAGCAAGCCGGCGGTGCGCAGTTGGCCGCGTTATTCGCATCGCTCACAGAGAGGCCTGTGACCCATCCGCTTCCTGAAGCCCGTCTTGACGGAACGGCCGATTCGCCACTTCTCTCCAACGCATCTGTCGCGTTCCCCGTATTTCCCCTGCAGGCGGGATGCTGCGATCGCCCGCTTGACGACTGCCGGGGCAGGCTTTCCAATGATCATAGCACGTTGCAAATCAGTGTTGGCGAACTGTCTCGCGGATTCTCGTCCTCGACAGTCCAAACACCGCTCGACGCGGACACATGGTCGAGCAATTTGCTCGAAAATGCTTTGCAAGTCGACGCATCGACGACGTCTATGACTGTTCGGGAACCGGCCACCGCGATGGAAACCAGAATCACATCGATGACGGTCGTCGCTCTACTGCTGTCGATTGCCGCCTGCTCCACACAGAAACCGCCCGAAGCGCAAGTGGGCGAAACGCAGGTCTCCGACGCGGCCGAGTCCTGGTCACCGCAGGCGATTGACCGGCCCCATCTGCCGAACGCTTACCGGTTGCATCCGAAGGTGATTTCGGGAGGGCTGCCCGACGGCGAGGAAGGATTCCGTGAATTGAGCGAACTGGGCGTCAAAACGGTCATCAGCGTCGACGGAGCCAAGCCGGACGTCGATTCGGCGCAGAAGTACCAACTCCGCTACGTCCACCTCCCGCACGGTTATGACGGCGTCCCGGAGGAACGGGCCCAAGAACTGGCGAAGGCGGTCCGCGATCTGCCGGGGCCGATCTATATCCACTGCCATCACGGCAAACACCGCAGCCCCGCCGCCGCAACGGTCGCTTGCGTCGGTTCCGGGCTCCTCGAAGCGGACCTGGCTCTCTCCGTGCTACGCACCGCCGGAACGAGCGAAAACTACCTGGGCCTGTACGAATCCGCCAAGTCCGCCCGACGGTTCGAAGACGACCTGCTCGACGCCCTGGAGGCGGAGTTCCCCGAAACGGTCGACGTCCCTCCGATGGCCGAAGCGATGGTTGCGATCGAGCGCACCTTCGACCGCTTGCAGGCGTTCAGCAGCAACGACTGGCAGCCGCTGGAGGAACATCCCGATCTGGACGCCGCTCACGAAGCCCTCCAGCTTCGAGAACACTTCACGGAACTACTGCGAACCGAAGAAGCTCAACGACGGCCCGCCGGTTTCGTGGAAGCCCTTCGCGAAAGCGAACTGGCGGCAACTGATCTCGAGACAGCCTTGCGCCAAAGACGCGATTCGGCTCAACCAGTTCCATCGGCGGCGCATAGTTCGCTGGACCGGCTCGCCGCCGATTGCAAGTCTTGCCACCGCCAGCACCGGGACGTCCCGCTCAGCGAAAAGCAACGTCCTTGAGCGCCTGCCGCCAGCCTCGTCGTTGTCTCATCGCTCAAGCCGCATCGACGCCCATGCGGCCAATGCATCCCGGTTGATCTTCACGTTATGCCGCGTGTCGACCGGCAACGACTCGTGCAGCAGGAACGTCTCAATCCGCTCGGTCAGTGGGTTCTTTGCTCCCAAAGCACGCAACTCTCTCCGCACGCGTTCTGCATCCGCCGGATCGGTGGGAAACTGACCTGCTTCCGGTTCAGCAATAATCACAGGCTTTTGACGCGGCTTCGGTCCCACCCCCACGAGCGCCGTGCGATAGATTCCCGGATGCTCGTTGAAAATCGCTTCACAGCAGACGGTGTACATTCGGCCGGCTTCCGTCTCGACGATGTGCGCCTTACGCCCGCAGAACCAGAGCAGGCCGTCGTCGTCGAGATATCCGACGTCTCCGATGCGATGCCAGATCGTCTCCCCGTCGGGAATCTTGGCCATTCGTGTGGCGTCCGGCCGCCGAAAATACTCCCGGGTCACACTCGGTCCGCGGACGACGATTTCCCCGATTTCACCCGGCGGCAATTCGCGCGCCTGGTCGATCGCACCCAGCGGTCCGTCCGTCACTTCAATGATCCTGACGTCCACTCCGGGAAATGTCCGGCCGACGCACGTCCCTGCTCCCCGTCTGGTCGCATCAGCCGTCTTCGCAAAGACTTCACTCGCTGAGATCGACGCGACCGGCAGGCTCTCCGTCGCTCCGTAGGGAGTATGAAAGTCGGCCCCCTTGCCGGTCAATGCGCGCGACATCCGCTCCAGCACGTGGCCGGGGACCGGTCCGCCCGCCGACAGAGCACGACGCAGCGTCGGCAACTCGATCTCTTCCTCCTCGCAATACCGTCCCACGCGGTTCCAGAAGGCCGGCGAACCGAACGCCTGCGTGACCTGCTGTTCCTCGATCGCCCGCACGATCTTCCGCGGATCAACGTCCGCCGGCCGCGTCGGGTCCATCTCAGGAATCACCGTCGTCACCTGCATCGCGGCGTTGAACAGACCGAACAGCGGAAATCCGGGCAGGTCAATCTCTCCCGGTTCGATCCCGTACCGGTCGCGAATCAGATCCACCTGCGCGTCGAACATGCCGTGTTCGTACAGGACGCCCTTCGGCGGGCCCGTGCTCCCGCTCGTGAAAATGATCGCGGCCGGTTCGGTTGCATCCGCTTCCACCGGCTTCCAGAGTTCATCGCCGTCCCGCATCAGCGAATCGTAAGTCGCTCCGCCCCAGAACCAGCGGCGCCCGACCGTCACATTCAGCCGTGCTGAGCGAAAACGGGACCGCATCAGACAACGGATCGCCTGCACGCGCGGGATCGCAACGAAACCGTCGGGCTCGACCTCCTCCAGGCACCGGAAGATGTTGGCCCGTCCCATCCCCGGATCGATCAGCACCACAACCGCGCCGGCCTTGAACAGGGCGAACGTCAACTCGATGAATTCGACGCTGAACGGCACAAACAGCACCAGCTTCGTCCCACAGACGACCCCCCGCCGTGCGAGCCCGCGCGCCAGCCGATTGCTCCGCTCCTCCAGTTCCGCGAAAGAGACGTGGGAGTAAGCGGTCGTTCCCGACGGCCGGCGCCCGAGAGGCTGGAGCACGGCGTCCTGGTCGGGCGCCGCCAGGGCCGATTGCTGAAGCCGCCGCGCGATGTTGCGATTCTCACTCATCCCGTCGGTCACGCGGCAACAGGGACGAGAATCTCTCCCTTCCCCAGTTCGAGGAAGTCTCCGCTGTAGCGGCGATACGTCGCCTCCAGCAGTTCGCCCGGCACGGCGAATCCACGCGCCCGCAGTTCACGGAGGTAGACTCTAAGCCAGGTCGGCTGAAACACCCCTGCCGCTTTGAACGTCGGCAGCATTTCGGGCGGCCTCTCCCCGCCGAACAGACCGATCGTCCCCCGTTTCATTCCGGCCCCCTGGCGAATTCCCGCCTCGCCGAAGACGAAGATTGACCCGGCAATCATTCCGACACCGAGGAAGTCGCCGGCGCGTCCGCCGATCGCAATTGTACCGCGACGCATGGAGTTCCCGATCTCGTTGCCGGCCTCCCCATCGATGATGATCTCTCCCCCGCTCATACCCTTCCTTCCGCCCCGATACGCCGCTCCCGCCAGATGACCGGCGTTGCCCCGGATGCGGATCGACCCTCCCCGCATCTGAGCGCCGGCCCAGTCCCCGGCGTTCCCCTCAACGACAATCTCACCCCCGGTCATCTCGGCCCCGAGGTGCATGCCCGTATTTCCTTCAACCCGCATCCGTCCGAAAGCCAGCCTGGTGCCGATCCGCTTGACGTTCGCACAGTCCCCGCTCCACACAATCTCGTCATCGTCGGCCGAGCCCTGCACGTCAAAAAACTCCCCGAGCGGAGTCTGCTTGTTGCCTCGTTGAACCAACGTCCGCTTGACGTCGTCCGGCGATTGTCCACGGACTGCCTCGAAACCGATCGCGTCGACCTCCAGAGGGATCGTCGAGGGCGTCTGCAACGTGATCTCAAGCGCCATCGGCCGATCTTTTCGAGGGTTGAAAGAGAGCCGCCTCAACGATGCAGCTTCCGACAGAGAAAAGCGTTGCTCGTTCCACGCATCACACTTGCAAAGCCGCATGACTCTAACGAGGCAGGGCCTCGGGCCATGCGAGCTACCGCTCGAGAGCGGGAACCCGCTCCCGTTGGTCGCTGACGCCTGACTCAAGTGCAACAACCTCCAGGAAGAAAGTAACCTACGCCTCTCTCCGCAAAAACGAAAGCCACCCGTCTCTGCCAAGCTCACGGCAAATCACACCAACGAGCCCCGCCTGCCGGAAAACGGGCTTCTATCGCACCGCGTCTCGCGAGTTGATCTTTCCGAAACGGCAGATTCGGCATGACTCGACACCCCGCAGAGGACGATACCTCACACAGAGACCGCCGCGAACCGTTTGCATTCACGCAGAGCAAGGAGGCTCGACATGGACTGGCTGCGCAAATCGTTTCTGTTGCTTGCTTTGGGCCCGGCGCTCTGGCTGGCCGGCTGTACTGATCAGCAACGCGATCTGCTGCCCACCGTCGCCTTCGATTCTCAGCGGCAAACGGAACCTGCTCCGACGGGCGAATTCCGCGGCACGCCCAGCATCCGCGACGAAATCTCCGTCGCCACCTGGAACATTCAGGTCTTCGGCAAATCGAAAATCGAAAAGCCGGAGGCGATGCAGGTCATCGTCGACATGGTGCGGCGATTCGACGTGATCGCCATCCAGGAACTGCGCTCCAAAGATCAGTCCGTAATCGACCGCTTTCTCGCAATGGTCAACACCGACGGATACCACTACGACGTCGTCGTCGGTCCCCGGCTCGGCCGGTCCTCGTCGAAAGAACAGTACCTCTATCTCTACGATACCGATCGCATCGAACTCCTCGAAGGATCGGTCTACACCGTCTACGACCCGCACGACCGCCTGCACCGCGAGCCGCTCGTCGCCAGCTTCCGCGTCAAAGGCGCCCTCTCAGGAAACGCCTGGACCTTCACGCTCGTCAACATCCACACCGATCCCGACGAAGTTGACGACGAAGTGAACGCTCTCGACGACGTTATCCGCATGGTCCGCCGGACCGACTCCGAGGACGACATCATCCTGCTGGGCGACCTCAATGCCGACGCCCGGCATCTCGGTGAACTTCGTGACCTGCCGAATCTGATGTGGACCGTCAGCGGGCAGCCGACGAACACCCGCGGCACGAAGTCCTACGACAACATTCTCTTCTCCGGCACGAGCACGTCCGAGTTCACCGGCTCAGCCGGGATTATCGACCTGCAGTCTGAGTACGCACTGACAAAGGAACAGGCACTCGAAGTCTCCGACCACCTGCCGGTCTGGGCTGCCTTCGCCCCGGTCGAGCAACCGGTCGAGTTTGCCTCAGAAGAGGCGGTCCTGCGGTAGGCACCTCGTCGTCCGGCAGGTTTTCAACCTGCCGGAGCAGGATGGAATCCGATCTAGCGCCGCACGCGGTCCTCGATCCGGAAGTATCGAAACCCGCCCGCGCTGTGGCTCCGCGCCCCTGTGATGCCTGACCCTGGCTACTCGCCGTGTCTGATTTCGTCGACGACCGGCAAGGTCCACTCACCATCGGCCGATACAAAGTACGGCACGGAGTACGCCTGCAGTCTCGCCAGTCCTTCTGATCCCAACGCCTGCTCGAGCGTCTTCCCTCGCATATGGCCGAGCAGCGCGACCAGTGCGGTGTCATCGGTCGCGACCGATTCCCACAAGGTCTGCTCCCCGTTCTTCCACGCGATGGCGACGGCGCCGTCCCGCATGTCGACGGAGAGCGTCTTTTCCGCCGTTTCGGCGACCGTCAATCCCTGCCCTTCCAGCATTGCGGTCAATCCAGCCGCAACCACTTCATGAATTGTCTCGAGCCCCCCTGCTGAGAGATCGACCGTCACGCTCACTGTCATGCCGGGAGCGAGCGCCGCATCGGACGGCCAACTCGCTTGCGTCGACGCAATTCGGTCGAAATCGATGGGAAGCGTCACGAGCTTGGAAGCCCCGTCCTCGTTCACCTGGTAGAGCAGTCCGCCGTCGATCGGCACGCGGGCCGACCAGGCGCCGCTCTGCCGGCCGCTGGCCTGCCAGACCCGGCGTCCGGTCGCCGTATCGACCCCGAGTGTCTTGCCGATCAGGAGAAACCGTCCGTCGGGGAACCACGCAATCGGGTCCGCCTGGATCGCCCCCAGCGTTGTGGTGGAACCGTACAGATCGATCGTGCGCGTCAACTCCCCCGAAGACGTGTCGATCAGGTAGAGACGCATCGCTTTGAGCGCTAGCTCTTCCAGCACCCCGATCCATCGCCCGTCCGGTGAGAACGACACGCCCTTCAGTTGGCCGAATTTCATTCCTTCGGGGTCAAGGTCGAGCGCGCACACCTGCTCGCCCGAGGCGATCTCGACGACTTCAATCGATTTCCCTCTCCCGGTCGCGGAAAGATACCGTCCGTCCGGGGAGCAACTCACCTTGTCATCCCCCACGAAGTCGAACTCGCGCTCAAACCGGGACACCTCCGCGCCGGTCGTCGCGTCGAAGACGAGGCAACGCCGCGTCTTGTCGGTGGTGCGCTCCGCCGTCAGCGGCGTCAGGACGAGCAAATGCTGCGGATCGATGAACGCGAGCAGTGCCACGTGGTGGATGTCCGGACTGGAAATCTGCTGAACCGGTTCTCCGTCAGCGGCGCGTAGGACGTTAAGCACGACTCCGTCCGGTGCGCACACCAGTTGTCCGTCCGGGCTGACTTGCTCGTGCAGACTGAACGGCGTCTCTCCAATCCATCGGCCGATTGGCTCTGAAGCGTTCAGGTCAAACACATGCCGCTCAACGCCGTCGAGGGTGGTCGCACCGGAGAGAACAAACGGCGCCTGCACCTTGGGCGTTCGAAATTCTGCACCGGTGAAGCCCGGCGGAACGCTCACACTCGCCTGGCCCGGCCATGCAGTGGCCGGTCCGCGACCGATCTCCAGCGGCTGCCATTTCTTTTCCACTCTGTTCGCCGCCTCGCGCGCCAGCCGGCCCTTCTCCACGACGGCCAGCACTTCCTCCACCGTCATATTGTGATCCGCAGCGAACTTCTGCATCGCGGCCATCCATTGTTCCGGCGTGGTCCCACGTTGCTGACCGGCCAATCGGCGGAATTCTGCAACTATCGCTTCCTCATCAACTGTTAACGCCGGCGCTTCCGGACTCGAACCGGCCGGCGCAGCTTCTCGCGTCCCCTCGGCGCTCGCAACGGTGGCATCGTCTCCCTGTGCCGCAACGTTCTCGCCTCGCGGCCACAGCAGGTAACCGGCGACGCCAACGACGGCGAGCACCGCAACGGCCGCCCCGACGCCAATCGCGATCCACAGTCCCCCCGACCCCCCGGACGACTTTTTCCTCTTCGATCGCGGCTTTGAAGTCGCGGGCTTCGCTCGCGCCCGAGGCGCACCGCCGGTCGTGGCTCGCGGCGCGGATCGCTCTCCCGCACGCGGAACGCGAACAGTCTCTCCGCACTCCTTGCACTTGAACGCCTTGCCCGCCCGATCGTCGGGGACGTTGTACTCCATGAAGCAGCCGTCGCACGTCGTCCGAATCGCCATGTCTGCCGGTCCCGAGAGCCCAATGATCGCCATCCCGCCGTGCCGCTATCTTGGTGGCGAATGGCGCTCGATGCAACGCAGCAAACAGGCTCTCCAGCGGCATTGCCGATTCTCCTGTAGGCGCCGGTTTCATTTCTCATCCTGACGCTCGCGCGAGACCCGGATGCGGTCGACGATCCACCAGGACCGGATCAGCCGACAAATGTCTCTCAACAATCGAAGCATGACTTCGGCCTGCTTCACTGAGGCTCGGCGACGCGCTGCTGGAGTTCCGCAAACTCCCGCTCCAGCATCTCCTTACGCTCCTGGGCGTCGAACTCAGCGGCCAGCTCTTCGGCCTCCGGATCGCGGCCTTCCAGCCGGTCGTAGGCGTCGCTCATCGCCTCGGCGCGCTCCACCCGTCCTTCCAGCCGGCTGAACTCCGCGAACGCCGACGTCCCCCCGGCTCGATCGAGGGCACAGTTGATCCGCCTGGCCGACTCCGCCCGCGACAGCCGCGCCACCAGCAGCGTTCTCTTGTGCCGCGCCTGGCGTGTCTTGTCCTCCAGATCCCGGTACGACTTCTGCAGTTTCTCGACCTGTTTCTGCTGAGACTCGTACGACTCCTGCAGCGTGGCGATCCGCTCCTCGGCGCGGAGTTTCTGATCCAGAGCGGACCGCGCGGCCGATTCGTCTTTTCGCTTCATCGCCGTTTCCGCCCGCCCCGCCCAGGTGTCGGCCTGTTCCCGGGCCGATTCCACCTGTTTCCCGAGTTGGATTTCATCGGCAATCGCGGCCGCGACTGAACTGCGAATGACTTCCAGTTCCTCCTCCATGTCGCAGATCAGTTGGTGCAGCATCCGTTCCGGATCTTCTACCTTCTCCCGCAGCGCCGTGACGCTCGACCGCATGACAAACGTAAAACTCTCAAGCCATTTCATGACGTAATCCTCCAGGAAAAATCGTTGATTGTCGGAAGCGGAGGCGACCGGTCAGTTCCACGATTGAAGCTCCGCCGAAATCAATCGCAGTCGTTGCAGCATCAGTTCGCGATGCCGCTCGCAGTAGGCCGCCAGACCGATGACGGCCGCACCGACGATCACGCCGGAAATCCACAGTACGTTCGGGTGATCGATGCTCCCGCGAACAACCATCGCCGCGATGTCTGCCAGCAGAAACGCCGTTCCCATGTACATCAGAGCGCGAATCCGCAACCCCATCGCGATCAGCGTCGTCGCGACGGAGAGAATCATCAGCGACAACAGGTGCAGCCAGCTACCTCCCACGATATGGAATGTGGGCGAGACCAGAATGACCAGTGCGCCCAGGTACCGCAGGGGATCGCGCGCTTTGTCCGGAACCTGCTCTCGCAGCAATTCGACCAGTCCGATCAGCGATGCTCCGAGGGGGATCATGAAGAACTGCGGATCCGACCAGTCGAGTTCTCGCCACAACAGAGCCAGTGCGACGTTCACAATCACGGCCGAGCCGACCAGCAATCCCTGACGCCGGCCTTCGAGGCCGCGCCAGAAGTAGAACCCGGCCGCAAACAGCAGCGCCAAGCTGTTGATCCCGAGCCACTCCGGTTCGTCGAAAGTCACGTGTCGGGCGAAGCCCAGCACGACCGACGCCGCAGGCAGCGCCATGCCCGTCATCGCCAGCGGACGCGCCAGAACTGCGGTTCGCGCGGTGCCCGACGCCCACCGGCTCACGCTCCACACCACGAACCCCGCGAACAGCACGCCGTACAACATCCCGGCGTGCGTCAGCGCGATCACATCGAAGCGAGCGAAGTAGATCACTCCCAGCAGCACGATTGTTTCGGCAAACCAGACGTGCTGCTCCGCACTCGCGCGGTCCGGCCCTGAATAGTCAACTGCACGCACACGAGACAGCGCCCGGTCAACATGCTGTAACGCCAGCAACAGGAACGAACCGGCCGCCAACAGCAGTTGAAACACGGAAAGCCCGGCCCCCTGATACGGCAGCGTCGCCAACAGTGATACGGCCGCCATCCACCACAGCAGGATCGACTGCCCCTGCTCGACTTCGCTGCCGAAACCCGAGTTGCGAGCGACCGCTCGCTGCCAGATCCAGGACAACCCGCACGCTACAAGCGCGACCGGCAGTGCACCGGCCGCATAGAGCGACCAGGTCAAATGAGTCAGGTTCGTCAGGCCCGGAATGCACGACTGCATCACTACGCACACAACCTGCCAACTCACGATGAGTAACGCGATCGTTCGCAGCGCCGAACGCTGGAGCGCAACCGAAAGGCCGAGCAAACCGGCCGCCGCCAGACCGCCCGCCACGATCATCTGCTGCGAATAGACCACCAGCGATGCAATCGCCACGACTCCCAGCGTCGCTCCGAGGCACCATTTCAACGGGGAAATCGCGACAGCCAGTGATGTTGCAATGCGTCGGTCGGATGCGAAAACACCCCCTTTCTGTGAGCGAATTCGAGGATGCCCCAGACGCAGGGTGGGTATTGTGATCGCCGCCAGTCCCGCCCAGATGGCTGGCAGCCAGGGGCGACCGATCGCGGGCCCCGTCCAATCAACCACTGTCGCACCGACGAGTGACAGCAACGCAAACCATCCGCACACGGTCAGCCACCCCTGCCGATGCCGCCACGCCGCTGCAAAGGCCCAGAAAACCAGGACGCCGCCCGCCGCCAGAGGCGCCACAACACTCTCACTGAATATCCCCGCCAGCGAGACCGGCATGAAGACCGAAGCCAGCGCGAACGACAGTCCCACACACGGCACGTGACGCGCCGATGGCAAGAATGCCTGGGCAATCAACCACCTTGGCCGGAGTTCCAACAGCAACGACCCGCCCCATAACCCGGTAAGCAGCAGTACGGTCAACGAGAAGACGTCAAGCCGGGACCACCCGGAATCCAGCATGCTGATCGCCGGAAAGGCGACGGCAAAGCAGACCGCGACATGGCCGACCCACGCTTTCCGCCACTGCAGCGCGTGAACCAGCAGCAGCAAGCAGACAGCGCCGCCGGAAAGTGTCGGCAGTGAACCACCCACATGGGTGAAGCTCTGCACGACCCAGCAGATCGCGCCAAGTACGGCCGCCGCGAAACTCGCCGTCTGGCAGGCGTCAATCCCTGGCGCGGCGGCATTCCTTCGATCGAGGCCCGCCGCCCAGCGATCAATTCGATACCCCGGAATCAACAGCAACGCAGAAGCCGCGCACCACGGCAACACGCGCAACGCCGTCGTGTCCGCAACGCTCAGAACCTGTACGGCAAAGGGTGCAAACCCGGCAGCAGCCGTCGCCAACGCGGCGATGCCGGTCAGCACCAGTCGTCGATCTCGAAACAACACTGCCTGCAACCCGAACATCGCGGTCAACGCGATGCCGACCGGGAAGATCGCCTTCACGTGTGTCAACGAGACGACCAGCAGGAGCAGCGTCATACCGATCGAGAAGTGCCGCAACGGCAGTGCGAACAGGCCGTCGTCCGCTCGCCGCCGCCAGCGGGCACACAGACTTGTCACCGTCAGCAGGGGCAAGCAAGTCAGCCCGTAGAATGCGAGCGGCAATCGCGATTCCTTCACCGCCTCCGCAGCCTGCTGAGTCATCATCAGCACCAGGTCGCGAAAGAACACGGGACAGGTGCGGTAGGCCAGCAGAACACATCCCAGCATGCACCACACGAACACGCGATGGCCGGTTCTGCGGGCCACCAGCGCGAACGTCACCGCCGCCAGCGCCGCTGAAGGGACCAGGGCGGGAGCGTCCGGAAATCCGATCGCTGAGAGACACTGACCTGTCGCAATTAAGCTCAGAGCTGTGAACAGCGGCAACAACAGACTCCACGGCAGCGGCCCTTTGAGGCTGCCATGCCTCTCTTCATGAACATCGGCCAGCGCATCGGCGGCAAGCAGCACCGGCAGTGCAACCAGCAGGCATCCCAATCCAATCCATTCGAGAGCGATGTGAGCCGCCAGACTGCTTGAAAACAGGACCAGAAACAGACCACCCAGCAATGCAACCGGAAAGAAGCCGAAGACCCGAGGCAGACGACGCTCCTCCGTCAGCCAGAAAACATGCCGGTTGACCTTCATCGTTCCGGCGGCGAACACCAGCCACACGAAGAAACCCGTCCACGGCGCCAGCGAGACCGGCAGCGCGGGAACGACTGCTCCCGCCAGACTGAGAACGACGTAGGAGGCGACAAACGTCGGTTGCGTTCGTCGCAAAAAGTGTCGCAGGATTCTCCGTGCGGCAAACGAGGCGAAGACGGCGTTCCCCAGCAACAACGCGGCCATTCCCCCGCTGGATATCAATCCCGCCGCAGAAGAGAGAGACTCGAAATCCATCCAGCGCACGGACAGAAAGCTGAGCGGAATCAACAGCAGCGTCAGCGCCATCAGCCCGGTGCCGGTCTTCCGCAGCGCCAGGTTGTGGTAGCTGATCTGCCCGGCCACATGAATCGCCGCCGTGTAGGCCAGCAGAATTGCGTATTTCCAGAGCGGCGTGTATTCCTCCCAGTGTGTGGTGACCAGCATCAACGACGACCCCAGCAGGATCGCCATCCCGACGCCCAGCATCCACTTGATGTTCCGCTCCTGAAAAAACGTGTCACAAAAGCGAACCAACCAGGATCCGGACTCGTGACTGCTGCTCATGGACGTTCCCTGCTGTCAGATCGAGACTCACTTGGCCACTCCTCCACTCTGACCGGCGAGGCCCGGTCGCCGGTATCACGGGGTTTCTCAGATTTTTTGAAACACTTTTCGTCGCGAGTTCCATCGACGCGCTTGTTCGGTTCCGCGACGCAAGCCGATTCACGAGCCTCCTGCTAGAATCACGACGTTCAGACTGCGACACAGCACGATGCCCCGCGACTACACCACCGAAAGCCTGGCCCACGATCCGATCCACGGATACATCGCCTTCACCTCCGGCAGCGGTCTGCCCGAGGGCGAAGTCTCCGAACAGGAGATCATCGACCATCCGTGGGTGCAGCGGCTCAGGCACATCCACCAGTTGCAGACCGCCTGGTGGGTCTTCCCGTCAGCGGAACACATGCGGTTTCAGCACGTGCTCGGGGTCATGCATCTCGGCTCCCGCGCCGTCGCCGAATGGTACGAGTCGCTCGCCGATGCCTGCCGCAACGTCCCCTCCCGCGCCTACGTCGAGTCCCTCGTGCGGATGGCCGGGTTGCTGCACGACGTCGGGCACGGACCGTTCGGCCACTTCTTCGACGATCAGTATCTCGCCCAATTCGGCGTCACGCATGAAGACCTCGGCGCACAGATCATCGAAGAAGAACTGGGCGACCTGCTGCGCTGCGTCCGCAGAAACCCCAACGGCGTGCTCGGTCCGCTCGAAGTGCTCGACCCCAGCCAGATCGCCTGGCTCATCCGTCGTCCGCGCGGCGGCAGGGACGACGAAGGGCATCCCGACTGGCTCCGCAAGCTCCGCGCCCTCTTCAGCGGCATCTACACCATCGACAACATGGACTTCGTGCTCCGCGACGCCTACATGACCGGCTACAACCCGCGGGCGTACGACGTCAACCGACTGCTGCACTACAGCTTCTTCACGTCCGAAGGCCTCTCGATTCACGTCCGCGGGCTGCCCACGCTGATCCACTTCATCGAGACGCGGGCCAACCTCTTCCGCACGGTCTACTTCCACCGCACCGTTCGCGCGCTCGACCTCGCTCTGGAAGAAGTCTTCGGCGACACCATGCCGCATCTGTTCCCCGGCGACCCTTCACAAAACCTCCACGCCTATCGCGGACTGACCGAATCATCTTTTCTCGTGGATGTGCAGCGTTGGATCGAGTCGGAGGACGCCGAGTTGCGCCGTGTCGGCCAGCAATGGGAGGACATCCTCCGCCGACGTGTGAGCTGGAAACTGGCGGTCGAGAAAACGCTCAATTTCCACACGGCGTCGGCCGAAGCAACCACGATCTTTTCGGAACCCGACCTGGTTCTCCGCCGCGTCCGGGACCGGCTTCCGCCCGGAATCCGCGAAATCCCGCTCAAGATCGACGTCGCCCGGCATTATCACCGTCCCAGCGGACGCCTGCCGGCAGGCGGCCAGAACTATCTGGTCGACCCGGCCTCCGGACAGACCCGCGAACTGCACGACGACGAACTGTTCAGGGCCCTGCCGACCAGCTTCATCATCTTCCGCATCTACAGCCGCGACCACGCCCACGACGCGGCGCTGGTGAACGCGCTCGACGCCGTCCTCGGCGACGGCGGCGACGCCAAAACCAACATGTGAATGAAGTGGAAGTAGGGTCTGCTTCGCGGACCGTTTTGCGAATCGCGCTCTGCTTCGCGCACCATTTCGCAGAGTCCGGGTGTGGTCCGCAGAGCGGACCCCATCACGATACGGCCGTCCGGTTGTACCGGCTGTGCCGGACGCGCCGCCGCCGGGCCTTCCGGACGTAACGGTCGTAACAGGCCGACCAGCCCTGCTCGATGCGCGCTTCGTACCGGCCCGATACGAAGGGCATGATCTCCGAACCGACCGAACTGCTGGCCGATAACCCCGACTGGATTCGAGTTCTGGCCGCCTATGTCGAGGCGGAGCAGCAACTTGCCGAGACCATCGAGCAGCAGCAACAGCAGCCGGCGGCGAGCGGCGAGGCCGACGACGACGACGAGCAAGAGTCGCCCCGCTCGAAGAAATGGCTGCCGCGCCTGCGGGAGGTCGAGCACATCGCTCCCTCGCAGCTTCCGGCGATTCACGGCAAGCTGATCGCCCACGGACTGCTCAAGTTCGACCTCCAGGGCCGCAATGACGGCGTCGTCTACCGCCTCACGCCCCAGAGCCGCGCCGCCGTCGGCGGTGTCAATCTCGCAGACCTTCCGATCTCTCAGCCACCGGACGTCGAGGCCGACACCGATCAGACAATCGACGAGGGATCGGGTACAGCCGACGCCGCATAGCAGCCCCGTAACGTACGCTGCCAGCGTGCGACCCTTCGCCGGCCGTTGCGTCCTCTTCTTCACCGGATGCACAACGTGATCTCAAAGGCTCGCTCCTGCGGCGCGAATCACCCGCCGGTCGCTACGCGGGCGTCCGGTGCCAGCACGTAGATCTCAACACGGCGGTTCTTGGCGCGGTTCTCGTCGTTCGTGTTCGGCGAGATCGGCTGGTACATGCTGTAGCCGGACACACCCATCCGGTTCTCTTTCAGGCCGAATTTCGCGAGGGCGTGCACGACGGCCGTTCCGCGATGGACCGACAGTTCCCAGTTGGTCGGGTGCCGCGCCGCCGTGCCGGATTTCTTGATCGGAATGTCGTCCGTGTGTCCCACGACGAGGATGTTGAACTGCTGGGCTTCTTCGCTGTTCATAATGGCGGCGAATTCCTTCAACAATTCCTGAGCATCCGGCCGGATCGAGTCGCTCCCCAAAGCAAACAGCAGATCGCTGTTGAACTTGCTGACGCCGGTTTCCGGATCGAATTCAAAGTCCGGATACCGCTCGGCCAGATCCCGGAACCGCTCACTGGTCGGACCCGGAAGCGGATTGCTCGATGCAGTGAGCAGATGCGAGTAACGATCGTGAAGCGCCGAACGCTCGGCGTTCAGGTTGTCCAGTCGCTGGCCGGCGATCGCCAGTTGCTGCTCCAGTTGCGCCCTTTCGGCGGCAAGCGCCGCGGCGGACTGCTGCGCCTGTCCCAGTTGCGCCGAGAGCGCCTGGTTCTGGCGGTACATCTGCATCGAACGCAATTGAGCCTGCCGCATCTGGTAGTCCGGCACCGTGTTGCAGCCGGCGGCCGTCAACACGAGCAGGAAGATGGCGGGAAGACTTCTGACGAGCCAGGGCCTCCGACCATGCGAGCTGCCGCTCGCCGGCGGGAACCCGCTCCCGTTGGTCGCTGAAACTTGATTCAAGCGCAACGAATTCCGGGAGAACAGTAACCTCAAGGCGCAAACATTCATTGGTTGGCTCCGATAGTTGCCGTCATGAGGCAACCGCTCACGTCATGCGCATACGGAGAACGGGCCGGGTCAGCGCGTCTGACTGCGCATACCGGAATCGCTCGCCGCTCATGCGGCACTTGGGGCAATCTGGAAACAAGGGAAACTTGAGTGGAGGAGGGGATGACACCCGCCGGAAGGGAGGGTTGAGAGAGACTGTATCCGGCAAATGTCGCCGCGCGTTATAGCCCCCCGCGCCCGACGAATCCAGAGGAACGGTCAATTTCCGCTCAAGTCGCGCAAGAACTGCCGGATGGCAGATCATCCCGTTTTCTCGGCAACGAGCCGCGCCCGCCAGGAGCGGGCCCCGGCACTCAACGACTGCTCTGCCAGATTTGAAATTGTGGAAGCCGATTTTAATCGGAGCACGAATCCCGAAGGGTTGAGTGCGGATTTGTCCATCGACATATTTACAAGCGGAGCCCTGACAGGGCATCAGGTCGTGTACTCGGAATTAAGCCGCACGTATTCGGCCGTCAGATCGCAGGTCCAGAAGCGGCAAGCCCCTTCACCCCGACCGATCACCAGTCCGATCGACACGTCACCGGTCTGCATCGCCGCCGAGACCGGTCCCTCCTCGATTCCGGTCGGCGCGCCCCGCTCATACACGGCATGGCCGTTGATCGTCAGCGAGCACTCTTCCTCGGCGAACGGAACCCCTGCGTAGCCCGCAGCCGAGACAATCCGCCCCCAGTTCGGATCGTTGCCGGTAATCGCTGTCTTCACGAGCGGACTGTCGGCCACCGACCGGGCGATTCGCGCGGCCTCCTCCCGGTTGCGGGCCCCGGTCACGTCGATTGTCACAAAATGCTCGGCCCCTTCCGCATCCCGGATGATCTGCAGCGCCAATTCCCGGCAGACCTCCTCCAGCGCCTGCTGAAACTCCTGCGACCCCCCGTCAACCTCGATGCCCGAGGCGCCATTCGCCAGCAGCAGCACCGTATCGCTGGTGCTTGTGTGCTGGTCGACGCTGATGCAGTTGAAACTCCGGTCCACGGCCTGCTGGAGAGCGCTCTCCAGGGCTGCAGGCGACATTCGCGCATCCGTCATCACCACCGCCAGCATCGTTGCCATGTTGGGAGCGATCATCGCAGCCCCCTTGCACGCGCCGCTGATCGTCACCTCGCCCTGCTTGATGCGGATCGTCCGCGACGCCTGTTTCGGCACCGTATCGGTTGTCATCATCGCTCTCGCTGCTGCGAGAAACGCGTGATTGCCGTCATCCAGTGCCGATGCTGCGCTCGGGATGCCCGCCTCAAGCTTGTCGAGCGGCAGGAAATGGCCGATCACGCCCGTTGAACAGACCAGGACGTCCTCCGCCGCACAGTCAATCTGCCCCGCCACCTGAGCCGTCACCCACACGGCATCGTCGATTCCCGTCTGTCCGGTGCAGGCGTTCGCGTTACCGGAGTTGATGATCACCCCCCGGGCGGTCTCCCGCGGCAGACGTTCCCGGCAGACTTTGACTGGAGCACCGACCACCTCGTTCTGCGTGAACACCCCCGCCGCCGCGCACGGACGTTCGGAGACGAACAGGGCGAGATCGAGCTTCTGCGGGTCCGACTTGATCCCGCAGGCATAACCAGCCGCGCGGAAACCGAGAGGCAATCGATGTTCTTCGGCCATAATCAGTCTGCTCTTCTCTCCGAGGCGGCATGGACGCTACAACAACGAGGCGTTTCACCACGGCGACCAATACTCTTTTCTCATCAGGTTCGCCAGCCCCACCGTAGTGGACGCAGCCGGCGTGCGCCTTTGGAGCGCGGCGACTCGTCGCCGCACTCCAGGGGACATCGACGCCGGACCGGGAGATGTGTCACTGACGGGGTTCCATTGCCTTCCCGACACTTTGGAAACCAGCCGTACGACGATGCCGTTGCTCGGATCGCGACCGCGTTCGTTGCCCATGCACAGCGACCGGGTTATAAGGGAAAACACGATCGGCCCTTCCCTGACGCGCGCCCGATGACTGACTTGCCGAACTCCGATCCCGACACGCTTGCGCCGTCGGACGACCCCGCCTCCGGGCAGCCGCCGGTCGAGCCGCCGCGAACTCTCGGGGGGACGCTCCGTCAACTCGGTCCGGGCCTCATCATCGCCGGCAGCATCGTCGGCTCGGGCGAACTGATCGCCACCACCAAAACCGGCGCGCAGGCCGGCATCTCGCTGCTGTGGCTGGTCATCATCGGCTGCGTCATCAAGGTCTTCGTGCAGATCGAACTCGGCCGGTTCTCCATCACGCACGGCGAAACCACACTGGCCGCGCTCAACAGCGTGCCCGGCCCGCGCAAGCTCGGACAGAACTGGATCCTCTGGTTCTGGTGGATCATGATGCTCGCCGGCATCACGCAACTCGGCGGCATCGTCGGCGGCGTCGGCCAGGCACTCGCCATCTCCTACCCCATCACCGGCGACTACGCCGCCGCGATCCGCATGCCCTCCTCGCGTGAACTCGGGCAGTACCTCAAGTGGGACGACGCGCTGCTCTCGGAGTGGGATCTGCAGATTCTTCAATCCGAAGAAGATCAACCTGTCACAGTTGAATTCTTTCATGCCTCCGCGGCAGGTCTCGGTACAGACGCGCTAATTGCATTCCGAAGGGAACAAGCAGGAAGAACGCGCGACCGACTTGATGATCTGGAAGCCGAGTCTCCGGATACGCGCGCTTTGTTGGATTCGACGTTCGCGAAAGTCACCGCTGCCAAGTCGCGCCTCAATGGCTCAGACTCGCTGGAAGCCACTAATGCAGTCAAGGAGCTTGATCGCGCTCGCAGCAAGCTCGCCGATGTGCTCCGAGAGGTCAATACGACGAGCTTTGGCATCGCAATCAGTGAAGCTGAGGCTTCTGATGGCGTAACCATCGGCGAGCATAGCCGGGAGAGGATTCAACGCGGACACGCGATTCTTTCGGCTCGCCTCGCCGACCTGGACCGCAGTGCTTTGCGAGCAACTGCTGCAATCGTCGCAAAAACGCTTGAACAGGAAGCCGTCCAGGCGGAAGCGAAGGCTCGCGACGATCTCGACGCCGTGAAGGCAAGGATCGCGTCGCATCAACCAGTTTGGCGTGGCGGTCTCGACGATGCGACCGCCAAAGTGGCTTTCCGTCTCGCGCACGAACAATCTGGCATCCGCAAGGCTGAACTGGATTTCCGCAAGAACGTCCTCAACACCCTCGTCGAACCCCCCACCCGCGACGACAAATACTGGGCCGGAGCCGTCTCGCTCCTCACCGTCGTCCTGCTCTACTTCGGCCGCTACGGACTGATTCAGAACTTCTCCACCGTCCTCGTCGTCCTCTTCACCTTCATCACCATCGGCAACGTCGTCGAACTCCAGCGAACTCCGCAGTGGCAGGTGTCACTGGACGATTTCCTCCGCGGCCTCTCGTTCGGCCTCCCCGAGGGCAGCGGCTTGACCACCGCGCTGGCCACGTTCGGGATCATCGGCGTCGGCGCCACCGAACTCATCACCTATCCCTACTGGTGCATCGAGAAAGGATACGCCAAATACGCCGGCCCGCGCACGCAGGAACAGAGGTGGGCCGATCGCGCCAAGGGCTGGATGCGGGTGATGCGCTACGACGCCTTCCTCTCGATGGGCATCTACACCTTCGCCACCCTGGCGTTCTTCGTGATGGGCGTCGCCGTGCTCTACAACGAAGGCCGCGACCCGGACGGCATGCGGATGGTCAGCACCCTGGCGACCGCCTACGTTCCCGTCTTCGGCGAACACGCCAAGTGGCTGTTCCTGATCGGTGCGATCGCCGTGCTCTACTCAACCTTCCTCGTCGCCAACGCCGGGCATACGCGGACCTACACCGACGCTCTCAAGCTGCTCGGCATCGTCAAGAAGCATGACGAGAAAGCGCACGACCGCAGCGTGATGATCTTCGGCGTCGTCCTGCCGATCGTCTCGTTCGCCACCTACTGGAGCGGGATCAACCCGGTCACCGCCGTGCTGCTTGCGGGGCTGATGCAGGCCATCATGCTGCCGATGCTCGGCTTCGCCGCCCTCTATTTCCGATGGACCGCCACTGATCCCCGGCTTGCCCCCACCAAAGCCTGGGACGTGATGCTCGTCCTCTCCTGCCTCGGCCTCCTCATCGCCGGCCTCTGGGGCGTCGCGTCAAAGCTCTTGTAGTGGGTGATGGGTAGTTGGCAGTGCGCAGGATTGAGGCGATCGGGGTCCGGACATCAGCCGTCAGCCATAGACCATCCGCCACTCGCCATCCTCACTCATGCCGCATGGTGCAGCGACCGCGGAGATTCTTGCCGGCCAGCCATTCACCGGCCACGTATCCCACCTTGTCGTACGGAACGTCGACGATCACCGTCACCAGATCCTTCGGCAGCGCGACCGACAGGTTGTCCAGCGGGTCGGGGTTGCCTGCTCCCGGTTCGACTTCGATCGTGATTGTCGCGTCTCCCGGCGCGACGCCGACCGAGTCGATCAGGAACTGTTCGACGGCGTCTTCCACGTCGTTGTTGGTGGAGCCGTCCACAGCCGCCAGCCGCGCGCCGTGCCGGGCGGAATTCGTCACCAGTTGGCCGACCATCATCCCGCGGCCGAACTCGATGATGCCCATCACGATCATCATGAACACCGGGAGAACCAAGGCCATCTCAACGACCGATGCGCCACGGCGGCAGTTGCCTTTGTTTCGTCGAGTGCGGATCATGGCTGTTCAATTCAAGCTGAGGAGAGTGGTCTGTCAGTCGAAAATGTTCGGGTTGAGCGGTTCGCTCGGAAGCACGACTCTCGCAGGGTGTCGTGTGAATTCGCGTTCCGTCAGGCTCGCGAATACGGCCCCGTCAGGGCACGAGGAAGGCGGGACGCTGATCAGGCAGGAGGGTGGAGGACCAGGCAGGAGTAGGGAGGAGGGTCAGCTTTCGTCCGGGGCAGCAACGATCCTTCACCGAAACTCTAGCTCGCAACTCCCCTCGGTGCCGGCCGAAACCAAGGTTGGAAAAAAAGTTTCCCTGTGCTGCTGACGTGCAGAATCTTGTTGTCCTGCGCAGGCTCGTAGCGCACGCTGCCAGCGTGCGCCAGCGGTTCATGCGATCAGCGGGACGCACGCAAGGCTGCGTGCGCTACGTCGTTGGGTTGCGGGCGTCGCCCCCGCCGGGGACTTGAGGGCCGGATGAACCGATTCGTCCGGTCGCACCGTAAACTCGGAAGACGCTGCGCCCGCGCCATGCAGGAGTCACGGGACGCCGATGCAGGGCAATCAGGCGGGACGCCCAACCATCTCCGCCCGCAGACGGGCTGCCGACTCGTGAGTCATTCCCGGCCTGTCACCGGCGGATTGATCAGCAGCGGTTCGCGGATCTCGAGCGGAGCGATCAAAACGTCCGACCGCACAACAACGCTCAGAGTCGCGATTCCGGCAGATCGCGCTACGGTTCGAACCTCGTACTCAACCACGGCGCCCGGTGCCAGCGGCCCGCGCGGAGTGAGGATCTGAGCGTCTCCGCTGCGACGTGCGGCCAAAGTCTGCCCGTCGCGGAGAAGCGCCGCCAGTTCCAGCTCAGCGGACGGATCAACCAACAGCTCAAGACGACCGGCCGGACGCGACGACCGGTTCTGTAATCGCACCCGAAACGTCGCAGTCTCGCCGACGGCCGCCGGATCATTTTCGTCGCTCACTTGAACGTCCAGCAATGCCGGGTCGACAACCGACAGGCAGGCGGAACGCTCCGAAACACTCATCCCCCGCGACGTCACCACCATTCGCGTGCACACATCAGCCGCCGCCTCGGCGCACTCGAACTCCAGTTGAATCTGCACCCGCTCCTGCTCGAGCAGGGTTCCCAGATCCCATTCCAAACGTCCCGGTTCACGCGTTGCGCCGGCCGACAACTCCTTCAAGTCCAGCGACTGGGGATAGTCGACCGCGACTACGGTGTCCTCGACCGGTCGGCCGGCCTGGTTTGTGAGAGTCACGACGTATTCAGCCCGGCTGCCGACTGTCCGCCTGTCCGGCCCCGCCACTTCAAGAGTCACCAGTCTCTCGCCGACATGCGTGCAAACCGTGCGCGAGACCGCTTCGTGCGTCGCGGACAAGACTTCAACGTCGACGCATCGGCGGCCGACCCGCACCGGCGTCAGTTGCAGCGCGACCTCCCGCGATCGGTCCGCCGCAATCGTTCCCAGTCTCTGTTCGACGTTCCTTTCGCCGGTTCCGGGAAACTCCCAGTCGCTTCCGTACCGCAATTGCACCCGCACATCCTCCGCGGCAAACGGAGTTTCGTTGCGAAGTGTGAGCGTCAACGAAACCGGGCTCCCCACGGTCGCCGTCTCCGGCATCTCCGCCGTAACCGTTAACGGATCGAACGCCGCGATTCCGTCTGGAACCGGCCTTTCTCGGGTGTTCGAGGCGCCGGGCTCGGGAGCGTCCAGTTGCGGGCGCGGCGCCTCCGAAAGCTCGGGCGCATTGAGTGTGATCGGATCGCGTTCCGCTAAGAGTTCGTCGGACGGGATGCCTTCGGGGACGACAGGCCGCGCCGCCTGCTGCGGGCTGCCGGCGACCGGCCCGGCCAGAGGTCGATGATAGGGCGAAAGTCCGGGCGGATCGGTCACGCGCCAGCCGAGAGGCCGGTCGCCCCCCCAATTGACGCACCCGACGCCGATCCCCAGCAGAACCACATACCACCCGGCGCCGATCAGTCCGGACCTCAGGAAACTGCTCTGCGATTGGACTTGCCTGCCGTCATTCGGCTCTGTTTGTGACATGGGACAATACGTTCGGAAGCGTTACGAATCATGCAAGGCGCAGCGCATCACGGCAGCCGCACCCGTCGAAAAGCGACACGCAATTCTACCACTCGCAAGTCACTGCGCCGGATCGAAACGTCACATTCCACACTGCGCAAGCTGGCGCTGACTTGACCATTTGATCCAATCTCGCGCCCCATGCCGCGTCGATCAATTCGGCAAACTGCAATGAGGAAAAAACAGCATCGGGAGTGCGGTCTCGCACGGCGACGGAGACGATTCCCGAGCTTCGCGTCGTATGGGCACGGCAAGCCGGCCATGCGCCATCCGGATTGCCGCCGGTGCGCGGATCAACGATCGCGCAAGACATAACGATCAGGTTCGCGATGCCACCCCGGGCGAGCGACGCGGCTCACCGCCTCACGCCGCTGCAACAGGCGGCACGCTACGCCAGGATTTCGTGTACGACGTGGCCGTGCACGTCGGTCAGCCGCCGATCGATTCCGCCCGTACGAACGGTCAGACTTTCGTGATCGATCCCCAGCAGGTGCAGGATGGTCGCATGGAGGTCGTAGCAATAGGTTTTTCCCTCCGCCGTCTGATAGCCGAGATCGTCGCTCCGTCCGTATGTTGCCCCGGCCTTGACGCCCGCGCCGGCCAGCCAGGTCACGAATGTCCCGCCGTTGTGGTCCCGGCCGACGCTCCCCTGAGCAAACGGCGTGCGACCGAACTCGGTCGTCCAGATCACGAGCGTATCGTCGAGTAATCCACGCGATTTCAGATCCCGGATCAGCGCGGCAATCGGCTGATCGACGTTCCGGGCGATCGGCGGCAGTTCCTTCTGGATGTCGGCGTGGTTGTCCCAGTTGTCCACCGCGCCCTGCGGACCGCTCCACACCTGAACAAACCGCGTGCCGCGCTCGATCAGTCTTCGAGCCAGCAGACAGCGGCGACCGAACTCTTCCGTTTCGGTTTGACCGAGCCCGTACGCCGTGTGCGTCGCCTTTGATTCGCTCGACAGGTCGAACACTTCCGGGGCGCTGAGTTGCATCCGCGCCGCAAGTTCCCCGGCCGCCAGTCGAGCCTGCAGGTCGGAATCATGCGGACGGTCTTCCGCGTGCCGCCGATTGATCTGTTGCAGCAGCGACACGGTGTCAGCGTCCGCTTCGCCGGTGGCGAACGCATACTGCGAATCGGCGAACAGGTCAGGCACCGGCTGCGAACTGCCGGCGTTGACCACCGTCCCCTGATGCCGCGCCGGCAGAAACCCTGCGCTGAAGTTCGCCTTTTGATTGTAAGGGAGCCCCCGCGCGTCCGGCAGCACGACGAACTCCGGCAGATCGTCAGAGAGGCTGCCGAGGGCATACGAGATCCAGGCTCCCAGACAAGGGAACCCCGGCAAGACGAAGCCGGTGTTCATCATGTAACTCGCCGGGCCGTGCACGTTGGTTTTCGTCGTCATCGCCATCAGGAAGGCGAGATCGTCCACGATTTCCGCCTGATGCGGAAACACCGAACTGACCCACCGGCCGGTCTCTCCGTGCTGTGCGAACTCAAACGGACTCTTCATGACCGCCCCGACCGCCCCGGTGAACCCTTCCGGTTTTTCCTTCGGGCCGATCATCTCGCCGTGCAGTCGCTCCAACTCCGGCTTGTAGTCGAACGTGTCCATCGGACTCGCGCCGCCATTCATGAACAACTGAATAATGCGGCGGGCCTTCGCCGGGTGATGCAGCCCGCCGTTCAGTTCCGGCGCCGATGATTCCGCTCCCGGCAATTGACGGCTGAGCCAGTGCGACGCGGCAAGTCCCCCGAAGCCGCCTCCGGCCTGGATGAGAAACTCCCGCCGCGCTGGCAGCACTCTGTGACTGGTCAATTCCATCGTTCACTCCACGAACAGAAACTCGTTGCTGTTGAGCAACAGCCGGCACACAGCCGCCAGCCCATGTCTCTCCGCCAATGATGTCAGGGCTTCAGCCTCGGACGCCGTCGGATCGCGAAGCCACGTCCGACGGACAGCGGCCCGCACCTGATCCGACGGCGTGTCTCTCGCAGACTCGACAAGCCGCGCCATCTCCTCGGCGTGATGCAGCACAAACCGGTTGTTCCGCAGCACCAGCGTCTGGAGAGCAGACACCGAAAACCCGCGGGTCGGCGCGGTCAGGCCCAGATCGGGGAAGTCCAGCGCGTCGAACAACGGGTCGGGAATGCCGCGCCAGACGACCCGATAGACGGCGCGCCGCCCCGCCCCCGAACCGTTCCAGTCGAAGTCGTTGTAATCCAGAGTCGGAGTCAATTGCGCTCCGGGACTGGTGGAGAAGTGCTGAATCCCGGGGCCGCTCATCGTCAGGTTGAGCCGCCCGCTGACCGCCAGCACGGCGTCAAAGTAGCTGTCGGCGTCCAGCCGATGACGTGACATCCGCGCCAGTAGCCGATTGTCCGGGTCGACGTTCAACTGCTGTGCCGTCGGCTGTGAGGCGCGGCGATACGTTGCACTCGTGCAGATCAGACGATGCAAATGCTTCAGCGAACCGCCGCTGTCCCGGAGTTCGCAGGCCAGCCAGTCAAGAAGTTCCGGATGACTCGGCTCGCCCCCCATGCGGCCGAAGTCGCTCGGGGTGTCACACAGTCCGCGGCCGAAGTGGTAATGCCACACGCGATTGGCAATGCTCCGCCACGTCAGCGGATTGCGGGGATCGGCCAACCAGTCGGCGAGCGCCGCCCGGCGGGCCGCTTCAGAATGCGCCTCCGGCAATTCAAACCGGGCCGGCAGATCGACGACTGTCGAAACCGCCGAGAGCGCCCCGGGTCCGACGACTTCCCCCGGCTGGTTGAGGTCGCCCCGCTTCAAAACGCGGATTTCCCGTGGCTCTTCATACGTGATGACGCCGCGTTCGTTTCTTGATTCCGCTGCCGCCGCGTACACCTGTTCTTGTGGCGGCAGCCGCTGAAGTTCCTGCTCAGCCCGCTGTCTCAGAATCGCCGCCGCAAGGGTCGTCCGCTGCTCAATCGTGCGCTCTCCCGCGGGAGTGTCCAGCGCGGCGAGAGCGTCTGCTGGAAGAGCAATCACATTCTCGGGCGGACCGTCAGTCACCGACAGCCGGAATCGCCCGATCAGGTGGCCTCTGCCGTGCAGTTGCTCCAGCGCCACCCTGAGGGCGGCCCCCGGCTCAATCTCTGCGGGAGAATTCAGGACGAACACTGCGTGATGCGGCGCGCCGACCTGCGGGTGAATTCCCCACGCCGTCGATTCGTTCCCGTCGATCGCGTGCTGGATCGTCCATCCCTCCTGATCAAAGTCCGCGTTCGCCTCACCGATCGCCAGTACTCCCCCCTCCGTTGCTCCCGGAGGAACAACTTCGATCCGGAACTCCGTGAGATGGAGATTCCCGTTGTCCTGTCGCCCCGGTCCCTTGTGCGGGAGAGACTCATCGGTCAGCACCTCCAGGCGGACGGCCGTGATCTGCGACAATTCGGTTGTCCCCCGGACGGTCACAACGTCTTTCTCAGGCCGTGCCCCGGTCGACAGCACGGATCCATCTTCGAGTCGCTGCAGCGTCGCACCGTCCGAAGAGACGAGGGAGTCAGGCTCCAAAGCCAGCGGTCGCCACACCGCGGCCTCCCCCCGCGCCGCCTCCCACTCCGCAACCATTGCCAGATTGCCCGGTTGCAGCAGCACCTCTGACTGGCTCTGTTCCGCGGCTGCCAGCAGGTCCGTCCATCGACGACGCTCTGCCGCGATCGACGCATCGCGGTCAAACGACACATTTCCCTTCCCGATCCCCGCGAAGACCGCCTGCAGCGCGTAGTAGTCTTCCTGTGTAATCGGATCGAACTTGTGCGCATGGCAGCGGGCGCAATTGGCCGTCGTGCTGACAAACGCCCCCATCGTCTGCGTCACCAGGTCGTCGCGGTCGAGGTACTCAAACGACATCGGCGCCGTCGTGGCCGCACTGTGGTCGTACGGGCCGGCCCCCAGATATCCCAGTGCGGCGGTGAGTCCCGGCTGCTCCGGAAAGAAGACATCGGCCGCCAGTTGCTCGCGAATGAACCTGTCCCACGCCGTATCCCGGTTGAAGCTTGCGATGACGTAATCCCGATAACGCCAGGCGTTCGGGCGGAACACGTCATGCTCGAACCCATGCGAATCGGCGAAGTGAATCGTGTCGAACCAGTGCCGCGCCCAGCGCTCGCCGTACCGGGGAGAACCCAGCAACCGATCCACCAGCCGGTCATACGCATCATCGCGCTGATCCGCTGCGAACGCCTCCGTCTCATCAATCGTCGGTGGCAGGCCGTGCAGATCGAATGTCACCCGCCGAATCAGCGTCCGCCGATCCGCCTCCTCAGCCGGAGTGAGCCCTTCCGACACCAGCCGGTCCAGAACGAACGCATCGATCGGGTTCATCCCGCCGCGATTCGGCACGGGCGGCCTGACGAGCGGTCTCAGCGACCACCAGTCCGTTGCCTCCTCGGCGCTCACGCCTTCCGGTCTGACCGTTCGCGGGTCCGCCGCGCCGCGGCGGACCCATTCCGTCAACACCGAAATCTCGTCGGCCGGAAGTTTGTCATCCGGCATCTGCAGGTCCGGGTCGCTGTGGCTGATCGCGCGAATCAGCAGGCTCTCGTCCGGCTTCCCGGGCACAATCGCCGGTCCGCGTCCGCCGCCTTCCTTCCAACCGCTCCGCCAGTCCAGCGTCAGCCCCCCTTCCATCTCGCCAGACGTATGCGAGTGGCAGCCGTAGCACCGCTCGCGCAGAATCGGCTCCACCTGCTCCCGAAAGTACAAAGTCTCCGGATCGTCCCCTGCCTCTCCGCGAGCGGACGTCGCGACCAGATCGCACAGACCGCCCGGGACGAAGCAGACGAGAGCGAACGAACGGACGATCCCTCGTGCACGGCGAAAACGCTGCATCACGGCAGACTCTCTGAAACCTGCTCACAGACCATAAAGCGAAATGATATCAGCTTCCGCCATTCATTCGGAGTCGTCATGAGAGTCGAAAACGCGCGGGATCCAATCGTACCGATTACAACGATCTGCGGAATGCTTGCATAATCGAAGAATTCGGCCTGGGTTCTCCATTGGGACTCTTGAATCTATTCGACGACTCCCGTTTCGCGTCGCCTCACGACTGTACGAGCTACAGTTAGGGAGTTGTCCGCAAAGCTTTCACATACACCGCCTTGCAAGGAAATCTTTTCCACCGGCATCGCGCTTTGCGAGACGAGTTTGAGAGGAGGCCGCGGAGTGCCGATTGTTCGGCAATGCAGATCCCCCAATCCGCTTGCCGGCGGAAGCGCATGGAATCGCAGGCATTTAGGTTGAGACCCTTGGGGTACACACCGTGTCGCTTCGACCGTCCTTACGATTCGCTGAGAATCCCTCTCGTAGTCGCCGCGGTGCAACCACGACGGAATACTCGGTCCTGATGCTCGCTGTTTTGGCAATCGTCATCCCCGCTGTGGTGCTGCTGGGCGATCTTGGGGCGCACGTGTTCAGCGAGGTAAGACGGCCGCTCAACGGAACAAGTCTTATCGCAGCAGCGGGCTCCCCCCCCGCCGCCGAGCGCTGCTTCTGCGACGCTCGGGAGGGGCGAGTGGTTTAGACAGGCACGGTGGATAGGAATCGGCAGCGCGGCGATTGCGGCGATCGCTGTCTCAGGGTTGGTTCTCAGAAAGAAGTACGTCAGGAAGATTGCCGCTCCCCGTCCGCTGGCAACCCACGTCGAGACGCGGTCAAGCCTCAGCGGTAGCGGGCGGCGCCAGCAGATTCTTCGGTGGCTCGCCAACCACCCGGAAAGTCTTTTTCAAGGCGATCTCAGCGTACGGCACGTGATGATGACCTGCTCCGCGACGCTGCGGCCCAATGACACAGTGCGACGGGCGCTCGACATGATGGAGCAACACCGCGTCGACTATCTGCTGGTGACCGACGCCGATGAAAAGCTGTTGGGGCTCGTCAGTCACCATTACCTGCAAGAAACGAGCGCCCGGCGAGTCTCAGATGCAATGCTCGCGAAGCCGTTCTTCGTGAGTTCCGAGGCGATGCTGAGCCCGACGGTGACGCACATGCTCAACGAAGGCGTGTCTTGTGTCGCCGTTGTCCAGGATGACCGGGCGATTGGCATGGTGACGACGATCGACATTCAACTCACATTCCAGGCCGTGCTGCAAACCCTGGCACGGGCGTCAGTCGACGGACAGATCCCCCAGCCGGATCCGGTCGCGACTGTATGAATCACACCGAGAGTTGACTCTGCCCGTCGTCGGCTGCTTTCACAGATGCGAATCCGAGAGCGACTGCGAATCACGACTTCGTGAGCGAGGTCTTCATCAACAAGTACCCGAACACACCGATGCCGATCAGCAGCGATCCATACTGCATCGGAGTCAAATTCTCCCAGGTGTCTGAGGCATACCGCTGATAAAAACGCATGTAGTAGTGGAAGCGTTCCGAGAAGTTGACGGCGAGGAAGTACATGGCATGGCGTCCGGCAATGGGACTCGGAGTCAGGCAGTCGCCGGTCGCGGCGTCGGCCCTAGCAGTCCGCGCTCAGCGTCTCTTGATGTGTCAACCGTTTCGGCGCGGTCAGAGCAACCGGTATCTGAGTCTAGCCTGCAAATTTGCTCCGCGCCGGCGGGAAAATGGAGAACTTCAGATGCTGACGTGTCAGGAAGGGCAAACCGACTCGGGAGCGGCCCGAAACCGTTCCAGTTCACGCACCACGCTCTGGAGATCAGGCTGAATCGAGTCGAACAGTTGCGCCGCCTGTTCCAGATGTTCCGCCTTCGCCGCATCTTCGATGCGCTGCGCCTCCGCAGACCCCGCCCCCTTGAAGGTCCGCAGGTTCCCCTTGATCGTATGGGCCAGACGCGCCGCCTCGGCGGCGTTGCCGTCCTCGAGCGCTTGAGCCAGTTTCTCCCGCAGTTCCGGCAGTTCGGTGAGACAGGCGTCGACGACGACGGCGAGCAAGTCCCGGTCTCCCTGCGCCGCCGCCATCGCCGCAGGCCAGTTGATGGGACCGTTCTCGTCGACTGCGCTCTCTTCCGGCGTCGCCTGAGGCGGAGCGTCCCCTTCACTCGAATCGAAAAACTCCGCGAGCGCCGTCTGCAACTCACGAGGGCGGATCGGTTTCGCGACGTATCCGTCCATGCCCGCTTCGAGGCACTTTTCGCGATCGCCCTTCATGGCGTGCGCCGTCATGGCGATGATCGGAATGTGACGACCGGTCGACTTCTCCCAGATGCGGATCTCGCGCGTCGCGTTGAGGCCGTCGAGTTCGGGCATCTGGACGTCCATCAGGACGGCGTCGAAGCCGGAGTCGCGTTTCACCGCTTCAACCGCTTCGCGTCCATTGTTCACGACGGTCAGTTGGTGGCCCCAACGAGAGAGCAGGCCGACCGCCAGCTTCTGGTTGGCCAGGCTGTCCTCTGCCAGCAGCAGGTTGAGCGGTGGCGCGTCCGCGGCGGATTCGAGCGCGTCGTCGCTCTCGGCCGACGCAACCATCGGGTGCGTGCCCATCGCGAGTGCGATGGCGTCGAGCAGTTCCGATTGTTTCACCGGTTTCAGCAGATAGGCGGAGACTCCGAGCTGCTCACAGCGCCGGGCGTCTCCCTGCCGATCGAGCGAAGTCAGCATCATCACGACTGTACTGCCCAGCGCGGGGTCGTCCGCGATCTGCTCGCTGAGCCGGAACCCGTCGACTTCAGGCATGCTCGCGTCGGTCAGAACAAGCTGAAACGATTCGCCGGTGCGCGAAGATTCTCGCAAACAGGCCAGCGCCTCCGCGGCGTTTGCGGCGGAGGTCGGATGCATTTTCCAGTTCCGGCACATCTCTTCCAGAATCGTGCGGTTCGTCTCATTGTCGTCGACGATCAGCACGCGCAATCCGAGCAGATTGCTGACATCGGGCGGCGCGACCCGCGCCGCCTCACCCTCCGGTTCGCCGAAATCAGCGGTGAACGTGAACGTGCTGCCCTCTCCGGGCCGGCTCTCCACATCGATGTCCCCCCCCATCAGTCCCGCAAGCCGGGAACAGATCGCAAGACCCAGTCCCGTGCCGCCGAAGCGACGCGTGGTGGACATGTCCGCCTGTTCGAAGACTCGGAAGATCCTCTCCCGCTGATCGTCATGAATGCCGATCCCCGTATCGCTGACTTCAAACCGGAGTTTGAGCGTCGGGTCGCTGCGATCAACGAGGTGGACCCGCAGCACCACCTCGCCTTCCTCCGTGAACTTGACGGCGTTGCCCACCAGGTTGACGATGACCTGCCGCAAACGGAGGCCGTCTCCGACGATGAATTGCGGGATTTGGGGATCGACGTGATAGAGAAGTTCGATCCCCTTTCCGTAAGCGCGCACTCCCAGCGCCTTCATGGTGTCGCCCAGCATTTCGCGGAGTTCGAACGGCGCAGATTCCAGTTCCAGCTTCCCCGCTTCGATCTTCGAAAAGTCGAGCAGATCATTGATGAGGTCCATCAACGACTCGGCCGACTCGCGGACGGTGTCAAGGTAGTCGCGCTGCTGGGCATCGAGATCGGTCTCGAGCACGAGTTCGGTCATTCCGATCACGGCGTTCATCGGAGTGCGAATCTCGTGGCTCATGTTGGCCAGGAATTCGCTCTTGGCCCGGTTGGCCGATTCGGCCGCCTCCTTCGCGGCGGCCAGATCCCGCAGCGCCTGCTGCCGGTCGGTGACGTCCCAGAAAATCGCCTGCGTCCCGATGATGCGGTCCGAAGAGTCCCGGATCGGCGTCTTGCGGACTTCAAAAAACGACGCCCGATCGCCGCTGCGGTTCTCCTCGATATCCGAGAAGACCTGCCCCGTTTCGATCACACGCCGGTCGTCCGTGCGGTATTTCTCCGCAAGATCCGGAGGAAAAAAGTCGTAGTCGGTGCGGCCGATGACCTCGTCGCGCGGCCGTTCGAGCAGTCGGCAGAGATTGTCGTTGGCGAACGTCACGCGTCCGTCGAGATCCTTGCGGACGAGGTAGATCGGCAAGTTGTCGACGAGCGAGTGGTATAGCTGCTCGGAGTGCTTGAGTGCGTCGTCGGTCCGCTTGCGGAGAGAGATGTCGCGGCAGATGCCCACCAGCCCGATGATCTCGCCCCGAGAATTGCGGAGTGGAACCTTCGTCGTCAGAATCGTCATTCGCTTGCCGGCGGCCGAGACGATCTCCTCTTCCCGGTTCAGGACAACCTTGCCCCTGGCGAGGACGGCGTCGTCGTCGGCCCGGTACTGCTCGGCAAGCTCCGGCGGACAAAGATCGAAATCGGTTTTGCCCCGAACGTCCTGCTCCGAATCCAGTCCGAACTGCTTCAAATAGGCCTCGTTCGCCGTCACCAGCCGGAACTCGGCGTCCTTGATGAAGACAATGTCCGGCAGGGCGTCGATCAGCGTCCGCAGGCGGTCCCGTTCACCCTGCAGAGCCTCTTCCACTTTGTGGTGAGCCGTGACGTCGCGGGAGACCCCCAGCGTGCCGATGATGCGTCCGTCAGCGGAGCGCAGAGGAACCTTCGTCGCCGACACCCAGGTCACCGTCCCGTCAGGCCAGGTCAACCGTTCTTCTTCGTCGACCATCGGCTCGCCCGTCCGCATCACGCGCTGCTCGTCGGCCGCAGCTTTTTGCGCATGCTCGTCCCCGAAAAAGTCGGCGTCCGAAAGCCCGACGGCCTCATCGGGGTCGTTGAGACCAGATCGCGCCGCCTTGGCGCGATTGATCCTCAGAAAGCGTCCTTCCGCGTCCTTGAAGTAGATATTGTCCGGAATCGCGTCCATCAGGCCGTCCATCAGCATCTTTTCCGATTCGAGATCGGCTTGCGTCCGCTCCCGGCGTCTGGCCTCGTGCTCGAGCTTTTCGACCGCCTGCTCCAGCTCCGCCGTCCGCTCGCCGACCCGCGCTTCAAGCGACTGCTGCGTGACTTGAATTCTCTGATCGTCCGCGATGCGCTTCACGCACAGCGCCGTCGTCGTGCCGATCGCAAACAGCGATAGTCCGATGTTGATCCACGCCTCGGAATCCGGCGGGCCGGAGACGCCCGCCATGGTTCGCGAGACGACAAAATCAATCACGACAAGCAGCGATGTGACCACAGCCAGCGAACCCGTCAGCCGCAGACTTCCCAGTGAGACGGTCAGCAGCAACACGGCGACGTACAGAACGCCGACCGCCGTCCCCTGCGAGATCAACAGATCGATTGCAAAGATGAAGGCCACCAGCAGCAGCGTTCCCACGATTCGCGGAACGGAAGAACCGGCTGCAGAGGGTTGAGTCGACATCCGATCGGTCGCACTGGACGAGTGGTCCGTCGATTACAAGTTCGCAGGTGGGGCGGTGTTTACGGAAGCACGAAGCCCGCAGGGTTGCGTGGGAATTCGCGCTCCAGCCAACTCGTAAACTCAGCCCTGTCAGGGTACGGGCGAGACAGGACGATCCGGGAAGCTTCCTGGCGGAATGCATTGTAACGAATCTGCGCTGCGAAGGGATTGTGCGACGGACGATTCGACCCGGAGAAACCCCAACCCGCACACCCTCGAGGCGGAACGTGAGCTAGGCTTTCCTGCCCGGTGCGCGCCGTTTCGGGAGCGGAGACAGTGTGCTCGCCGGAGGGCGATCGCACAACGCGACTCCGCCACAATCCCGGCGGCGATGACGCCTGCCACAGCCGAACCCGCGCTGGTCTTCTCCGCGGCCGACCAATTTTCGATACGGAATGGGCGAGATCACACCAATCCTGGAACGCTTGGGAGCGGTCGGCGGCGGCGGCGCTGGCGCCGCCGCGCTCGGGTTGATCTGCCTGATTCAGTACGTGCTGCATGTCTGCCACGGGCGCCGCAGTCGCAGGCAGAACAGGCTGATCAAGTGGGAACTGGAACTGGTCGTCGACCGTCTCTCGTGCATGGAGTCGGATCGGCTGCTGGCGGAACTCGAAAGCCGGGTCTTGCATGAACTGACCGATGCGGCGACCGTCGAAGAGGCGGCGGAGACGCTGCTGGACCATTGCATTCCGGATGCCGAGACAGGTTTCGGAATGTTCGTCGAACTGGCCCCGGGAGAGTCGCCCTGTATCCGTGTGGCCCGTGGGCTTTCGCCCGAGACGCGCCGCCGTCTGGTGGTCGACGCCGACTGGATCGACCGCCTGTCGCACCAACGCTTGTTGCGCCTCACGAATCGCGAAACCAGAAGGTCGAGCGTCTTCAAACGGCTCTCGCCGGATGAAAAAGAGGTGGTGAGCAATCTGTTCGTATTCCGTGTGGGATCGGCCTCGCATCCGTCCGGAATGCTGATCGCGTCGGCCCTCAAACCGGAGGGGGCCGCTCTGGAGGCGCGCATCGAACTCATGGTCCGCCTCCTCGATACCATGACCAACGTGCTGCACCGCACGAAAGCGCTCCAACAGCAGCAGAATGAACTACGGCTGACCCGCGAGATCCTGGAGCTTCGCCGCCTGGTCGACACCCACATCGGCACGCCGCTCGAATTGCTGGACGAGTTTCTGGGGCGAGTCGTTCAGACGGTCGAATTCGATCGGGCCGCACTGTACCTGTGCAATGGAACGGAACTGGACTCCAGGCCGCTGGTTTGCGTCGGCAGCCGTCTGCCGCGCTCGATCATCGACCTTTGGAAGAAAGACGAGGCGTCCCTCGCACGCAAAGGTCTCCGCACGACGGATCGATTCTGTCTCGGAACCGGAGACTTGCGGTCGCTCAGGGCGCGCTCCAACATGACCTCCGCCTTCGTCGCCCCGCTCGTTCACGACGACTCGCACATCGGCGTCATCTGCCTCACGCGCTCCGGAGACGGCGTCATCTCCGGCAGCGACCGCGAACTCCTCACCTGGTCGGTCGACTATCTCAAGGAGACGATTCTGCGGTCGGTCGATCGGGCCATCATCGAGCAACAGGCGCGGCGGGACGCGCTCACCCAGCTCGCCAATCGCGGAACGTTCGACCGTGAAATCAACCGCCACGTGACGGAACGCCCCCGCGAAGGTTCGGTCTGCTCGCTGATCATGCTCGACATCGATCGGTTCAAACAACTCAATGACCGCTACGGCCACCAGGCCGGCGATGAAGTGTTGCGCAACATCGCGCGGATCATCCAACAGTGCGCCGCCCGCACGCGCTCGACCGATCGTCCGCTGGCGGCCCGCTACGGCGGAGAAGAAATGGCCGTGCTCCTGCCCGGCGTGGGACCGGAAGGCGGAAAGCGGATCGCGAACGAAATCGTCGAAACCGTCCGCCAGAGCGACGTGTTGTATCAGGGCGTGACGATCACGCCGACGATCAGCGCCGGCGTGGCCACCTCGCCTCAGCACGGTGTGACGGCGGCGCAACTCATTGCCTCAGCCGACGCGGCGCTCTACCTCGCCAAGAATCTCGGCCGCGACCGCTGCGAAGTCGCCGAAGATTTCGAAGAACCTGAAACGGAGCCGGTCAGTATCCCCCTCAAAGCTGTTTGATCGGCCGCGGCCGCCGATTCTTCAAGCTGATCGAAGTGGAACCCGTCGATCCGCGTGACCGTGAGTGCGGAGACCAGCATCTGAGCGGCGACGACGGTCAGCCAGAGTCGTCGCGAGGGTCGCGGTCGCTCTTGGGACAAACCGCCGCTTTCCTCCAGCAGCCCGGCTGCGACCACGAGCCACGGCATCAGGATGATCCAGAGCCGCGCCGCTTCCCCCATGTTCTTCCCGGAAAGCCACAACAGCCCCCAGATCGTCAACATCGCGACGACGAGCGGCAGGTGACGCCGGCCTCGCAGAGATTGAATCACCCCCGCGATTGCAAGCATCGCCAGCGGCGCTCCCGCAGCGAACGTAAGTTCGAGCGGATTGATGAGCAGCCACTTCCAGGCGGTGCGCACATTGTGATCGTAGAACAGGGCGTGATTCTCCAAGTTCCACCGCCAGACTGCGAACAGATTCAGATCGCAGAACGCCCACAGGATCAGCAACGGCCCGAAAAACCCGCAAGCGCCACCGACGAGACAACGCACGCTCTCCCGCACTCGCAGACGGCCCGCGTCTTCGTGCCAGCCGGGATAGGCGTCGAGCAGAGTCCAGAGAGTGATGATCGCGGCAGTTGGCAGGAAGGCCAGACTGCACATCATCCCCCACCATAACACGAACCCTGCCGCTGCGCAGGCCGCGACCGTTCGCCGGCGCCAGCCCCGGAACCACAGCCACGCGGCGAGTAACGAAAGAAACGGAAACAGCACGTCTGACTTGGGCAGAAACACGGCGACGGCCGGTACAAGCGGCCAGAGGGCGACCGCATAGTACGCTGCCGCACGGTCGACTCGCTCCGCAAGAAGCAGAAACAACGGGACGACGACCGCGGCGGCTGACAACTGCACAAGGAGAGTCCAGAGCCACAGGCAGGCGGCATCCGTTTCGTTAAAGACATGGGAAGTCGATTGCGAATTCTGCCGGATCGTCTCGACCGCTGCTTCAACCGCAGCAGGCTGAGTGGCCAGCACCGCCTCCTGCAAAGCGGGACTCCCTTCCAGCATCTGGAGAAGTCCTCGAAACATCAGCGTCAGTCCGGGAGGATGCGTGCCGATGTGCAGATAGTCCCGCTCGGCCATGAGTTCCTCATAGCCGGCGAGAAAGTCAGCCGTCGTCGCGACTTCGTACCGGGCCTGCCAGAAGTAACCCGAGGAGCGCGGATAGTACAGTACGAAAGGCGCTTTCGAGAGCCCCGCGACGCCCGGCACGGCGGTCTGCACGGCCGTCAGCCAGAGAAACCCGGCGATGAACAAACCGAAAAGCGAAAGGCCCGTGCGTCGCCTCGTCTCCTCGCTGAGCCACTGCGACGACCACGCGATCCACCCGACGTACACCACAGCCGCCGGAAGCAGCATCAACAGTCCTGCCAGCGTCTCGGCAGAAAACGGTATCCGCGGCCACGTCCACTCCCCGGGGACGCCGAGCGGAATCTCCGTTCCCCACAAGAGGGCCGCGCTCAATCCCGAAGCGACGGCGATCAGCGTCAGCAGCAGCGGTGGTCTCATGCCGGATCGCTTTTCGGGATTCGCTCCGCGATGGACTCAATCGCTGACCGGCATGCACACCAGCGCCGAACGCAGACTGCCGAGTTCTTCCAGTTCCCGGCGGGCCTGGCGCACATTGCCCTCAGTCGCGCGGTGAGTCATGATCACCAGGGGCACGGGAGCCGGTTCGTCTCCGGCCGCTTCATCAAGCTCCGGCGCTTCGTGCTGAATGACCGACGCCAGGCTGATGCCGTTGCGCCCCAGGATGTCGGTGATGTCGGCCATTACGTGCGGCCGGTCGTCCACGTTGAATCGCAGATAGTAACGACGGTACATCTTCTCCGCCGGTTGCACGGGAATCGGCGTGTGCTCTTCAAACAGATCGAGGCGGGGAAACGTCAATTGGGCGCGGCCGATCGCGACGTCGATGATGTCGGCCACGACCGACGACGCCGTCGGCATCTGACCCGCGCCCTGCCCGGAATACCAGGTGGGACCGACCGCGTCTCCCCTCAGGGCGATCATGTTGTACGCCCCGTCGACTTCCGCCAGCGGCCGATGACGCCGGATCAAAGTCGGTTGCACGTGCATTTCCAACTCACCGTCAGTCAGCTTCGCGGTCGCCAGGAGTTTGACGGCGTATCCCAGTTCGTCGGCGTACTTGAGGTCGGCCAGTTCAATTGTGTCGATGCCCTGAATCGGAAAGCTCTCCAGCGATACCCGCGTGCCGAAAGCAAGTTGCGTCAGCAGCGTCAGTTTCTGCGCGGCGTCCGTCCCGTCGACGTCCATGGCGGGATCGGCCTCCGCGTAACCGAGCGCTTGAGCCTGCGCGACGGCGGCCGCATAGGGTTGGTCCTTGTGGAACATCTCCGTGAGGATGAAGTTGCTGGTTCCGTTGATGATCGCTTCCAGACAGGTCGTCTGGTTGCCCGCCATCGACTGGCCGAGCGCTGCGATAATCGGAACTCCCCCCGCCACCGCCGCTTCGAACGCGATGCACCGTCCCCGATCTCGAGCCCGGCGGAACAGTTCCGGTCCATGTTCACACAGCAGGGCCTTGTTCGCGGTGACAACATCCTTGCCGGCCTCAAGCGCCGCCAGCACGATCGTCCGGGCCGGTTCGATGCCGCCGATCAGTTCGACCACCAGATCGATGTCGTCGCAGTTGACGACGCTCATCGGATCGGTCGTCAACCGCTCCGCGGGGATCTCGATCGGGCGCGGTTTCGCCGGATCGCGGACGGCAACCGCCCGCAACTCGATCGGCCGCCCGGCCCGGCGCTGCATCCGTTCCGCCTCATGTTGGATGAGGCGGGCCGCGCCGCTCCCGACGGTGCCCAGGCCGATCATGCCGATTCGCAATGGTTGCATGCCGTCAGAGTTTTCCAGAATTACCTGTCCGTCGGAACCTCGCAGTTGCGATTAATCCTGTGAGGAGGTTGCGCCGCTGCACCCTTCGGCGATTCAGGCGTTTCCGTCTGAATGTTTCGGCAGGATCGCGATGCAAAGCTCGCCGCGACCGGTAGCGACTCGTTAATCGTCGCGATCAATTGCGGTTGCAGAACCGGCGGATGGTAGCCGCTGATTGACGAACTGGACAGACCGGGCGTTGGAACCGTCTTCCCGCGTCTCTATAATCCCGGTTCGTCGAAAGGGAAGGCAAGTGCGAATGATCGACCGCAGACGACATCATCGACCAGCCTCAACCAGACCGCCGGTTCGCATCGGCGCGGTGAGTTACCTCAACTCGAAGCCTTTGATTGAAGGCCTCGCCGAGACCGCTCCCGAGGCGTCGCTCCTGTTGGACTACCCCAGCCGCCTCGCGGATGAACTGGCGGCCGGCCGACTCGACGTGGCGCTGATCCCGTCGATCGAGGCATTCGCCGACCCGGATTACGAGGTGGTCTCCGACGCCTGCGTCGCGGCGCGGGGGCCCGTCCTCAGCGTCAAACTCTACAGCCGCGTCGATCCGGGGGCGATACGCTCGCTGGCCCTCGATGAAGGCTCCCGCACCAGCGCGGCTCTCGTGCGGATCATTCTCGAAGAACGCTACGCCGTCCGGCCCACCCTGCGACCGCTGCCGATGGGAAGCTCCGTCAGCGACAGCGAAGCCGACGCCGTACTGGTCATCGGCGACCGCGCCATGCATCCCCTCGACGAGGATTTCGCTGAAGTCTGGGATCTCGGTGAAGTCTGGTCCAACTGGACCGGTCTGCCGTTCGTATTTGCAATGTGGGTCACTCGCAAGGGCGTCCCGCTCGACGGAATCGAAGACGCCCTGCGGGAAGCCAGGGACGTCGGCTTGGAACGAGTCGTCGACATCGCCCGGCGGGAATCAGATTCGCTGGGAATCAGCCGGGACACCGCGGAGAAATACCTCACGCAGAACCTGCACTTCCACCTCTCCTCCGCCGAACGAAGCGGGTTGAGGCTGTTCCACCAGTTGGCGATTCAACATGGCCTCGCCCCCGAACACAGCCGACTCACCTTCCGCGAAGCTGCACCAGTCCCCGCCACCATCGCCGGCTGAGGCGAGAACTGATACCATCGCTGGCTGAGGCGAGAACTGATACCGTCGCCAGCTGACGCGACAACCGACATCGTCTCCTCGTCGGGGACGACGAAAACGGATGTCTGCTTCTTCGCGGTCGCGATTTGCTACGGCGCATCCTGAATCAGCAGGTTCACTCCCTTCTTGTTGGAGAGGGCGATGTCGAGCAGCCCGTCGCCGTTGATGTCGGTCACGCTGAACTGAGTGCCGATCCCGGTGTCCCGGCCTGCCACGATTTCGTGGCGGACGAACTCCGGTCCATCCTGCGACGGCTTCACTTCGTAGTAGTACATCCGGACCGGATCGAGCCCCCCCGGATCGTTCCCGTTGTGCGCGAAGTAGCGTTTCCCCGTAATCAATTCACGCGTGCCGTCGCCATTGAGGTCTGCGTAGTGCAGCGCGTGAGTCTGGGAATGGCTCTCGTCGATCACGTGATACGCGAACTCACCCTCATCGCCGCTGGACACGTTTTCAAACCACCACACGCCGTGAGCGTGCGCGCAGCTCATCATCACGTCCCGGTCGCCGTCGAGGTCGAGGTCTTCCGTGTAGATATCGGCCGCCGTCAGGGGATTCGCGTCGGGCGCCGGCGCCAGCCGATGCGGATGAAACGTCCACAGCGACTCGCCGAGCGTCTCGGGAGCTTCCCACCAGCCGTGGGGAATCACAATATCGGTCCGCATGTCGCCGTTCATGTCGCCCGCGCCGAGCCCATGGTAGTACCGGAACGTCCCGTTCTGCCCCGGGTCGCCCGGCTCGCTGACAGGGATGAACTCCCATTTGTTGTAGATGGCCTCACCGGTCGGAATCTCCATATACCCCATCTGCGCTTCCGGCTGTGATCCGAACACGATGTCCGGCCGATCGTCGCCGGTCACGTCGGTAAACAGCGGCGTCTCGTTGCAGATGCTGTGCCAGATCACGTGCTCTTTCCAATGGCCCTCTTCCCCCTTTGGGTTCTCGTACCAGTGAAACGGCTCGCCGGGGAACCCGACGATAATCACGTCGCTGTAGCCATCCTCATTGATGTCGAACGCCCAGTTGCAGAACGACTGGCTGTACCCCTCCCCCGCCCAGAAGTCTCCCGGAGGACGAATCTCATGCCGCGTCCAGCCGGGCGCTTCGTACCAGTAGTCGCCCGCCACGACGTCGTTCTCCCCGTCATTATTGAAATCAGCGACCGCAACCCCTTCCGACCGGAACCGGGGATCGAGCTGCACCCGCGTAAACGAGATTTCTCCCCCGGCAGCGACAAGCGAGAGTCCGTGAAAGAATCCGACAGTGAACAGTGCGGTTTTCAACATCGTTGTGCTCAGAGAGGCGAGGTGCAGGACAGACTTGCCGCGTGTTGGGACGGCAGAAACAGCAGCTTGACTTCCGCCGCACCGAGAATCAACTCCCACATTGGCAGACGAGAATTCCGTCGGTTGGCCGGGGCCGGAGCGAGCAAAGCGCCGTGAGACCCGGTGAATCGGCGTGAGCGGATCAGTCTAGGCGACTTTGACCGGAAGAGCACCCGGGTAAACCTTCAAGTCAGCGTCAGAACACCGAAAAGAGCGACCGCTTCAGATCGAACACCGGAATGGGCGCGAGTGACGTCGCTTTCACGCTGAGTCACGATCGCCTGTTTCGCTTGGTCGCGTCGACTGGTTCGTCGTGTTTCCGGCTTGGACTGGACGCGGCGGGAGAGTTACGCTCTTGCGCCCCGACTCACGCTGGTGGCGTCGCGCTTGTTCGGCGATGCGATGAATGTCGTAGTCGCATTCGGCGGCGAGTTTGCCTTTGATCGCCCGGATCTCATCGGTTGGATCAGGAGGAATCATTCTCAGTCTCCAAGAACTGTTGAGGCGTGCAAATAACCGGCAGATCATAACCACCCTCCCGACACGTGTTGACGATCTTCGTCTGGAGGTGCGGGTTCAGGATGTGCTTGAAGTTCCAGGTCACGAGAAATTGTAGCGCATTCACCGTGGCGATGGCGATATGTAAGGCGTCGCGCGGCTGGGATGCGGGAACCGCCAACCGGCTGACCAACAATTCGGCCAATTCCTCAGCTTCCGGTGACGTCTCAACCAGGTCGATATCCCTCACGAGATCAAGGCGTTCCTGTGCGGCGTCTGGATCACCGTCCCCACACTCTTCGAGTGTGATTTCTGAAACATAAAGATCGTAGCGAGCTGGTGCCGTTATCCACCACTCCCGCGTAACTTGTTGCCGCGCTGCAATCTTCGGGTCGGGATGCAACCGTCCTGCAATATTTCCGATCACAGTTGTTTCGAGATAGACAGAGTCCATCGCCGAATCCTATCGCGACGACCGGCCGGGGTCAGCGGGCGGGCGCGAGCGCCCTGACCATTCGACAACGGCCGGACCATCCGCTCCGATGCACCGTCTTGTTCGTCGCCGGTTTGGCTGTAGGAAGTTTCCGCCTATCGCTGGTGGGCCGCAAGTGCGAGGACCAACGGCAGGCAGGTGATTCTCGCAAGTCGGGTTTTGAATGAATCGAGCGTTGCGAGGGAATCACCGACGTCCCAGCTTCGACAAACTGCAGTTTTTCGGCGATCGAACTTGGTTCCAGCCTTGGCCACTCCACCGTCACGACTCAGATTCACCAACTCTTTCGTGCGAAGGTTCGAAGCTCTACTTCGACACGATCCCCGCAGCCTCAGACATGTACCCCTCCATCTCTTCCCAGGCCGCATCCGCAGAATCGCCTCCATGATCGAGAATCTTGGGCAAACAATCACGATGACAATACAGCATCAGTTGCAGCAACCGCTTCTTCGCGGACGCCTCCTGCTCCAGTTCGTCCGCAAGTTGATCGACGCGCGGACCGACGCGCTCGGCAAACGCCTTCCATTGATCCGGCCCAGCACCGGAAGAACGCAGACGGCCGGCCTCTTCCCAGATCGCGAGGGTTTCGGCGTAGACGTCGGAACCGCGCCCGGCGCCGAGAAACGAGCCGCCGAATACGACAAGTCCGAGAACCGCAACCAGCCCGACAGCGAGGGCGATCGGTTTGCCTTTTCCCCGCAGTCCACCCAGAAGCGAACTCGCACCGGAACCGAGTCCCGCGAACGGATTGCTCCGCGGCTTCTTCGGACGGGGAGCGGGAGCCGCAGGCCTCGGCGGCGGACTCGCTGCCAACGAACGTGCGGCCGATGCCGCGACCGGCTCCCGACGTTTCGGAGCAGGCGGCGCAGGTTCGTCGCGCCCTTCGAGTGCGGGAGCCTCTGCATCCGGCGCTTGTTTCTCAGACTCTTGAGCCGGGATGATCTCCTTCGAGTCCGGCTCAACAGTCGAAGAGGGTCCGGCAGACCTCTTGCCTTCAGCGGCCGACCTCGGCGGCAGCTTCGCCAGCCGTTGGTGCGCGACGTACGCAGGCGCGGCGTTGGAAGTACCGCCCGGTTCGTACTCCTGATTCTGTAAAATCGCGTCAATCTCGGCTTCTGAAACCCGTCTTCGATTCTTTTTGCTGCTCTTCTTGCGTTTCGGTTTCGCTTTCGGAATCAGCCCGACCACCGACTCGGCCGGAACCCACTCAGACTCTCCACCGATCTTCACCTCGTCCGTCGCCGAGAGTTCTCCGTCTTCAGCGAGGTGGATCAACTCTTCGAGCGGCATCGGCCCCAGTTCCTGGCCGAGCAGCCGACAGTAACAATCGCCTCGCGAAGCCGAACGCGAATTCGATTCCGTCGACGGCGCGGATGGCGCCAGCATGGAGTCAAGATCCGGGACGTCCGGCATCATCGCGTCGAGATCGGCCTCACCGGGAGCGTCAGACAGCATCTGCTCGAGGTCGTCCGCGTCGGCGTCATCCGGAAGGATTCCGCCGACCGACTCGACAGTCCGCCATTCGTTATCCGTGTCCTTCCGGACCAGATCGTTCGCGTCGAGCGACCCGCCTGCCGCCAAGCCGCGCAGCGTCTCGAAAGCGACCGGGCCGATGTCCTGGTCCAGGAATCGGTAGTACCACTGCTGGGACATCTCCGGTGCTTCTCCGACGTCAAATCACACACAATCGCGTCTCCACGAGCATCGTGCCGAAGCGATCATGCCGGCTCGTCAATGGGGGCGAACCAACGGGGGACAGCCTGTCCAAGCTATCATACGCCCCCACAACCCGCCGTCCAACTCGCCGCACGCCCGGTCGGAGTCCGGCGGAACTAGATCGGGACGCGCGGGGGCGGGAATTGGACGGGAATCGAAGCGGACAGTATGCTGCCTCCTTCGATGCCACAGTTGGATACGGTTGAGGTTCAGTCGCTGGCCGACCTGACGGCCCGAATCGTCCAACAACCCGCGATGGCCGAGGTCATGGCGGCCCTGGCCCGCGGCGAAAGCGGGACGATTGACGGGGCCTGGGGATCGTCGTGCGCGCTTGCCGCCGGAGCGCTTGCGAAATACACCCCGACAACGCTGCTGATTGTGCTGCCCCGCGTGCAGGATGTCGACGATTTTGCGGCCGATCTCGCCTGGTACGTCGACGAACCGCCGGTCGTCTTTTCCGCCTGGGAGGGTCTCCCCGCAGAGCGTTCCCTGTCCGATGCCGTTTTCGGAGCGCGTCTCCGGGTGCTGGAAGCGCTCGATGCACCGCCGCCCCCCAAGGTGATCGTCACGAGCATGCCAGCCCTGCTGCAGCCCGTTCCGCCCAGGAGCGAACGGGAGGCCGGAGTCCGCCGCATCGCGACCGGCGATGAAATCGACGTCGACGAGTTATTGCGATGGCTTGTCGAACGCGGTTTCGAACGAACCTCGGCGATCGAAGAGCCCGGACAATTCAGCGTTCACGGGGGGATCATCGACATCTTCGCCCCCGCCGCCGAAGATCCCCTGCGGATTGAACTGTTCGGCGATGAGGTCGACTCGCTGCGAAGTTTTGACGTCGAGACGCAGCGGAAGGTCTCAGATCTCGATCGCGTCCGGATCACGGCAATCGCCCCCGCCAAGAGCGATGAAGACGGCGACGATTCGCCCAGCGAGTATTTCACCGGCAATCTTCCCCCGAACGCGCGCATCGCGTTGGTCGAGCCGGAAGAACTGGTTTCTGAAGGGCGTCACTACCTGGAACGTCTCGACGAACCGCGCGGTCTGTTCCAGGTTCCGGAGGTTCTTTCTCGACTCACCGAGTTCCCTTCCGTCACTGTCGCAGCGCTCAGCGGCGCAAGCGTTGAAACGACCTGCCATCTCCAGGTCGAGTCGATCGAGCGCTTCGCCGGCCCCAGGAGCGAAGTCTTTGAGGAACTGGCGGGAATTCTTTCCCCCCTCGAACGCGTGCTGATCGCCTGCCACAACGAAGGAGAACAGGAGCGCCTCTCCGAACTGCTGGCGAACGAACCGGAAAACCTGCAGCAGAGGGTCGCGCTCTGCATTGGAACCGTAACAAGCGGTTTCCGGCTGGTCGCCGAACAACTCGTCGTCGTCAGCGACCACGAACTGTTCGGACGGGTCGACATCCGGCGGTTGCCCCGTCGACGCCGGCGGATGGAAGGCCGGGCGATCGACAGCTTCCTGGAACTCTCCCCGGGCGATCTGGTCGTACACCTCGCGCACGGAATCGGCCGGTTCCGCGGCATGCAGTTTCAGGAGAAAGAAGGTCGGCGGGAAGAGCATCTCGTCATTGAGTTTCGGGACGGCGTCAAGGTCTACGTGCCGGTCTCGCTGATTCACCTCGTCCAGAAGTACGTCGGCGCCGCCAAAGGGGCCACCACACTCTCAAAACTGGGCGGCGTCCAATGGAACCGACAGAAACAGCGCGTCGCCGCCGCCGTCTCCGACATGGCGTCCGACATGCTGCAGATTCAGGCGGAGCGCCAGTCGCGGCCGGGGATCGCCTGCCCCGCCGACACGCACCTGCAGCAGGAATTCGAAGCGTCGTTCCCCTACGTCGAAACCGACGATCAGTTACACGCCATTGAGGACGCCAAACGCGACCTCGAAGAGACGCGGCCCATGGACCGCCTGATCTGCGGCGATGTCGGCTTCGGCAAGACCGAAGTCGCATTGCGAGCCGCGTTCAAAGTGGTCGATTCCGGCCGGCAGGTCGCGGTCCTCGTCCCGACGACAGTCCTCGCAGAACAGCATTACCGCACGTTCTGCGATCGGCTCGCCGAGTATCCGATCACCGTCGAAGTCCTCTCGCGATTCCGGAGCAAGGGTGAACAGCGCAAAATCCTGGAACGAATGGAAGCCGGACGGGTCGACATCGTCATCGGGACGCATCGGCTCATTCAGCCCGACGTCTACTTTCGCGACCTGGGTTTGCTGATCGTCGACGAGGAGCAACGCTTCGGAGTCGCCGCCAAGGAGATGCTCAAGCGGCTGAGACTCTCGGTCGACGTGCTCACGATGACCGCCACACCCATCCCCAGAACGCTGCACATGTCTCTGCTCGGCATCCGGGATATCTCCAACCTGACCACCGCGCCGCAGGACCGTATGGCGATCGAAACCCGCGTCGGTCGCTGGGACGCCAATCAGATCCGCCACGCCGTCGTGCGCGAACTCAACCGCGGGGGACAGGTCTACTTTGTCCACAACCGGGTTTACAACATCCGATCAATCGCCGATCGGCTGCAGAAGATCGTCCCCGAAGCCCGGATCGGTATTGTGCACGGCCAGATGCCCGAACACGAACTCGAAACCAACATGTTGGATTTCGTTCGCGGGCGGACCGACATCCTCGTCGCGACCACGATCATCGAAAGCGGTCTCGACATCCCGAACGCCAACACCATGTTCATCCATCAGGCCGACAAATACGGCCTGGCCGACCTCCACCAGTTGCGGGGCCGCGTCGGACGCTACAAGCACCGGGCCTACTGCTATCTCATCGTCGAGGAAGGCCGCATTCTCACCAGCGTCGCGGCCAAGCGGCTGAAGGCGATCGAGGAGTTCAGCGAATTGGGCGGCGGATTCCGCATCGCCATGCGCGATCTGGAAATCCGGGGCGCGGGGAATATTCTCGGGACGGAGCAGAGTGGTCATATCGCCGCAGTGGGGTACGAACTGTATTGCCAGCTCCTCGAAAACGCCGTCCTGCAACTCAAAGGGGAAGCCCCCCGTGAAACGCCACAGGTGCACGTCGACCTGCCAATCGAGGCCTATTTTCCAAACGACTATGTGCCGCCGGGACGCCAGAAGATCGATGTTTACCGCAAAGTCTCTGCAACAGCGGACTTCGACGCACTGGCCGAACTGGAAGAAGAATTGCGAGACCGCTTCGGCCCGCTCCCGGAACCGGCTGAGAACCTGATTGCAATTCGCAGGCTGCAATTGGCCGCCCATGGCTGGAAAATCCGGCACATCCGTATGGAAGAGGGTTACGCCCTCTTCGATTACCGCGATCCCGCGCGAATTCGCGAGCTGGCGAACCGGCTGTCAGGATCGCTCCGGGTCGCGGATTCGAAGAGTGCCTATCTCGTCCTGCCGAATCGGCCGATTCCGGGCCCGGAACTGGCCGCGCATATCGAATCCGTGTTGCGGTAGCGACCGAAATTGGCCTATAAGGCCGCCCCCTTTCGCAGGCGGAATGCGCCTCCCGGTGCGCTGCGCCCTGTGACGTCCTTTCGATTTCGACACGCCTCCGTTCGGTGGCAACCGTGCGCCCCGGCTCTGCCAGCGGCGAGACACTCTCCCATCGACGACTGCGCACTTCGCAAACGCTCATTTCGCGGCATTCGTGCGAGCGTAGCGAGCAATTCACCCTCATCTGTCTGCCATCAATTGACTCATCCGTGAAGCGATTCTGCTGTTTCCTGATCACACTGGCGCTGTTTTCCGGCTGCCAGGGATCGAGCAAGAATATCGCCAACCCGGTGGTCGGTCCCCCGCCGCCGAGGATTCAACGTGCGCAGAGTGAACAGACTGCCTCGCCCGAATCCGATGAAGCAACCGAAGTCATCGTGGCGAGCGGCACGGAAGAAGCGTCCGCCCCGGCGAAGTTCGCGATCTTGCCCGAAAACGGGTCGGAACCAATCCCATTGACCGGTCCTCCGGGGGCTGTCGCGGCCCGCGTCAACGGGACGCCGATTCTCGTTTCCGACGTGTTGGGCCCCTACCGGCCTCAACTCGAGCAGATTCAGTCCCAGGGGCAGATCAGTGAAGAGGACTTTGCCAGGTTGCGGCTGCAGCTTGTGGCGCGGGATCTTCCACAGCATATCGAGACGACGCTGCTCGTTGATTCCGTCACCGCAACGCTCGAGCAGGACCAGATCGATTCGATCGATGCCCAGATCGATAAGCTGTTCCACGAACAACTCAACGCCCTGATGGAAAAGCACAACGCCACCACGCTGGACGAACTCGACGCCGCGTTGCTGGCGGCCGGCGCCTCTCTGGAGTCCGAAATGCAGGCGTCAGGCAGCACCCTGGAGGAGTTGCGGCACACGTTCGGCAGAAGGGCTCTGGCGACCCAATACCTCCGCGAGTCGGTCGGCTCGGTGCCGCAAGTCACCCGGGCAGAACTGCTGGCGGCCTACCGCGAGCGAATCGAAGAGTACACCCAGCCGGCCCGCCTGCAATGGCAACAGATCTGGATCGCCTACGCAGCGCACGGCGGACGAGACAAAGCGCAGAGCATTGCGGAAAAGGCGTTGGCCGAGTTGGAAGCCGCGACACCCTTTGAAGACGTCGCGAGCCGCTACTCGGACGGCCCGCTCGCCTCACGCGGAGGCCAGTGGGACTGGACACAGCCCGAAAGCATCTCCGAACACGCACTCCGCGACGCGCTCGGCCGCATGGCGATCGGCGAGGTGACCGGTCCGATTGAAGGCGAAAGGGCCTTCATCATCGCCAGGCTCACCGGCCGCCGCGCTGAGCAGACGGCCCCGTTCGAAGAGGTTCAGAACGAGCTTCGTGAGTCGATCATGCAAACCAAACAGAATGAGCAACTCGCATCGGTGCTCAAAGAGATCATGGAGAATGCCGTCATCGAAACGATGTTCGACAAGCACGAATCGGAGTCCCGCGATGAGTAGCGCGTCGTTCTGCACGGCGCAGGGTTTCAGCAATTCACTCGCCCTCCAGCGGCAGAAAACGCCGGTTTTCACCGGAAAAACAGGCACAAGAGAAGGAATCCGTTGAAATCCGGCGAGAAGCCGTTGACCCGATTCTCCGCTTCGGATATTTCACGTCCCCCTCTGGAAAATCCACCGAGGAACCACTCCCGTTGCCGATCGGCGACGGACCCTTCCCTCTCAGAATCAACACTCCCGCCAACCCTCCGGTGCGGCGGAGCCTGATCGGGGCCGGACGCCCCACCACAACCAGCCAATCGAATTGCCGCCGCCGGTTGCGTCACGCACGCGCCGGCGAGAGCCAGACTGACAGATCGTTCCATCCCATCCGACAAGGAAGTCGTCCGGGACAGCGGATCGATGCAGCAACTCAAGCGCAGCGTCGCCACAGGCGGCATGCGGTCGGTTGCGGCGCGCCGCCTGTCGCTCCGGGCCTGTTTCCGAGAACCCCCGAGCGGTGCTTAAAACCATGGCGCGAAATCGATTCCACCTCAAGGCCCCCGGCCACAGGCTGAAGGAGGGAGCAAAATTGTTCAGGATTTTCGGACTACTCAGTTGCAGCGGCCTCCTCGCCGCCACGATCTGGATGGTCAACCGGACCGACGCGCAGGAGTCGCCCTTCGCGACGCCTCCCGGTTCGCCGTTTGACGATTCCTCCTCAAACCGTGATCGCGCGCCGAATCCCTTCGCGGATCAGCCTGCCGCGAGCGGAGAGCAGGATTCGGCGACTCAGCGGGCCGCCCGCCTGCGGGTCGCGGAATACCTCAAGTCCGCCGAGCAGGCGCAGCAGCAGGGCGATCTCCAGCAGGCGCAGCTCTGGGCTCAGTTGGCCCGGCAGATGGCCAACGAGACCGGTGTGGTGTTTGCTCCCGGCGAGAAAACGCCCGAGCAGGTCATCGCACAGTTGCAGGGTCGCGGTCAGAACGTCGTAGCGGCGGATTCGCGCCCCGCCGATTTCACGCCGATCTCCCGCGACCAATTCGAAAACGACCACGACTATGTCCAGGCAATGCTCCAGTCGGCCGAGCAGGATCTGCAACGCGGACTCGTGGCTCAGGCGAAACGCAAGGCGCAGGCCGTCCAGCACATCGACGTCAAGTACGCGCCGTTCGATCGTCGTCCGGAAGAAATTCTCTCGCGAGTCACACAGACCTCCTTCGAAGCCCAAACGGCCTCGAATGCATCGGCGACAGTGTCTCCCGAGCGGCAACGGGCCGATCACCTGATGGAACTCTCTCGCGGCGCGCTGGCCCAGGGCCGTTATGCCGAGGCCCGCCGGTTCGCGATGCAGGCCGATCAATTGGGTGTCCCCTATGAACTGTTTGAAGCCAACCCCCGGCAACTGCTGGCCCAGATCGACCGCCAGGCCGGCACCACGATGATCGCGGCCGGAACCAGGGAAGCGCCGGCGGCGTCTCCCGAATCCGACGCCACTCGTCAGGTTGCGGAGGATCTGATTGCACAATCACGCGCTGCCTACGATGAGGGGCGGTATGGAGACGCCGAACGGCTCGCCCAGCAGGCCCGCGAACTCGATGTCGCTTACGAACTCTTCGAGGAAGACCGGCCCGAACTCGTGATGCAGGAAATCCGGACCGCCCAGGGCGCTCCGCAGATCGCGCAGAGCCCCTTCGCCACGGAGCCGGGAACGCCCAGCCCCGCCAAGCGGCAGGCCCAGGCGCTCCTCACGGAAGGCCGTGACGCGCTCGTTCGCGGCGACTACCAAACCGCAGAAGAGAAAGCGGTCGAGGCCGCGCAATTCGACGTCGCCTACGACGTCCACGAAGACACACCGCAGATTCTCCGGCAGGACATCCGCCGCATCGCCGCGCGGGCCGGTCAGACTCCGCCGACCTCACCCACGGCGCCGCAGCCCGCGATGGAATCGCAGCGCGCTCAGGCCGACGCACTCCTGGCTGAGGCCGACGCCGCATTCCGGGCGGGCAACTACGATCTCGCCCGGCAGCGCGCCGCTCAGGCCGAGCAACTCGACGTGAGCTACGAGTTGTTCGAGCGTGAGCCGCAGGAACTCATCGCCGCGATTGATCGCGCCGAAGCGGGAGCCATCAGCGGCGAGCGTCGCATGTACGCCAATGCTCCCAAAGCCGATCCCTTCGCCGGTCGCCCGCTCGACCTCACGGGCAGCGCGAACCCGCAGACAGGCGGACCGGGAGCGAATCCGTTCGCGTCCCCGCGCGACAACATGGTCGTCCAGACCGACGGGCTCTCCGCCCGCCAGTTGTACGACCAGGGAGTCGACTACCTCCGCGCCGGAGACCGTCAGGGCGCCTATCAGTCGTTCCTGGCGGCCTACCAGTCGGGAGAGACGCTCGACGCCTATCGTCAGCAGCAGTTGCAGGACAAGCTGCGGGCCCTTTCGCCACGCCGCAGCGACATTCAGCAGGCCGGCAATGAGCAGCTCGCCGGTCCGTTCGACGGCGGCAGGCAAAGTCCGCTCGATGCGGCGGCACAGCAGCAGTCGATTCGCTTCGACCGCCTGCGGACCGATGTGCTCCACAACGTCTTCCGGGCCGATCGCCTGCGGGACAGCAATCCCGAGCAGGCGCTGGAAGTGCTCGACCAGACGCTGGCCGACATTCAACAGTCCGGCCTGACCGAACAGGAAACCTCCGCCTTGACGGCGACCGTGCAGAGCACCAGAACCTCCATCGAAGCCTACATGTCTCAGCGGGCCCCCCTCCTCGAAATGGAGCGGAGGAACGCCGAAGTCCGCAGTTCGATCGAGCGGGAAATCCAGACCCGCGCCCGCGTGGAACAGGAACTCGCCGAACTGGTCGACAACTACAACGAACTGATGGAGCAGCGTCGCTTCGCCGAGGCCCGCAAGGTCGCTCAGATGGCCGAGGAACTCGACCCCGAAAATCCGGCCGTCATCAGCATGGTGCTGCAAAGCAAGTTCGCCTACCGCGAAGACAGCAACCGCCGCCTTCGCGACAACAAGGAAGAATCCTTCTGGACGCAACTCGACGACGTGGAGCAGTCGGCCATCAGCCCGATCAGTGACGCGCATCCCATGGTCTTCAGCCCGGACTGGGAAGACATCACTTTGCGGCGGCGGGGCAGGTACGACCACGCCGACGCCGCTCCCCGAACCGAAGAAGAGCAGCGGATCCACCGCAGCCTGAGCCAGCCGGTTTCTCTCCACTTCGAGGAAGCCCCGCTGGACCAGGTGATGCGTCACATGGCGAGCGACCACGGAATCAACGTGGTGGTCGACGAAGTCGGCCTGCAGGAAGAGGGCGTCACCCCCTACACGCCCGTTACGATCAACGTCGACGGCATTCAACTCAAGAGTGCTCTCAACCTGATCCTCAAGCCGCTCGAACTCGACTACACCATCGAAGACGAAGTCCTCAAGGTGACCAGCAAGTCGCGTCAGCAGGGCGACTTTGTCACGCGGGTTTACTCCGTGCCCGACCTGGTGACACCGCTGCAGGTGCGTCATCCCCAGACCCGGTTCCAGCCCGGAACCGGATTCGGAAGCGGCGTCGGCCCCTTCAACCAGAGTGTTCCCAGCGGCGGCGGTCAGGCCAGCTTCGGCCCGACCGGCGGACTTCAGCCCGGCGGAGGACTTGCCCAATTCGGACCGCAGGGCGCCCCGGACTGGTCCGCCGTCACCGGCAACTCCCCCGACATGAACAGCGGCCCCGCCGCCAGCGACTACGAATTTGACGCCCTCACCGACCTGATCACAACGACCATCGATCCCGATGGCTGGGTGGAAGTCGGCGGTCTGGGCTATGTCGACAACCACGAAGGCACCCTGAGCCTCGTGATTCGCCAGACGCAACGCGTGCACCAGGAGATCGCCGATCTGTTGGAGCAGTTGCGGCGACTGCAGGACCTGCAGGTGACGATCGAAGTGCGGTTCATCAGTGTGAGTGACCGCTTCTTCGAACGAATCGGCATCGACTTCGACTTTAACGTCAACGACACCATCGGCGGCCCGGCATTCGACGACGAACTCAACCCGCTCGCTCCGTTCGGCCGGGTCGACGGCAGCGCCGACGATGACGACGATGACGACGACGACGCGCCTGGAAACGCTCCGTTCGACACCCACCCGAACATCAACACCGTGGCCCGCGACGACTGGCCGGGCCACACCGTAGTCGGCCTCGTCCAGCCCGGTCAGTTCAGCCCGGACCTCGACATTCCGTTCCGGCAGGGTTCGTTCGACATCGGTGTGCCGCAGTTCGGTGCATTCGATCCGACCGCCGGTATCCAGTTCGGAACGGCGATCCTCAGCGACCTGGAAGCCTTCCTCTTCGTGCAGGCCGCCCAGGGAGATACACGGTCGAACATCATGTTCGCTCCGAAAATCACTCTCTTCAACGGTCTCACGGGAACGGTCGTCGCCCAGACGCAGCAGCCGTTCGTCATCAGCGTGATTCCGGTGGTGAGTGCCTTCTCCGTCGGCTTCCAGCCGATCATCACAGTGATTCCGGACGGTGTGCAGATGACGGTGCAAGCGGTCATCTCGGCCGATCGTCGCTATGTCCGACTTTCCGTCTTCCCGCTGTTCACCAACGTCACCGACGTCGTCCAGTTCTCCTTCGCCTCCGGGGCTGGCCTCGGCGGCGGATTCGGCGGCGGTGGGTTCGGCGGCCAGGGCGGATTCGGCGGCCAGGGCGGCTTCGGCGGTCAGGGCGGCGGCTTCGGCGGTAACTTCGCCGGCCTCGGCGGCTTCGGCGGAGGCATCGGCGGCGGACAGGGCGGCGGCATCGGAGGCTTCGGCGGTGGCATCGGCGGCGGCCAGGGAGCTGGTCAGCAGCAGGCAGCCGCGGTCGGTAACATCACCGTCCAGCAACCCGTCGTCGACGTCATCTCCGTCACCACAGTCGTCAGCGTGCCCGACGGCGGCACCGTGCTGCTCGGCGGGGTCAAGCAACTTCGCGAAGGCCGCAACATGGCCGGTGTGCCCATCCTGAACAAGCTGCCCTACGTCAGCCGCCTGTTCAAGAACACCGGCGTCGGCCGCGAAACCGACAGCCTCCTGTTGATGGTCACCCCCCGCATCATCATTCAGGAAGAAGAGGAAGAACTCCTCGGCATTCCGTCGGAGTAGTCAATCCACCGCCCGGATCGCGTGCGGGCCACACGCGATCCGGAGACAACAAACTCTCCCCCGAAATGCTGCCGCCGCTCCCCCCTGGCGGCAGCAACCCCTGAATTCGTCTCAGGGTTCCGGACCGCCGCGAGATGCGGGTTCTTCGCGGCGGTCCTTCTTTGCGCGCACGCAGACTGTCAACCGGGATACTGCTACCACCGGTATTCGCGAAGGTTGACCGCAGTTCCGCCGCGACTTACCATCACTTACACTTGTCCGACATCAACCACGGCTTCCGCCGCCCCACGCCGATTCCCGGAGCACCCCGGATGCCCAAACGCGCGGCCCTCTCCAAGGCTGAGATGGAGGTCGCCCACATCGTGTGGGAGCGAGGCGACGCCACAGTCCGGCAAGTGCTCGAAGCCCTCCCGACGCGACGCAAGATCGACTACAAGACCGTCCAGACCTACCTCCGCCGCCTCGAGTCAAAGGGCTACCTCACATCGAAACGCGACGGACGCAGCCTCGTCTACTCGGCCAGTGTTCGTCCGCGGCAGGTCATTCGCGAGACAGTCAGCGACTTCGTCGGACGCCTCTTCGGAGGAGAGTCGCTGCCGCTCGTCGAACACCTCATTCGCGAAGACGGCCTGACCGGCGAGGAAATCAGAAAACTGCGCGAACTGCTCGACGAACTGGAGGCAAGCAACAATGCACCTCCTCGATGACGGATTCCGTCTCGCCCTCCTCCAGACCTGGCAGATCACCCTGATCATCCCGGTCGCGATCTTTCTCGTGCGGCTCCTCTTCCGCCGCTCCTCACACCTCGCATACGCCGTCCTGCTCCTCGTGCTCCTCAAATGCCTCCTGCCCCCCGTCTGGGAAAGCCGGCTTGGAGTACTCGGACGTCTGAACGGCTGGGTGACAAGCGAGAGCCTCTCCGTCTCCGCAAACGACGCCCCGCAATCCGTGTTCGCGGTGGAACCAGAAGGCGTCAAAGACGACCGGCGGAAAGACGACTCGCCTCGCATGCGTCCGCTGGCGCAGCGAACCGAACAGGTCGGCCCGCCCGAGAGGTCACAGAATCGCTCCCACGACTCATCGGATGTTGAGATCAAAGAGGAGCCCGTACCAGCGCCTTCTGTAATACCGGAAATCAAATCGGCGCCCGCACTGAAAACCACCGGTGCAAACTGGCCCCGCCTCCTCACGGGAATCTGGATCACCGGTTGCGCGGCCATGCTCGTCTGGCTCGCCGTCTGTCTCGTCAGACTGCGACGGCTCCGCGCCAAGGCGATGACCGGCTCCGCCGACCTGACAACCGCTGCCCAGCGGGTCGCCAGGCGCATCGGCTTGGTTCGCTTGCCCGACGTTCTGGTGACCGACGAAACCACAATGCCCCTCGCATTCGGTCTCATTCGCCCGGCCGTCCTTCTGCCCCGGCACATCGTCCGCTCCACGCAGCCGGACGAACTGGACCTGATCCTCACCCACGAATTCAATCACGTCCGTCGCGGAGACCGCTGGACCGGCTTGTTGCAAATTCTCACACAGGTGCTCTGGTGGTTTCACCCCTGCGTCTGGTGGCTCAATCGTGAGATCCGCCGCTATCGCGAGCATTGCTGCGACGAAGAAGTCTTGGCGCATGTCGACTGTCCGCCGAGACAGTACGCCCAGTGCCTCCTCAGCGTGCTCGAACTCAACGAACGCTGTTCGCCCCTGCTCGGCCTCGCCGGGATGAGTCCCTTTGAGGTGACGTCCCAGCGGATGCGTAACATCATGCGCACCGGCGGCTGGTTTCGCAGACAAACGCCGGCCTGGTGCTGGCTCGTGCTGCTCGGCCTCGGGTCCATCATTCTTCCCGGTGCATCCCTTTCCGATCCGACAGACACCTTACGCGTTCAAATCGCAGATACGGCTTCAGAATTTCCTTTGGAGGAGAAAGCAACCGCACCGGTTCCGGAAAGAGAGCATACACAAGACGCACCGCCAGCCGTCCCGCGAACCCCCGCCAGCAACTATCAATGGACGTCCGGATCGCAGTACGCCTACCGCATGAAAATCGAAGTCGACCACGGCGACGAACTCGAAACATTCTCCGGCAGTCCCACCTTCTCAGTCAGCAGCGTCCACGGAACAACCGCCGAACTCATCGTCACCGGCCACCGCCTGCAATCCGTCCGCCATCCCAAACCCGGGCGGCTCCCGAGATTCGACCTTGCTCCAGCCGCCGGCGCCCCGCCGGTCGATTTCCCGCCGCCCCGTTACTTCGGCGAGCTGACCGTCCGGATCGACGAGACCGGAAACATCATCTCATCGTCCGGAGAACTCGAATCGCTGCCTTACCTGCTTGGCACGGTCTGCGAGATCGTCTTCCCCGCTTTGACCGGGTCCGACGAGTCCACATGGCGTGAATCGGAGACGACGACTGTTCAAATCACCCGAGAGAAGTCGCCGTATGACGGCCGCTTCCGAAACCCCTTCAGCACATCCGGACCCGAGACGCTCCGCGCGGAGTCAACGCGCGAATTTGAACGCAGTTCGTACAACGCCGACGAAGTCGTTCTTTTCGGTAGTCTGAGCACTGCCACGATCACAGCCGTTGCCGGCGAACCACGAATCGAACTCGCAGGACAATCCCGGTGGACGTTCGATGAGCCAGATGCGCCCCCGGTCCTGATTGAGTCCGACGTCCGCCTGATTGTCCGGGAAGAGAACAGCGCGATCACCTGGCCGATCTCCCTGACCGCCGAACGCATGCCCGACCAAATCCCGGAAACCGCTGCCTCTGGCGAAAAGTCACCTCCCAGCTACCATGGACCTCATCCCGTTCCGTCGACCGAACGAACCGTGACGGCGGAAACGCCGCTGCTGCTCGATCAGATCGTGCAGGTCAATTGGAATGGCGCTTGGTATCCGGCCAAGGTCAAGCGGCTCGAACCCACCGGCGCCGTCCACGTCCACTATCGAGGCTGGAGCGATCGCTGGGACGAAGTTGTCGGCCGCTCGCGAATTCAACTTGCCGACCGCAATGCACTGGACGTCGACGACTGACATCCGCAACGCCGCCGCATCTCAAGCAAGAACACCGCGCGCAATGGAAACGACGGCCGGCATTCGCTATCTCTGAGGAGCCGCGCCCCCCGTCCCCCGCGCCGACTCGACCGCAGAGAACACAATGCCCGAACCTGTCCGCATTGCCGGCACGAGCGACGTGCCTGTCGGCGAAGGCCGCGAATTTACCGTCGGAGACCGAGTCATCGCGCTCTTTAACGTCGACGGCGAATTCCACGCGCTCGACGGCATTTGCCCCCACTCCGGCGGTCCGCTCGCAAACGGTCCGCTCCGCGGCTGCGTCGTCACCTGTCCCTGGCACGGCTGGCAGTTCGACGTCACCACCGGTGTGCACTGCCTCGCCCCCCGCATCACCCAGCCCACAATTCCCCTCGAAGTGCGCGGCGACGACGTCTACGTCACCCTCGAAGACTGAACGAAGCCCACGGGCTGCAACCCGGGGGCTCCACGAGAGCGCGTGAATCTTCGTCGCAACCGGAATCCGCGTCATGACCGGCAAGGTCGCCGGCCGATAAACAGGAGAGCGGGTGGACTGTCTCAGGGCCTGAAGAGGCAGTCGTAAATTCCGTCATGGGGGTCAGGGGACATCGGCTTCTCGAGGGCTGCATCGAAAGAGCAAGCCGGCCCGCCATGAGGGCACTGCCGCAGGCGCGCATGGTGTGCGCGGCGGAATGCATCAGCCAATACCACACGGAAGGGGCGAGTCGTGAACTGTCGCCATCTCTTTTTCGCCGCAAGCTGTCTCATCATCGCCGCGTCCACCCGCACCGAGGCGGGCTGGCCGTTCTCAGCCGACGGCCCTCGGAAGGGCAGCGAAGAGTACTACCAGATGCACGCCTGCGACCCGATCAGCGCCCGGCAGAAGTGCAAACACGGCAAGCTCTGGCCTCCCTACCCGCGGCCGATGGGTGAACCCGCCCCCTGCATGCATCGTTTTCACGCCTCCCACTACTGGCCCTATCCGTACAACCATTACGACCGCATGAGCGTCCTCGCCGTCAGCCATACGCAGATCGGCAACGGATGGCAGTCGGCATGCACTTTCCACCACTACCACTTTGACGCCGTCACGCACGAACTCAACAGCGCCGGACGGGCCCATCTGCAGTGGATGATGGCCAACGTCCCCGGTCAGTTCCGCCAGGCTTACCTCGCCACCACCGGAGACTCAGCCGTCAACGATCTTCGGCTCGCAAACTTCCAGGAAACGGTCGCGGGTTACGTCGGCAACGCTGATTCTCTGCCGGTCGTCCTGCGTGTCGCACAACCGGTCGGACGGCCCGCCGACGAGGTCGACTCCATCTTCGAGCAGAGGCTGCAAAACATGGATTCGCCCGTCATTCCGTTCACCAGCGTCATCTCCAGCGGTGGCGGAGGATCGAACTGAAACAATCGGCGTCGCAGGCGATGTTCGAAACTGTTTGAAAATCGTCCGCCGGAGAGCGAACTCTCCGGCGGACTGCTTGCGCCATCCCGGAGATTCGCACCACACGGGTCCAGTTCTGATCCGGATTTCCCGGGAGTTTCCAACGCATCGGGCTCTGGTTGACCTGTAACCGTGACGATCAACTCTCAACTTGATTCCCCGCGCTCGGCAGCGGCCTCGTTCGCCGGTGAACGAACCACAGGCGCAGCGCCCCCTGAGCATTCGGAGGAAACCGAATTCGGTGCAGCACAATCGTCGCTGCCGGCGCCGCGCCGTCCCGAGTCGCTCGCCGAAAGCGGCCTCACTGTCGCACAGGTCGCCGACCTCTGCATCAAACTGCTTTACCTGAATGGCGGGCTGTGCGGACACGATGTTGCCGCCGAGTTAAAGCTGCCCTTCAGCCTCGCGGGAGAAGCCCTGCGCTTTCTGAAGGAACAGCGTTGCGTCGAGGTCGTCTCGGGAGCTGTCGTGGGACCGATTTCCCAACGTTTCCTGCTCACCGAACTCGGGCGTGTTCGGGCACGGGATGTCTTTGAGCAATGCCGCTACGTCGGCCCCGCACCGGTGCCGCTTTCAGCTTACATTGAGCAATGCCGTCTGCAGACCGTCATCGGCGTGGACTGCTCGTTGACCACGCTCCGCCGCTCCTTTGAAGGCCTCGTTCTGCGCGACGGACTGCTGGAGGAACTCGGCCCAGCCGTCTGCAGTGGGCGTTCAATCTTTCTCCACGGTCCTCCCGGAAACGGGAAAACGATCATCGCCAAGCGGTTGGCAGACTATCTGACCACCCACGGCGGCGAAATCTATGTCCCTTACGCCGTCTGCGCCGATGAGTCGATCATCACGCTGTTCGATCCCTCGCTGCACCGACCCGGCGATGCCGACGCCGACCCGAACAGCGCAGAGCCCGAAGCGGACCGCCGGTGGCGACGCATTCGTCGACCGGTCATCGTCACAGCCGGAGAACTCACGCTCGAAATGCTCGACCTGCGGTTTCATGCGGCAAGCGGTTACTACTCCGCACCGCTCCACATCAAGGCCAATGGCGGAGTCTTCCTGATTGACGATTTCGGCCGGCAACTCGTCCGGCCGGAAGAATTGTTGAACCGGTGGATCCTGCCGCTCGAAGAACGGATCGACTATCTCACATTGACGACCGGCAAGAAAATCGCCGTCCCGTTTGAGCAACTCATCGTCTTCTCAACGAATCTCGAACCGCGAACCCTCGTCGATGACGCGTTTCTCCGCAGGATTCGTCACAAAATCTCCGTCGACGCCCCCTCGCGCGAAGTCTTCTCGCGAATTCTCGAGGGATGCTGCCGCGCCGGCGGCGCGGAATTCACCTCGGACGCCGTCGACTACCTGTTTTCCCAGCACTACAACCGTCAAAGATTGCCCAGAGCCAGCGACCCGCGAGATTTACTGGAGATTGCAGCCTCCATCTGTCGATTCAGAGGGCAGACGGTCAGCCTCAGTGAGCCGGTGCTGGCTGAGGCTGCGCGGAGACTGTTCTGCGAAGTCTAGGTTCCTTTTCCCCGGAAGTTGTTGCAGTTGAGTCAAGTTTCAGCGACCCGGCGAGCGGCAGGGCGTAAGCCCGCCGATTCGTTCTCCCACCGGATAGCTCGGATGGTCTGAGGCACTGCGTCGTTAGAACCTCGCCCTTTCACGAGCAACGACGGGCCAGAACTGCGGGCATTTACGCGTCCCCAATGCAACACGGCAAGGAGTGCCGGAACATGTGCGTCAGCACGAATGCCTGGATAAGGTCCGTGTGCCTGTTGGCACTCGTTCTCACCGTCGGCTGTCAGTCGCCACGCGGACGGGTCCACACAGCCGCCGAGTCGACGCGCTCCTACTTTGCCAGAATGTTCGGCCGCGGTACCGAGAATCCCTACAGCACGGACGAAGAAGACGCCGGCGATCCCGACGACATGTCGACCGTCGATCTGGCCTATGCCCAGTGGATGGAGGCCGACGGAAATCTCACCAAGGCCCGCGAACATTATGCCCGCGTCGCAGGCGAACGACCTGAGAACATCGAAGCGATCCTCGGACTCGCCCGAATCGACATGATGTCGGGCCGCACGCACGAGGCCGAACAGGGGTTCCGCTCCGCTCTCCGCATCGACCCCAGCTCGCCGCAGGCCCTGCACGCGCTCGGCCAGTTCTATGCAGCGCAGGATCGATGGCCCGAAGCGGTTGAAACCCTCAACAAGGCGATGCTTGCCGCCCCGACCGAAAAAACCTACCGGCATGATCTCGCCGTCGCGCTGGTTCACACCGGCGACGTCAACGGCGCGGTCACACATTTCGTTCGCACCGTCGGCGATGCGGAGGCGCACTACAATGTCGGTCTGATTCTCCGCGAAACAGGTCGCTTGCGCGACGCCCAGGAGCAGATGCTTCTCGCCGTCACCAAGAATCCCGAACTGCACCAGGCCCAGTACTGGCTCGACGAGATCCGTTCGGAGTACGAGACGGCCGCCGTCGCCGATGCGACGCCCCAGCCGGGACTCCCCGTCACTCCCGTCTCGCACCAGGGAGCGTTGCAGGGAAGTCGCCCGCTCTCATCCCACTCCAACGCGGCCCCTCAATCCGGCGGCAGCCACTCCACCGCCAACCCGGCCTCGCAATGGTCCCCGGACGAAATGTCCCGCCCGCAATGGGAACAGAAGCGCAACCAGCGTCCCCCCTTGTGGTAAAGATCCGCACCAAGGCGAGCCGCTTGGCGTCAGCCCGCGGTTAACTTCGGAACTCGGGAAAGAGCACCGCGACCAGGCGCAGGCCCGTTCTCTCTCATTGCTGACGCAGCCGAGAGGCAGCCTTCAACCCGCGTCGACCGGCGATACAATGTGCCGCTATGACGGCTCAGCGAACGCGCGACGTGCACCAGGCGGCGGAAGTCATCCGCAACGGCGGACTCGTCGCGTTTCCGACCGAAACGGTCTACGGCTTGGGCGCCAACGCCCTCAATCCTGATGCCGTCGCCCGAATCTTCGAGGCCAAGCAGCGGCCGAAGTTCGATCCGCTCATCGTCCATGTCGCCGACCGCGAATCTCTCGATCAACTCGTCACCGATTTCCCGCATAACGCGAAGATCCTGGCCGACAGGTTCTGGCCCGGACCGCTGACCTTGGTCCTCCCCAAGCAGCCGATCGTTCCGGATCTGGTCACGGCCGGACTCCAGTCCGTCGGTGCCCGCATCCCGGACCATCCCCTCGCCCTCGAAATTCTGCGAGCAGCAGCCGTCCCGATTGCCGCCCCGAGCGCGAACCGCTTCGGTTGCGTCAGTCCCACAAACGCAGAACACGTGCGGGAGCAACTCGGCGACCGGATCGATTTGATCCTCGACGGCGGACCGTGCCGCGTCGGCGTCGAATCCACCGTCGTGCTCATGACCGAAGACCCGCCCCTCCTACTACGCCCCGGAGGCGTCGCGCTGGAAGATCTCGAATCGGCGATTGGCCCCGTCACGACACGGTCGCATGCATTTCAAGAGGGCCCCCAGGTCGCTCCCGGACAACTGACCCAGCACTACGCACCGCAGGCAAAGGTCCTGCTCACCGATGATCCCGGGCAGTGCACCGTCCCAGAGTCGGCCGGCCTGCTTGCCTTCCGTGTCGTTCCGCAGCGGCCTCGATTCGCACAAGTCGAAATCCTCTCGCCCGCCGGCGATCTTAAGGAGGCGGCGTTCAACCTCTTCGCAGCATTAAGGCGGCTCGATGCAGCCGGTCTCGACCTGATCATCGCCGAGCGCGTCCCGGAAAAAGGACTCGGCCGCGCCATCAACGACCGCCTCCGCAGAGCATCCGCACCAACAGCGACAGACCCCGTTTAACCGCGACTCAATGAGAATCGCTTCTTTGTGCGCCGACCGCGGCTTGAGTCTCTGCCTCAAGGAACCAGCCAGTCTTCCACCGTCAAACCGGGTACGCGCGAGAACTCCCTGATGTTGCTGGTCACCAATGTCAGATTATGTCGGACACAAATGGCGGCAATCTGAAGATCATAAGGACCGATCACACGACCAGCGGTTTCAAGTTCGTGCCGGATGCTTGCGTATTCCCCAGCATCCGCATCCGCGAAAGGCAATGACTGAAACGGCGCCAGCGTTTGATTCACAAGTCCAATGCGCCGGCGGCGATTCCCGTATCTCTCAGCTCCGTGGAGCAACTCGGATCGGACAATCGAACACGTGACGACATCACGCGGCGTAAGTACCGCCAGCCTGGAATGAACGGGACTCCCAGGATGCCTCAAATAGTGAATCCAGACATTGGTATCCAGCAAATACCGCATTACCAATCAGTCCGCTGCGGCAACTCACCCTGAGGGGCGCGTTCCAGTCTCTCACCGGCAAGTGCCCCGGCGGTCGCATCGAAATACCCGTCCGGCCAATGGGCGTGATCATCTTGGTCAACGCGGTCAATCGCCTCCCGGACCCACATCTCCAAACGCTCCGCGCGCACCGGATCGAGCAACTGTAGTTTCTGGTTGAGTTCTTCGGCCAATCGGTTCATCGCGACACCAAGGGGTATATCGTCGAAAGCTGGCAACAGCCGCCACCGAGCACAGCACTTCCATATTCTACTACGGGCAGATCTGCGGAACAAAACTCTTCGACCATTGTTCTCAGGAATTCGCTCACGCTTTGCCGTCGCCGGAAAATTCGGGTTTCGCACTGCCGACGCCTGTTCCAACACCGAAATCGGCCCGTAATCGAACGCAACAACGCCGCCAAGATCAACCGCCGCCCATACGAAACCTCTGCGCGATCGCCTCCACGTTCGGAACGCTTCGCCGCGTCCATTCAAGAAATAGCTCCTCCTTTTCCTCGTCGGAGAGTCCCCATCCGTTGCACTCCGTACGGACCCGCCGGGACAATTCCTGCAGACAGATCGCCGCAGCCACGGAAATGTTCAAGCTCTCAACGAACCCGTGCATCGGGATCGTCAGCAACTCATCCGCCTCAGCCAAAATCACTTCCGAGACGCCCTCCTTCTCCGCCCCGAAGACCACCGCGCAAGGCTGAGAAAGATCAAGCGATTGCGGCGTCCGGCTCCCCGCATGTGGCGTCGCTGCCACGATGCGAAACCCGCAGTCTCGCAGCCGCGTCAGGCAGACGCGACGCGGGTCGTCGGAATCCAGATAGCGATGAATCGTAACCCACTGTTCCGATCCAAGCGCCACCGACGCGCGGGTTTCGTACTCGTTGAACGTCTCGATCACGTGCACGTCCTGCACCCCGAACGCATCGCAACTGCGGATCACCGCCGCGGAATTGTGCGAGCTGTGTACGTCTTCCAGCACAACCGCGAGACGCCGCGTCCGCATCGCCAGCACCTCTCGCAGCCGATCCCGCCGCGCCGGGGTCAAGAACTCCAGCAGATGCTCCTGCAACCGGCGTTCCTCAGCACTGAGCGCCATCCCGCAACACTCCACAAACCCCGCCCCAATCACAAAGCCCACGGGCTGCGTCCCAAAATAGGGTGCCACTGGCGTTCCGCCAGTGCGAAATGCCAGAGACGTCAGGCCGACAATGCCGTGCCACCGAATCGATGCGTTCCAGGTTGGAGACCCGCCGAGAAAGCACGAATCCCGGAGGATTCATTGCGGGCTTGAAGTCCGTCCGATCCATCAACCAAGCCCGCGCACCGCACTACCGCGGCACCAGCGAAGGCCGCGCCTGCAATGTCAACGACGCTTCATGCCTCTCTCCCTCCCGCAGGTATTCCACCACGACCGTCTCTCCCACCGCATACCGGGAGAGCCCGCCGATCAGATCCTCCCATCCGCCCACTTTGTGTCCGCCCAGGCTGACGATCAAATCTCCCGCAATGAACTCGCCCGTTTCAGCGTCCAGGTAGCTTCCGCGCAGCCCCGCCTTCTGCGCCGCGCTCTCCGGAGAGACCGTCCGCAGCAATACCCCCTCCTCCGTCCCGTCAAACAATCCCCTCAACCGCAATTGATCCAGTTCCTCGTCGGTGTAAACGTACACGCCCATCGCAGCCTGTTCATTCGCGCCGTCGCGGATCAACTCCGTCACAACCCGATTGACCGTGTCGACCGGAATCGCAAATCCGATTCCCACATTCGCCGGCGTGTTCGTCGGATTATAGATTGCCGTATTCACACCGATCAGCCGTCCGCCGCTGTCCAGCAGTGGCCCACCCGAATTCCCCGGATTGATCGCCGCGTCGGTCTGGATGGCGTCGACCACCAGCCCCCGTCCATCCGCAGCCGGAAACTGTCGCCTCAACCCGCTGATCACGCCAACCGTAAACGATTGTTCCAGCCCGAACGGACTGCCGATCGCATAAACGTTCTGGCCGATCTCCAGGTCATGCGAACTACCCACCGGCATCGGCTGCAACACCCCGTGCTCGGCCGCAATCTTCAAAACGGCCAGATCGTTCGACGGGTCAACGCCCACCGCCGCCGCCGGATAAGACGTCCCGTCGGACAGAATCACCTTGGCCGTCCCCGCGCCGTTCAGCACGTGCGAATTTGTGACGATATACCCCTCCTTGCTCCACACAAACCCCGCCCCGATCCCACGCGGCATCTCGAACAGATTCAATCCCTGCTGAACCGCAACCGCCGTCTCAATGTGCACCACCGATGGCGACGCGCTGCGAAACAGTTCAATCTGGGTCTGTTCCGCCGGCGCCAGTTCCCCCCGCGGTGCGATGGTCCGCAGCTCCGCATCCGATTGGAACAGGTCGTTCGTGATCGGCCCGTAGTACCGGAAGAGAACCGCCGCCAGAATGATCAGCACGGCCAGCACTGTCCACCCGCCGAACCCCGAAGTCCTGCGCTGCGGCTCGCCGGATCGGCTCTCGCTTTCGGGTCGTTCGTCGGACACGATGAGTCGCCTCGTCCTTCACCATACCGCTTTGCGAAACAGTGTTGGCGATCTGTCTCGCGGAATCTCCGGCTGAACAGTCCGAAAACCGCTCGGCGCGCACACACGGTAGAGCGACATGCTCTAAACCTTCAGCCCCGCCGTCTTTGAGGACAGATTCTGCATTGCCATCTTCAACCGCTTGCGAAGTTTCACCGGCGCATCGGCGAACCCTTCCAGAACCTCGGGAGTCAGTGCAGCGTCGCACTTTTCGAGAGCCGCCGCCACCCGCTTGAGGACGGCCTCTGGAGACGGCTGCGGTCGCTCGGCGACCGCCGTACTCGTTTCCGCGTCGCCTCGCGCCCGGTTCCCGAACGGTGCATAGTCGTCCCCCGCTCCCGATTCTCGTGCCGCGCCCGAGACCGTAGCCGTCTCGGCACTGCTGCTTTCGCTCCGCCGTCGCGGGTTGTCCTGCGTGGAAGATGTCGATTCAACGTCCCGCACGACGCCGGTTTCCATCGGCAGCAGTTCGACCGCCGCCAGCGCCGCGTTCTCGTCTCCGGCCGGCGTCGTCAGATCCTCTCCATGTTGCGCCCGCCGCCACGCCTTCATCTCGGCCACGGTCGCGTGCATGTCTTCTGCCCACTGCAGGCAATCTGCCGCGTCGTCCCAGTTCAGCGCCGCATAGAAATGCGACCACTTCAGGCGGCTGTAGTTCTCATGCACGTCACTGAACGTCTCCCACACCCGCCGCCGCTGATACACCTGATCGCCGCTCAAGCCGATCAGGCCGCCGAAGTCCGCGTCGGTTCGCCCGCGCGCGTACCGCTCGGTCCACTGCGCGGCGCATTCTCCGATTTCCCAGTTGCATTGACTGAGCGCCTCGCGCGCCCGTTGCAGCAATTGGTCTTCCGTCTCACGCTGATCTGGCATCGCGGATTCGCCTTTCTCTTCCTCAATTCGCTGCGATGGATCGACTCCATCCCGGCGGGGCCGACACTCTAACGCGCCCCCGGTGCCAATTCCACTGCCCCAAAAAAGCGGGGGGGTGGATCGGATCGATGCCGGTCGCGGTCAAGCCCCTCTCCGCCGCGAGAGGCCGCGGCGGGTCGATTCGTGTGAACGCGCAGAAGAGGGGTTGGGGTGAGGGTGAGACAAATTCACTACCACCCCGCCCCCACTAGTCACCCGAGGCATCGAAAGACGGCCAGGAAGACAGGAGCGGACGGTCGTTTTACATTCATTCCGCCCCCTGCCAGAATATCCCTCTTTCGCCGGCAGATAAAACCGCAAACCGCGCTGTCCACCCACCGCGCGGCCGTCACAGTCCACTCAACACTCAACGGGGAACGGAAAGCTGATGTTCTTGAGATTCGCTCTGTGCGCGGCCCTCTGCTGGGGATTCCTGACCTCGCCCGTCGCCGCTCAATCTCTCGCCCTCGATCTCGAACCCGATTCGAAAATCGTGCTCATCGGCAACACTCACGCCGAGCGGATGCAGTATTTCGGCGGATGGGAAACCCTCCTGCACGCGAGATTTCCTGAGCATAATCTGGTCGTTCGCAACCTCGGCTTTTCCGGCGACACGATCAACGTCAGGCTCCGCTCACTCAACTTCCAGGACCACGGTCACACGCTCGTCGACCACGAACCCGATGTCATCCTGGCCTTCTTCGGCTTCAACGAATCCTTCGCCGGGCCGGAAGGCCTCGAACGGTTTAAGACCGATCTCGCGACTTTCCTCACGGAACTCAAGCAACTCCACTATCCGTCGACCACCTTCGCCCGTGGATCGAGCGATCCGGTTTCCCAGGACAAGTCCGCCGAGAACGTCGAGCAGCCGAAAATCGTTCTCGTCTCCCCCATCGCCAACGAAGACCTGCCCGAGCGGGGCATCCTCGCCGCAACCTGGAACAACGAGAACCTCGCTCTCTACACCGAGGCCATGCAGGAAGTGGCCGAAGACGCCCTCGTCGGCTTCGTCAATCTCTACACCCCCACGCTCGAAGCGCCCGCAGACGCCCGGCCTTACACCACAAACGGCGTGCACATCAGCAGAGAGGGAGAAGCGCGAATCGGCGCCCTGCTCGACGAACTTCTCTTCGGCCCGCAACCCGATCGTTTCTACGATGAGCAGTTCCTCGCGCCAATTCACCGCGAAGTCAACGAGAAGAACCTGCAGTTCTTCTACGACTACCGCGCCGTCAACGGCTACTACATCTACGGCGACCGCAAGGAACCCTTCGGAGTCGTCAACTTCCCGGCCGAATTCGCCAAGCTCCGCGAAATGATCAAGGTCCGCGACAACCGCGTCTGGGCCGCCGCCCGCGGTGAGGATCTGCCCGAAGCAATCGATGACGGCGACACCGGAGAGTTCACCAGAATCGAAACCAACTTTCAGAACGAGGTTTACATCACGCCGCCCGAGGAGGCACAGCAGCAGTTCACGTCGCCCGAGGGATTTCAGGTCGAACTGTTCGCCTCCGAAGTCGAATTCCCCGACCTCGAGAATCCCGTCCAGTTCGCCTTCGACGCCAAAGGCCGCCTCTACGTCACGACGATGCCGTCCTATCCCATGTATCTGCCCGGCACGCCCGTCGACGACAAGATCCTCATCCTCGAAGACACCGACCACGACGGACGCGCCGATAAGCAGACGGTCTTCGCCGACGGACTGCACCTTCCCGGCGGCATCGAACTCGGCGACGGCGGCGCGTACGTCGCCCAGCAGCCCAACCTCGTCTTCCTGCAGGACTCCGACGGTGACGACCAGGCCGATGCGTTCGAGTATCGCCTGCATGGCTTCGACTCGGCCGATTCGCATCATGCACTGGGCGCGTTCGAATGGGGTCCGGGCGGCGATCTCTACTTCGCCGAAGGAACGTTCCATCACACCCAGGTGGAAACCCCCTACGGACTGACCCGCGTCAAGAACGCCGCCGTCTTCCGCTACGAACCGCGCAGCGAGAAGTTCGGCGTGTTCGTCTCCTACGAGTTCGCCAACCCGTGGGGCATCTGCTGGGACGACTGGGGACAGACCTTCGTGGCCGACGCCTCCGGCGGCGCCAACTACTTCGCCGCCGCCTTCTCCGGCGAAGTCGACTATCCCCGCAAGCACCCCGGCCTCAAGCAGTTTCTGGTCAAACAGTGGCGGCCCACCTGCGGCTGCGAAATCGTCAGCAGCCGCAACTTCCCGGAAGTGATGCAGGGCGACTACCTCCTCAACAATTGCATCGGCTTCCAGGGCGTCTTGCAGTATCGGTTCAAGGAGGATGGTTCCGGCTTCGCCGCCGATCCCGTGGAACCGCTCCTCCGCTCGTCCGATCCGAATTTCCGCCCGGTCGATCTGCAGTTCGGACCCGACGGGGCTCTCTACGTCCTCGACTGGTTCAATCCGCTCATCGGCCACATGCAGCACAACATCCGCGATCCCAAGCGGGACCAGCACCACGGCCGCATCTGGAGAATCAGCTACACCAAAAAACCGCTCGTCGATCCTCCCGCCATCGCCGGCGAATCGATCGAGCACCTCCTCGACCAACTTAAGACCTACGAATACCGCACCCGCTACCGTGTCCGCCGCGAGCTGCGCGACCGAAACACCGACGACGTGGTCACCGCCGTCGACAACTGGGTCGCCGGACTCAGAGAGGGCGAACCGAACTACGAGCACCACCGCCTCGAGGCGCTCTGGGTCAAACAGCACCACGGGGCGGTCGATCCGTCTCTGCTCGAGGCCGTATTGAATTCACCCGACCGCAATGCCCGCGCCGCCGCCGTCCGCGTCCTCTGCTACTGGCGCGACGAAGTTGACGATCCTCTCGCCTTGCTCCAGAAACGGGTCAACGACGAAGACCCGCGAGTCCGTCTCGAAGCGGTCCGCGCCCTGAGCTTCTTCGACAGCGAAGAAGCCCTCGCCATCGCCGTCGAATCGCTCATCTACGAGCAGGACGATTACCTGGAGTACGTCTTCAACGAGACCACCGCCACGCTCCAGGAACGAATCGACGCAGCCGCTGAGTGACCGGGCAGCGGTGAGTAGTATGTTACGGAGCCTCGAAGCTGCGCCGCGCGAGTTCGTGGAGTTCATTCGAACCCAGAGAGGCGCTCCGCGAACGCGGTGCCGGCATGCCTGGCGCTCAGCAGACACCGGCCCGTCGGCCCGAGGCCTGGAGCATTGATGCGAATCGTGCTGGATACATCCGTGTTGGTCGCGGCGGCGCGCTCTCGGCGCGGGGCCAGCTTCGCTCTGCTCAGTTTGATTCCTTCGTCCGCTTTTCAGATCTGCCTGTCGGTCCCGCTCTATGTGGAGTGGCAGGACGTGCTCACACGACCGCAGCATCTGCCGCCGGGCCGCTCGCCCGACGAGGCGCTGGCGTTCCTCCGATTCCTGGCCGCTGAGGCTCACCTTCAGGAGGTCTACTACCTCTGGCGTCCCTTTCTGTGCGATCCCGACGACGACATGGTCCTGGAATTGGCAGTCGCTGCCGGATGCATCTATGTCGTGACTCACAATCCAGACGATTTCCAAGGATCGCCCCAGTTCGGCGTCGAAGCCGTATTGCCGGGGGATTTCCTGCGGCTTATCATCAAGTCATGAGCGACGTTGCGCCCAATCCCGTCACCGTGCATCTCCCGGAGCCGATTCGCCGTCGGGTGGAAGCGTTGGCCGAGCGCGAAGGGATTACTGTGGAGCAGTTCATCGCCAGCGCAACTGGCGAGAAACTCGCGGTATGGACGTCGCTCGATCGCCTCCGAGAAGAGGCGGCTTCAGGCCGGCGTGAGGACTTTGATCATTTCCTCTCCGCCGTTCCGGACGTGGAACCACCGGAAACGGATCGATTCCCCAGCGAAGACGGCGACTGAAGACTCACTGCCGCTCGCGCCATGCGGTGCGAAGCGTTACGACCCCGTCTTGACTCGCCCCTCGCGATTCCCACGTCCCCCCGCTCACTCCTCACCCGGACGCTCGAACACCCGGTCCGGATCGACCGTCTCCAGTTCGCTCAGAGCCGCCAGATCCTCAGATCGCGCGTCGAGCCGTGAGTCCGCGATCTCCCGCAGGCGACCGCTCGCGAACTCCCGGTCGCTCGCTGTGAACCGCCAGATAATCAAGCCGAAGATGCACGCCATCACCAGAAAGAACCCCACCGCGTAACGACCCAGTTCCCCTCCGATCCGGCCCGGCGGCGGCGCGGCCGCCGGCTGGATCACGCGCAGCGTCTTCCCGATCAGCATCGGCGCCACATGCTGCCCCCCTTGGGACACGTAGCCATAACGCTTCACAAAGTAACCTGTGAACAGCACTTCCTTGTCGATGCGATCCCCCGGCTGGAGTTCCACAGGAATCTCCGTCAGCAGCAACCGCACCGGGTTGTTCCCGGAGTCCGGCGTGAACATCCACGCTTCATACAGATCGCCTTCGGTTCCCTCGGTTTCTCCCGCTGCGAGCACCTGCAGCTTCCACAGCGTCCCTCGCAACGTGATCAGCCGCCCGCGGTGCTCGTCGGTCTGCACCATCAACACCGTAAACGCCACATCCGGCTCAGACGCCTGTTCGAGTTCCGCCAGGGACAAATTGCGAACCTTCTCGACAATATGATTGATCGCTGGCTGTTCCCGCCGCAACGACCCTACACGATTGTCCTGCATCCCCTCCAACAGTCCTTCCGGCAAATCCGTTCCCGTGTTGCTTTCGGCGACGATCTCCGACTCCTCCGCCGCGGCCAGCTCCACACGGAACTCACCCGGAGCGAGCGAATCATTCGGCTCCGGCCGCACACGAAAATCGAGTTCCTCCAGACGCGGAACCACTTCCTCCGCCGGCTCAACGCCGCTCAGCCGCAAGAACAACTCCCAGTTCCTCGGATCCTGCGCCTCGCGATAAGCGAACCACACCACCCCCAGCAGCACCACCAGGATCAGCATCCTGCGGCGATCCCGCGGGTTGTTGTAAGGAGTCGGTCGCGATTCTCTGCCGAATCTCATCCGTCACAACGCCCTTTCGTGGTGAATAGATCGCCCGACCCCAATTCGTTTAGCCGCGACCCGCAGGGGAGCGCGCCACGACTCAGTGTACACATTCGCCCCGCGCCGCTGAATCTCCGAATCTCCCACGTATCAATTCGCACCCCTCACGGCGTCGACCCCACCAGCGAAGCCAGCGTCACCTTTCCCGCCAGCGCGCGCTGCTCGTCACGCAATCGCTGCGCGAAGTCCGAAACCCAGCGCGTCCCTTCCGCGTCTGCCAACCGAAAACCGACGTCCATTGCCCGGTCCGCCGTAATCAACTCCGGCGGTTGCGAGAGACACACCGTGTTCTGATCCCGATCGATCCTGTGCAGCAGTCCCGCACTGCACAGTTCCTGCACCACCGTTGCAGCCGTCCGCTCCGGCACCCCCGTCCGCTCCGCAATCCGTCTCAGTTGCGTCCCCTTCCCCTCTCGAAAATCCTCTGCAACGACCTGCAACACCGTCACCACGGTCGCCGGCTCGATCAGACCCGACATCATCCGCCGGGTCTCCATCTCTTCGAGCGCGCGGTTTCCCAGAAACTGCAGCGCCGCGCTGACCTGCAGGCCGAACAGCACCGCCAGCCACATGAAGTACACCCACAGCATGAAGACCGGGATCGATCCCAGCGACCCGTAAAGACGATTCAACGAGGGAGCGTTCGACAGATACGCCCCCAGCGACTGCTTGCCGAGTTCCAGCAGGATCACACACACGAATGCGCCGATCGCCGCCGTCCGGGCGTCAACGTCCGTATTCGGAACCAGCGAGTAGACCGCAAACCAGAACAACCACCCCACGGCGACGCTCCACACCACCGTCACCGTATGGGAGAACCAGTTCCCCCAGTCGAACGACACCGCCCACTCTTCGACATGTTGGTCGACGTACGAAGCAAGAAAAACGGCGCACGGACTCAAAGTCAGCAGGAACCAGTACAGAGGAATCCGCCGCGTCCACGACCGCCCCTCCGGCGCGCGATACACCGTGTTGAAGCTGTTCTCAATCGTCACCAGCAGATTGATCGCCGCAAAGACGATCATCAGAGATCCGATCCATCCGGCCGCCGTGACGTTCACTTCCGTCGCTTGTCCGATCAGATCGGCCAGCCACTCCCGCAGCGTGACTGTCTGCGGCTCAACCGCGTCCGCCCCGACGTCGGGGAGTGGAACTTCGGCCAGACCGGCCGAATCGAGCATATTGTTGACAATGCCCAGAAACTGGTCGCTCCCCGCAACCGCCCGCACCAGAATTGTCGCGACGACAAGAATCGGCACCATCGCGAAGATCATCTGAAAGGCGAGCGCCCCCGCCATCTGAGCCGCCCGGTCTTCCCGCAACTGCCGCGCCCCGTACCGGCCCAGGTCGTACGTAAACCGCGCCGCGCGCTGCCAGCGGTCAAGTTCATCCCGCGGCTCACGGATCACGTGCGTCAACCATTTCAGCGCCAGACCCACAGACTCCCGAATCTTCGCGATCATCAAACATCTCCGCAGCCGTGAAAAAGTTCCTTAAAGCAGTCTACCGCGAAGAATCGCACGCCGTCAGTCGGAAGTGCGACATCCAACCGGCTGCCGCCCGATCGTAAGGCTCCCATCTTTGGGAAAACCCCGTTTTCAATCTGCCCCGGGTAGGCGAACGCCGCTGGCGACGCTAACCTTTTCGAGAACCAGAGTTGCGTCCAGATCGCAGCTCCGCCGGTGATTCCCTTCGCCCACGATTCTTCAAATGACGATCTCTGCAACCGAATACTTCCGCACACGTAAGGACGACCGGAAAAAAGAGACCCGGTATCTCAACGTCATCAACAAGGACTCCTGCACGAGCTGCCAGTCGTGCGCCACCGTCTGCCCGGTCGACTGCATCTACGAAGTGCCGAGCCCCATTCCCGGCCAGAGCTACCACCAGATCGACACCTCCCGCTGCATCGGCTGCCAGATGTGCTACCGATCGCCCAACGACAGCACTGAGCACTACCAGCTCACGATCTGTCCCTGGAACGCGATCGACATGCTCCACAATCCGAACGTCAAACCGGATGACGAGTCGATCCTCGAGCCGTACTGGCAGGGTGAGGAAACCGATCTGCCTTGGCCGAAACTCGAAGAATACGGCTACCAGCTCTTCGTCGACGGCCAGGTCATTCTGCCTTCCGGTCGAGACGACCTGCTCGAAATCCTGGCCTGGTTCGTCAAGCCGCACTGGCTCTTCACCGAGGATGGCGACACGGTCGCCATCGCTGACGAATACGAACGCGATGAGGAGAAAGTCTGCTTCGTCGCAACCCCTTCCGGTCGCGACCTCCTCGACTGCATCTTTCCCGAATGGCACCGCGTCTGGATGGACTGAGCGCGCTCGCGTTTCGCACTCCTTCCGCCCAATGTAGCCGACTCGCTCCGCGAGTCGGTCGCTAAACGCGCCGCGCAACTGCCCAACACCCACGAGAGCAATCGCGCCATCAACGAGAAAATGAATACGCGAATCACAGCCCTCAATGCCCGCCGGTCGCAACCGGCGGGACGCTCATGATTCCCCGGCCACCGCCGCGTAGAGCCCGTGCTCCGCGACATACACCTCAACCGCCCGGGGCGTCATGTATCGGATCGACCTGCCTTCGGCAACGCGGCCCCGAAGGTCCGTCGCCGAGAGATCAACCCCCGGCATGACCACCTCGTCGATTCGCTCGACGACATCCGCTCCCAACGCCGACTCGACCGCTGACAAATCAGGCGCATCATCGCCGCGATTGACGACGACCAGCCGCGCCAAATCCGCGATCCGCGACGGCTCCCGCCACGTCGGAAAGTCAGCCACCGAATCGGCCCCGATCAGCAGAAACAACTCGCGCGTCGGATCCTCGCTCTGCAACGCCGAGAGCGTATCGACCGTGTAACTCGGCCCGTCGCGCTCAAGTTCCATCCGGCTCACCTGGAACTCGGGATACCCCGCGATCGCCAGTTCGAGCATCTCGCATCGAGTCTCTCCCGATGAGATCTGGTCGCCGATCTTGTGGGGAGGGACCGCCGCCGGGATGAACCACACTTCGTCCAGTGCACACTGTTCCCGGCATTGCTCGGCCAGGATTAGATGCCCGTAGTGCACCGGATCGAACGTTCCACCGTAGATTCCCAACCGCATCAAGTCACTCGTCCCCGTAGAGCACGCTGCCAGCGTGCGAAACACTCTCCCTGGCGGTCGTGGCTCCTTGCCAAGTTGCAACTCGACCGACCAAACTGCCGTCACAGCGCCGTGGCGACGGTGTCGAGTATACTGACGCGTCGCAATGCGAACTACGAGACTGTGAACCTGGAGTCATGCCCCGTGCCCGAAGTGACCGATTGGACTCTCGTTGAACCGGACATCAATGCGGCACTCGATCGTTTCAAGTACCCGCTGGAAGAACTCGCAGCCGCATCCGTTCCGGCGATCGTCCTGCGTCAAGCCTGGCCGGAGGACAAGTGCCGCGCTCTGGTCGAGAAACTGGTTCGAGAGGAACACCTCTACGATCCCCACCAACCCGTCCCCGAAAAGTTCCAGCAGGCAGCGATTCCCGAAGGCTACTACCGCGAAGGCAGCAAATCGGAACCCATCTACGCCTGGCAGGCCAAGACGGCCACCGGTCGCACACGCATCGACATCGGTACCAGCCTCGGATATCGAGGGTCCGACAAGGAGGATTTCCTGACGCACAGCGCCGAGTCAAACCGGCTGTTCAGCGAACTCTTCGCCGGTGGCGACGACCCGATCAAACTCATGTACGACGCTCTGCAGCGCCTCTCAGTCAACAAACAGGTCGTCACCGCCCGCGAGCCGGACGGACGACTCTACGGCTCGGCCATCATCCGCGCCCATTACGGCGGCTACACCTACAAACCGCACTTCGACTCCGTCCGCCTCCGAGAAAAGCGGGACAACTACGCCGTCCACGACTTCGAACATCAGTTCGCCGGCGTCCTCGTCCTCCAGAACTCCCGCCAGGGATCGCGGACGGCCCAGTGCCGACTCCATCATTGCCTCTGGAACGAAGAGGTCGATCCACACCTCAAAGCCGGTACTTTTTACGACTACGCCGAAGAACACCACATCGACAGCGTCGAAGTCTGCCTCGAGCCGGGCGACATGTACTTCTTCAACACCCGCTGCATCCACGAAGTCCCCGGCGTCGACGGCGACGACCCCCGCATCGTCCTCGCAACCTTCGTTGGATACTCGACCGACCGCGACGAAATCTTCGTCTGGTCATAACCCCGAACGCCCAACGCCCAACGCCCGCCGGCTGCGACCGGCGGGTCCCCCGTCCACGCCATCTCACCGCCCAACAACCGCCCATGAAAATCACCGAAGTCATCTGCCAGATCCTCCGCATCGAGAGCATCGAAGCCAAAACAGCCAGCAGCCAGGACTCCGTCCTCGTCCGCATTCGCACCGACACCGGCCTCGAAGGGATCGGCGAAGCCGACTCCTCCCCCGAGGTCGTCAAGGCGATCATCGACGCCCCCTTCAGCCATAACATCGCCTGCGGCCTGCGAGAGATCCTCGTCGGAGAGAACCCGCTCGAACACGAGCGTCTCTGGCAGAAGATGCTCCGCCGCACCATGTATTTCGGCCGCACGAGCGTCACCATCACGGCGATGTCAGCCATCGACATGGCTCTCTGGGACCTCAAGGGCAAGCACTTTGGCGAGCCGATCCACCGCCTGCTCGGCGGCAGCCGGCACAAAAAGATCAAAGCCTACGCATCGATCCTCTTCGGTCGCGACGGAAGCGAAACAAGCGAGATCGGCCGACGGTGGATCGATGCCGGCTACCGCGCCGTCAAATTCGGCTGGGAGCCGATGGGCGAAAGTGAAGCAGTCGATCTCGATCTCGTTCGCGGCGCCCGCGAGGGACTGGGCGGTGACGCCGACCTCCTCATCGACGCCGGCTGCGTCTGGGATGCCAGGACCGCGCTCCGCCGCGCCAACTCCTTCGCCGACTTTGGCATCGGCTGGCTGGAGGAACCGCTCCGCGAAGACGACGTCGACGGCTACTCCTGGCTCCGCGACCGCTCGCCCGTGCCGATCGCCGCCGGTGAAGGAGAATGCGGCCGAGAGTCATTCCGACCTTTCATCGACCGGCACGCTCTCGACATCTACCAGGTCGATCTCTCCCGTTGCGGATTCACCGACGCCGCCTACATCCGCTCCCGCGTCGAAGAAATCGGCGCGAGGCTCTGCAACCACTGCTACACCAGCCCCCTCACGGTGGCTGCCAGCATCCACTGGCTCAGCACCTGCCGCGACGCATTCCTCTTCGAAGACTGCGTCGAAGACTCCCCCCTCCGCCATGAACTGACCGTCGAAAAAGTCCAGGCCACAGACGGCTGGATCTCCCCCCCCGACGGCCCCGGCCTCGGCGTCACCCTTAACGAAGACTTCGTCAACTCGACCCTCGTCGCGGAATCACGGTGAAACCCTGCCCATGACACACAATTCGTCGGGGGCCGACCCCGAAGAACTGGGCCGACGGAAAACTCGAAGAGAACACGGATTTCCCCAGCGCGGCCTCCGGCCGCAACCAATGTAGCCGACTCGCTCCGCCGAGTCGGATGTCCACGACGTGGAGTATGCTGCACGCGAAACTTGCGCACCACGCGAAGATTCTTACCGTGAGTGACCCGGATTGGGCGGATCGGCGCGACTTTAACAGTGCATCGTTCGTCAACACAGAGTTTTCAGGGTGAGCGGTTCTCACGAAAGTGTGAATCCCGCAGGGCTTCGTGTGGATTTGCTGTCCAGCCAACTCGTCGGCACAGCCTGTCAGGGCAAGAGGCGGAAGCGCAGAGACCGCATCGATCCACAAGTGAGCGACACGACCACGCAAGAAGGCAATCAGTGCGAATCCGTTTCATCAGTGCCCATCCGCGTCCCATTCGATTCTCTCAACCAATGAGTTGATCGGAGACCGTCTGACTACAGGTTGAGCATGCACGACAGCGCTGAAAACCTGTCCCGCGTGACAGTGCCCTGTCCACGACAACGGAATCCGTCGCTCCAAGTCCCGATGTCTGCGCTGCCCAAGTTGTCGCGATCCTCAGGGCCGGCTGCTAAGATGCTCCTTCAGCCACACAGGTCGGAAACGGCCTGCATGCCTCCAGGAGTCCCCGCCCCAATCCCTCCCACCGAGGAGCCTCCCCGTGTCCCGATTCGCCTGTCTCTATGGACTCACCGTCCTGTTCGTCGCGAGTTCCGCCTCTGCCGATGACTGGCCCCAGTGGCGCGGCCCCAACCGCGACGCACGCTCCACCGAAACCGGACTCCTGTCCGAATGGCCCGCAGGCGGGCCGTCCATCGCCTGGCATGTCGAAAACGCCGGCGTCGGCTATTCGTCGGTCGTCGTCAAGGACGGTCGCGTCATCACGCAGGGCGACCTCGACGGCGTCGAGCACATCATCTGCTTCAACGAAGAAGATGGATCGCTGCTCTGGGCCGTGCAGCCGGAACCTGTCAGAGACGCGCTGGCGGAAAACATCGATCAGCAGTTCGCCCGCTACGACCAGAACGCCGACGGCCTGATCGACCCGATCGAGTCGCTCGAACTGGGACGCCACCTCTCCAATGAATCGGAATCCGGCGACGATGCCGAACAGACCGCCCGCCGGCGCGCCGACATTCTCTTCAGCGCACTCGACGACGACGGCAATCAGCAACTCTCCTTCCCAGAAGTCCCTCCCTCCGTCGCCCGCGAGTTCTTCGAACGCGCCGATCAACCCGACCCGGACGCCGACGTCCAACGACTCGCCGCCGACCGCACAGCCGTCGCCATGCAACTCGATGCCGATGGAAACGGCCGCATCACGCGCGAAGAATGCCGCCGCACCCTCGTCGAAGCTGACTTCAACCGCATCGACCAGCGGGCGCAAGGCGAGCGCCGCGGCGATGGCGAACTCACCGAGCAAGAACTGACCGACTTCTTCACCAACCAGAAGCCCGGCCGCGACGGAGAACTGACTTCAGAAGAACTCACTGCCTATCTGCAGCGGGACTTCCCCAACCGAGACGGCGTCCTCACCCGGGACGACCTGACCCGCATCTTCGGCGGATACCGCAACGGACAGGGAGACGGCCCCCGCGGAACGCCCGCCATCGACGGCGAATTCGTCTACACCGAAGGCGGCAACGGCGACGTCACCTGCCTCAAGGCCGACTCCGGCGAAACCGTCTGGCACGTCAATCTCGCGTCCGACCTCGGCGGCGGACGGCCCGGATGGGGGTATTCCGAGTCACCGTTGGTGATCGACAACTACCTGATTGTCACGCCGGGCGGAAACAATGGCACGCTCGCCGCCCTCGACAAACCGACCGGAGAGGTCGCTTGGCGGACCACCGAACTCAACCAGGCCGCGCATTACTCATCGCCCATCTCCGCCTACGTCGCCGGCGAACGCCAGGTCATTCAGTTCGCCCGCGAGAGCGTCTTCGGCGTCTCCCTGGAAGACGGGCGCGCACTCTGGAGTTATTCCGGCTCGGCCAACGGCACCGCCAACTGCTCCACACCCGTGATTGACGGCGACTACATCCTCTCCGCCAGCGCTTACGGCACCGGTGGCGGATTGGTGAAAGTCAGCGGAACAGCGACCGAGCAGCAGGCCCGGGAACTCTACTTCGAAAAAGCCTTGCAGAACCATCATGGAGGAATGGTGAAAGTCGGCGACTATGTATACGGCACCGGCAGCAATACGTTGATCTGCATGCACTTCGAGACCGGCGAAATCGCCTGGCAGGACCGAGCGGCCGGCAAAGGCTCGCTCGTCTACGCCGACGGTCACCTCTACTGCCTCGGGGAACGCAATCAGGTCGCCCTCGTCGAGGCCAATCCCGAAGAGTATGTCGAGAAAGGCCGCTTCGAAATCCCCTCCACCGGACGCCCCTCCTGGGCGCACCCCGCCGTCGCCAACGGCCGCTTCTACATCCGCGATCAAAACCGCCTCACGGCCTACGACGTGAGTGCGGAGTGAGTCGCGACCCCCGCGTGATCGCATGCTGCGACACAATCCGCAATTCCCGGCGACATCTTGGCTTTCTCCCGCTTTGCGCATCAGTCGAACTCGCTTATGCTCATAGCTGAATCCGGAAGTGCTGGGGAAGATGCCGCATGACGATCACCGAGTTCCTATCCCTGCCAGAGAAGCCTGGCCGGGTGTGTTCCCTCATCGCGGGCCGCGTCTTCACCAGACCCCGGCGTCGACCGGACCGACAGAGACGGGCGGCTGTCGAGCGGTTGCTCGATCTGTTGAAGCAGGACGGCGGACCGGAGTTGCGAACAGATTTCCAGGTCCGCCATGAGCCGCAAGACTTGTTCCCGGTCGAAATTGCGGTGGTACAAGCTGGCAGTGAATTGCCTGCGTTGGTCGTGTTGATCCCGCGTCCCGGTGAGACGATTGGCGAAACTTCCGACAAGGTAAGAGCCTGTCATGCCGTCGGCGTCTTGCAGGTCTGGGAACTGGAGTTCTATTCGCAGCAGGTGACGATCCACCGGCCCGGCGACGAACCGCGAGAATACTTTCGTGGAGACGAGGCACTGCCGCTGCCGCGGAGCCTGTCCGCGATCACCCCCGCCGGAATCTTCAGCGGCCTTCCACAACCGGAATCCGCCTTGCCTGACGACGTTGAGAAACTCTGGGTCGATGTTCTCCGCGAAAAGCACGAGTGCTTCGGCATGAGTCCGGCGGCTTCAGTTGAGGTGACGGTCGGCGGCCGCATCGTCCAATTGATCGTGCCGGACCACCTGGTGGAAACGGAAATTTTCGTCACTTGCGAAGCGGGCGACTTGCTCTTCGCCATCGGCCGCGAAGGCCACCCCTGGGACCACAACGAATACTTGGGCGTCTTTATCGTCGCACACCAATACGATCGCGACACCTATCTCGCCCACGTCTGGCACGCGTTGTATCCAAATACGCTCAAGTACCTCGGATTAGATCCAGAGACGGCTGCGGGAAACGAGTAGTTCGTCCACGCCGTGAATTCAGGTTTGACGAACCACGAAGTTTCGTTTCAGAAAACCGTTCACACTCCCAACTTTCTCACGTTGATCCTGCACATGCCCCACGACATCGGACTCATCGGACTGGCCGTCATGGGCCAGAACCTCGTGCTCAACATGGCCAACCACGGCTTCTCCGTGGCCGTCTACAATCGCACTGCGACCGTCACCGACGACTTCGTCGGAGGTCTCGCCGGCGAACCGGCCGACAAGGTCCACGAAGGAACCGCGGACCGCATCCACGGCTGCCATTCGCTCGAAGAACTCGTCGCCGCTCTCGACCGGCCTCGACGCGTCATGCTCATGGTCAAGGCGGGCGGCCCCGTCGACGCCGTCATCGAGCAGCTTCGCCCGCTGCTGGACGAAGGTGACATCATCATCGACGGCGGCAACTCCGACTTCCGCGACACCAACCGCCGATCGAAACAACTCCGCGACGCCGGCCTGCTCTTCATCGGCGCCGGCGTCTCCGGCGGCGAGGAAGGCGCGCTCAAAGGGCCCAGCATCATGCCGGGCGGCCACAACGAGGCCTGGCCCCACGTCAAGGACGTCCTCCAGTCAATCTCCGCCAAAGTCGGCCCGAACGACGACATCCCCTGCTGCGACTGGGTCGGCGAAGACGGGGCGGGCCATTACGTCAAGATGGTGCACAACGGCATCGAGTACGGCGACATGCAGTTGATCTGCGAGGCCTACTTCATCCTCAGGCAGGCTCTCGGACTCTCCAACGCCGATTTGCACGAGGTTTTCGCGGAATGGAACGAGGGCGAACTCGAAAGCTATCTCATCGAAATCACCCGCGACATCTTCACCGTCAAGGACTCGATCGGCGACGGCGACCTCGTGGACGCGATTCTCGATACGGCCAAGCAGAAAGGGACCGGAAAGTGGATGAGCCAGCACGCTCTTGACCTCGGCGTGCCGACCACTCTCATCACCGAAGCGGTCTACGCCCGCTGCCTCTCCGCACAAAAGGACGCCCGCGTCCGCGCCGCCGAACTCCTCTCCGGGCCGGAAGTCAGATTCAACGGCGACCGCGCACAGTTCATCGAAGACGTTCGGCAGGCGCTCTACGCATCCAAGCTCTGCAGCTACGCGCAAGGTTTCGTCCAGCTTGACGCAGCCGCCGAGGAATTCGGCTGGAAACTCGACAACGGCAGCATCGCCCTCCTGTGGCGCGGCGGATGCATCATTCGCAGCCGCTTCCTGCAGGACATCAAGGCCGCTTTCGACAACAACCCCGACCTCGAAAACCTCCTCCTCGACGACTTCTTCCGCTCCGCCATCGACAAGGCCCAGCCAAGTTGGCGGCGCGTCGTCTCCACGGCGATCGAACTCGGCCTCCCCGTCCCCGCCTTCAGTGCGGCCCTCACTTACTACGACGGCTACCGCCAGGCCCGCCTCCCCGCCAACCTCCTCCAGGCCCAACGCGACTACTTCGGCGCCCACACCTACGAACGCATCGACAAACCCCGCGGCGAAACCTTCCACACCGACTGGATCCGGGAGCGCAAACCAATGTAGGCGACTCGCTCCGCGAGTCGCGCGTGCGTCCGATGAAGCAAGTCGATCCTCGCAGGCAACCCGCAAAAGGTCGAAACATGCGAGTCATCATCGACCAACTGCTCTGGATCGGCAACGCTGGCGACGCCCGCAACCTCAGGTCAATCCACGACCACGGAATCCGGGCGGTCGTCGATCTGGCGGCCGACGAGCCGCCAGCCGTCCTTTCGCGCGACTTGGTCTATTACCGGTTTCCCCTGCTGGACGGCGACGGAAATCCCCCCTGGCTCCTCCGCTCTGTCATCGATTGCGTAGCAACCGTGATCTCCCACCAGGTGCCGCTGCTGGTCGCCTGCAGCGGAGGAATGAGCCGCTCGCCCGTGGTCATCGCAGCCGCATTGGCCATCGCGTACGGCAAGCCGATTGACGAATGCTTGAAACAGGTAGTCGGCGACGGGCCGCAACAGGAATCCGCAGCACTCTGGAACGCCGCAGCCGCCGCAATCGAAAACGGTGAATCGACCGTGCCTCCCGTTTAGCCGCGACCCGCAAAGGGGCGCTTCGCCCAACCAGTCCCAGGATGTCCACCAGCGAGAATCCGCCCCATCCGCAAACATCCGCGGCCCATTCTCCCCCGGATCTTCCGCTCGTTGACTTCACTGATCCACGGGCAGCCTCAACATCCCCACTCTCCCAGATCAAGACGGCTGCCCGCGTCGTCCTCGTCGCTCTCGAGTGCGCTACCATCTGGCTGTTCGGGCGAAATCAGACACGTCGCCTGGAAACGCGTGACCCCCGTCAACTGTGCAGCCGCCTTAACGTCCTGTTCACACTCATGAACAATCTCCTGATCATCACTCATGCCCCGAAATCCGACCTGATAGCTCTCCGGAACATCCGGCAGCTTCCACCACCCGCGCTCGATCATCGCTTCATCAAAGCGATTGCGTCGCCGCTTGTCGGGCCCGAGCAGCGAGACGGTCAGCACGACGTCCATCGACATAATCATCACCTGGTTCATTCGATTGAAGCCCCGTCGCCGACCCGTTGTCGGCGCACAACAAACCCGCAAAGGCCGTACCGGAACGGGCGAGCGCTGCCGGCCGAGTCTTCGCGGGTTTGATCCGAAAGCAGAATTCTACTTCGTGGCGATGCGCGCCGTCTCACTGTCGGCGTCGACCGGCAGATTGCGGTGTCCCCGGACACGCGCCACCTTCGGCAACCGATACCGGGCCTCCGCGAGGACTCGTGAACGAACCGGCTGCACACGCAGCGTGATTCCCCCGTCAAGTTCCGACTCGTCGAGCGGGGCAGGCGTCCCCGGATCGTCCGCCGGCTCCGATTCCAGCGGCAAGACCGGTTGCTCGAACGGGTCGGCGCCAGGTTCCGCCGGGGGTGGTGCTTCCCGCCGCGTCGGGCCGAAATCGTCGTCCGGCATGTCGTCAGTCGTCTCCGGCTCGTCGGCATACGTTCTCCGATTCGGATCGCCGTCGGCAGCCGGATCAGGAATCGGCTCGTCGTCCGGAGCATAGTTGACGCCGCAATTCCCGGACGCGCAGCCGCTTCCACACGGAGCGCAACCCGCTTGACACGGTGCACAACCGCAGGGTGAAACGCTCACCGGACCGTAATACGCACCGCATCCCCCCGGACCGCACGGCGAGGGCGAATAAGTCGGAGCAGAGTAGACCGGAGCTCCATAATAGCCGCCTCCGCCGTAGTAGCCCCCTCCGTAGTAGTTCGGCGATCCCCAACATCCAAACAGGCACGGAAACAGGCAGGCCTCGCTCGCAGCAGAAGATCCCAGAATCAGCGCCGCAGCGCACGAGACCTTGAGGATCACCTTCCCGGAGTGACGCAACATGAGTTTCACCTTCGATTTCTGGATAAGCGGCGTCATCGACCGGCTGTCCTGAGCCGGAAAATCGCCGGTTGTGGTGCTCACGTCCGGTGTGAACCCTCACAATAAGTCCCGGCCCAATCACTGTCAATCAGCCCCCCTCGATGCGTTCCCACCTGTGTGCCTCCGTTCGACGGGGAGCGGTTCACCCCTCTCCCGGCAAACTCGAAAGTTCTTGACCCCCTGTGACACAGCCTCGATAATCGAAATGGCCGCCGCACTGCCCGATTTCCGCGACTGGGGGAGGCAATACGATGATGAACCGAGCATTGACGCTGGCAGTCTTGTCACTGTTCCTCCTGCCGCCGCTCGATGCCAACGCCGATCATCGACACGGTCGTCGGCATTCAGGCGGAGTTCGACGCGATCCCAATTGGGGCTGGGACGGCTTCAACAGACTCCATTACTCCCCGCGCTATCGCTCCGGCCGATTCGGATACAACAACTTCTACGGAGGCTACGGAGGCGCGGCATTCTACGGAGGCGGCTTTCTGTGGGGCGCCGGCTACCGCTACGACCCCCTCATCACCCCCTCCGGATTCGGCTATTACTCCGCCCCCAATATTCCGCCCGCCTACTACGGTTACGGAGCATACGGCGTCTACGGACCGGCGATCGACGCCCCCCCCGGCTTCTCCGATCTCCGCGAACCGCTCCAGCCTGCGCTGCCCGGACGACAGCAGATGCAGGAGTGGCTGCAGGAAGACCGCGAAGCCTGGGAGGCCCCCCTCGAAACGCTTCCCGTCGAGGAACTCCCCAAACGATTCCTCCGCCCCAGCAGCGACGAAGCCAAACGAAAGAGCATTCGTCGGCAGCACGAAGGCGACCTGCAACTCGCCGCCCTGCAGTATACCGTCGCCGCTCGTCGCTACCGCGACGCCGTCGGCACCGCCCCCGACCGCGCCGCCCCCTACTTTCGCTTGGGAATTGCCGAAACCGGACGCGGAGAATTCGATGAAGCGGCCCGCAACTTCAAACTGGGCCTGCAACTCGATCCCGACTGGCCCGCCGACCCCGAACAGTTGAGTGCATTGCTCGGCGAGCACAACCTCCTCGCCAAGGCGCAATTCACCCAGAGACTGCTCGATTGGGTCAAGCTCGACATTCGCGACCCAGACCGCCTCTTTCTGCTCGGCGTCATCCTCTACATCGATGACGACGCCGAACGCGCCCTCGAAGTGTTCGAAACAGCCGCCCGACTCGGCGGCATGAAGGAATACCTCGCCGCATTTCTCATGCAGACCGACACCGAAGTCGTCGCGGCCCCCGAGGAAGAAAACGCAACAGGCGACGGCGTCTTCGTCCCCCCGCCCCCAACCCCCGACACCACGCTCCCCGAACCCGACGCCGAAAACGGCCCCCGCTTGAAAGCTCCCGCGGAACCACCGCTCCCCGCCCCTCCCCCCAACCCGTAACACCCTCATAGCCCTGTCCATGACACACATCTTATCCGGGTGGCCGGGGCTGGACTGAGCGAAGCGAGGGAAGCCCCGGTCGTGTAGCCGAAGTCGTGAGACTTCGGATGAACCTTTCCCACGACCCGAGATGCGGGTAAACAAACGTTGCAACACTCCCCCTCATTGCGGCGCCGCCTCAAAAATACAGACCCTTTCCCGACACACCCTTCGCTCAACTCGCGTTCGCGGAACCGACACGGTATTCTTAACCCTCGCGTTCGCCGTACGTCACATCGGGGTCGGA
>ERZ869936.154-NODE-154-length-88055-cov-12.177364_pt1 | contig 88055 bp, 72 predicted proteins | sample MGYA00520876_ERZ869936 | MGnify/ENA primary metagenome ERZ869936 (study PRJEB32218, sample SAMN09650985) | biofilter metagenome | isolation source: enrty point of leading RO module | place: Saudi Arabia: Thuwal, RO plant located on Red Sea | collected 2016-02-17 ... | reverse complement strand
TTTTATCAAAAATCAAATGTTGATGATTGTTTCGAACAGTACTGATTTGTAATCCGGCACTTGAATAATATTGTTTATAAACGCGAAGCATTACAAATCCTTCGCAGCAGATGCTTATGTTAGTTATATCCGGAGTAAAATCATATCCCGCTCAACCGGACCTGTGGTCCGGCAGGATTTGATGTTAGTATAAATTTTAATTAAATTGGTTTAAAAATTAAATCGTCACGGTGCAAATCCTGCACAATGTTGCATCGAGGTTACAATTGATATAATTATTCATCTGAAAAACCAAAGCTATGATTATTGTTCATGAAACTTTTATTTGCAAACCCGGAAATGCATCCAAGCTCGCCAAACTCTTTAAAGAAGTCATGGCCGATGCGCCAGAATTCCTGAATATTTTGACAGACATGACTGGTGCATTTAACCGTGTCATCATTCAAAGTAAATTTGATAACCTGGCAGCTTATGAAAAACGTATTAATCAGTATATGGAAAACACTGCTGAGGTAAAAGAAATGAAAGCTAAAATGCAGGGTTATCATGATTTGTATTTATCGGGATCAAGGGAAATCTATCAGGTTTGGTAAGTAGTTGTTTTAACTCGTTTAATATAAACTTTACTTATTAAAAGGAATCCTGAATCACCGGATTTAATATCATACCGGTCTTATTTAATCTATTAAATCCGATGGATGATTACAAGATTTAGGGGGTAACTGAATACCAGAATAAAACCTGCAGACTTAAATTATTTCCTCATCAACATTCCCCCTCTTTCAAATTCACACTCCATTTCCTATTTTCATTCCCGGATTCTTTTGAGGCTTTCCGATTGAATTAAATTCTGTCATTTTCACACCTGGATGCTTCAATGGAATTTTTGGGGACAATAGATCATCTTCGGTAATAATCATGCTATTAATATTAGCGTATGGGCTAAGAAGACAATTAACAGTGATGTGGGGTTGGGGTAAGGTTTTAAATTTTTAATAATATTAATTCGGGAGATTGAGCAAGGGGGTAATAAGCAAGTTAACATGCATTTATTTTGAAAAATAATGTTTGAAGATTTAGATGGATTTATAATTCCAAAATTGACTCACAAATTTCTTGAATGGAAAGGAGAATTGAAGCCCCATTCGTATGGTGGAAAACCTATTGTAGATTATAACGGAACTCCCCTTTTCGCCGAAATAGCTATACTTCAAGACTATCTTCACCAGGGATATGACGGTTTTTGGATTGATAGCTTTTCTAAAAAACTAAGAAAGCATTCACTAGTAGACGAAAAATCAAATTACAAATTGTCAAATCTGTTAATAGAAAAACTCAATAAATTTAAAAGCAATGGAATATATGGCGGAACTTGGGATTTAATTATTTGGAACGAATCTGAAATACTTTTTATAGAATTGAAGCGAAAGAATAAGGATAGAATTCAAAATTCACAAATTGAATTTATGAAAGCAGCAATTGCACATGATTTCACGACCGAAAATTTTCGAATTTTAGAATGGGAATTCACATCTGAAATAAACGCATGTTAACAGCGCGCTGCGGCCAGCCAGCGGTCTCGGCGTAAATTGAAATATTATATATTTGATTCCATGCTGGCTGGCCAGCCGCAGCGCGCGGAACGTTAGCGGCAAGCGTAAAAAACGACAGTGCTTCGTGGACAGTGACGCAGCAGACATTAACGGACAGACAAAAAAGAAACAAACTTTGACCGGTGGACATACATACAACCTTAACAACTTAGCCGGACATTATCGCCTAACTTTCTTGCCGACACGACAGCCCAACGCTTCGTGCTTTAATTTTTTTTCCTCCGCACAAAAAATTTTAAAATTCTATGGCAACCGCACATTTGGCATATTTGCTTTTGCCCGTTTTTTATTTTTTAGCGGACTGGGCAAAAGCAAATGAGCCACTTTTTTGCCCGCGCACCAATGACGATAAAGACACTTAAAAACGTAAATTAGCGAATTCATATAAAGACGAAATGAGTAAAGAAAATTCAATAGACCAGTTAAAGTTTTTCCTAAAGGAAATGTTCCAGTTCAACGCCAACGACCTGGACTTTGGGATATACAGAATATACAATCTAAAACGAAAAGAGATTGAGAACCTCATTGACGGCAAAGACGAGCAATGTCTTGAACCTATCATCAACAAAACGCTTAAACTGGTTAGCAACATTGAAAAACAAGTTGAACTGACAAGCCTGACTGCTTACCTGAAAAAATTCAATCAAGAAAGTTTGGTGAATGACCCTGCCGGAAACTTTGACAAAATACAGCAACTCATCATCAATTTTGGCGACAACGAACAAGAAAAAGAAAGCCTGACGGCTGCACTCACTGCTTCCACTAAAGAGTTCAACATCACTGACGAGATAAAGGACAAAATTTATAACCACATTCTCGGTTATTTTGAAATGTATTACTCCAACGGAGATTTTGGCTACAACAACCGAAGCAGAAATCTTTACAAAGTGCCGTATGAAGCCGACTATGACGGCAACGACACGATGTTTCACTGGAAACACAAAGGCAGTTTATACATCAAAACAGGTAATTCATTTAACGCTATCAAGTTCAAGTTAAAGCATCTTGACAAAGAGTTTGAACTGCGTTTGGAAACAAACGATGACAGCACAAGCGAAGAAGTTGCACGCAACAACAACAAAGACACCAAGCTAAAACATTACAAATTCAACCGCTTTGAAGAAAAGGACGGTATTACACGAATTGTGTTTAACCTTTCTGATTCTTCCACCACCAAAGCCGATTTATTCAAATCCTTGTTCTCAGAAGTTTTCAAGGGCAAAGCGAATTTGGACAACTACCTTTTTGCTGATGACAAACCTGTGTTTAATGACCTGACTGATGATTACGATAAAGTGCAGGACGGCAGTGTAAAAGGCATTGGAGCATTAAGAGTAAACCGAAAAACCCTCCTCAACAAAGTGAATAAAAACTTTGAGCGTGGTAACAAAATTGAAATCATTTCGGAAAACGGACAAGAACGCTTCTCTGATGAAACGCTGGAAACCATTTATAACATTGACCAAAAGCTAAACAGCTTTTACATAGGCAACGACAGCGACTATTTCATACACGAAAACTTGCAGGAGTTTTTAACGCAGGAAAAAGAACGCTACATCAAAAACCATATTCTTAGCGACCTGAAAAGTATTTTGGATGGTAAGTTGGACAACACCACTTTGATTATTGCCAAAGCGTTTGAATTGGTAAGCAGCCGTATTATTGAGTTTTTAAGTGCCATTGAAGAGTTTCAGAAAAAACTCTTTACAATGAAAAAGAAAGTGGTGGAATGCGAATACTGCCTGACCATTGACAACATAGATGAGAAATACTACAAGGAAATTCTTGAAAACAAAGCACAATTGGCTGAATGGGAAAACCTGTTTAGCGTAAAAGTAAAAACGCTTGCCGACATAAAAGCACAGCCCACCTTGGTTTTAGATACCAAATTTTTTAAGCAAAAAGACGGTAGTAATCCCTTTAAAGATAAAATACTGGCAGAGATTGAAAACTTGGATGAAAGAACAAATGGACTTTTGATTAATTCGGAAAATTATCAGGCATTATCAATTTTAGAAGATAAATATCGGGGTAAAATTAAGTGTAACTATATTGACCCTCCATACAATGCAAAATCTTCATCAATCATATATAAAAATCACTTCAAACATTCATCTTGGGCAACGTTTATGTATAACCGTCTGCAAAAAGGTGCTCAATTATTAAATAACCGTGGAATACAAATTACAGCGATTGATGAAAACGAGCATGAAAACTTGGGGTTAATTTAGGATGAAGTATTTCCAAATTATAGTAAGACCTGTGTTTCTGTTATTCATAATCCTGGTGGTATTCAAGGAGATAATTTTGCCTACAGTCACGAATATGCATATTTTGTTTACCCACGCATAAAGCGATTGATAGGCTTGGAGAATAGAGAAGACAATGCTGATGTAAGGAATTTTATGAACACAGCAAAGGGTAACACAACAAATTATCTTCGAACTTCTGGTGCTAATTGCTTCTATCCAGTAATCATAGAAGACGGAGAAGTAATTGGATTTGGTGAAGTATGTGAAGATGTTTTCCACCCTGAAACTAATGTTCAAAATGACGATGGTACAATTTCTGTTTATCCAATTGACGCTGATGGGGTTGAAAGGAAGTGGGTATTTGCCAGACAATCTGTGGAAGAAATTCAGGATGATTTGAGTGTTGAGTTTAATGCACAAAGGGGTGTATATGAAATTATAAGAACAAAGTCAGAGCTTAACTATAAAACTGTTTGGACTGCAAAAAAATATAACGCAAAATCCAATGGGACTTCCTTATTAACCAATATACTTGGTAAAAGCAATAAGTTCTCTTTTCCAAAGTCACTTTATTTAGTTGTTGATTGTATTGATGCTTCTACGCATGACCAAAATGATGCTATCATTTTGGATTACTTCGCTGGTTCAGGAACAAGTGGACATGCAGTCATATTTTCTAACAAGAACAATACTGAATCAAAGAAAAAATATATCCTCGTTGAAATGGGTAAATACTTTGATGATGTTACAAAAGTTAGAATTCAAAAGGTAATTTATTCACTAAATTGGAAAAAAGGCAAACCACTAGATAATGATGGTTCTCAAAAGCACATTTTCAAATATTTTATCTTAGAACAATACGAAGATGTTTTAGATGCCGTTGAACAATTTGAAGGCGAAACTCCGAAGAATCTACCGTTAAAATATCTCTACAAACCCGAAATCAATAAAATCAATAGCACATTAGACCTAAGTAAGCCGTTCGATAATAAAATTAAATACGGTCAGCCTACTAAAGAAGGTTTTGTTGATTTGGTGGATACTTATAATTATTTGCAGGGTTATGAAGTCAAGGGCATCAAAACCTACACCATTGACAAGAAGTATTACAAAGTAGTAGAAACTTCAGACACTTTGGTTATTTGGCGTGATATTGCCTTAGGCGAAGATGACAGCAAAGCCATTAAAGAAATTACAGAGAAATACCCCGAAGCCACACAAATAGAAGTCAATTACGATTTCAACATACTGGCAACGCTAAAAGACAAACAACTGGAAGTTGGCAAAAGGTTGTTGGGACTTACCGTTATTCACGCAGACATTTTTAATCAGTAATCCCGATGGAATTAAAGCTATATCAACATATACGCAAGCATTTCCTGAAGGAGACGATTGATTTATTCGATAAATCCACACAGGAAAAAATTGAAACCTTTGATGCTTCAATAGGCTTGGACGAGAAAATTTTAGATACCGTAAAAAAGTATCTGAAAGCATACAACACTTATCTGGAAGCACAGAAGCAAAACAAAGTTACGCTTCGCTATTATCAGATTTTGGCGATTTACTTTACCGAAGTATTTTTCAGAAACAGAGATAGCAAGGAGTTTGAAGATTTTGCCAAAAGTGCATTGGCTTACTGGATGGCAACAGGAAGCGGAAAGACAATGATAATGCACATCAATGTTTTTCAATTTATAGAACACAACAAAGGTTTTAAAGACCTTGAAATTATCATCACTACTCCAGGAGTAAATCTGATTCACCAACACGAAAGGGAAGTAACACCTTTGGTGGAATACTTGAATAAAATTCACCGCAATAAAATCAGGTTTACCATTGACACCACAAGTGCTTTGCTAAACAAAGCAGATGACTTTTTTGATTTTCCCGACAACAAGAAATATCAACGTTTGATATTAGTGGACGAAGCCCACATTGGTTTAGGGACAAGCCAAAAAGACGATGAAGGTGAGTTTTTGAAATTGCGGAGAAGGCTAAATATCAAACACAGTTTTCTGTTTGAGTATTCGGCAACCTTCCACAACCTTGACAGCAAACTGGAAAACGAATACAGCAAGTCAATCATTTACGATTACAACTTCAACCTTTTTTATCGTGATGGTTATGGTAAAGACTTTTACTTCGAGAAAATAAATGCCGATGTATTGCTCAACGGCAGTTTGGATGACAACCTTGCCTTGAACCTGAAAGTGATTGAAGAAAAGTTAGATGTATTCAACAAACTGGATTACTCCGACATTAAAGACCTTTTTTCGGCAACAACATTTCCTGACCGCCCGCTAATTGCCTTTATGGGTAACACCGTAAACGACAAAAAAGATGAAGGAAAAAAAGGCGATGATGAACTTTCAGATATTTCAAAAATTGTGGACTATCTCGCCAAACTTTCAGAAACGGAAAGAGTGAAGTTTAAAAATGTATTCAACAACGATTACAAAGGGAAACTTCGCCTGACAAGGAACACACAGGCTGACGATGAAATTCTACTTTCCTACGGGACAGGAGACTATTGGGGAATTATCAACGTGGGTAATGGCTTAAACTTTATCAATGACTACAAAGGCGACAATGTAGAGAAAGTAACCAGCACTTCGGTTGTCATCACTAATATTGAAAAATACCTTTTTGAGAATATCGACAAGCCACAATCACCCATCAATGTGTTGATTGGTAGTAGAAAGTTTGCTGAAGGTTGGAACTGTTTCCGTGTTTCAGTAATCGGACTAATTAACTTAGGTAAAACCAAAGGCAATAAAATTATTCAGATTTTTGGTCGTGGCGTTCGTTTGAAAGGATTAAAAAATGATGGTAAGCGGAAAGACCTGAACCATATTGAAGATTATTTTTCGCTTACAAATTCCGAATTTGACAAATTGAAAAGATTAGAAACGCTTTGTGTATTCAGTTTGCAAAGAAGTTACCTTGAAACATTTACAGAAGCCGTAAGCAGCGAATTAGAAATTACAAAAACATTTGACATAAGAGTAAAGCCGAGCATTATAAAATTAAATTCAGGTGATACAAATTTTGATAGTTACAAAAAGGATTTAAAGATTTTCAAACTTTCCAAAACTTTTGTTGATGTGAAAAGAGTTTTACTCTATCCCAATGATAAAAAGGTAGAGTATGAATTTGTCTTGGACGGAAAGCATCATAAATCTACAATCAACAATTTCAGTTTCAGTTTGGATTATCGAACAAACCGAAATGAAGAAGGAAAAAACATCAGAAACTCTTTAAAGCAGGCAAATGATAGCTATTCAGCTTTCATTAACTATCAGCCATTTACCAAGACAATTACTGAACAAGCAGACGAATCCAATATTAGTTTATACAAAGCTGGTCCAACACTTTCTGAAATCAATATTGATGATGTGTTGATATATATTGATGAAATCAGATATAAAGACGAATTGCCTGAATTGGACTTTGACTTTACCGAGAATGTGAACACCAAAATCGGAGAAGAATTTGTAAAGAAAGTCCGCAATAAAATTAACTGGCATCTAAACAGTAGTATCTATCAATACGAAGAAGAACTGAAACAAAGCACAAGTGAAATCAAAGGAGATTTTATTGATAAATATACATTGTTGAAGTCTTTCAAACTATCTAAGAAAGTTGGAGCAACTACAAAACAAAAGACAGAGAAAGAAATTAATCAGGAGATTGCAGACTTTACAAAAACCATTCGTGATATTGAAAACGCTTTAATCATAGACAAAATCGGGAACCATATTTATGAACCTTTACTTCGAGAAAATAACCTGGTTTTAAAAGATGATGTAAAACTTACCCCAGACAAACTCAATGACGGTGAAAAGAAATTCGTAAAAGATTTTGCAGCCTACATAAAAGACAAACCCGAAAAGTTCAAAGACTTTAATGTTTACCTGATGCGAAATGTTGAATCGCTAAAATCAATCGGTATTTATCTAAATGACGATTCAGAAGTTTTTTATCCTGACTTCATAATGTGGCTAATTGGTAAAGAGAAAGTTTACATCAACTTCATTGACCCGAAAGGACAAATGGGAACAAAGGACTTTGCAACCGAACAATACAAAGAGAAAGTTACCATAGCAGACAAAGCAACGAACCCGACTTTACCGAACATTGAAAAGGAACTGAAACGAATTCACAAAAAAGACTTTTCACTTAACTCATTCATCTTGCTTCGTGACAGTTCAGAACTCGGTAAACTCGCAAAAGCAGACTGGAAAAAAGATAATATGATTGCCAAGAACATTCTCCGACTCGACTGGCACAAACTGGACGAGAAAGAAAACAATGCAGACCAAGATAAATTAGTTAACAGCAAAACGTATTTGGATTGGATATTAGAAAAGACAATATAAGCCCACGCTATTTGCAAGCACATTGCCAAAGCCAACCCAAAAGAAAATGATATTAAAAAAAATGCCCCACCGCACGACAAAAAGACAATGAAAATGACAGCAACAAATAGACCTACAAACCACGGCAGACAAGGAAGCACTGGTGGTAACAGCGGTTTTGCGTCATGCGGGGTGAAGTGGTTAAATTTAAGTTCAGTTTTTCAAATCAACTTTAGTGCTGGGTTGACAGTTTGGTGCTCCGAAATCCGCTTCTTCGCAAAGCCACGAAACGTTAAACGAATGTGAAGACATAATTATACAGAGACAAAAAATATAAAAAAGAAAGAGAAAACTAATTTTGACAGATGAACACCGGTAGAAAAGCGATTCAACAAACGAACAAGTAATAATCCTGTACCTGAATATAACGGGTTATGAATGCGAAAGTTTGCAAAACATTCGCAGCTGAAAATTAAAATTCTTGAGGGTTAATAATATAACGAATAACTGTGTAAACGAACACGTGTATCGCACATTCATTCCAAATTTATTTTGTCTTAAAAACACTTTTCGCTCACACTGTTACTCAAACCTACACTAATATCACCGCTTCCACCCGGCATCACTCTTAAATTTGCTGAAGTACACCACAATGTCGGCTTCGGATTTAAACTTTGTAAAATATATTTTCCAGTCCGCGTCGCTTTTGTATTTGCTGAAGTACCAAATTCCGCTGTAGGGCTTTGCATCGCTCTTAAACTTTGTTTCATACACGATCAGCTGAGCGTCACTTTTAAACTCCGTCACATAAATAATTTTATCCGCATCGCTCTTGTACTGTGTAATGTAAACGACCTGGGCACCGGAAATTTTACAGGAAAACATAATAAACAAAAGGCTTAGCAATGTTTTCATGATGTAAAGATAGTTAATATGGGTTTTATTAACCCGATGTACCTGATTATAAATCCGGCAAGTGAATAAAATTAGTTATGAGTGCGAGTGTTTGCAAGCTCATCTCAGTAGAATATAAAGAGCATTTACTCTTGCTTAACTCCCCCTCGACCCAGCACCACTTTCATCACTTTTATAGCTTTGCTTTCTTCAGATAATATTTTTAGAAAATAAATTCCTGCACTGAAGTCGCCCACATCGAATTCAAACTCCTTTCCGTTCAAATCAGAATACTGCAGGATGATTTTTCCGAAAATATCCGTGAGCAGAAATTTAGCATTGATGAGATTTGTTTCAGAGCTAAGTTGAACTTTATCCATGGCAGGATTGGGGTAGATAATTATTTCCGTAGTTTTATTTGAAGTGTAAACATTTAATCCTGTCGTGTTGCCGCATACAGCTCCGACAAAAACCGGCACATGACTGTCGGTGATATTACCAATGCCCAACTGTCCGGATGAATTGCCTCCCCAGGTCCATACTGTTCCGTCAAGTTTCATCGCCATCGCATGAATTGGTCCGCCGGAAATTTCAACTACCGAATCGAGTCCGATGGGAATGAGCGGTATGTTGCTTGAACTTATCATTCCGTTTCCTAACTGTCCGTTGCCGTTCCCTCCCCAGACACGCACACTATAGTCGCGTTTGATGGCATAGGAAGCGAAACCACTCGCAGCGATGCTGATTACTTCATTGAGCCCGGAAACCTGTACAGGAATATTACTGCTGGTAAATGTCCCGTTGCCCAGCTGACCCGTGGTGTTTTGTCCCCAAGACCATACTGTGCTGTCGCTTCTGATTGCGAGGGTGTGACGAAATCCTCCCGCAATTTTTATCACACCGCTGATTGCTGTCAGCTGAACCGGTACAGGACTTGAAATTAATGTTCCATCTCCTAACTGCCCGACGTGATTGCGCCCCCATGCCCAGACTGTTCCGTCTGACTTCAGGGCGAATGACTGAAATTCTCCTGCGGCAATTTCAATTATATTGCTCAAAGTGCTGATCTGAATTGGCACATTGTAGTCATTAGTGCTGCCGTCACCCAGCTGTCCGTAGCTGTTGTTTCCCCATGCCCATACGCTGCCATCATGTTTCAGTGCAAGACTGTGATATTGTCCGGCTGCAATTTGCTTTACTTCGGATAAGCCAGCGATCATCACCGGAACATTTCTGTCTGTGTTCGCTCCGTCACCCAGTTGTCCACTCGCATTGTATCCCCATGACCAGATCATGCTGTCCTTGTCGAGCGACAGGGTGTGGTCTCCTCCACCTGCAATTGCCACAATGCCCGTAAGCGAACTCACAAATACTGGAAGAGAACTGCTTGCATTGCTTCCGTTTCCGAGTGAGCCGTAATAGTTATATCCCCAGGAGGAAACCAGGCTGTCTCTGCAAATAATGTACGACTGTCCGCCGCCCGCAGAACCACTTGCGGAAATCCGCTGGGCAAAAGATTGTACATTCAGCTGTAAAAATAAAAACACAAGGAAGTGTCGGGCCAAGATTGAATTTATGCTCTCGATTAAATTATTTTTCATACTAAGATTCTGGAATTTTAGGAGTATGAATTGGCAACAACGGACAGCGGAAATTTGTCCAATCATCTGCGAAAATAAGAATTGTTCATGGCAACAATCCGATGAATTGCTTTTTAACAATCCGTCTCTACTACTTTAGTACTACTTTATTCTAATACTTTGGATTGATTTTTCAATCTGCATTTGGTCCCTAGGCGATTTATGTCAATACACCATCTATATTTATCACTGTGTTTTCATTCATAGTTGAGTCTTTACTACTGTAGTTCCAATTTTACTTCTGATAGATTTTAGAACTTTTCCTTTAAACCCGGACATGACGCAGCATGTCCGGGTTTGTTATTTTAATGCAACGACTGGTTTATTTGATGGAGGGGTTAAAAAAACTGTTCTTTTCTTCCCCCCGCGTCTTCGGAAGCTCGCAGAGCGCAAGCAGGAAACTATTCGTGCCTCGCACCCTTCTGAACTTTGAAAATATGAAACACCGCGGGAAAAAGTGCGTCCATGCTTTCCATCGCCCCTCGGGTAGAGCCGGGAAGAGTGAGTACAAGCGAGTTTCCAGACATTCCGGCGATGCCGCGTGATAACATTGAGTATGGTGTGCGCGCTTGTCCGTAAGCTCTGGCAGCTTCCATGATGCCGGGTATCTCGCGGTCTAACATTTCACTGAGTGATTCAGGTGTGCTGTCTCTTCCGGAAAGTCCTGTGCCTCCTGTATATATGATCAGCTGCATGCCCTTGCTTTTCATTTCCTCAAGCTTGGATTTGATTTGTACCGGCTCATCAGGAATAATATGATAATCGAAGTGATTCATCTTATAATGCTTCAGCTTTTCAATGATGGCCTTGCCTGCACTGTCTTCTTTCTTTCCCGCCGACACACTGTCGGAGCAAACAATGACCGCTGCCCTGAGATCTGACAATGGAAGATCTTTGTAATCAGACTTCCCTCCTTTTTTCTCGATCAGTTTAATGTTTGCGATTTCTATTCCCTTATCAATAGGCTTGAGCATATCATACATGGTAAGCGCCACCACCGAAGCCCCATGCATGGCTTCCACTTCCACTCCGGTTTTGTAAATGGTATGCACTTCCACTAAAATCTTCACTTCCAGCCCTTCGGTCTCAAAGCTCACTTGTGTAAATTCAACAGGCATAGGATGACAATCAGGAATCATCTCTGCGGTTTTCTTTACGGCGAACAGGCCGGCAGTCTTTGCCATCTCAAAAACATTTCCCTTTGGAACACGGTTATTCATCAGTGCTTCCATCGCTTCTTTACTGCTCAGCTTCAGTACCGCTCCTGCAATCGCTTTTCTCAGCGTGCTGTGCTTATGTGTGATGTTGATCATATCAGGATTTGAGGCTCGCTTCGTTTTCTTTCTTCCAAACGTGTGAATCGTCTGCGAATATTTCTTTTCCCCAGACAGGCACCTCAGATTTTATTCTTTCAACTATTTCTTTGCAGGCGCTTACCGCAGCCTCACGATGTGCGGATGAAGTGAATACAAAAAGGCAAATTCCTCCTGCGGGAACTTTTCCAAGGCTGTGATAAATGTGCATACAGGTCAGGGGATATTTTTCAAAAGCCTCTTCCCTGATTTTATGAAACACTTCCTCCGCCATGTTTTCATAGCAGGAATATTCAATCGCCTCTACAGCTTTCCCATCGATTTCATCCGCGCGAACCTGTCCCAAAAAAATACTGTGGGCTCCTATGTTTTTTTTCTTGCTGTGCTTTTCTATGCTTTCAGCAATGAAACCCGCGTTGATAGGCCCCTCCACAAATACTTTTCCCTTACTCATTTGATTTTCTCTTTTGATATTCCTCCCATTCACTCATGCCTCCCTGCAAACTGTAAATCTCCTTGTCCGGAAATTCTCTGAGCAGTTTTTTAACTACGGGCCTGCTGCTGATTCCTTTGTTGCAGATGACAACAATCTTGCTTTTGTTCTCCGCTTTTCTGATTCTTTGTGCGATTTCTTCAGGAGCCATCCTTTCCGTGTTCTTCACGGGTATTCCACCGCTTCTCATGTCGGCAAGAAGCACATCACCATTTTTCATCATGCTATCGAGAGTCGCGCTGTCAATCTCAGGAATAACTAATATATCTCCTTCGCAAAAAGCCGGGTAGTCCTTTACCCTGAGCTCCTCCGAATTTTTTGGCTGATCGTCAGGTGCCTTATCGCTGCGCACAAAATTCAATGTGTTGCTTTGCAAATTTTCTGCGTTAATCGTATAAAGTTTGCCACGCAGGCATTCGTCCGTTTTTCCTGTCAGTATTTTAATCACTTCTATCGCCTGCATCAATCCGATGATTCCGGGTACAACTCCGATTACTCCGGAACTCTTGCAGTCGGATACGCTTTCAGGTTTGGGCGGCTTAGGAAACAAACATCGGTATGAAGGACCGTACACTCCTGCTTTGTTTTTCAGGTTGAAGGTGCTCATTTGTCCTTCGCTCATGTAGACGGATCCGTAAACCCAAGGTGTTCCAAGTATTTCACATGCATCATTGATCAGGTAGCGTGCAGGGAAATTATCCGTGCAGTCCAAAACCACATCCGCATCCTTCAGAAGCTCAATGGCATTCTGTGCCGTCAGGAATTCATTCACATATACCACATAGATTTCTGAATTCATTTTTTTTAACCGGTGCGCCGCAGTGGCTGCTTTGTGAAAGCCGGTTTCTTCTTCCTGATAAAGCACCTGCCTGTGCAGGTTGCTCAGCTCGATAATGTCTCCGTCTATGATCAGAATATTACCGACTCCTGCTGCGGCAAGATACATCAGGGCCGGACATGCGAGTCCGCCGGCCCCAACCACAGCTACTTTTGAATTGAATAGCTTTCTCTGGGCATCGGTTCCAAAACCCGGCAAAATCATCTGCCTTTCGTATCTGATAAACTCCTGGCTCATATCATCCTCCGGAGAATGGTGGCATGATGGCAATTTCTTCATCGCCGCTCAATGCCTTTTTCTCATTTACAATATTCCGGTTTACTGCCAACAGAAAACTGTGATTCTTTAGCTCCGGAAATTTCTCCAACAATAAATTCCTGAGCATCTCAGTATCCGAGGGTATCTTTATATTATCCACTTGTGTTCCGGTAATCTCGGCGATCTTTCCGTATGATTGAATTGCTCTACTCATGATGCCTTTTGTTCCACTTTTGAAAGATCAAAGGGTGTATTTATATTATCAAATATATGAAATGAATATTTATCGTGAGGCACCAGAAGAAGCTGGGTCTTGCATTTTTTCAATATGTCCTGCAATTTATAGATTCCCTTATTCAGACAGTCGGCCATCACCTGCAAATTCGACTTATCATATATGGCTATCAATGGTTCCAATTTTCCCATATAAACCGGAACCGTATTGAATCCTGGTTTTGAATTCTGAATCAGGTACCTGAGGAACTCCACGCTGATGAATGGCACATCGCAGCTTAAGACTAATAATTTTTGTGCCTGAGTCTGATTAAGAACCGAACATATTCCTCCGAGCGGACCTGCTCCTTTTACTTCATCATAAATTACTTTATATCCTGTTTTCTCAAATTCTTTTTCATTTGCAGAAATGAAAATCTCGTTTGTTACCTGCTTCATTGCATCCACAACATGTTCCAGCATGGTTTTTTCACCAAGTATAATCCAGGCCTTGGTCTGTCCCATCCTGGAACTTTTCCCTCCGGAGAGAATCACACCGTTGATATTGGCCGATGGTTTCATCATACAGAGAGCAGTTTGAAGCAGGCTATTACAAGAACAAATGCAAGAAATCTTTTAAGCATGACATTATTAAACTTGTTCACTCCGTAGTAAGCGCCAAGCGCACCTCCGGCAAATGCTACCAAGACCATGTATACCATCTGCGAATCAAACTGTACTCCGGTTTTAATCTGTCCTGCAAGACCAGAGAGTGAATTGACAAAAATGAACAAAGCGGAAACTCCCGCGGTCTCCTTCATCCTTGCATAGTGAAGCAGAACTATCAACGGACTCAGGATGATTCCACCGCCAATGCCGATTAGTCCGGATAAAAATCCTATTCCTGCTCCAATCACTACGCTCAAAGTCATGTTTGCATCACGTAAGCCCTCAGGATCCTTTCCAAAAAAACCGAAGAGGCGCATGATTGGAAATATTAGCAGTATGCCGAGGATTTTCTTATACAAATTCGCATCCACCTCTATCGTTCCGCCTAGAAAGGCCATTGGCACGGATGCAATTGCAAAGGGCAGAAATAGTTTCCACTTAAAATAACCAGCCCTGTAATATTGAAGAAACGCGACAAGTGAAACGAACACGTTTAACATGAGAGCCGTTGGTTTCATTACCGTGGTACTGAATCCGAATATCACCATTAAGGCAAGGTATCCGCTGGCTCCTCCGTGTCCTACAGAGGCATATAAAAATGCGACAGCAAAAAGCAGTGGAATAAAGATCGGTATCAGTTGTTCGCTCATTTCAAATCGGTCATAATAAATCCTTCATCGCTCAGTATTCTGTGCCTGCTTTCCTCATCCTGATTCGCTCCGGGATAAGGCAGCTTGTGCACCTCAACCCAGTCTCCTGCCTGGACATATTCCGCATCGGGCTCCAGATATACAAAACAATCTGCCATTGCGAATGAATTCATCTTATAAGACTCTTGTCCTTCCATTATCAGCACTTTGTCATCAATGAACTTTCCCTTCAGGTAGTTTGCCAATCCTTTCTTCTTTCGAAAATCATTGTAGAGTTTTCGCTTCTCTTTCTTCAAGCCCGGATTGCTGAACCCCGCCATCTTTCTTAAGGAAGGATAAACATATTCATAGAAGCAGGTCATCACCGATGCAGGATTTCCCGGCAAGGCAAAAATCAATGTACTTCTGTACTTTCCAAACCAAATTGGCTTGCCGGGCTTTTGCCTGATCTTGTAAAATATATTTTCAATGTTTTCTTTCTCCAACAATACTCTCACGAAATCGTAATCACCCACGGAAATACCTCCGGTGAGGATAATCACATCTGAATTCCCGACTCTTTCAAACAATACCCTGCTGATGTTTTCGAAATCATCCCTGAGCACTTCACAACTCATTGGCTTCATACCCATGCTTTGCAAGGCGGAATAAAGCGCATAGGAGTTGGATTCATAAACCTCTCCCTCTGCTAATTCATTGCCGGGCTTTTGCAATTCGGAGCCGGTTACTATCACAGAGATTCGTGGTTGTGAATAGGTCTTCAATTTTTGAATTCCTATGCCTGCGAGAAATCCCAGGCAAGCAGGATTGAGATATGTTCCTCGAGTCAGTGCGATCTCGCCTTTCCTGATTTGAGATCCTTCGGCGCGAATGTTTGCTCCGAATTTATATCCTTCGGTTTCGATTCTGATTCTGCCACTTTCTCTATGTACTCTTTCTTGTTCCACAACAGAATCTGCATCATCCGGAACTTTTGCACCGGTAAATATTCTGACCGCACACCCTTCTTCCATTGTGCCCCGAAACACACCGCCGGCAGGTATTTCATCCATGAGTTCAAGTATTCCTTTATCAAGATCTTTGAAACGTATCGCATATCCGTCCATGGCGCTCTGCCTGAAAGGTGGCATGTTGACGGGAGAATGAATGTCCTCGGCCAATATCATTCCGGTCGAGTGCATCAAATCTGTTTCAGCAGCAGGAAGCAATGACACATTATGCAAGAGAAGCTTTCTGGCCTCTTCGACACTCACCATGTATTTGTCTTCCTTTGTCATCCGCCTATTCTTACCATGCTTCTGTTCTCTATGCTTTTAACCTTATCCATTTGATCCAGATTTAGCAGCTGCCCGCCTCTTTCTTTTTCTTTTCTCAACACATTTTCCCTGATGAGCGGTAATATATCTTCTCCTGTTCTCAAAGCTGAAAGCAAATCCGTTTCTCCCTTAGAGAAAAGACAATTCTTCATTTTACCGTCTGCGGTCAACCTTAGTCTGTTGCAGTTCCCGCAGAATGGCTCAGTCATGGTGCTGATTAATGCAAACGTCCCTTCGTGTCCGATAACCTTAAACTTTTTTGCCGTGTCATGTGGTCCGTCAAGAAGTTTTACATAGTCAAAAGAGGCAGATATTCTGTCCAGGGCCTCCTGATGACTTAACACTTTTTCTGCATCCCATTTGTTTCCGCTGAAAGGCATATATTCAATAAAGCGAATGTGTAGTGGATAATTGCGTGTAAGCTCAATGAAGTCCTCCAGTTCGTGATCGTTCACTCCCTTCATTAGTACAGCATTTACTTTTACATGGAATCCGCTTTTCGTAAAGTCTAAGATATTTCTAAATACCGTTTCGAAATGATCTCTCTGGGTGATTTGGCGGAATAAATTTTTATCCAGAGAGTCAAGGCTGATGTTTACCGAATGAATGCCGCACTTTTTTAAGACGTTTTTGAATTCTCCTGCCAGGTATCCGTTTGTGGTAATAGCAAGTTCAACAGGCAGTGTTGACAGACTCTCAAGTATCTGCTTCGCATCATTTCTCACCAGGGGCTCCCCTCCTGTGAGTCTTATTTTTTTTACCCCTTCCCTGACAAAAACTTTTGCTATCTGAAAGATTTCATCTGCTCTCATGAGTTTTTCGTGCGGACTGAACTGCATTTGCTCTGAAGGCATGCAGTATCTGCAGCGAAAATTACAACGATCTGTCAGTGAGATTCGCAGATAATCATGTATTCTATTGAATTTGTCCTTCAACATATTGCACAAAGATTGGCCGGCTGTTATCAGGATTGAGATTCACTTTCATCCCCCTTTACTCCTTTTTTGAATTCGTGAATTCCTTGCCCTATTCCCTTCATCAATTTAGGGATTTTTGTGCCGCCAAACAAAATTAGCACAATCAAAGCGATTATTAGTATTTCCTTTATTCCGAACATCATCAAAATCAGATTGTTTTCCATTTCAAATTACTCTCAATTTCATGGTTTGCTTAAATTCTTCCTGTACGTATAGCTCCAGCAGTTCAAGAGCTTTTCCGTAAAATGATCCCAGATCAATGTGTTTCGTTTTCTCAACAAATTTGATTTGAAACTCACTCATATGATCATTTAAAAACTCAGTGTATGCAGATTCGCAGATGTCTCTTTTTTCCTGGTCATCTGCAAGCGCAGCCTTCAAACATAACAAGGACAGGAATTCGAGTTCGTAGCTAAGTGAATCCGGGGCATCTCCAGAGCGGGATTTAAGGCCGAAGGCATTGTAAAATGCACTTACATCGGCAATTGCATCCAATTTGCTGCTGCAAAAACTTTCGTTCAACGGAAGTCGTCCTTGAACAAAAAACACTGAATAGTCTTTTTGAATTTCTTCCGTGGACTTTATGTCTTCCAGGTTCTCGAGCAAAGAATGTCGCCTTGTATTTCCGGAGGTTTTATTCTTCAGTTCGCCGGCAAGATTGCTCACTTTGTCAAGCACCTTGTCTTCCGGATATGCAAAACACATGCTCAATAACTTCCAATAGTCTGCTTTGTGGAGAAGTTCGTTTTGATTGTTATCCATAGTTTTCATTTTTTTAGCTCCAGCGTGTACCACACTGAGTAGCTTTTCTTGGCTCCGATATTTTCTGCATTGCCATCCCAAACGGCGAATGCCATTTTCGTCTTATCCCTGATTGGTGCATCATTTTTATCTGCGCTGTTGATTGGCCTGACAAAAAGAACGGTCCATTGATTGTCTGCCCAATATCCCCATGCACTTGCTTCCTGCATTTCCTGAGTAGCCAGTGTACCATATCCCTCCGCACTTGTTTCTTCACATGGCTCTTTGCGGATTATCATTGACATTGGATTTCCCGCATATGCTCCGTGCATGTAATTCTTTGCATCAGAAATAACAAGCTGGCTTGCGCTTACATCGCGCGCGAATGCCGCTTTGGATCCGTCACCATAACGTTCAAGCAAGGGATAAATGTCTGTCCAATAATTTGGATAAGCATCTATTACATCCCGGAATCCTTTTTCACAGTCGTCCTGCCAGATGGCCTTCCAATGAAGAATGTGCACTCTTCCTTTCTTGTTGCCCATCATGAAATTCGGAACGGTGTCTGGATTCATGGGAAATTGTATTCCAACCTGGTCGCAGAATTTGTCAGCATCCACAATTGCATCCCTTGAGCTGTCTTTCCATTGCAGCATGAATCCTATGTGGGTGTTATTGTAAATGCTTTTCACACTGAGACTGTTCACAGATGATTTTTGCAACATGGGCTGAGTGATATTCTGCGGAAGCAGCGGTATCGTAGCCACGGGTGCATGCAACCAGTTTGGATTGTCAAGATTACGGCTGCTGATTTCGTTGCTCACCTGGATAGACTGAACAATCACCGGTTGTGCGCTGGCTGTGGTAAATATTCCTGCAAGCAACAGAATAAAAATATATTGGTGGATTTTCATGGCTATTATATTTTTTTCATTTTATATCATGGGGTGTTGTGCCTGTAAGCTTCCTGCTTTTCATCGTAGTAAGGTCTTACGAAAACCGGTTCTGTATGTGGAACCTTGGTCACAACTTCGTTTTTATCGTTATACCCCACAGCAAAGTCACCTTCTGATTTGAACTTGTGTACGATCTTCGGAGTGTTTCCAAACATCAGGAATGCTGACAATAGCTCTTTGTCGTCCTTGGCTGTTTTGTAGGTTTTAATTGCTTCATCAACTCCGGGTCCGAACATTTGGTTGAGGAATTCTTTAGGCACATGGACTGGAGGAATGTAATACACGTTTGGCTCGGTGCCGTATTGCGGATATAGCGGAAGAGCAACTTTTTTAATTCTTACCAGATAATCTAAAGGATTGTCTGCGCGCTCCTCGCCCGGTTTGCTCAGGAATCCCTGCATTCTGATTTTTCCGATGCAGGTTGTTACACAACGAGGCTGCTCGCCTTGTTCTACAAGTGGATAACAACCGATGCACTTTTCAGATACACGGGTAACCATGTTGTAAAATGTTTTCTTGTAAGGACAGGCCTTCACACACTCCTTGTATCCGCGGCAACGCGACTCATCTATTAGCACTATTCCGTCTTCAGGCCTTTTGTATATGGCTTTTCTTGGACAAGCGGCAAGGCAACCGGGATATGTACAGTGATTGCAGATTCTGGCCAGATAAAACATCCAGATATCGTGAATGCCGTTGAAGAATGCACCCTTCTCTACAATGCCGGAACACTCGTCTTCTCCAATATTAGGATAAGCGTAGTCTCTTTCTTCAGGTCTCCAGCCTTTCGCATTCTCTCCTCTCGGAGCATCTTCGAAGATTGTTTTTCCTGTATATGCTCCGGTAGTCTTATCCCAGCTTTGGTCGCTCATGTCTTTCATGAGATTCATGTCCCACTTCATTGGATAGCTTCCGTAGGGCTTTGTCTCCACATTGTTCCAGAACATCGTCTCCTGGCCCTTTCCGCTGGTCCATGTTGTTTTACAAGCGACTGTGCAGGTCTGACAAGCGATACACTTGTTCGTGTCGAAGACATACGCGATCTGTTTCTGAGGTCGGCTGTCCTCATAAGGGTATTTCATTTCCCTTTTTAATTGCCAGTTTTTTACTTGTGCCATATTGTTTTTTTGTTCTTGTGATGCATCATCACAGTTTTACAAATCCTCCTTTTAAATACCTTTTGAAGTCATCATTTTCATAAGTGGGCCTCATCATCTTTTGAACGCCTTCCCAGTTTCCGTTTCCGTCAACTCCGCCTTTCTCTGCCAGAGAGATCTTGACAAATGACTCTCTCGGTGCCCCGGTCGCACCGTGTACATCCAGCTCAAAACCTTTGTCTATCACCTGTCCGGCAATATTCTTTCTTACAAGTGAATCTGTCATAAGAGTCGGCTTTAACCATGCGCGTGTACAACTCTGGTGCGAACCGCGGCGGAACATAGCCTGATAATTTGTTTTCGGGTTCTTAGCCAATCCGGTAGGATTGGATTTAGAGCCTGCCACAGAACCGTAAGTGGAGCCATATGCATTATGCCACATCCTTGTCACACCGCGTGGCGTTCCTGGATAATATCTTGCGCGGCACAACAGCCGCGAAAGCTCATACTCACTTCCTCCAATTTTTTTCTGCCAACCCCGGAATGGTCTGTCTTCAGGATCTGCGTCTATATATACATAATCCCCGTCTTCAACTCCCAGCTCCTTCGCATCAAGTGGGTTTATGTCAACATACAGCTCTGCAACAAAAGGATTTCTCTTGTCTTTGCGGTGCATGTCTCCGAAAGGACCAAACCAAACTGCTACTATGTCTGTGTCAACCGGTGTAGTGTGTGCACCGTGTCTGTACTTTGGAGTATGGAAGATGAACTTGAAGTCTTTGTCGGTTTTTGTCAGCGGATGCGTGGTCTTATTGAGTTCAGACCAAGGCTTCACCACATTCCTTCCCTGCCTGATGTCGGTTGACAAATTATCCTTGCTGACACCATATTTTTCAGGTGAATCAGGCTTAATGCTCGGATGCGGCTTGGATACGATCACATTGGGCTCATAGTAGGTGGAATCAACCGGCTCCCTGTGTACTGGCAGATTTTCACCTGCTTCAATAAATTCTTTTTCGTGTCTGTAAAATTCCAGACGACCTGATTTGGTGTACCACTGCTTGCCTTCATTTGCCTGCTCGTGCCCTACATATTTTGGATATGTGCGTGTCATCATCAGTGCCGGAATTCCTTTCTTAGCTTTTTCCTCAAGCGCCAACACATTGTATCCCTTGGTCATGTTGGAGGTATTAAATATTCTCTGCAGATAAACTTCCGGTTTGCCGTCGTGCACAAACTTGAAGTAGTCGTGGAATCTGTTGTCTCCAGTCACCTTGCCCAGCGCGGAACTGATGCCTGCAAGTACCTCAATGTCTCCTCTGGTCTCGTAAATTCTTTGCATTGGGGTGCGGGGGAAGATGTATAGGAATGGATTGGTGACCGACATCGTTGCGTCTGGCGCTTTAAATTCAGCCCATGAGTCAACCGCGTAAACTATGTCAGCGTATTCGCATGATCCTGTCCACCACCACTCAGCAACACCGATAAACTCAACCTTAGGGTAGGCGTTGACCACATTTTCATAGTGCCCCTTTGCATTAGCCAGAAGCGAGTTTCCGTTTGACACTATAATGCATTTGGTTGGCGTCGGCATATGTGACTTACCTGTTAAAACTTTTTCTCCAACTCTCAGAATTCTGTCTGTGTTGTTGAAGAAATGCGCTGATTCATAGCTCACATACTTTTTAATTTCAGCAGGCTTGGTTTCGTCAAGTTGTATGTTGAAAGGATTCTCCATTATATATGTCCCTATGCCGCTAAAGAATCCGCCACGATAGTTTCCTGCATAACTTCCTACATTTCCTCCTACTCTGCCAATGTTTTTAGTCAGTGCTGCAAGAAGAAGTACTGTCCGGTCTTTTAAGTCATTATTGAAAAACTGGTTGGGGCCCATTCCCATTGCGAAAAGGGTCTTACCCTGATTAGCGGCAATGTCTCTTGCAATTTGGCGAATGCCATTCTCCGGCGCCCATGTCATTTCGCTGACGGTCTTCGGATCGTAGTTTTCTGTTACGTATTGTTTGATCAGATCAAACACAGGCCTTACTTCCACTTGCTTACCATCAAGAGTTGTCACGGTGAACTTTCCCTCTAATGCAGGTGAAATGTTCTTCGAATCAATTTTATCTCCGATATCATCTCTGCTGATTGCTGCGAATGTGTTGCTCTTTTGATCCCACACGGTGAAATCTCCCCACTCTTTTCTTAATTTTTCTGTGATGAATGGATGCCCTTGCTTAGTTGCCGGAGAAGGTTTCTCTCCATCTTTAAGAACTTTGATGTAGCCACTCAAATCTTGATTTTGATACCCGCTGATTACATCTTCCGGCTTCAGCAATTCCTGTGTGTCCATTCTGACAAGCAATGGCATGTCTGTGAATTTCTTCACGTAGTCTGAATCAAACAGACTCTCGCTTATGATTACATTGATGAATCCGAGCGCGAGAGCCGGTGTGACGCCGGGACGAACAATCAGCGCATTGTCAGCCTTGTTGGATGTTGCGCTGTACTCACATGCAATTACCGTCACTTTTGCTCCTTTGATTCTTGCTTCTGTCAGCCAGTGACTGTCGGGCATCTTGGTAGTAATCCAGTTCATTCCCCAAACCACGATGTGGTTGGTGTGCTCTGTACAAACAAGATCAAAGTCTACAGTTTGCTGGCCTGTTACCATAGGATGTCCTGGCGGCAGATCTGTATGCCATGCATAACTGTCCCATCCTCTTGATCCTTTTGCTTCATCAGGACCTACTCCCCTGATTTTTGAGTCAAGCAGAGCAAGTGAGTTCGCAAGCCTTGTCATTCCGAAAATTCTTGTGACACCAAGTGCAGACATTCCTCCTCTCAGCTTCAGAGTTTGTGTTCCGCTTTCTTTGGTCGCTTCAACCATGAGTGGATCATATCCCTGATCAGTCAGAAGCTTGATTCCCTTTTTTCCTGAATACATCCTTGCTATATTTTCCAAAGCGCGCGCTGAGTATTCGTAAGCTTCATCCCATGTAATTTTTACATAAGAGTCCTTTCCTCTTTGCATGTATTCCTCCGGAATGCGTCCGTCCTTTCCGCGTGGATATCCGTCCTTAATCCACTTTAAATATCCTTCGCGGATCACCGGATATTTAACTCTGCGGTCTCCATAAAATCTTCTTGATAGTGCGAGACCTTTCTGGCAACAACGTGGCTCCCATCTTGGGGAGGCTTTGTTACCATATATGTCCTCAGCTTCTGAAAATCCAAAGCTTGGTGCAATCCGGACAACTGTATTGTTTTTTACATGCGCCTTCAGCAAACAATTGTGCGTGTCATTGGGCGCACATAGAAATGTGAACTCACTATCATAACTCCAAAGGTCGCGGTAGGTTTTTTCCCAATCGCGAGCAGGATATGACAACAGTGGATTCTTCACATCAGTAGGATCAAAAAAAGCAAATGTGCTTCCGAATCCGTCGAGTGAAAGATGCGATAATGCCACAGTGCCCAATCCTGAAAGGGCAACCTGGTTGATGAATTTCCTTCTCTTCATGGTGATTATTTTAAATCAGAAAACCGCTGTTTATCGGATATAAATTTCAGCCGGAAATAGCATTTTGTTGATGATGGCAGTCAGAGTGTGAGAAAAGCTTAGTCAGATTTCGAAATATGACATAGAATCACAGCCTATGACTTCTGTCATGCGTTTTTTAATATCAACATGAAAAAAGCGGTAAGATCGTTACCGCTTTGAGATTGGCCGTGAGGACTTGTGTTCTCTGCCGGACTCAATCAGGATTTTTCAGATTTGTATTTATCTGTCAGCAGATTGGAAAGCTGTACTATAATTCTACCTAAATACCATATAATTCCAAGAAAAAATAAAAGCATCCCAATCAGGATGAAATCTCCTGTTCCAAAATTCCAGCCAGTATGCTGAATTACAAGAGAAGGGGGAATCTTCGCACTTGTAACATGTGACGATGCCGGGCCTGATGATTGTTGCACCGCTCCTCCGCTTGTTGCTACAGCTGATTCATTCGCAGCAGGATTGCCGGGTGAGGTCGGAATGTTGCCATCGCTTGCCGGAATAATAGTGCCTGCTTCCGTGCTTTCTCCTCCGGATTGTGATTTGATGTATGCCAGAACCGCCTTGATCTCTCCGTCGCTGAGATTTTGATCTGGCATCGGTATCTGGTTGTACTCTTCAAATACCTTTACCGCCCTTGCGTCTTTTTTATCGATCATCGTCTGGGATGACTTAATGAATGAGATCAGCCATTTTTCACTAACATTCTTATGAACATCTTTTAGATCCGGACCAACCAGACGACCCTCACCTACTGAATGGCATGCTGAACAATTGTCTCTGAAGAGCTGTTGTCCGTCCTGTGCCTCTGCGAATTGAATCCCAAATAATACTAACAATGTGATGATTAAATTACTTTTCATTTAACTGCCCCTTATTTTATTACTAATTTATTCTGTCTCACGTCATGGTGTATATGACATCGGTCACATTAATGAATGAATATTGTTAGTTTAGGGTTGGCTCCTGAATAACTCCGGCTTGACGACTATCATGATATACGCCCAGTTGTTAGTCTCATCCCTGCTGCCTCCCTTAATAGCCTCCATAGATTTGGTGGCGAACATTTGTGAATACCCCACCTGGAACGTTACGTTTTTTTGAGGTATATAACCGAATGTAAAGTCAAGCTCTGAACCCAGGAATTTATCCATCGCCCTGTATTCTCCGCTTTGAATAAATGCCGGATCCCGAATGTCTTCATGTGAAAGGAATAGGTGTGGCTCCAATAGAACAAAGAATTTTTCTCCCGAACGTTTCAATCGCATGAATACATTTACCAAGCCCACTCCTCCGTGTCCACTGCCGGCATAGAAATAGTCCATATACCCGTTGAACTTGTGTCCTGTTCCGTAAGGAGGACTGAAGTTGTGTATGACGTCCCTGTATGAACTGCTAGTGTCGGTTTGGCTTTGGCCACTTAGGATCTCTAGTCCGGCAGAAAGAGTCGTTCTTTCATTCAATGTGTAACCAAGCTCAGCTCCCGCCAGGTATGCACTGATATCTTTCTTGCTGGCCCCGTCAGTTCCCGTCTGATAATACGCTTTTAGAATTCCATTTAACTTGCCAAGCTTATTCTCAGCATGCGCACCAACTGTTTGGCTATATCGTGATACATTCTTACTCGCGGGCGACTGAATTCCGTTGTTTAATACGATCACACTGATGTTTCCACTTTCTATTTTCCTGTTGTACCAAAGAAACTGGAGCGACTTGTAATTATTGCTGACAGAATACTGGGTGCTCGCAAGTCTGTCCTGATCCTGATTGAATGCCACACCGGCATGAAAAATGTTTTTATCTGAATTGACAATATATAAGAGTGCGTCGTGGCTTCTGCCTTGCTGGTTCCATTCACTGTTTCCAAAAATCCTGTGATCATTGTAAACAAGATGCTGCCTTCCCGCTTTCAGGTATGAGGTTTTGCATAACTCGTATTTGAACCAGGCTTCGCTTACAGATAACAAACCGTCCGAAACATTCTGCTGTGATTGGTTTCCCCAAATTCGGACATCTTGTATCGTCAGTCTGGTTTCCAGCTTTTCTTTGATAAAATTTAAAGACAGGCGCGTTCTCTGGCTTGTGTGAATTGAAGGATATTCATCCTTAATCCAAAGGTTCTTGTATCCATGGCGGTATTCTGTGCGTGGCCTGAATTCTCCGCTGATAATAAATTGTGAATACACATTTGTGGTAATGCAAACTAAAATGCTGCCGGCAATTAATATCTTTCTCATAAATTTTTTTGAAAATTACATCTCATACAAGCTAAAGAAATGACTTTCATCAACTACACGAGGATAAAATGATAATTACTTCAGCCTGCACCGAGCTGTATATTATTAAAACAAAAAACCCGGAAATCCTTCCGGGCTCAAACACATTCTTTTCTTATTTCAATAATGGGATTTTACTATTCGCAATGTCTCGAGGTTTTTCCCGCTTGTTTTGTCAAGCATTTGAACAAAATACATCCCGGGCACAAGTGCTTCCGTATTAATCCTGACAATTTTACTTTCAGTCGAAGAGAACCTTTCTTCAATGTGAGGCAAGGCTGGCCTTCCGAGCATATCTATTATACTGATATAAATTTCTCTCTGCTTGCTCGTGCTGATTTCTACTTGCAGCTCCTTGCTTACGGGGTTGGGGTATGCAAGAAAGCTTACTTTGCCTGATTCAGGATTGATTATTCCTACGCTTAATGCGTCTGGTTGTTGAAACCCTTGCGTAAGAATCGTACTTGCACTCAATGTCGTAACCGCAAGCTCGCCGACAGTATAAGATAAGCTGACTCCTGTTGACTGGGAATAATTTCCGCCACTCGCAACAACCTGCCTTTCCAAAGACTGTGCATACACAACAGTCTGCAAAAATAACAGAAATATTATTAGCGCTTTTTTCATGACAATTGTATTATGGTAAACGGTTTTTATTTGTTTTCCAGATTCTTTATTCTCTGCAATAATTCATCTATGATCTGCTGTTGCTTGTCAATAATCTGCTGTTGTTCTTGAATCGCCTTGACGATGGGTACAACGAATTGGCTATACCTTAATCCATAAAAATCCTGATCACCCTGTGGTTTGTCAACTCCACTGAAGTCAAAGCGGCTCGAATTAGCTGCCGCTTCCACCTCCTGGGCGATGAAACCTGTTTGTCTGATTTTAGACTTTTCATTTTTCATTGCCATGTCCTCGCTGATGTTGTTTCCTGTGCTTATAACTTTGCCGCTCTTGTCCGTCAAAACGGTTTTTTCCGGATAAAGCTTTTCGTCCATCGCATTCACATCAAGAGTGTAGGTCACCGGGCGAAGTTTCAATATAAAATCAAGCCCGTGCACATCCTCGCGAATGTTTCTCTTATAGCGGCCGTCTGATATGTTAGACCAGTCCTGAAATCCGCCTATTGATGTGACGGATGAGTTACCAATGCGTATTTGATTTGCTGCCGTTACGCGTGAGTTATATCCCAGACAGGTGGAATTAAAAAATGCCGCAGCAGTGGCGTCCGCATTGTATCCGATGAAAGTGTTGTTCGTTCCATTGTTGAAGCCCGCTCCCGCAGAGTGCCCAAAGGCCGTATTTCCTCCATTGGTAGTGGCTGCCAGCGACTGTGTTCCGACTGCTGTCAGAAAAGATCCGGCAGTTGAAGAGCTGATTGCCCTGTAGCCGACACTTGTGTTTCCGCTTCCGCTGATATTCGTAATGGAGGCTTCTGTTCCTATTGCTGTATTATTATTGCCGCTTGAGTTAAGAAATAAAGTTTGGTTTCCTAAAGCAGTATTATTGTTTCCGGTGAGGTTGCTATACATTGCCAATGCGCCTCCGGCGAAATTGAATGCTCCCTCTGTATTCGAATACATGGACTGACTTCCTACAGATGTATTGTTATAGCCTATGGTGTTTGAATATTGTGAACTATGCCCGATCGCCACGTTATTTACGCCAAGTGTATTCGTGTACCCTGAATAAGGTCCAAGAAATGCATTGAAGGTTCCTCCACCTGACTGGTTGTTGCTGAGTCCGGCGTCTACACCCATGAAAATATTATCTACATTATCTGTGTGTATGCTCATGATAGGATCTCCGGTATTATTACGCATCAATATCAGCGGATTCATGTTGCTTTGTGTCGCTGCTGCTGATATCAAAAGCTGTGGTGAATTGTTTTGCCCGTTGATGTGCAACTGTCCGGCAGGCGCAGTGGTTCCAATTCCTATATTCACACCGTTATCATAAATCATGGAGTTGCCTCCGCTGGTTGAGCCGACAAACTTGGCTACATAGTTGGTGTTCCCTGCAAGATTTGCGCTGCCGGCCGGGCCTGTAGGGCCGGTAAGATTACCCTGCTGAGTCCAGGTGCTCACTGCGGTCTTTTTATAATAAATTCCATTTGCTGTATTCAGAAATAAATCGTTCACTATACCCAAAGCGCCGGATGGTGCTGCAGTTCCCGTATACCAGGTCGCCCCATTTGTTCCGTTAGTTCCGTTGGTTCCATTGATGCCATTGGTTCCGTTAGTCCCAGATGGTCCTTGTGGCCCGGTCAGATTTCCCTGAAGTGTCCAGGTGCTCGCACCGGTCTTCCGGTGATAGTCACCGTTGATGGTATTCAGGTAAAGGTCATTTACCACACCAAGAGCACCCGATGGTGCTGTCGTTCCGGTAAACCATGTTGCCCCGTTTGTTCCATTGGTTCCATTGGTTCCATTCGTTCCTGCAGGGCCCTGTGGTCCGGTTGCACCGGTAGGTCCGGTAGGTCCCTGTGGTCCCGCAGGCCCAATTGGTCCGGTCGCGCCGGTGGCTCCGGTCGCGCCAGGAGCTCCGGGTGCTCCCGTCAGATTTCCCTGAAGTGTCCAGGTGCTCGCGCCTGTTTTCTTGAAGTACTCTCCGTTGGCAGTATTCAAATACAAATCATTCACTACTCCAAGCGCGACTGCTGGCGATCCGCTTCCGGTAAACCATGTTGCACCTGATGTTCCCTGTGGACCTGGCGCACCGTTCAGATTCACTTGCCAACTTGCAAATGTTCCAGAGCCAGTGATGACTGTTACGTTTACAACCATTGCACCTGTGCCAGAATTATATGAGGTCAGAGTGCCTTCCATTCTGTTCGTAGCAGAATTTGATATCAGAATGTTTTGTCCGATTGAATAAGACAGTGAAGTGCCCACTGTAAGACTCTTTGAACCGGTGGATATGGTTAGCGAAGTAACGCTCGTTGTTGCATATCGGTCTCCAGGCAATCCCTGCGGTCCCGCCGGGCCAGACAAATTGCCTTGTAATGTCCATGTACTCGCACCTGTCTTTCTGAAATATTCACCAGTAGAAGTGTTCAAATACAAATCATTCACTACTCCAAGAGCACCGGCCGGTGCCGTTGAGCCTGTAAACCATGTGGCACCGTTCGTTCCATCGGTTCCATTCGTGCCGTTAATTCCATTGGTACCGTTGGTTCCTGCTGGTCCTTGCGGACCTGTAGCACCTGTGGCCCCGGTCGGCCCCTGCGGACCAACCGGACCCGTAGCTCCGGCCGGACCCGCAGGCCCCTGAATTCCTTGCGGCCCTGCCGGACCACTTAAATTTGCCTGCAAAGCCCAAGTGCTTGCTCCGGTTTTCCTATAATAATCCCCGTTACTTGTGTTAAGATAAAGATCATTGACTATTCCAAGCGCTCCCGCAGGTGCTCCCGCACCAGTATACCAGGTCGCCCCGTTAACACCATTTGCTCCTGCAGGACCAGTCGCACCTGTGGCCCCGGTAGTTCCAGTGGCACCTGTGGCCCCCACTGGTCCCCTTAAGTTGCCCTGCAAGACCCAGGTACTTGCTCCTGTTTTCAGGTAGTAATCTCCGTTATTTGAGTTAAGGTAAAAATCATTAACTAGCCCAAGTGCAGCCCCCGGAGCTCCCGATCCCGTCAGCCATGTAGCTCCTGAAGCGCCCTGTGGACCAGGTGCACCGTTCAAGTTAACCTGCCAGCTGTTAAAGGTTCCGGAACCGCTAATAGTGTTCACATTCACTGACATCGCACCTGTCGCGTTGTTATATGAAATAAGCGTTCCCTCCATTCTGTCTGTGACAGAGTTTGAAATGAGTACATTTTGTCCGATGGAATAGGATAAGCCGCTGCCCACGTTGAAGTTTTTAACTCCGGTGGAAATACTCATTGAGGTTACTGATGTTGTAGCATATTTATCTCCGGACAATCCTTGTGGACCAGATGGACCACGTAAATTTCCCTGCTGTGTCCAGGTGTTCACTGCCGTCTTGCGGTAATAGTCTCCGCTGGTATTGTCTAAATACAAATCATCTATATTTCCTGTGCCTGGCGCAGGTACTCCTGCACCCAAAAACCAGGTTGCTCCGTCATTTCCCTGAGGTCCCGGAGTATTGCTGTTTTCACTGTAAATGGCATATGGAACGCTCAACAGTTCATTCGCGCCCATGTCAATGTAGGATGTGCCTCCGCTTGGATCAAGTTCAACCTTTAAATACTTTGAGCCGGAAGCCCAGGTTATTCCTCCAAATGCACCAGACACAACAGTTCCGGATCCAATTGCTACTGTAAATAGTCCGTATGCATTGGTGCTTACCAAGTGTTGCTCGGTATATTCTGATGGCCCCATAGCAGAACCATCAAGAATGCTCAACCTGACGCCAACATTCTGGTTTACAATTAATGCTCCGGCCCCGTCGCGGGCCACGGCCTGATAGTTAATTTTTTGAGGAACTTGTGCAATCGCATAATTGCATAGTAATAATAAAACCAAAATCGGTTTTGTGATTATTGTTTTCATTTTATTCAGTGATAAATTTTAACTTCTTTAGTCTCCTAGCGCACAAATTAGAAAAATCGCCATTAATTGACTAATAAAATTATGTGTATGTATGATATCATTTAATATTCACCCGGGTCAACTTTAAATCCTTTCACGATCTGTATCTTTGTTTTTCTGGCTGGCAGACAAAGCCTCCTTGTTCAAATCTCCGGTCCGCACCTTAAAACAAATTGGCGCTAAATAAACTTTCAGACATTGAACTGCTTGATCGCTTTAAATCAGGCGAAAAAGATGCTTTAGGGGTCTTGTTCAGCAGATACATGCACCTTGCATACGGCGTTTCTTTGAAATATCTGAAAGATCCCGAAGAAAGCAGGGACGCTGTAATGAACGTTTTTGAAAAGCTTCACCAGGATCTGTTAAAACATGAAATCCACAATTTCAAATCCTGGCTGCATACAGTGATTCGAAATCACTGCCTGATGGTAATAAGGAGGAATAAGGGAAAATATTCCGTTCCCCTGCAGGAAACAATCGCTCACCAACAAAATGTGGAATCGGCTTTTCCTTTGCATCCTGATGGGGTTCCCGATAAAGAATATCTGCTACAATTGCTGGAATCCGGAGTAAACTCCCTGAATGACAAACAAAGACTGTGTATTCAGATGTTCTACCTTCAGGAAAAGTCCTACAAAGAAATTGCCGACGATACCGGATTGTCAATGATGGACGTGAAAAGCAATATCCAAAACGGAAAAAGAAATCTTAAAATTTATCTTGATAAAAAAAATGAGAGATAAATCCATGAAATATAATGATACAGAGCTGTGTCCGGATCAGGAGACATTGTTGAATTATCTCGATAATAAGCTGTCGCCATCTGAGATTAGAAAAATTGAGATTCATATCAATGATTGTGAGTTTTGCAGCGAAGCCATCGACGGATTTATCGGCCAGGAAGATCGTAAGAAAGCTCTTGTTGAGCTTGAAAAATTGAATGCGTGGATGGGAGAACAAAAATCTTCTGGCAACAAGCTTATTCAGGCCAACTTCCGAATGATTTGTCGTATGGCTGCCATGTTGCTTCTTGCAGCACTCACCGTAGGATCTTTGTATTTTCTTTTAAAAGACGAGGGTGGTTCAGAAATGATTTCGAATAGCTTAAAGTCTGATAACGAAAACTTACAGGCACCTTCTGTTGTCTCTTCTGATGAAGGGCTGTCCCTTTATGATAAAAACCAGAAGGAATCCGTCCAAGGAAAAGCCAGCACAGTTGTTGATGCCGATGCCAATATCACCGAGGGGTCTCCTAAGATTTTGAAAGATGATGTGGAGAAGGCATCCGATGAGCCTCCGGCTCATCTGTTCAGAGAAAGCTCGGATAGAAAAAAATCTGAAATGCGCGAGTCGGCTCCATCACAAACTCCTCAGAAGTATTCTTCGGAAAAAGAAACTAAAGATCTTGCCGCCTCTTCTGAAGTGCAGGAAGATTATGGTCATGAGGAGGTCACCACGGAAAACCTGAACACAACCAGCACTAACAGTCGCCGGACAACTGTTGTTGGAAGTACCGCCGAAACAGTGAAGGGTTCTGCTGCCAACAAAGCTGCGGGCAAAGAAATATATGTTGAGGCAAAAAAAGCATATGACGATAAAAAATATACGCGCGTTATAAGATTGCTTTCTAAGTATAAGGGAGGTACAAAACCAGAACAGGAAGAAGCAGATTGGTTGCTGGCCATGTCTTATCTGCATACAAATAAACCCAGTCTCGCTCAACCATTACTGAAAAAAATATTTTCTGACGGTATAAAATACCGCAATGACGCGGAGCGAGCTCTAGACTCGCTTGGATTAAAATAATATTATGGCCGGGCCCTTACTTCAGTGGCCAGTACCAGGGTATCATGATGAGCAAAACAGCCATCAACAAAATCGTAATCAAAAATCCTGTTTTGAAAAAATCATAGAACCTGTATTTACCGGGCCCCCAAACCAAAATGCATGAAGGTTCGAATGGGGTGATCAGGGAAACAGATGCGGATAACATTACTGCTATTCCAAATGCTACTGGATTTGCGCCTACTTGATTCGCTGTTTCGATGGCTACTGGTAGCACCACAAGTGCCGCGGCCGCATTTGACATAGGCTGGGTAAGAAAAACTGTCAAAATAATAAAGCCCGCCATGATGGCAATTAATCCAAAGGGGAGCAAAAAGCTGACTATTTTTTCGGCCAGCCAAATATCTGAGCCAGAATTTTTCATTGCAACACCAAATGCAGTCATCCCCCCAATTAATATTAAAAGTCTCCAGTCAATTGTTTCGTATGCTTTTTCAACACTTATTATCTTGGATAATATCAATGTAATGGCTGCCATCAACAACGACGCAGATAATGGCAACAGGCCTGTTGTACCTGCCACTATACCGGCAATAAATAGAATGAGCGTAAGAATTCCTTTTCTCTTTCTGTAAAGTAGCGGCTTGAAGTCCTCAAGTATGGTGAGTGCTTTGGTTGATTTGAGGTAGTTGATCTTGTCCGAAGGACCTTGAATCAGGAGAATGTCGCCAACATGCAGTTTCACATTGCCTAGCTTTTGTGAAATTGTTTGGCCCGTCCTGTTAATAGCAAGGACAACTAATCCGTACTTCTGCCTAAAGCTTGACCTCTTCAGGGTGTCGTTTAAAAACTCCGATTGTTGTGTTACCAAAACCTCAGCTAACTTTATATGTTCACTCTGAAGAGCCGCCTCTGGAAATTTATCCGCGCGGATGTCGATTCCTGTGGTTTCTTTCACTTTCATGAGATCATCAATGTTTCCTTCAACAATCAAGATGTCCTTTTCGTGAATAAGCGTGCTGTAATCTGGCATAAAATTTCTTCCGTCTCTTATAACATTGAGTATTCGGAATCCGGTTTGATTCAAGGACGATTTGAAAATTTCCTGGCCAATTAACTCTGAGCCTGGGCTCACAACGATTTCGCTGACATAATCTTTCAACTTGAATTCTTCGGCGAGACCCTCTTCCTTGATGTCGGGTAATAGTCTCTTTCCAATTAAAACCATGTACAGCAATCCCGTCACAAAAAGTGCAAATCCTATCGGAAGGAAATCAAACATGCCAATGTCTGCCAACCCGTTGTTTTTCAGATAACCGCTCACCGCCACATTTGTGGAGGTACCAATCAGTGTGCAGGTTCCGCCAAGTATGCTCGCATAAGCCACCGGCATTAATAGTTTGGAGGGGCTTACTTTCATCCTTCTTGCAACCGTGATGATGGGTGCAATAAAGATTGCTGTTACGGTGGTGTTATTCATGAATGCCGACATCAATCCAACCGCAATCATTGAATATGTGATAAGGAACAAGGGGTTGGTTCTGGCCACTTTCAACAGCTTTGATCCTATGAGATCCAATACTCCGGTTTGCTGAAGAGCTCCGCTGATAACAAATATGGAACCGAGTATGATGATAAAGTCAGATCCGAATCCGGAGAAGGCTTCCGCGGGCGTCAGAATTTTAGTTGCAATTAGTATCACGAGCATCATCAGCGTGACAGTATCCACTGTGATTTTTTCCCATGAGAAAAGCAGGATGGCGGCAAGCAAAAGGCCAAGTACAATTGCAATCTCCATCACGTTCGGAATTATGTGCCCAGAAGATATTTAAACCCTTAAATAACGAATGTACAATTAAAATGTCAATAGCGGATGAGCATGACAAGCGTTAAAGTTAAAATGCACACCCATAATATCACTCCCTGAAGCATGGGTCTTAATCCAACCTGTTTGATGGCTTCAGGTGAAAGGCCGCAGCCTATTAAAAAAAGTGTAAGGCTAAAACCTGTCTTTGCCACGCTAACGATACCTGTGCTTATTGCAGGAGAAATTTGTAGGTATGTATTGGCTATTGATGCCAATAGGAAGAAAACGATAAACCAGGGAAAGCTTGATGCTGAGCTTTTCTTTTTAAAAACCAGTGATGTAAGCAACGCCAGCGGAATTATCCATAGTGCTCTGGCAAGCTTTACGGTTGTTGCAATCATCAATGATTCGTTTCCGTATTCTGATGCGGCTCCAACTACCGAGCTTGTATCATGGATTGCAATTGCCGCCCATATTCCAAACTGCTCCTGGGTGAGGCCAAAATAGGCGCCGATAAGTGGAAAAATAAAAAGAGCCACAGCATTCAATATAAAAACCGTTCCTATTGAAACTGAAATCTCTTTGTCATCCGCCTTGACCACTTGACTCACTGCAGCAATAGCGCTGCCTCCGCAAATGGCAGTCCCAACTGAAATGAGATAAGAGATTATACGTTCTACCCTCAGCCAACGCCCAAGAACATAACCAAAGCCTATTGCTGCTGCTATGGTCATCAACGTAAACACAAATCCGTCTTTGCCTGCTGTGATCACTTTAGTAAAATTCATCCCGAACCCCAGGCCTATGATCGCTCCTTGCAGCAGATACTTGTTGAGTGGTTTACTCTGTTTGGGATAGGGGTTTCCAAAAAAAATTCCGATGATAAGGCCAAGCACAAGTGAGATGCCGGGACTTAAGGATAATACCGGCACAAGCAGAATGAAAAGGAAAAACAAAATTTTGCCTGCGGCCTTATACGCTGGGGGTTTACTGGTTTCCACGTGCTGCGAATGGTGTTCCAAGATCGTTAAAAAGCTTTAGCTTCAGCCTTAGTGGTAGTATATTTGTATAAAACTTATTGAAATTCGGGGCCGACAATTATAAATAGCACTCCCGGCGCACTGCCATATCAAACTTCTGAAGTCATCTAAGGTCAATAGAAATTAACTGAGAGCGTGTCGGGCTCAATCATGCTCCAGAATTTAATTGAATTCTATTCCTGAATGTCAACAAAAATATTCTGCAAAACTCACTCAACCATTCATCGTGCAAAAATTATCGGTTGTTGAATTAAACAAAAGTCCCGACGCACTGGAAACATTGTGGCTGGATCATGCCTATGTCATGCTCGATTTCTTTGCTCACTGGTGCGAGCCTTGCAAATGGGCCGATCCGGTTATTAACCAGACTCTGACTAAACTCTCTGTGCCCGTGCTTCTGGTAAAAGTTGACATTGACATGATGCCTTCTCTTGCAGAAAATTATAGCGTGATGAGTGTGCCGACATTCATTCTTCTGAAAAACAAACAAGAACTTTGGAGAATGCGCGGCTTCGATGTTGTATCGAAAATGATTTCTTCTCTGGAAGAAGCAATTGATCAGAATTAAAAAAGGGCCGTCCCAATATGGGACGACCCTTCCAAATCAATGTCGGTCACTCCCTATCTCAAAGTGAAGGATCCGGCTCCGCTCAGGTTTCCGTCAACATAAACTTCGACAAGATATGTGCCGGCAGGGAACATTTTGTCCTGCTGCTCTTCGTAACTCATACACACATTTTGCTTGGCCCCTGTGAAAGTTATGTTTGCGGAACTTGCATACATAACTTCTTCACCTGAAGATGTCTTGAACGTGTTCGACCCCGTGCTCCTGTTGCCTATCGGCTTGCCTCCCGGCTCCGTGATTTTCAGGTAAACAGTTTTTTCTCCCTGCTTGGTTATCTTGTTGTCAAGAATGTCAAAGCATACGTCCAGCTTATGTGTCCTCTTTGCCATAGCTGTTTCCACATACTTTCCGCTGTCACGGCGCTTGAGTGACTTCACTTTGATGTATTCTGACTTGAGCACTGATGCTGTCGCTACCGTTGTTTCAAGGTTCTTTGAAAGTGATTCCACATTACTGGTCAGCTGCTCTTTCTCAGTCTGCAGCTGCTTATTGGCCATAAGCAGGCTGTCTATTCGGCCCAGGTACTCGTCTCTCAGCATCTGCAAATCTTTAAGCTGGGCCTGAAGCTTTTTGTTTAGCTCAACTGTGTTTCTTTCCGACTTCGACAGATTTTTAATCTTAGCCTCCTGAACGTCAAGCTGTGCCTGAGCTTCGTTGAGTAAACTGTCAAGGTTGGCGGATATGCCTCTGTATTTCTCCAGTTCTGCTTTTGTGTCTGCAAGCTCTTTCTCAACATTCACCCTTTCTACAACAAGTGTATCAACCCTCTGCTCGTAGTTGTCTATGGTTTTTGAGGTGTGAAACCACTGGTAAATGTTCAGCATTACGGATGCTATCAGCAGCACAATCCATAGCGTACTTTTTCCTGATTTTTGTTCCGTGTCTTTCGTTTCCATTTTTTTTGATTTAAATTGTTTAGATTTATGGTTTGGTCAAAATTAACGCTGCGTTATAGGGCTTATTGCAAAACTGTTAAAAGTTATGAAACAGTTTGTTCACATAGCCATGGTGTTTATCAACCTGTAGCCCCTCATAATTAATGGATTCAGGCGATTAATATATGCCGGGCTTGAATAATTTTAGTCGGTATAATTCATATTAAATACAGATTTGAGGCTGGAAGTGTTACATCGTGGCCTCACCTAATCGAAACTATGAGCAAGAAGAAAAACAAAACTGATGTTCCTGCATTTCTGATGTCGGAAATATTCAAAGCTTTTCATAAAAACCCGAACAGGACCTTTAACTACCGTCAACTCTTTAAGCTGATAAAACCGTCTATGATCACTCACATGAATGAAATCGTCGGCAGCGATGTTCATGTGGAAGACCTGGTGACTGGCCTGAAAAAAAGTGTGCAGGAAATTCTTCCCCAGCTTGTAAAAAAGGGAGACCTGATTGAAGTCGACATTGGTAAATACAAACTTAAGCCTCAGCATGCCTATCTCGAAGGAAACATTGATTTTACAAACAGCGGTGCGGCTTACTTGCTGAGCGAAAACCAGGAGGACGATGTTTACATCGCACCGAAAAATGTGAAGAACGCCCTGCACGGAGACCGGGTAAAAATTTATCTCTATGCCAGACATAAAAATCAGCGCCTGGAGGGCTGTGTTGTGGAGGTGCTGGAAAGAGCTAGAACTGAATTCGCCGGCCTCATTCAAATCAGCAATAAGTTCGCATTCGTAGTGCCCGATAGCCCAAAAATGTCTGTTGACATTTTTATTCCAAGACATCTGGTTGAGGGTGCCAGTCATGGTCAAAAAGTAATTGCCGAGATTGTCGATTGGCCCAAGGATGCTAAAAATCCCATAGGTAAAATCACCAAGCTACTGGGATGGCCCGGAGAAAATGATGTGGAAATGAATTCGATTCTGTCTGAGTTCGGCTTTCCTACAGAATTTCCCAGACGTGTAGAGGAAGAAGCGGAAAGAATTCCTGATAAAATTCCGGATGAAGAGTTCCGGTCAAGAAAAGATTTTCGAAACGTAACGACTTTTACAATTGATCCTCAGGATGCAAAAGATTTTGATGATGCAATTTCAATAAGGCCATTGAAAGCTGGCCGGTGGGAAATCGGTGTGCACATTGCAGACGTAAGTCATTACGTAAGGCCCGCCACCGCTCTCGACAAAGAGGCTTACTTCAGGGGCACTTCTGTATATCTGGTTGACAGAGTTATTCCGATGTTGCCCGAAAAACTGTCTAATGGTGTCTGTTCGCTCAGGCCCAAAGAAGACAAACTTTGTTTCTCGGCAGTGTTTGAAATCGATGAAGAAGCAAAAGTGCATCATCGCTGGATGGGAAGAACTGTCATTCATTCCGACAAGCGTTTTTCCTATGAAGATGCACAGGAAATTATTGAATCCGGCAGCGGTGATTTCTCCAAAGAAATCTTGTTGCTCGACAAGCTTGCAAAAAAGCTGAGGCAGGACCGATTTCGCAATGGTGCCGTGGGTTTTGAGAAAACGGAGGTCCGATTTAAGCTTGATGATTCCGGGAAACCCTTAGGAGTTTATCTGAAAGAAAGCAAAGATGCTCACAAGCTGATCGAGGAGTTTATGCTGCTGGCCAACCGTACTGTTGCGGAATTTGTAGGAAAGAAAACTGCCCTGAAGAGCGGGTCACACTCAAACAGAGAGCTGATTGCGCATTCAAGGCCTTTCGTTTACAGGATTCACGACGGACCGGTTCAGGAACGCGTAATGAATTTCGCGAAGTTCGCAGGAAGATGGGGCTATAAGATCGCAACCGATACCGACAGAGAAATTGCGCACTCTCTCAATGGGCTTCTTAAAAAATTGCATGGAAAAAAGGAACAGAATGTACTCGAACAACTTGCTATCCGCACCATGTCCAAAGCCTTGTATACAACCGACAACATTGGACATTACGGACTCGCATTCGATTATTACACTCACTTCACTTCTCCAATAAGAAGGTATCCTGACGTGCTTGTGCATCGCTTGCTTGATGTTTATCTGAAGAATGAAAATGGAGCCGATAAGGAGTTACTGGAAGAGCAATGCCGGCATAGTTCGCAAATGGAAGTAAAAGCCTCAGAGGCGGAGCGCGCATCCATCAAATACAAACAGGTAGAGTTCCTGCAGGAAAGGCTTGGTGAAATCTATGAAGGGCTGATCTCCGGTGTTACTGAATGGGGTTTGTATGTGGAGATTGTGGAAAACAAATGCGAGGGAATGATTCGATTGCGTGAATTGGATGATGATTTTTATGAATTCGATGATACAAACTACTGTGTAATCGGCGCTCGCACAGGGAGAGTCTACACACTTGGAGATAATGTGGAGGTTCAGGTTGTTCGCTGTGATTTACTCCGTAAACAAATCGATCTTAAAATGATCCGCAAAATCGGCGATGTGCTTCCTGAAAAATCATCACGAAAAAGCATTGAAAAAAAACATACATCAAGAAAAACAAATTCCAAAAAAAACTCTGTCAGGCCTAAAAGAAAGAAGTAAAAACATCAATTGACCGATTCTCCTTCGGGAACATGGGTATTATCCAGCTTTTTTAATCTGCCGTTTTTATAACTGACCTCCAGTATCAACCCGCCTCCCGAATCGTAATATTTCCATGTGCCGTCTTTAAGGCCGAGCCGGTAGTTCCTTTCCTCTCTTGTCTTTCCGTTGGGCCAGTAAAACTTGTGTATGCCGGTTTCAAGACCTTCCAGGTATTCTCCTTCAAATGCTTTCGCTCCATCACTGTAAAACTGTTTCCACTTTCCGTCTTCTTTCCCGTCTACGAAATTCCCCTCGGCAATGTATTCAGCAATTCTGTAAATCCATGGGCCTTCCTGTTTGCCGTTTACATAGTTTCCCTCAGCCATCACTGTTCCTGAATCGCTGTACTCTTTCATGTAACCGTTCTCCAGTCCGTTTTTGTATGTTTCTATTCTCCATAATTGGCCGCTGGGATAATACCACCTCCACTCACCATTGGGAAGCCCGTTTACATATGTGCCGTATTGTTCCAGTGAGTCATTTTCATATGTAAACCTCCAGGTTCCCTCGCGCTTTCCGTCAACATAATTTCCAATGGCCCTCAATTGACCGCTCGGATAAAACTCCTTCCACTCACCCTGCTCGCGACCCTGATTATCCATTCTTCCCTGTCTCAGTAATTTTCCTGCAGAATAAACCTTAGCTGAATCAATGTTTCCTGTTTCATCATATTGTCTGAAAACTCCCTCTGGCAGTCCTTTTTTGTATGTGCCCACTATCCGCGTGGCACCAGTCGGATAATAGTTTCTCTTGACTTCAAATTTTTCTTTCTCTTCCTCTTCCTTGATTACCAATTCTCCCATTTTAAATTCCTGTCGGCTTATAACCCTTCCATCTTGAGCATACTCTTTAAATACTCCGTCTTTTAGATCATCCCTGTAAAATCCCTCAGATTTTATGTTGCCATCATCATAAAAATTCTTGTAAACACCCTGCCTCAAACCGTTCTTGTCTTTCCTGTTTATCTTTTCGGTTCTTTGAAAAAATCCGTTTCTGTACAGTGTCACTGTGATGAGTTCCCCGCTGTCATCATACTCCCTGACAAGGCCGTGCTCGGTTCCGTTGTTAAAGGGAATGATCTTCTGAAGGGTTCCGCTGCTGTCATAGTAAGAACTTTCACCATGGCGGATATTCATCGAGTCCGACTCTATTGATTTTAAATTACCGTTATCGTAATAACTTTTTTGAATTCCCGATCTCAGGCCGTCCGAATAATTAAATTCAGCAGTTACTATGCCTTGTTCATTATAAAACTTCCATAAACTGTCAAGCTGGAAATTTTTTCTGTTGCCTTCTGATTTCAGTTGGCCGTTCTCATAATAACTTTTCCAATATCCGTCTGGCTTACCGCTTTTTAGAAATCCTTCGCTGGATTTTACCCCGCTGGGATAATAAAAAACATTGAATCCGTTAGGATCTATTGGCGACGGAGTTTGCTGCGCATTCGCTCTTTCACTAAACGTTATAAAAAAAATAAAAATCAGACCAGCTATCACTCTGCCTGTCAGTAATAGTTTAGTTACTTCAGCTTGCTTTCTCATAGTCCGTGTTGCCTGCTTATTTCGAGCATCTTCTGAATTGGCTTCAGTGCTCTCAGGCGTAATTCTTCGTTCATTTCAAGTTCTGGTTTTTCATACTTCATGCAAAGGTATAATTTCTCCAGCGTGTTTAGTTTCATGTGAGGACAGTCATTGCAGGCGCAAAGATTATCCGGAGGCGCAGGTATAAATGTTTTCTGAGGAGAGGCTTTAGACATTTGATGAAGAATGCCGGCCTCAGTTGCAACAATGAACGCATTCTTCGGGCTTTTCTTCGTATAGTTGAGCAGGCCGGTTGTAGATCCTATAAAATCAGCCATCTTCAATACAGGTTCTTCGCATTCAGGATGTGCAATGAAATCCGCTTCTGGATGCCTGTTTTTCAATTGTATGATTTTCTCCAGAGAAAAAATTTCATGAACCATACATGCGCCTTCCCATAAAAGCATTTCTCTTCCTGTCTTTTCCATCACATACCTGCCTAGATTTTTATCCGGTGCAAAAATTATTTTTTTATCTTTTGGTACACTGTTCACAATTGCAATGGCATTCGTAGAGGTGCATATGATGTCACTCAAGGCCTTGATTTCTGCTGAACAATTTATGTAACTGATAACCACGTGATCAGGATGCCTGGTTTTGAATGCAGAAAATTTATCCGGTGGACATGAATCAGATAAAGAACAACCTGCTCTTAAATCAGGCAAAACTACTTTCTTTCCGGGATTTAGAATTTTTGCTGTTTCTGCCATGAAATGCACACCGGCAAATGCAATCATTGATGCTTCCGTTTTCTCCGCCTGCTGCGCTAACCCGAGGCTGTCACCAATGTAATCGGCTACGTCCTGAATGTCTGCATCCTGATAATAGTGCGCAAGAATGATCGCATTTTTTTCCTTCTTGATTTTCTCTATCTCTTCAAATAAATCCAGTGTAGGATCAATTTCATAATCCAAATATCCGCTTTTTTTCAAATCCATTTTTTTCCTTCGATATACTATATAATATATATATAATTTAATTTATATAAAATCTACTACTACTATTAGGCTGTTAGTATTGTTTGAAACTATTCATAGATTTGCTTGACTTATGTAATATCAACTTTAAAGTTTGCCTTATCAACATCGATGTGAATATTAAATACCTGATTAATATGAATGTCGGTATTCTATTCACATACTGGTATTATGTAAGTGTTGGTATTTTTCTTCACTTATACCCTTCGTATATCTGCAGTTCTTGTCAGTAAGTTGAATATAATTTCTGGAAACATTCTCTTGACTTAATGATGATGGTTGATTATAGAATTGGGAAATTAACTTTCCAAGTTATTTTTATCATCACTTTATAACTGTGAAATAATATCTGCACAAACTTTTGTTAATTCTGCGTTTTGTAATCGATTACATTTCAATGTGCTCAAATGTAAAATTACGAATTGTTGAAAACATTTTAATTATCTTTGATATCAGCAATTTATAAGTGCAAAAAATGAAAACCAGCAAGATAGCCATCGGTGCGGACCACGCAGGATTTGAAATGAAATCTCTTCTTATCAGTGAGATTGAAAAGTTGGGATACGAAGTGACAGACTTTGGAACGGATTCTTCAGATTCGGTTGATTATCCGGATTATGTTCATCCACTTGCAAGAACAATAAATGATGGCGCAATGGATTTTGGAGTACTTATCTGCGGAAGCGCAAATGGTGTGGCCATGACGGCCAATAAACATAAAAACGTCAGAGCGGCAATTGCATGGAGAAAAGATGTTTCTGCTCTTGCAAGACAGCATAATGACGCAAACATACTTTGCATACCTGCACGCTTTGTGAATTATGAACAGGCAAAAGAAATTATAACCACTTTTTTAAGTACTCCCTTCGAAGGAGGCAGACATCAAAACAGGGTTAAAAAAATCAGCGCCTGTTAAGCCTTTTGTGGTGCCATGCGAGCCATACTTTTAGTTATCATTATTTTGGGTTCATTCTGCGCCTCATTTGCTCAGAGCAAAATCGAATTAGAGAATTCCGGCATCATCTCAATTGAAGCCTTAAAATCTGTTGTAGACACACTTTCCTCTCCTTTCTTCGAAGGAAGATCTGCCGGAACGTTGGGAGAAATACGGAGTGCGGATTATCTGTCGGAAAAGTTTAAGTCTTTGGGAATTTTTCCCACTCCCTGTAACTCACATTATATTCAGGAGTTTCCGTTGAAGAACCGTTCAGGATACTCAAAACATGTTACGGTAAATCAACGAAGGTTTTTATTTGGCACTGACTATTTTTATGTAGAAACTGCCAATGACACCTTATTCAAACCTGACTCTCTGATATTTGCCGGATACGGAATTCAAACAGAACAATATGATGACTTTGAAGGCCATGATGTAAGCGGAAAATTCATCATATTTTTCAATGGCACCCCATCCGGTCGTCGCGATCTGAATGAATGGAACTACAACTGGAAACTTAAATTCAGATCCATTTACAAGCTGAAGCCGGCGGCAGTTGTTATTATTTCAGAGAATATCTCTGCTTTGAGAGATTCCCTCTCAAGTCCGATAAAATCTTTCGAGTTCATAAATCTGTGCAAAGGCCCGGCATCAATCCCGGTACTTTTTGTGAGCGAAGAAATGTCCCCCTTCTTTCTGCCCGAAGCGGAGCAGTCAAAACTGATGAGTACAAAAAAAAGAATAGACAGAGGTGGTAAGCCTTCAGCATTTGTTTTTCGAACGGATGCAGAATTGTTTTTTTCGTCTAATACACGCGAATTGACAGGAATGAACGTTATCGGATTTCTCCCCGGCGCTAAGAGAAAACACAAGGGCGCCCTTATTATTTCTGCTCATTACGATCACCTTGGCATCCGTAAAGAGGAATTGTATCCTGGTGCAGATGATAATGCAAGCGGAGTCTCGGTAATGTTGGAAATTGCCCGGCAGTTTTCTCTGTCAATTCAAAACGGAGAACTCCCGTTAAGAGATATTTATTTCCTTGCCAGTGGCGCGGAAGAAAAAGGCCTTCAAGGGGCCGATTATTTTCTAAATTATTCTACCTGCAGCAACATAGAATATTCAACAAATCTCAACATTGATATGATAGGCAGGACGGACGCCTCTTACGACAGCCTGGGCTTGTCCAATTATCTGTACATAATCACAGATACAACAAAATATGTTGAACTGATTCTGCAAAATGAGAAGCTCAATTCGGATTCCCTGCGGCTTGACCTTAAGTACTGCAATCCTTTGCATCCGCTGAACCTTATGCGCAGGAACGACCAGTTTCATTTTCTTGAAAAAGGAATTCCATCACTATTTTATTTCAGCGGAATACACGATGATTACCACCGCCCGGAAGACACTTCGGATAAGATTATGTATGAGCCCTTAAAAAATCGCGCCTCACTGATTTTTCGATTTGCTCGCTCACTTGCGTTCTGATATTTAAGCTTACGACCGACCCAATAATTTGATAAATTCGTTGAATGAAAATTATCCGATCAGTCCTGATTGTTATTGCATTACTTCTGGCGAAAATCTCATTTGCGCAAAGTGGTCTGCCGAAAAGCGAACAAGAGTTCCAGAATTATTTCAAAGGTAAAAAAGACTCTTTGGATCGAATTGAGGGAATATGGAGCGTTATTACAACCCAGGAATATTATCGTTACGATACCTTGTATGACGTAATCAAATACCCCAAGCCTGTTAAAGTGGCAATTCTTAGTGCCGGAAATGGCTATGATACATACAATTTAAACGGAGCATCTTATAATGTCAAATTTTCGCGTACTGATGTTCCGGGCGTATACCTGTATCGAAATTATTTTGAAGAAACATCAGAGTATTCAAGAACACAGGCAGTTATTTCAAAATCAGGTGAAATGGAATACAACTACGAATTTCCCGAAGAATACTTGAAACTGAAATTCAAAGATTCATATGAAAGCGGAACTAAAGTTGTAAATGTGCTTAAATGGAACAGAATTCTGCCGGCCCAGGACTGAGTCTTACTGACTGTGGAATTTGCTCATGTAAGCATAAACCATCCCAGAAACATCACTCACCATTTCCTTCAATGGCGTCAGACTGTTTGCCTTTCCCATAACACCAATTAAATATGGCTCATTTCTGTAGTAAACAATTCCGAATTCATGAAGCTGGGCTACATTGTTGATTATACGCTCTCCAAATTTGTGAGCAACAGGAATGCTGGGATCAAGGTTTTTGCATATGCCTTCGCGGAATGTGCTGTTGAGCAAAAGCTGTACGGCGAGCTCAGAATTTTCAGGATTTAAATATGTGGCATTGTAAAGTATCCTGAAAAATCTGGCGTACTCGGATGCATTAATAAAATATTCTCCGGTAGTAGATGGTTTCTGAAGCCCCAAGTCCTCGAAAAGTTTGTGAAACCTCTGTTGGTTCAGGTTTTGTGTCAGCAATCCGGTTGCATCGTTGTCACTATAAACAATCATGGCCTCTAATAATTCGCGAATCGTATAAAACCTCTTCTCCTGCAATTTGAAATCGACAATGTTTTGATTGTTGCCTTTTGTAAAATGCTCGTTGAAGTAAACTTTTTTACTCAACAGGCCAGGGTTTGACTCAGATTCTTTTAGAAATGTTATCAGGTAAGCCACCTTCATCAGGCTGGCCGGATTATACATTTCGTTTTCATTAATGGCAATCCATGAACCGGAATTTAACTTCCTGATATAAACCGAAGCTCCCGTAATAATGTTTGCTTTTTGCTTTTGATTCAGATAAGCACTAAGCTCACTTTTTAAATTGGACATTTTCCTGTCCTGCACCAGCAAATCGCTAAGTAAAAGCGGCTTGACAAATGCCGACTTTTTTTGTCTAAGCAAATCCATGTTCGCATCACAATCAACCACCGGTGGGGCGCTTGATTGAGTGGACGGCTTGGCATTTTTATTATTTACAAAAGAACTAAGGACCAGCCCAACACTGGTAACTAACACAACCAGAAGCCAAATTAAAGGCACCCTGACATTAAACAACAATGACTTGATTTTCACAATATTCTTCCCCCTAATTAATTTTTCGTCTTTTCTATAGCCCAATCGAGCTGTAAAATTAAACTTTATTGGCCTTTACACCCAGTATTACACGATACAAACTTTCATTTATTCGAATAGTTACATATTTTCTTACTAGTAATGTCTTAAGACGTTCTTTTTTAGTATGTTATGTGTAGGAGGCAAGGCTCTCGTTATTAACAGTAGCGGTTCATAAAGACTTTTATTTTACACTATACCTGGAAACAAGAGTGAACGCAATCAAGTTAAATTTGTTGAAAACGATAACAAATTCGGCCACATGTCCCTCAGTAAACAACAGAAAAAAGATCTCGATCAACTGGGAGAATTCTTCAAAAAGATTGAAAAACTGACAACAGAGAATAAAATTGATCTGGATGTTTTCATCACTGATTACCAAGAAGGTGAGTTTTCTGTGTATGCAACCGAAAAGGTCAGCTTGTCTGAAAAGGCAAAATCAAGGAAGCGGGTTTTTGAAAAAGCTGGCAATAAGTCAAAGGCAGACAACAAGAAACAGAAAAACTAAGTACTAGGGTCGCGGGAGCCTCCGAACAATCAAGGTTGTTGTTCGGGATTTTTCTACTTTTGCGCCATAATTTTTAGGAATAGATGATGTTAATGGTGTGGCTGATACCTCTTTTGCCTCTTTTAGGCTTTTTGTTCATCGGCCTCTTGCAGAAAAAACTGGAAGGAACAAGTGCAGGCTGGATTGGAAGCCTGACGGTTTTAGCGTCTTTTGTCCTAAGTCTGCTGCTGTTCTTTTTACATTCTGGTTCATCTGATGAATACACATTATTTGAATGGATTAATCTAGGTGTTCTCAGCATTCCCTTTTCATTGATGATCGATCAGCTTTCACTGATAATGATGTTGATTGTTACCGGTGTTGGTTTTCTCATCCATGTATATTCGATTGGTTACATGAAAGGCGATGATGGTTTTGCAAGATTCTTTTCATACCTCAACTTGTTTATTTTCTTCATGTTAATATTGGTTATGGGCTCCAACTTCTTATTGATGTTCGTTGGTTGGGAGGGGGTTGGCCTGTGCTCGTACCTATTGATTGGGTTCTGGTTTAAAACACCTGAGTATAACGCTGCAGCAAACAAGGCATTTATAATGAACCGTATTGGTGACCTTGGTTTCCTTTTGGGCATATTGTTAATTATATCCACGTTTGGATCGCTCGATTACAACAGCGTTTTTTCTTCTGCTGCCTCCATGCCCGACAATCAACCTCAAATAATTGCCATCACTCTTTTACTGCTCATTGGTGCTGCCGGAAAAAGTGCCCAGATACCGCTATACACATGGCTTCCGGATGCAATGGCAGGTCCCACTCCGGTTTCGGCGCTCATCCATGCTGCCACGATGGTCACCGCAGGTATTTATATGGTTGTGAGGTCGAACGTTCTGTATTCAATTGCCCCAGACACATTATTTATCGTTGCCGTGCTTGGTACTGCCACCGCAGTCTTTGCCGCAACCATTGCCCTCGCACAAAACGACATCAAAAAAGTCCTTGCATACTCCACCGTAAGCCAACTCGGCTTTATGTTTGCTGCACTCGGCGCCGGAGCTTACACCACCGCGATTTTTCATGTTACCACACATGCTTTTTTTAAAGCCCTCTTGTTCCTTGCCGCCGGTAGTGTGATACACGCAATGGGCGGAGAACAGGACATCCGAAAGATGGGAGGACTTAAAAAAAATCTTCCGGTAACTTTTACTGTCTTTGCCATTGGAACTCTTGCAATAGCAGGGATTCCTCCTCTTGCGGGCTTCTTTTCTAAAGATGAGATTCTTGCTCATGTGTGGGTGGAATACAAGTATCTCTTTGTTGCTCTTGCCCTTGCTTCGGTGTTTACTGCTGTTTATATGTTTCGCCTGTTTTTCCTCACGTTCTATGGTGATTTCAGGGGAAGCCAAAGACAGAAAGAACACCTGCACGAATCACCGGGAATTATGACTACGCCCTTGGTTATTCTTGCGATTCTTTCGGCATTCGGCGGCTTTCTCGGAATGCCCGAAATATTTTCCGATAAACACATCATCGGCTCTTTTTTACAACCGGTACTTGCATACCCTTCTCAACTCATTTTATCTAAACCATCTCATGCCTTCGAATGGTCTTTGATCAGCGTATTTGCAATTTTACTGCTGATAATAATTTTGTACACCTATCGCAAATTTGTCAGCAACAAAAACATACCTCTGGAAGATGGTTCTGTAAAGGGCCTGTCACGTGTTCTGATGAATAAATATTATGTGGACGAACTCTATGACTACCTAGTTGTAAAACCTGCATTCTTTATCGGCCGCACGTTTCACAGCCTGGTCGAGAAAAGTATAATCGACCGTACGGTAAACTCCATCAAGCCCATTCTGATTTCTACCTCAGGAATGCTGAGGAGGATTCAGACTGGAGGGATTGGATTTTACATATTCATAATGGTGTTTAGCATCATAGCCATCCTCGCATACAATCTTCTAATATCATAGTTTAAAGGCCAGACAGATCAAAATGCTCAGCATACTCTTATTTTTCCCAGCCATCGCCGCAATAGGAGTCCTTCTTGCCGGAGAGAGGGCAAAGCTTGTCGCATTCTCTGCAGCAATGATCGAGTTTGTGCTTGCTCTTGTGCTTGCCGGTGGCTTTGATCCGGCAGCAGGAATGCAATTCGTAGAAAACAGCTGGTGGGTTCGTTCACTGGGTATCAGCTACTATATAGGTCTTGACGGACTTGGACTTCTGCTTGTCCTGCTAACGGTTTTTCTGGTTCCGCTTATAATACTTGCCAGCTTCAAGCACAGTTATGAAAAGCCAGGATTGTTTTATGCACTGGTACTCCTGATGCAAACGGCCCTTATAGGTGTTTTCATTTCTTATGATGGCTTTCTGTTTTATGTTTTCTGGGAACTGGCCCTTATTCCGATATACCTCATTTGCCTTATGTGGGGAGGAAAAAACAGAGCTGCCATTACCTTGAAGTTTTTTATTTACACCCTTGCAGGCAGTCTGCTCATGCTCGTAGCACTTATCTACCTTTGGACTAAAACGCCATATCCGCACAGTTTCGAGATAAGCCGCCTTTATGAAACAACGCTAAGCCTTGACGAGCAAAGCTGGATTTTCTGGGCATTTTTTATTGCATTTGCCATTAAAATACCGGTATTCCCCTTTCACACTTGGCAGCCCGACACCTATACGAATGCCCCCGTAGCGGGATCCATGCTTCTTTCCGGAATCATGCTAAAAATGGGGGTGTATGGTACTCTTCGCTGGCTATTGCCTGTAGTTCCTTCGGCCGTTCAAGAATGGGCACCCTGGGCAATTGGCCTTTGTGTAGCAGGAATTCTATATGCCTCACTGATAGCGATGACTCAAAGTGATTTCAGAAGATTGATTGCATATTCTTCAATAGCTCACGTGGGCCTTATCGCTGCAGGTGTTTTCAGTCTTACATCAAGTGGTTTGCAAGGGGGAATTATTCAAATGCTGAGTCATGGAGTTAGCGTGGTCGGATTATTTTTCATAGCAGATATCTTGTTCCGACGGCTGAATTCTGATGAAATGGAAAGTATGGGGGGCATCAGAAACATGGCTCCGGTATTCTCTACGTTTTTTCTGATCATTTTACTTGCCAGCATCGCATTACCACTTACCAGCGGCTTTGTGGGTGAGTTTCTCATACTGAATGGACTCTTTCAGTACAAACCCCTGATCGCCGGTCTTGCCGGAATAAGTGTCATTCTCGGTGCCGTCTATATGCTAAATGCGTTTAAGAAAATAAACCTGGGTACGGAGAATAAAGAGATTAAAAGCTTTGATAAGCTTTCTAGAACGGAATGGCTGGTTCTCACTCCGCTTGTGATCATGATATTCTGGATAGGAATATATCCATCTTACTTCTTAAGCCTTGCAGAACCGGCAGTTGCTGAAATTCTTGATAGAGTTTCCAGAAACTCACTTACACTCAATAACTGAAACAGAAAATAAGCTGACTTGAACTCACTGATTATACTGGCTGCTCTGGGACTGATAATCCTGTTCTCTGAAATTTTCAATTTCAAGAAGATTATTTTTCCAATTGTATTTGCCGGCATCATTGCCGCCATAGTGGCCGCCCTGGGCGACTGGAACAACAGTGCTTCTTATTTTAATAATATGATCAGGACAGATAATTACGCCGTGTCCTTTTCAGTATTGATCCTGTTTATAACCCTTCTCTGGTTTGTAATGTCTTCAAGTATGTTTGAGGATCAAGAAACCCGAACCGATTATTTTTCCCTAATTGTTTTTTCCCTAATTGGCGCCCTTGTGATGGTTTCGTTTACAAATCTGATCATGCTTTTCCTTGGAATAGAAATCCTTTCGATTTCGATGTATGCTCTGGCGGGCAGTAAAAAAGACAACCTTGCCTCTAATGAGGCGGCAATGAAATATTTTCTTTTAGGCGCCTTCACCACTGGCTTTTTATTGTTTGGTATCGCACTGGTTTATGGTATAACAGGCAGCTTCAACACTGACCAGATTTCAGAATACATCATGAGCACAGGGCATAGCTCATCTCCGGTATTGATAGCCGGCATTCTCCTGATATTAACCGCCCTGACATTTAAAATTGCTGCAGCCCCCTTTCATTTCTGGGCTCCGGATGTTTATCAGGGCGCCCCCACGCCAGTGACTGCATTCATGTCTTCGGTGGTGAAAACTGCGGCCATCGCATCTTTTCTCCGCTTATTTGGCAGTGCCTTCGCAGGACCATCAGAATTTTGGATCGCTACACTTTGGGTGATTTCTGCAATAACTATTGTCTTGGGAAATATCCTTGCGGTCTATCAGACTAACCTCAAGAGAATGCTCGCTTATTCAAGTATTTCTCATGCGGGATACATGATCATGTCCGTGATTGCGCTCAATGAAAAGGCCGCTTCTTCCCTGTTGTTTTATACTGCAGCATATGGTATTTCATCACTTGCCGCTTTTATGGTTCTTTTGATAGTCTCTTCAAAATCGGGCACAGAAGAGATATCGGGATTACGCGGAATGTTTTCCAAGAATCCTATAATGGCTTCCGCAGCTTGTATCGCAGTTCTCTCCCTTGCAGGAATACCCCCTCTGGCCGGATTTTTTGCCAAGTATTATATATTTTCTGCCGCTCTTCAGAGTGGCTATACCGGCCTTGTTTTGATTGCTGTAGCGGGTTCTCTTGTTGGTGTGTTTTACTATTTCCGGATAATCATCAATATCTTTGAAAGCAACGTTCAAATGAATGATTTGGGAGTAAATGTCTTTAATAAAGCATTCTTGCTAATTTGCTCTTTGTTGGCCCTGTTGTTTGGCATCCTGCCCGGACTTATCATTGATGCCATCTAAAATTAAGTCACACTTTACTAATGTGAAGATTCCGCCAATAAGCAATACTGTCATCATTTCGTTAAATTTCTAAGCTGAACAAATCGAGTTTTTGTTTTCACCTAAATTTCCTAATATTGTCCGCCCGAAAAAGCAAAAGCACTAAATTTATACAGATTTATTGCGTTTCCTTTAATCTGAAAATACATAAAACTGAATATTGACATGAGCAATCCCTCAGCTAAAAGCAGCAAACTGAAATCAATTCTCTCAATGCTTGTAATCCCAATCGCATACATCATGGGTTGGACATTCTGGACATTTGTACTGGGAAATCCTGACAATTTTACAAACGGTGACACCAGCCTCAATCCTCTTCCGGCAAGCGAAGTGGGCGCGCTCAACCACTACATGGGTGTGATGTACCACGGAGGTTTCGTTGTCCCCTTCCTCCTTTGCACACTTTTCACGGCAATAATTTTTTCGATTGAAAGAGCAATTACAATTCGCCGCTCCAAAGGAACTGGAAGCATAGAAGAATTCATTCAGAAAATCCGCACCCTGATGATGAAGGGTGATGTGGAAAGCGCAAGAAAAGAATGTGAAAAACAGCGCGGCTCCATTGCCAATGTAGTAAATGCCGGCCTTACTGTATACAGCCAGATGGAACAGGATAAAAATCTTGATAAGGAAAGAAAGCTGCTCGCAATTCAGAAAGAGCTTGAAGAAGCCACTACACTTGAGCTTCCAATGCTTTCTAAAAATCTGATGATCATATCTACAATTGCATCTGTGGCAACGCTACTTGGTCTGTTCGGAACAGTATTGGGTATGATTCGAGCCTTCTCTGCCCTTGCTCAGGCTGGAGCACCAGATGCAGTAGCGCTTTCAACCGGTATCTCCGAAGCCCTCATCAACACAGCCCTTGGTGTAATCACATCTGCAATTGCCATCATCATGTACAATACATTTACCAGTCGTATTGATAACATTACCTACGGAATTGATGAGGCCGGATATACTTTGGTTCAGTCATTCAATGCCAGAATTAAGCACGATTAAAAAGAATTTTTATCCAGCCTATGGAATTTTCAAGTTAATGGACTCTGTTAACAAACCAGCCAAAATTTAAATGCCGAAAATTAAAATACCAAAGAAAAGCCCTTCGCTGGATATGACTCCAATGGTTGACTTGGCCTTTTTGTTGGTTACCTTTTTCATGCTTACAACCAAATTTCGTCCTGATGAGCCGGTGGTTGTTGATCAGCCCTCTTCAGTGAGTGAAATTCCCCTGCCTGATCAGGGAGTAATCATGCTCACGGTGGATAAAAATGGAAGGGTATTCTTTAATGTAGAAGGTCAGCAAGTTCGGCGGGACATTTTGGAGAGGCTTGGAAAACGCTTCAACATAGAGTTTAGCGAAGAAGAAAAGAAAAAATTCTCACTTCTTTCATCGGTAGGCGTTCCTTCAAATAACCTAAAGGAATATCTCTCTGCGACGGATGATCAGAGAAAAGCAATGAATCTTGCCACACCGGGAATTCCAACAGACTCATTGAATAATGAATTGTCAGTATGGGTAAATGCAGCGCGTAATGCCGCACCCAGAAATAGCATCGCGATTAATGGTGACAGGGACGCAGACATTCCTACCATTAAAAGAGTGATTGCCACACTTCAGGACAACAAAGCCAACAGATTCGCTTTGATTACTAATCTTGAAAGTGAGTAAAGTATAATTACCAATTGAAATATTCGGGTACAAGCCCCGCTTAGTATAAGATTTAAAAATGGCAGAGGTACAACAACAGGAAGGCCAGGATAAAGGCAAACACAAAAAGGTGCGCGCCAAAAAAGCATCCACTCACATCGACATGACTCCGATGGTGGATTTAGCTTTCCTTCTGCTTACATTCTTCATCCTTACCACTACCCTGGCAAAGCCAAAAACCATGGATATCACTATGCCCGTAAAGGATGAAATCGAAGATGAGCAAAGAACTAAAGTGCCGGCCTCCCAAACGATGTCAATTCTCCTTACGGAAAACGACAGAATAATTTGGTATATGGGAATGGATGATCCAACCCAGCCGCCTGAAACTAATATTGCTGACTTTTCAGTAACCGGAGCAAACAGTATTCACAAAGTTTTACTTGAAAGGAACAAACTGGTAATTGATCTTGTTAAGATGGTCGAAGATTCTGTGGCTGCCGGCCTTATTCCTAACAAGGAAGAAGAAATAAAAAAGCACAAAGCAGCAGTAAAAGCTGCCGAAAAACGTGGATTGATTGTTCTGATCAAGCCTGACGATAAATCCAAATACAAAAATCTGGTTGACATTCTTGATGAAATGATTGTCACTAATGTCGGACGTTATGCAATTGTTGACCTTTCTGATTCAGAAAGAGAACTCATTAAAAACGCTTCAGCCAACTAAACAAATACAGGATGAGCAAGATCTTCAGCTGGAATGAACCTGTAAACCCGGATCGGGTTGAGCTGGTATTTGAAAGCCGGAACAAGGCATATGGAGGCTATATTCTTCGCAAGAAGTATACTGATCGCCTTATGTTTGCTTTGATTGCTTCAATAATTGGCCTGCTTTTGCTTATTGCCATTCCCAAATTAGTCAGTGTTCTCTCGAAAGTTGAGTTTGCAAAGAAAGAAAGTGTAACCGAAGCAATAACTCTGGCAGAACCACCTCCAATTGATAAGAGCGCGCCCCCTCCACCACCTGTAATTCCCCCGCCTCCAGTCCAGCAAACTATAAAGTTTACTCCTCCGAAGGTTGTAAAGGATGAAGAAGCGCAAGAGCCCCCACCTACTCAGGAAGAAGTGAAGGAGGTACAGGTTAGCACAGTAACTCAGGAAGGCTCTAAAGACATCATAGACCTGCCTCCGGAAAATCCGGTAGTTGGAGAGGATGAGGGAAAAATATTCACCGTTGTGGAAGAAATGCCCACATTCCCAGGCGGAGAGGATAAATTGTTCGAGTATCTTTCAAAAAACATTAAATACCCACCTGTTGCACGTGAAAACGGAATTCAGGGAAGGGTTTATGTAACCTTTGTTGTTGATAAGGACGGGAAAGTGAAAGATGCCAAGGTTTTGCGAGGCATTGGTGGCGGTTGCGACGAAGAGGCTATCAGGGTTGTTAAGGCGATGCCACAATGGAAACCAGGTAAGCAAAACGGTAGAAATGTTCAGGTTCAATATAACCTTCCCGTTAGCTTTACCTTGAAATAAGAACCATCATTTTGGCCCATTACGGCCCATGTTTTCAAATATTGGCTTCGCATTCAACCTTATAATGATTCTCGTTTATGCTGCTGCGGGAATTATCTTAATCTTTGTCTGGCAGATTCCAGGCCTTCCTGATATAAATAATACAATTGCCGGCATAGTACTGTTCTTGTATTCAGTATTCAGGGCATATAAGCTTATTCGTTTAAATAGAGACTCTAATGAAGGTAAAAGCTAGTCGTATATTTTTTCTATTCGTTTTTTTAGTCTTTGGCCTCCTAACTCTTGTTTGCTGCAAGAGAGATAAGTCAAAATACTCTGATACGCCGGTTTCTGGTGAGATTCTTATTGTGGCCGACGAATCTTACAGGCCATTGCTACAAGTTCAGCTTGATACATTTCACAGCATTTACAAATATGCTAAAATTAATGCCAGGTATTTGCCGGAGCCGGAAGCTGTAAGTGTGCTTCTGAATAACGACAGCGCTCGTCTTGTTATTCTGAACAGAGAGCTGAATGAAACGGAGTTACAGACTTTACGTGAAATGAAAATTATTCCGAGGGTTAACCGTATTGCTGTTGACGCACTTGCCATTATGATAAACCCTGACAACAAGGATAGTTTGTTTACCCCCTCCTTGCTGGGAGACATTTTCAGTGGTAAAATATCTACCTGGAATCAGCTGGGAAAAAACCCGATCAACGATAGTATCCGAATTGTGTTTGACGGTAACTCAAGCAGCAATGCGCGTTATCTGAAGGAGAAGTTTCTTGGAAACTCACCTGTGCCCTCTAATTGGTACGCACTTGAATCAAATGAGGCACTGGTGGATTATGTGAGTAATAATGTAAATGCACTGGGTGTGATAAGCCTTAATTGGATCAGTGACCGGGAAAATCCTGAGGTTAACTCCTTTTTAAGTAAAGTCACTATTGCCGGTGTTTCCGAAACGGACAGCGTAGGCTCCGATAAAGATTATTATAAACCTTTTCAGGCTTACATTGCATTAAAAAAATATCCCTTCACGCGCGACGTGTACATCATCAGCAGGGAGGGAAGAAACGGTCTTGGCACGGGCTTTGCCTCATTTGTTGCGGGAGACCACGGACAAAGAATTATTCGTCTTATGGGATTATTACCTGCAACCATGCCAATTCGCATTGTTAAAATAAATGAATAACACAAAAGAATATGATTAAGAAGCTAATTTATGCATTATCATTGCTTTTCCTAAGCAATGTTTTGAAAGGACAAAGCCTTGAAGATGCACGCAAACTCACAGAGAACGAACAGTATGATGCTGCCAGTGCACTTTTCAGAAGTCTAATTAGCAAAGAGCCAGGAAATGCGACTATTTATTATTACTATGGTGAGAATCTATTGTTAAGCGACAACCCCGATTCTGCTGCATTAATTTTTAACAAAGGAGCTGAAATCGATGCGGCTAATTCGCTGATTAAAATTGGTCAGGCAAAAATTCTACTGGACATGATAAGTTTGGCAGAAGCCAAATCCGCTGCCGATAAGGATCAGGGAAATGCCGAGCTTCAAAAAAGACACGAAGAAGCCCGGAGAAATGTAGAACAGGCCAATTCGATTATCGACGGTGTCATTGCATCTGCATCGCAAAAGAACCCCCTCGCTTACATTGAATCTGCAGATGCATATATACATTTTAAAAATAAAGATCTTGACAAGGCCAGGAAATTATTGGATAAAGCTCTGGGAATCGACCCCAAGAATGTGGAGGCAAATTTATTATATGGTGATGTTTACACAGAATTGAACAACGGAACTCTGGCTGCAGAGTTTTACAACAAAGCACTCGATCTTAACAGAAACTCAGTAAGAGCAATTGTAAGCAAGGGTAAACTTTATAAAAGAAGTACGAATTATGAAGGGGCTTCAGCTGAGTTTCAAAATGCAATTGAAATTGATCCCGGATATGCCCCGGCATATCGTGAACTTGGAGAGACGGAATTTAAAATGGGTAAACTCAGTAAAGCAAAAGAGAACTACCGCAAGTATCTCGAACTTTCTAAAAACAACTGCGCTGCACGTATTCGTTATGCATCTTTTCTCTACCTGAGCAAAGATTACTCTGGCGCACTTTCAGAATTGAATCAAGTTGAAAAAAATTGTGATGGAGGAAATCTGACTTTACTTCGAGTTTATTCCTATTGCTACTATGAAACAAAGGAATATGTCAAAGGGCTTCAAATGGTTCAAAAGTTGTTTGACAAACTTCCTGAGTCAAAGCGCGCATCGTATGACTACGAATATTACGGAAAACTTCTGGCGGCCAGCGATCAGGATTCAATGGGCATATTACAAATGAGGAAAGCATATAACATTGACCCCAACAGAACGGATTTGCTTTCGGATATAGCTAATGCATATTATAAAATTAAAAGGTATGAAGAGACCGTCAAAGTACTGCAGGAAAAGGCCGCGACCGGAAAAGACATCAAAGCACTTGACTATATACTGATTGGCCGTTCTTATTACTTCATGTCGAACTTCATGTCTGCAGATTCGATATTTGCAAAGCTGAATGAAGTGGCTCCTACATATGCCAGTGGTTGGTTGTGGAGAGCCCAGGCAAATACACACATTGACTCTACTTCAGAGCTGGGTCTTGCAAAACCACATTACGAGAAGTATATAGAAATTGCTCAGGCCGACTCTCTCAATCCAGCTAAGTACAATAGCGGTTTAGCAGAAGCATACGGATATCTTGCTTATTTTTTCATCTTGAAAAAAGATAACACAAATGCACTCGCTTATCTTCGTCTTAAGTCAGCTTTAAATCTTGAGCCGGAAGACAAGAGGAATGTTCAGCAGGCGATTGATCAGCTGGAAGGAAAAAAGAACGGAAAATAAACCGGCACATCTTTAATAATCGGGGCCCGTGATGGATTCACGGGCTTTTCTATTTATATTGATTCCTTTATTTTTCATGCTCCCCCCAAAATACTCTGACAGCATGAAGTCAAATTAATCAGAATCCCGACTATTTATTTTTTGATCATATCCAAAATTCAATACATTCGTCATGTAAAAACCAACTCTTATGAGTAATATGCATGAATCCTGGGGCACTAGAGTCGGACTAATTCTTGCCATGGCAGGAAATGCAGTTGGCCTTGGCAATTTTCTAAGATTCCCGGTTCAAGCAATAAACAATGGTGGTGGGGCATTTATCATTCCATATATAGTATGCTTTCTACTGATGGGTATCCCGCTGCTTTGGATTGAATGGTCAATGGGTCGATATGGCGGCCGCTTTGGAAATCATTCAACGCCGTTCATTCTGGATAATATGACCAAGAAGCGCCTCTGGAAGTATTTTGGGGTTTTTGGAATTTTTACCAACGTGGCGGTTGCTGCTTATTATTGTTACATTGAATCATGGACCTTATCGTATGTCTTTCACTCAATTGGTCAAACTTTCTCCGGATTAAGCCAAACAGAGGTTGCCAGATTCTTTACGAACTACACCGACATCAATACGAGTATTTCAGGAATTCCATTTGAGGCGGTAATTGCTTATATACTTTGCCTTTCACTAAATGTGTACATTCTGTCAAAAGGCCTGAGCGGAGGTGTAGAGAAGGCGGCTAAAATTGGAATGCCTCTTCTCTTGCTCTTCGGAGCTTTCCTTGCTATAAGAGGTGTAACACTTGGTAATACCGGCTCTTGCGATGACTGCGACTCGAGCCTTGGTTTAAATTTTCTTTGGGAGCCACAGTTCGACAGCCTATCAAATCCCAAAGTCTGGCTTGCTGCAGCCGGACAAATTTTCTTTACCCTGTCTGTTGGAATGGGAACAATTCACTGCTACGCCGCTTATGTGAAAAAGAAAGATGATATAGCATTAAATTCAATGACCGCTGGGTGGATGAATGGATTTGTAGAGATAGTCCTGGGCGCATCAATAGTTATTCCAATTGCAGTCGGTTACCTGGGACTTGACTGGGTTAAAGAGAATGCCGGTTTTTCTATGGCTTTTCAGACTATGCCGTATTTGTTCCAGCAGTGGGGTCCTGCTTTGGCCACAATCGGCGGAGTGATGTGGTTTGGTCTCCTATTCTTTGCAGGAATTACTTCATCTCTGGCGATGGGAACTCCCTGGATGGGCTTCATGCGTGATGAGTTTAACTGGTCAAGAAACAAGTCTGCATGGACCTTTGGAGCGCTTGTTCTTGCAATGGGCCTGCCAACTGTTTTATTTTATAACGAAGGAGTTTTTGGCGAATACGATTATTGGGCAGGTACGGTATCACTTGTAATATTTGCTCTTGCTGAGTGCATTTTGTTTGCCTGGATTTTTGGTATAAACAAAGGTTGGCAGGAATTGAATGCGGGTGCTGACATAAGAATTCCAATAATATTCAAACCGGTTATCAAGTATGTTACACCATTACTTATTTTAATAGTATTTCTCGCATCCTTGATCACTCCTAAGAATAATGACTGGCAGAATGCATTTAAAAATAAATGGGAGCTGGATGCGTCTTCCATTATCGGTCAAATTCAAAATAAAGGAGTAGAAGTAAACAAGGAGTATTTTGCAGATTATTTTGAAAGTGGTGTCAGCGGAACGGTCGGCAGCATTGACCGAATTGATCAACGCAGTATAGTCCGGCTTGTAAATGAAAACAACCGTCAGATTGCCGCATATCGCTTTTCAGATAATAAGGAAATTATTGTCAGACCCGGTGATGCTGTGATCAAAGGGCAAAAATTAGCTACTGGCAACTTCATCAATAATGTGTTCTTTACTGACATGTCCAGATTGCTACTTCTGTTGCTTTTTGGATTTATTTGCTATCTTGTATACCGCGCTACAATAAGACGCGAAAAAACTGGAAGGAATTAACATGAGCAATTCAGCAATAATCACAATGGTGTTAGTTCAGGTTCTGGTCACGATTATAACCGCCTATTTCTTTTTTAAAGTGCTTAATACTCCAGCCCGGCCAGAGCCAGACTCATACTCTGAAAATGACGATCGGGACGGTGAGTAATGGGGAGAATCTGATTTTAGCCCTAATTGTAAGCTGGAGGCTCATTTTACTTCAATGAAGAGCCGTAATTAGCAACATTTTTTAAAGAAAAGAGTAAAAAACGTATTCTCTAGCGGTTCATTACTAATGGCCTGCCATAATATGGTATTGTTGCAATCAGATCACCTGATACTTCAGACAGATCCCTTCTGGCGAGACTTGTGGCTGATAATAATCAGCTTCCTGATGTTTGTAGGCACAATCTACATTTACTTCAGATTGCGAAGCAGCACCTTTAGCAGGATCAGAAGATTGCTTGAAGAAAGAGTTGAGGTTAAAACAAAACAATTAGTGGAAAAAAATCTGGAACTCGAAAAGTTGTCTCTCGCAGTAAGCAGGACTGACAATGCCGTATTAATTGCTGATGCACATGGAGAAATCGAATGGGTAAATGATGCCTTTACCCGTCTTACCGGGATGGGAAAGGATAAAATCATTGGAAGGAAAGTAAATGAAATTAATGTGTACAATGAGATTAGAAAGGAGATTGATGAAGCGGTGAAACTAAAGCACTCAAGAATTTTTGAGTCTAACCTCACAACACATAATCTGAACAACATTTGGTTATCCTCCACTTTGACTCCGGTTTTTAATGAAGATGGACAGCTGAAGAAAATTGTTTTGGTTGACACCGACATTACTGCGGGAAAAAAGATGCAGCAAAGGATTGAAGAGTCGCTGAAAGAGAAGGACGTGTTGTTAAAGGAGATACACCACAGGGTAAAAAACAATCTGCAGATTATTATCAGTCTACTCAATCTTCAGTCAGGTTATATTAAAGATGAGTCGACGTTAAAGGCAGTCAAAGACGGACAGAACAGAGTGCGATCTATGGCCCTTGTTCATGAAAAGTTTTATCAGGCAGATGAATTAACCGAGATTGATTTTGGAGATTATGTTGAAAAACTAACGCAGTATATTTATCAGTCTTATGGAGATAAGACCGATAGGGTAAAGCTGTTAATAGACACAGATTATGTGGGCCTTGATATGGATACTGCCATGCCCAGCGGACTTCTTGTCAATGAACTTGTTTCCAATGCCTATAAATATGCATTCCCAGGGAATCGATCAGGTGAAATTAAAATATCACTGAAGAAGTCAGGAAACAAGATCAATCTAAAGATATCAGACAATGGGGTAGGGCTTCCCTCTGACTTCAAAATGGAAGGCTCAGAATCCTTAGGCATGCAGCTGATACAGGCGCTTACTGATCAGCTTGACGGAAAGCTTGATCTTAATGTAGATAAGGGAACACAGTTCAGCATAGAATTTCATTATCCAAAGAATTAACATAAGAATAAATCAGAAGTTTAATAATACAATATGGCCACACTTAAAATTATGATCGTTGAGGACGAAATTATTGTCGCTAAGGACATTCAGAGAATCCTCAAAAAGCTCGGTTACGAGGCTTTTGATCCATTTGCAAACGGAAAAAAAGCGCTTGACTCCATAGAAAAACTGAATCCGGATCTAATTCTCCTGGATATTAATCTTAAGAGCAGTGAGCTTGACGGCATTCAGGTTGCCGAGCAAATTCATCAGCACTATCAGATTCCATTTATTTTTCTGACAGCCTTTTCTGATAAGGCAACACTTGAAAGGGCCAAGCTAACAGAGCCTTATGGCTACATAATAAAACCTTTCGAGGAAGATGATATACGCACCGCGATTGAAATCGCATACTATAAGTATACAAAGGACCTGGAAATGCAGAACAAGGGAAACCGTTTTGCAGCAGCTCTTGACAGCCTGGAGGTAGCTGTTATCATAACCGACTCTAACGAGAAGGTTATTTTCATGAACAAGATGGCCGAGACTTTAACCGGTTGCCTGAAGCAGGAAGCGCTTGGTAAGGACATTGGCATTGCGATGAAGAACTCTCCCGGAGAAACGAAGAACGTATTCAAAACACTTGCCCACTCTGTAGTAGGAGAAAACCCATCACTTGAAAGCGGGCCGCAGGTGCCGGTGTCAAATGGCGCCACAGAGCATAGCGTAGCCGTAAATACATTTCCAATACTGACAGTTAACAACAAGATTAACGGTTGTGCATTTGTATTGACTTCTCCGGGTCGAAAGGATTCGGTTCAGGAAACGAGCGCTGACAAGAATCTGTTCAACTTCCTGGAGAACATCTATGCGAACAACTCCTTCTTTGTGAAGAAAGATTCGCGTTTTGTAAAGGTGAATTTTCAGGACATACTTTGGATTGAGGCGCTAGACAATTATGTTATCATCAAGACTTCTTCCAAAGAGCAGTTTATTTTACACAGCAGCATGAAAGACATTGAGGCAAAGCTGCCTCAGCTCAACTTTGCTCGCGCACACAGGTCATACATAGTACAGTTGGATAAAATCAGCGCCCTGGAAGAAAATGCATGCATCATTGATGGCAACAGAATTCCAATTGGAAAGTCTTATAAAGACAATCTGATGAGTCGCCTGAATATGTTTTAGCACACTCCTATTTCCTTGTCATATTGGCAAGCCAAGGCATACAATTAATTTTGTAGTTTCGGCCGATGCCTGATAAGATCATAGAAGTAAGAGATCTGAAAAAGAACTACGGACCTGTTGCTGCACTTCAGGGGATTGACTTCACAGTATACGCGGGTGAAATTTTTGGACTTCTGGGACCTAACGGTGCAGGTAAAACCACCACATTGGAAATCATGGAAACCTTGCTCAGAGCTGACTCGGGTTCTGTGAGTGTTTGCGGATTTGACGTAGAAAAGCATCCCTCAGAGATTAAAAGAAGAATAGCTGTTCAGCTTCAGTCTTCAGGCTATTACCCAAACCTTACTTTGCGAGAACTTCTCGAGTTATTTTCAGGATTGTATAATGTAAAATCTAATCCACAAAGTTTATTGGAAATTGTAGGACTTGAAGAAAAAGGAAACGCCCGCTACAAGCACCTTTCAGGAGGACAAAAACAGCGCTTTTCAATATGCACTACACTGATTCATAATCCAGAGGTTATTTTTCTGGACGAGCCGACTACCGGACTTGATCCGCAAGCAAGAAGAAATCTTTGGAAACTTATCCAGTCGATTCGATCTAAGGGTACAACTATAGTGCTGACGACACATTACATGGAAGAAGCCGAGCAGTTATGCGACAGAGTGCTGATAATAGACTCAGGAAAAGTAATTGCGTCGGGAGCTCCTTCTGATTTGATAGACAACCTGGTTTCAGAAGGATTCAAGCGCGAAGTAAGTGTAAAGAGCGCAAGCCTGGAAGATGTTTTCATCTCACTTACCGGTAGACAATGGAGAAACACATGAGAGGGGAAACAGGAAAGTATAATTTCAGCCAGACAAGGGCCATGCTTGCTATCACGAGAGCGAGCCTAAGATCAATTCTTCGCAGTCCGTCTGCAGTGGTATTTATACTGGTGTTTCCGCTTGTATTTATTTTAGTGTTTGGATTTATTGGAGGAAACAAAGTAAGACTTGAGCTGGGTCTTTATCCCGGATCAGATACCGGTTCTGTTTTTTTTCATGAGATAAGCAGTGCGCCCGGTGTTCGGATTTTATCAGGAAAAACAAAAAAGGAAATTGACGAACTCCTGATAAAAGGAAGAGTTGACGCAGCAATATTCATCGACACGGCGGGCGGAGGTGTTCAGCTTTATCACTCAAAGACGGGAGGAGACCAGAGCAAACTTCTTCAGACGATAGCATCAGGCATACTGATCAAAGAAAGATTATTTCAAACAATTGATAGCACAGGACGAATTTCGATCAGTGAAACACCGCTTCTTCAATCGAAAGTAGTGGAAGCAAGAGAATATAAAACCATAGACTTTATCCTTCCCGGTCAATTGGGTTTTTCGATTTTAAGTGCAGGTGTATTTGGAACCGCCTTTGTTTTTTTCTCCCTAAGGCAGACTATGGTCATGAAGCGGTTCTTTGCCACACCGATCAAACGCATATATATAATTTTCGGAGAAGCGCTTAGCCGGCTCATTTTTCAATTGGCCGGAGCAGTAATCATTATTTTACTTGGAAGATGCTTTTTTGGATTCACTCTCATTAATGGCTTGCTTACCGTTATCCATATGTTGATACTTTCCGCCCTGGGATTGATGGTTTTCATGGGATTTGGCTTTGTGGTTAGTGGAATTGCAAAAAGCGAGAGCGTAATTCCACCCATTTCGAATATTGTCACACTGCCTCAATTCCTTCTCAGCGGAACATTTTTTCCAGTTGATGCATTTCCCGACTGGCTGCAGCCAGTCAGCAGATTTCTGCCCCTCACCTATTTGAATGATGCCTTGAGAAAGGTTGCTTTTGAGGGTGTTACTTTTTCAGGCTTATGGCTGGAGTTATCCGTAATTTCGTTATGGGGAATCGTGATTTATATCGCAGCTGTAAGGTTTTTCCGCTGGGAATAAACCCAAGTGCTTTCTTTGCGTAATAAATCAGCGCATTGGCTGAATTTCAGATGCTTCAAGAGAGGATATTTATAATTTAGCAGGGCAGCGAAATAAAATGACCGCCGGATCCAAACATTTATTAAAACAGCGAATCGTTTTGACGATAGTCTTCTCGATTGCGAGTATTTATGCATTGGCGCAAGCCGGAAAAGATGGCGCGAAAAGTATCCCATCCGGAACCTCTTTTGTAAATGAATATACCGGTATTAGTTCTGATGTTAATTCTGGTACAAACACCATTCAGGTCGTTTCCAATAATCTTAATTCTGGTGGATTATTTTCATCTGCTCTTGGAAGAGGCGATCTGATTATGATTATCCAAATGCAAGGCGTTCAAGTAAGCAATCCTGATGACAGCACTTATGGTGCAATCACAAACTACAACAACTGCGGCAGATATGAGTTTGCAGAAGTGTCATCTGTGTCGGGTTCTAATAATATTACTACAAGCTGTGCTTTACAGAATAGTTATTCTGTTGCCGGAAGGACGCAGGTACTAAGGGTTCCGAGGTTTTCATCGTTGACAATAAATAGTGGCGGCATACTTACATGTCCCCCATGGAATGGAGCTACCGGCGGTGTGTTAGCCGTTGAAACATCCGGGAACATCAGTATTGGATCCGGCGCAACAATAGACGTGAGTGCAAAAGGATTTCGGGGAGGAGCCCTTCTTGAAAATGTCGCATGGTGGGGTGTAGTTAATTACTTTTCCAACCTACCCGACTATGGAGCAGAAAAAGGCGAAGGTATTTTCGGATACCAATCGGATTACGACATACTTGGAGGAAGATATGGTAAGGGTGCTGCAGCAAATGGGGGCGGCGGCGGAAATGCACACAATGCTGGTGGAGGTGGCGGAGGCAATGGCGGATCAATACCTACATGGACTGGCCGTGGTAATCCGGACATAAGTAATGCAAGCTGGATACCCGCATGGAATCTTGAATATCCGGGTTTTGCCACTTCAACATCTTCAGGAGGAGGACGGGGAGGATATAGTTTCTCATCGTCCAATCAAAATGCAATCATTGCCGGTCCGGGAAATTCGGTTTGGGGCGGAGACATCCGGCGTGAGAACGGAGGTATGGGCGGAAGGCCACTGGACTATAGTGGCAACAGAATATTTCTTGGTGGTGGCGGAGGTGCCGGTGATCAGAATGATAACCTGGGCGGCATAGGCGGAAGAGGCGGAGGAATTGCTTATGTGTTATGTTACGGTAATTTATCGGGATCCGGACAAATTCTGGCCAATGGATCCAACGGAGGTTCCTCGAATGGGAAAGACGGATCAGGAGGAGGTGGTGCCGGAGGAACAATCATCATCAACTGCAATGGAAATATCAGTGGGATCAGTGCTGTTGCTAATGGAGGAAACGGAGGCAGTCAGACACTGGGCCCATTCATCACAGAGGCTGAAGGTCCCGGAGGCGGTGGTGGAGGTGGACACATTGCAGTTTCAAATGGCGGTTTTACACGAACTGCTAATGGCGGGGTGAACGGAGTTACTAACTCATATGGCCTCACTGAGTTTCCACCTAATGGTGCTACGAGGGGTGGTGCGGGAGAGGCCAATGCTTCAATTCAGAATTTCAGCATTCTTGTTGCGAGTCCCGTTAACGCATGTTCAGGTAGCTCTGTAACTATCAATGCTAGCGTAATTGGAACTCTTCCTTCAGGATCAATTTTAGAGTGGTATGATTCTCCCATCGGAGGCAATCTGCTCGGTAGCGGAAATACATACACCAGCCCAGCCCTGTCAGCAACCACAACCTATTACGTAGGAACCTGCCCCGGCATACACAGAATTCCTGTACAAGTAAACGTTAGTAGTGTGCAATCTGTATTTTCGGCCAATACACCTGTTTGTCTTGGAGAATCAATCAGTTTTCAGTCAGCATCCAGTTCCAGCCTGGCTTCAATAATTAATTGGAGCTGGAATACCGGTGACGGATCCGGAACATTGACAGGACAAACCGCATCGTACACATATTTAACGGCAGGCACATGGTCGGTGGTCCACACGGTTACAGATTCTTACGGGTGTACATCAAGCAGCAGCCAAAACGTTACTGTTAACCCTTCTCCACAGATATCATTCAATGCTTCTCCCCGTGCCGGATGTGCTCCTTTCACTGTTAGTTTTTCTAACAGTACCCCGGGGCTACCCACATATAGCTGGAACTTTGGTGACAACAGTCCGTCGAGCTCAAGCCCAACACCAACACATACATATTCTAATCCGGGAACATACACAGTTAGCTTACGTGCCAGCCTGGGAGCTTGCAGCGATTCACTCAGGATTAACAATATGATTACAGTATATCCAAGGCCGCTTGCGTCCTTCAGTGTGAATCCGATTGCCTGCACCGGCGACTCCATTCAATTTGTGAACAGCTCAAGTGGCGGCGGCGGAATCACGGGATATACATGGAACTTTGGTGACGGAAGTCCTGCCAGAAGCGGAACTAATCCTAAGCATGCCTATAGTTCTCCGGGAAATTATCAGGTTACACTCACATGCAGCACTGCGCAATGTACAGATGATACAGTTATCACCGTGAGTGTTTCTCCCGCTCCGCTTGCTTCTTTTAGTGTCAGCAGTGCGAATGTCTGCGCAGGGGAAACGATCACATTTATAAATCAAACTACCGGCAGCGCTACATATACCTGGAACTTTGGAGATGGAAGCCCGGCTTCAAGTCTCAACAGCCCATCGCATTCATACTCCAGTACCGGAACTTATTCAGTCAGACTCATTGCGCAGACGGGATCCTGTTCAGATACATCCTATCAGCAAAACCTTGTCACCGTGAGCCCATCTCCGCTTGCAGGCTTTACGATATCTTCTACATGTCTGGGGGACAGTACAATCTTTAACAATCAAAGCCAAAGCAATGGGTCGGTCATTAGCGGATATTCCTGGCAATTCGGGGATGGAAGTGCTAATTCTGTTCAGCCAAATCCTAAGCATCTGTATTCATCTCCCGGAAATTACTTTGTAACCCTGATAGCATATGGGTCGGGTTCTTGTTCTGACACGATCATTCAGAGCATTACAATAAATTCGCGACCTACTGTTAATTTTGTTGCTGATCAAACACAAGGCTGCGACAGTTTAACTGTCAATTTTTCTAATCAAAGTACCGGAGCTGCTACCTATACATGGTTGTTTGGTGACGGACAGAATTCAACACTCTCATCTCCGACGCATCATTATTCATCCGCAGGGAACTATACTGTCGTATTAACAGCCTCCAGCAACAATGGCTGTAGCAGTTCAAAAGCATTGTTTAATCACATTATTGTGAGGAGTTCTCCAACCGCTATCATCAACAGCACTTCCTCTGTACTTTGCAGAAATGACTGCCGTTCTTTCAGTGCAGCTGCATCTGCCGGATCAATATATGAATGGAATTTTCACGGAGGAAATCCGGCGTCTGCAAGTGTTCAGAATCCGGCACAAGTTTGTTATCCCGACACAGGCATCTACAGTGTAAGTCTGAGTGTAAGAGATGCATGGTGTTCAGGATTCAGCATGTCGACTGGTATGGTTAGGGTTGTGGATTGCAGCTCTGTTCCAGTGGCATCATTTATTTCAAGTGATAATATTATTTGCAGCGGTGATTGCATAGACTTTGCATCTCTTTCAACGAATGCAACAAGCTGGGAATGGAATTTTCCAGGAGCTACACCAGCTCAATCATTTTCTGAGCAACCCGCTTCAATTTGTTATCCTGTTGCGGGGCTTTATCCTGTGTCGTTGAAAGTAGCCAATTCCATGGGCCTTGATTCATTGACCGTGCAAGGAGCGATAGAAGTAAATCAAAACCCTGTCGCACCATCCATTTCAAGATCTGGAGATACGCTGTATTCCACTCCAGCTTCCAGTTATCAATGGTATTTGAATGGGATTGAAATATCCGGAGCCAATTTAAATTTTTACCTGGCCTCACTTGCCGGAACTTATACAGTACGTATTGGAGATATCAACGGATGTTACTCGCATTCACAGCCCTATTCCCTCATCTTGCTTAGTGCATCATCCGGATTGATAAATGAAATCAATTGCATTGTTTATCCAAATCCCTTTACAGAATCTCCAGACCTTCTTATCCAAACTCCATTGACTACTCGCATACATTACAGGCTATTTGATGAGACAGGGAGAATTATACTGGCAGATGCATTTCAAGTGAAGCCCGGCTTTTCAATATTCAATCTGAATTCTGGCAAACTACCCGGCGGCATCTATATTCTGGAACTTAACAGTCCTTCAGGCACCTTTAGAAAAAAGCTGATAAGCAGATAAAAGTTTACAAAGTGTAAGGTTTTAGGATAGATTTCCTTTTTGTTTCCCAACTGTTTTTCATATTTGAAAGTATAATTAAGCCATATCCTAGGCCCCGGTTGGGGTCCGGTTGAAGCGATTTGGCGAATGAAAAAAAATAATTACAAAATTGATCTTGAGATCTATGTTGTGTTCATCATAGTGATCGGGATTTCAGTTTTCAATGCGATATACTCCAGCGTATTTATCGGGCGAAGTCAGGACATCACCAATGAAATAATGACCAATGATATTCCTTCGCTTCAGGCGCTGGAAGATTTAAACTCTTTGATTACCCGATCCAAAATGCATTGCACCAACTGGGTGTATCTTTCGAACAATCGTGATGACAAAGAAAAGCTCAGAACCATTCTCACTTTTGACTATCCGGAAAAGAAAGGGGTTTTGCAGGCATTGATGAGCCGGTGGGAGGACAAAAGCAGCGTAGATAGTCTGACCAAGATCCTGCACAGTTATGAAGCACAAGTCGGGAACCAAAGGAGGGTGATGCGTACCTTAGCTTTCAATTCGGACTATGATGATCCAATAAAGGTTTACAGTGCTGAGGAAATTCTTGCAGGCGAGGTGATACCTGAATGCAATAAGATCAACGCCAGCCTGAATCAACTCATCCTAAAAAAGAAAGACAAGGCGGAGAAACGGCATGCAGTGATGCAGTCGAGTTCCAGAATCATGCTTTGGAGCCTGCTTGCGTTGGCTATTCTGGTAGTGGTGGTTGTACTCATTGCTGCCTTTTACATGTCAAACAGCATCATTGTGCCCACAATGAAACTCAAGAATTATATTCTTCAAATGGGAAAGGGCGAGATTCCACAGATCAGCATAAAGATCCGCGATACTGCAATCGGACAAATGGCCGGAGCCGTCGCAATGCTGAGGGACAATCTGAGTCGTACCATTGGATTTGCCAAGGATATTGGTTCCGGGAATCTTGAAGTTGATTATCAACCATTGGGTGAAAAGGACGCGCTCGGAAACGCATTGCTGAGCATGCGGGAGAATCTGCGCAAGGCCCATCTTGAAAATACACAGCGACACTGGATTTCGGCTGGACTGGCAAATCTTAACGAAGTTTTGAGAAATAATCATAATGACATTGCCACCCTTTCTGATGATGTGATACGCGCACTCGTGCTTTATGTAAATGCTTGCCAGGGCGGACTGTATCTTCTTGAGAAGAACGAGCACGGCGGGAAGCAAATAATTAATCTGCAAGGCAGTTATGCAAAGGACTTCCAATCAGACGCACAGCTGTCCATCAGGCCAGGAGAAGGCTTGGTTGGCCAGGCAGTAAAAGACGGGAAAGTGATTCACCTCAGCGGAGCTCCTGAAAACTACTTAAAGATCAAGTCTGCATTAGGAGAGGCGGCTGCCAGCCATTTGCTGATTATTCCGCTTATTCACCGAGGAGAGATTTACGGAGCCATGGAATTGGCCTCTTTCAGGCCCTTCAGTGATATAGAATTGAGCTTTCTTGAAAAAAGCTCTGATGCGATGGCCTCCACAATATCGTCGGTAAAGAACAACATGCTTACAAGACAACTATTGAGTGAAACGAGGAAGCAGGCAGACAGATTGGTAGCCCAGGAAGAAGAATTGCGTCAGACCAACGAGGAACTTTCTAGCCAGTCGCAGTTGCTTCAGACTTCAGAAGAAGAGTTGAAGCAAAGCAATTTGGAGCTCGAATTTAAAGCCAGAGAGCTCAGCCAGCAAAATGAAATTCTTGAGCAGGCAAGAGAAGCGCTTGCCTTGAAAGCACAGGAGCTGGAAGTTAATAACAGATACAAATCAGAATTCCTTGCCAATATGTCGCATGAGTTGCGAACGCCACTCAACAGCATCATGATTCTGGCAAAACTCCTGGCGGATAATCCTGAATCGAATCTCTCCGAGAAGCAGTCTGAATATGCTAAAGTAATTCATAAGTCGGGAAACGATCTGCTCATTCTCATCAATGATATACTTGATCTTTCAAAAGTAGAAGCAGGTAAGATCGACCTTGTCATGGAAGACGTTAACATACGGGATGTGAAAGATGACATGATGAATCTCTTTGCCGAGTTAGCCAATGAAAAGAAAATAGAATTTGAAACAGAGATTCACAGTGAAATTCCTGAGACGATGACCACTGACAGAATCCGACTCGAGCAGATTCTTAAAAATCTTTTGTCAAACGCATTCAAGTTTACTCCGGAGGGCGGAAAAGTGGTTTTCAGAATAAGCAGCCCAGTCCGAAAATCCCGTTATTCTACTCCGGCATTAATACGAAGCCGTCGCTTGGTGGAGTTTTCTGTTCATGACAACGGAATCGGGATTCCCAAAGAAAAGTTTCAGGTAATATTCGATGCATTTCAGCAAGTTGATGGATCAACAAGCAGAAAGTACGGTGGAACTGGTTTAGGCTTGTCGATTTGCAAAATGCTGGTTTCGCTTTTGGGTGGTGAGATACGTTTAGAAAGTGAAAGTGGAAAGGGCAGCAGCTTTTATGTGTGCTTGCCGATCTCTACTAATGAGACTGAATCGTCACAGATGAAAATTTCTTTGGGGGGAACTGAGGTCAGCACCCAAGGCCAAGATAGCAGCTCTTCGAATGCTAAGTTCAATAGCTCAATACTTAATGAAGCATTCGATGTCTCTGATGATCCCAGTTCGTTTGGAGAAGGTGAAAAAGTCCTGTTGTTACTGGAGGAAGACCCAACCATAGCTCAAACACTTGCAGATATGGCTCATGAAAAGAATTATAAAGTATTGCATGCAACACAAAGTGATGACGGGTTGAGGATGCTGGAAGCCAATAAACCACATGCGATTATTATGGACATGCATGCTCAGGGACTTGACTTGCTTCAGAAGATTAGAAAAAATCCGGAATGGAATCACATCCCGATACATGTTCTCAGCCCAAGAAATCGTGGCAATCTGGCTCTGGATCTTGGTGCAACGGCCTGCTTGTCAAAACCGCTGGATGCGCAGGATCTCAAATCCGTTTTTACACAACTGGATCAAGGTCAAATGAGCTCTACGCAAAATGTGTTGATTATTGACGACTCACAGGTGGACTCCCAAAGCATACGTAACTTACTTCATTCAAGAAATGTATCCCTTGTAATTCATACAGCTGAAGACTCGGATAAAGCCCTGCAGTTATTAAGCAGTATAAACTTCGATTGTATTCTTCTCAATCTGGACATTCAAAGAAGCAGGCAGACGGGGCTGACTTTACTTGAGCAAATCAGGGGCATTGAAAGATATCAGCACACACCATTGATTGTTTACACCAATGAGAATGTGAATGCAGATGAAGAACTCAACCTGGAAGTACTCAGCAATGCCATTGTCATTAATAACGGACAAATTGAAGATCGCATCGTTTCAGAAACGCAGTTATTTTTAAGCAGGGTATGTGAATCAAGGCGCAGCCACAATTCCATTCCTGAAAAATTACAGAACGTACTTTTGGATAAGACAGTATTGATTGTCGATGATGATGTCAGGAACATTTATGCTCTTACTGGCATATTGGAACATCACGGACTGAACGTTATTTCTGCGATCAATGGTGAAGAAGCATTATCCAGACTTGTCAGACACCCTGAAATTGACCTGGTGCTTATGGACATTATGATGCCCAAACTAGATGGCTATGAAACAATGCGAATTATCAGAGAGGATATGAACCTGACTCAGGTCCCGATAATTGCACTTACTGCAAAAGCGATGCAGGGAGACCGTGAAAAATGCATACAGTATGGAGCCAGTGATTATTTGGTTAAACCTATTTCAATTGAAAAGCTAATAGCCTTAATGAAAATCTGGCTTTATGTATAATTTAAATGAGTTAGAATATGACAAACAGTATTATTTTTCCAATTCATGAAGAGCAAATTCAGGAATTCACTCAAATTATCTGTACATACAGCGGAATAGACCTTTCCGGATATTCAAGATCATTTCTTGTTAGAAAGCTTCAACGTGAAATTCATGATAGTGGATGTTCAAGTTGTGGGGCTTATCTTGCGATATTGAGGAATGATCATGAAAGATCATTCGGAGCAATGCAATCATTTACCATTAACTACACGGAATTTTTTCGTGATCCCGAATTTTTCCTTGCGTTAAGAAACAAGGTTATGCCATTTCTTGCTACTTATCCCAGCATAAAAATTTGGGTAGCCGGTTGTTCCACCGGCGAGGAGGCATACTCTTTAGCGATACTTCTCAATGAAGTAAATCTGTTGTCGCGTTGCAGCATACTTGCCACAGATATAAACCCTGAGAACCTAAGCAAAGCAGAGTCAGGAATTTTTGATGCCAGCATGGTAAGAAATGCGACGTCAAAGTTTTATTTGGGAGGAGGAAGAACAGCTTTTCATGATTATGTTACATTCGGCTATGACAAGATTATTTTCAGAGATGGAATTAGAGAGCGGATTTCATTTGTGAAACACGATTTAACGTGCGGAAAAATACCGGGCCAATTCCATTTGATTTTATGCCGAAATGTTTTGATCTATTTTGGTCGCAATTTGCAAAATGATGTAATAGGAATGTTTTATGAAGGGATAAGAAACTTAGGTTATCTTGGATTGGGATTACAGGAGAATCTTTTGTTTAACAAACATGCTAACAGATATTCAATCATAGACAGGGATGCAAAGATTTATCGAAAGGTGGATCATTAACTTCAGATCTGTAAGATTTTATTCAAAGTTTACCCAACCAAATATATCTGAGTGTGTATTATTATACATAGTAATGTAGAGTTTAACCTATGTCCGAGATAAATAACGATACCAAAGCGGTAGCAGAAAAGACCGTAGAGGATAATCAGGAGCTATTGAATATTTTACTTGTTGATGACAGACCTGAGAATCTTATTTCACTTGAAAGTATTCTTACCAGGGAAGGAAGAAAAATACTCAAAGCTGAATCTGGCGAGGAAGCCTTGAGGATTGCTCTCGATGTAGATTTGGCTATGATATTACTTGATGTTCAAATGCCGGGCATGGATGGATTTGAGGTAGCAAGACTTTTGAAAGCAAATTCAAGAACCAGAGACATCGCAATAATTTTTGTTACAGCCATCAGTAAGGAGGAGAAATATACTATTCAGGGATATGAAGAAGGTGCAGTGGATTATTTATTAAAGCCATTGGATGTTCATGTGGTTCGAGCCAAGGTTGATGTGTTTTCCAGACTCTACACACAACGTAAGCAGTTGGTGGAGAAAAACAAAAGTCTTGAAGCTTTAAATAAGCAGCTGGATGAGTTTGTATATATAGTTTCTCATGATTTAAAGGCTCCTTTAAGAGGATTGTCAAGTCTTGCAACATTTATGGAAGATGCAATTGGTGAAAATCCCAATGATGAAGTGATAGAATTGCTTGACATGATGAAAAGCCGAACCGGGCGTATGCAGCAGTTGATTGATGGAATTTTACATTATACCAAGCTCACTGGAAATAGAATCGAAACCGAAGTGGTGGATGTTAAGGGGCTTATAATCAATGTATTAGACTTAATTGGTGTTCCTGATAATATAAGAGTTGAAATACCGGACCGTATGCCGACTCTTGAGTGTCCCAAAATCAAATTGCATGAAGTTTTTCAGAACTTACTTTTTAATGCGATTAAATATAATGATAAGGAACAAGGAAACATAAAAGTTGCTTGTGAAGAGTATGAGAACGAGTATCTTTTTTCCGTAGCTGATAATGGTGTTGGAATTAAACCTGAGCATCACGAAAAGATTTTCGGCATGTTTCAAACCCTTCAATCAAAGGATAAGTGTGAAAGCACTGGAATTGGGCTCACTATAGTTAAGAAGATTGTCGAGAACCAGGGTGGTAAGGTGTCCTTGAGGTCAGTACCAGGACAAGGTTCCACTTTTAGTTTCACGTGGAACAAATAATGCCTAGTTTTTCTTGAAGATGTAGATTGTACTAGAGTACTTCTCCGGATTTCCCATTGCTTTAAAATTACTTTTTAGGCCCAGGTAAAAGGCGTTTAAGAGACCAAGTTTTGATCCTTGATGTTTTTCGCTTAGCATGGAAACATAAAAGCTGTCAAATGGCATTGGCAAGGATTTAATAAAGCGAAACCCCTTATTCTGCATCAAATTTTTAATCACATGTGGTTTAAAGTGGTAGAGATGCCTGGGAACATCGTATGCTGCCCATTTTTCTTTATAAAAAGCAGCATCATATGAAGTTGGATTGGGTAAAGCCAGAATTACAACACCATCACGAATCAGAAAAGTATTTACTTGCTCCAGCCTTTCCTGTAAATTATGGACATGTTCTAATACATGCCAAAGACTTATTACGTTGAACCTGCCAATCCAATCATTTTTGTAAAAGACCGAATCAGTATATATATTTAAGCCAAAACGATTGATTGCTAGTTGCCGGGCACCCTCATGAGGTTCAACCCCTGTTACATCCATACCATTTAATTGGCATATGTTCAGAAAATCACCAGTTCCACATCCTATATCCAATATTCTAATTTTATCGGTATGGGAAATGCTTTGTACTAGTTTGACTTTCTTTCTAAGGGAGTATTTTCTGATGAGTTTATAAAGCTTATGAATCAGCCCCTGATTTGTATTGTTGTGGCTTATATAATCCGGACTGTCATAGTATGGTCCAATTCCTTGGATTGAAGGTCTGGGGTTTGTATAAATTAAGCCACAGGAGTCACAGAGAAGCAGTCGAAAACTCTCCTTGCTAACAGAATAATCCTTACAGCTTAAATAAGCTCTGGAATTGCTTAAATTACAAACCGGACAGTTTTCTAAGTGTTCCATTGAGAATGTTCCACGTGAAACATGCAATTATCTTCCCAGATATACCAAAAGTACGGAGATGTCAGAAGGAGATACACCGCTTATTCTGGATGCTTGACCTAGTGTTCTTGGCTTGATTTTGCTGAGTTTTTGTCGAGCTTCCATTGATAAAGAGCCTAACATCGAATAGTCAAAGTCTTCTCGCAGGGATACATCTTCAAGCTTGTTTAGCTTTTCTACGATTTCAAACTCTTTCTCTATATAGCCCTGATACTTAATGGAAATTTCAGCTTGCTCAAGAACTAGGCTTCTTTCAGACTCAGGAATGTCGCCGATGTATTGGCGCATTCCTTCAAATTTGTGTATAAGCCCGTGAATATCGACCTGAGGTCTTAGCAGCAAATTGTGAACCTTTACTTTTTGCCTAATAGGTTCGGTGCCCGCATTTTGAAGATGTTCATTTATTTCTTCAGGAGTAATACTTGTGCTTCTAATAAAGTTGATTAGATTTTCGGTATACGAGACCTTTTCCTCAACGCGTCGTAATCTTTGCTCCTCAGCTAGTCCGATTGCATATGACAACGGAGTCAGTCGCACATCTGCATTATCCTGGCGTAATAAAGTTCTGAACTCTGCACGAGATGTAAACATGCGGTAAGGTTCATCGGTTCCTTTTGTTACCAAATCATCAATCAAGACACCTATGTAAGCCTCAGATCTTTTCAGAATGAAGGGCTCCTTTTCTCGAATGGCATGAACAGCATTGATTCCGGCAATTAATCCCTGACATGCGGCCTCCTCATAGCCGGTGGTCCCATTAATTTGTCCGGCGAAAAATAAATTACGGATAATTTTTGTCTCCAGGCTCAAACTCAGTTGCTGAGGAGGGAAGTAGTCATATTCAATTGCATATCCCGGGCGGAACATTTTGGCATTTTCGAAGCCCGGAATGAGCCTAAGTGCCTTGTACTGAGTGTCTTCTGGAAGCGAAGTGCTGAATCCATTCAGATAAATCTCCACGGTATTCCAACCCTCTGGTTCAACAAAGAGCTGGTGCCGATCGCGATCAGCAAAACGATTAATCTTGTCTTCAATTGAAGGACAATATCTTGGGCCCAATCCTTGAATTCTTCCTGCAAACATGGGAGATTGTTCAAAGCCCTCTTTCAAAGTTTCATGAACAGCATCGTTGGTATATGCAATCCAGCAATTGAGCTGCTTGTTTGGCGGTAAAGTATCTGAAAATGAGAATTTTCCAGGCTTTTCATCACCTTCCTGAACTTCCATTTTAGAGTAATCCAATGATCTTCCGTCGAGTCTGGGCGGAGTGCCTGTTTTCATCCTACCCGATTGAAAACCAATGCTTTGTAGTTGCTCTGTGAGGCCTTTTGCAGACTTTTCACCGCTTCTGCCTCCGCCGAATTGCTTTTCTCCTATATGAATGATGCCATTGAGGAATGTGCCATTTGTCAAAACCACCGCTTTTCCAAGAACTTCAACACCCATACTGGTTTTCACACCACACACGCGGTCATTTTCAATGATTAGTTCGGAAACCATGTCTTGCCAGAAATCCACACCATTAGTATGTTCCAGCATGGTTCTCCATTCCTGGGCGAAGAGCATTCTGTCGTTTTGCGAGCGAGGGCTCCACATGGCAGGTCCTTTGGACCTGTTCAACATTCTGAACTGGATCATTGACTTATCGGAAACAATTCCCGAGTATCCGCCGAGAGCATCTATTTCCCTAACAATCTGACCCTTGGCGATTCCGCCCATGGCAGGATTGCAAGACATTTGAGCAATTGTCTGCATATTCATAGTAACAAGCAATACTTTGCAGCCCATGTTTGCAGCCGCAGCCGCAGCCTCACAACCGGCATGACCGGCGCCAACCACTATGATATCGTAATTCAGTTTCATTGCTGGGCTGCAAAGGTACTGAGAATTAGGCAAGAGAGAAAATTTAGACTTAAGGCATTACATCAAATGAGCCGGAATAAAAATTTGCAAAACACAGGGAAAATCGAAAAGGCAATTTATACATTTGGCCTCCGAAAATTCATCTCTTGAGTTCCAGTGCAATAAATCGGATTACACTTCCCGGCCTGCTAGTCACGCTGGGAATCATTTTCGGAGACATTGGAACATCTCCTCTATACGTATTAAAGGCCATTATCGGACGTGAAGCGATTAGCGCCGAAAGTGTGCTTGGTGGTGTGTCATGTATATTTTGGACGCTTACCTTACAGACAACAATCAAGTACGTATTACTTACACTCCGTGCAGATAACAAAGGTGAGGGTGGTATTTTTGCTCTCTATGCACTGGTTAAGCGAACAAAAATTAAGTGGCTTATTGTTCCAGCAGTGATTGGTGGTGCAGCGCTTCTTGCCGATGGAGTGATTACGCCTGCAATTTCTGTGTCTTCAGCGATAGAAGGATTGCGTTACTTCAATCCGGAAATTGACACTGTTCCGATTGTCATCGCGATCCTCACCATGCTGTTTCTGATACAGCAATTCGGGACAAAATTTGTTGGGCAATTTTTCGGACCTGTAATGTTTATATGGTTCACGATGATCGGTACAATTGGATTCATTTCCATACTTCAGTTTCCCGAAGTAGTCAAAGCAGTCAATCCGGTTTATGCATATGATCTTCTTGTGGAACACCCGGGAGGATTTTGGCTTCTAGGTGCGATTTTTCTTTGTACAACCGGAGCAGAGGGACTTTATTCTGATATGGGACATTGCGGACGCAAAAACATACGCGTATCCTGGGGATTTGTAAAAGTGATGTTGCTGTTGAATTATTTCGGACAGGCCGCCTGGTTAATGTTACATGAAGGAAATTACCTTGAAGAAAGGAATCCATTTTATTCGATCATGCCCGACAGTTTCCGACTGATAGGATTGGTCGTTGCTACCGGAGCAACGATAGTTGCAAGTCAGGCACTCATCAGTGCATCTTTCACGCTCATCAACGAAGCAATTCGACTTAATTTTTGGCCAAAGGTGAGGGTGAAATACCCCACAGATATGAAAGGTCAAATCTATATTCCCTCAATCAACTGGCTATTGTATGCGTCCTGTGTGGCAGTTGTTTTATATTTTGGAGAATCCTCTCAAATGGAAGCAGCTTACGGACTCACGATCAACATTGACATGATCATGACCTCCACACTTTTGATATTCTACATGATTATCAAGCGTTACAGCTGGTTGACAATCGGAGCCTTCATTCTGGTTTATACAACTATTGAATTTTCATTCCTTGTCGCAAACCTCAGCAAGTTTGCACATGGAGGATGGGTGAGTGTACTGATCAGTTCGGCCATTATATATGTTATGTGGGCATGGTACCAGGCGAGAAAAATCAGAAACCGATTCCTTGAATTCGTCAAGCTCAAAGATTACCTGCCCATGCTTCGCGACCTGAGCCATGATTTTTCCATTCCTAAAACAGCGACACATTTGGTCTATCTCACCAGTGCCGACTATACAGATGAGATTGAGGCAAAAGTGGTGTATTCCATTTTACAAAAGCAGCCTAAACGGGCAGACATGTACTGGTTTGTACACGTGGATGTACGCGATGAGCCGTTTACCATGGAGTATAAAGTAACTGAGCTGATAAAAGGAAACATTATAAGGATAGACTTTAGACTCGGCTTCAGGGTTGAACCTTTGATTAACCTGATGTTCCGAAAAGTTGTGGAAGACATGGTTAAGAATTTCGAAGTGGACATCACTTCAAGATATGAATCGCTTGGAAGAAAAAACCTGATTGGTGATTTCAGGTTTGTTGTTATGGAGAAATTTCTTTCCTATGAAAACGAACTTCCTTTCTATGAGAAAATTATTCTCGATACATATTTTCTGTTAAAGAAACTCAGCCTTTCAGAAGAGCGGGCATTCGGACTGGACACAAGTTCTGTCACCATTGAAAAAGTGCCTCTCATTGTGAGTCCTGTTAGGGAATTGAATCTGAAGAGAATAAAACTGGACAGCAAGAAGTCGGACATTAATACTTAAGGGCAATGAAAACCAAAACATCGAAAGAGTCATTAGCAGTGCTTACGGAAATAGTGCTTCCCAATGACACCAATACATTGGGAAATCTGATGGGAGGCAAATTACTTCACTGGATGGATATAGCCGCAGCTATTTCCGCCACAAGGCACTGTGGCCGTGTTGTAGTGACAGCTTCGGTTAACAATGTTTCGTTCAACCAGCCGATAAAACTTGGAGAGATCGTCACACTGCAGGCCAAAGTATCTCGAGCATTCACATCGTCTATGGAGGTATTTATTGACGTTTGGGTTGAGAACAATGTGACCGGTGAGAAGAAAAAATGCAACGAAGCTATTTACACTTTTGTTGCAGTAGACCAGCTTGGCCACACCATTAATGTTCCACAGCTGATTGCAGAGACTGAGGAAGAAAAGTCTAGGTTTGACAGCGCGCTCAGAAGAAGACAGTTGTCACTGATTCTTGCCGGGAAGATGAAGCCAGAAGAAGCGACAGAGTTGAAGGCCTTGTTTACAAATTGATTCAGGAATTAAGGGCTGAAAGAATTTTCTTTTCGTCAATTTGATTCATGCAGTTGAAGTGATTCTTCGGACATTTTTCGAAGCCGATTTTAGTGCATGGACGGCAGGATAAGCCGGAGACTTCAACGACAGTTTTCATTCCAGCATTTTTTCCCCCGAAGCTTTCAGAGTAAAAGGGATACATTCCGAATTCAGGAATCGTGTTTCCCCAAACAGATACAATTTTTTTACCCAGTGCAGTTGCGATGTGCATTAAGCCTGTGTCGTGAGTGATGACATGACTCGCATTTTTCAGAAGCACAGCGCTCTCATCAAGTGAACAGGTGCCACATGCTGAATAAACACGCTGACCGCACTGCTCAGCTATTCTTGTCCCGATGCCCTTATCCTCATGTCCTCCGAGCAACACAAATGATTTTTCTGATGAGCGGATGATGGAAACAATTTTTGATTCCGGCAAACGCTTGGTGGAGTGTTTTGCACCAATAACAAATGCGACATATTCAGAATGTGTTTTAGGTAAAACGGACATTATGCGATCGCTTTCGGGAGCTGTGAAGTAATCCAGCCCATCTCCATCATAACTGACTTTAAAGTCCCCCAATGTCTCCAGATACCTGTCGACAATATGCTGATCGGGTAAGCGGTTCAACTTGAAATTCACCATCAGCCATTTTTCGATATTGATCTTATTGAATGAAAAGCTTTTCACGCCCAGCCTGAATTTGACAAATTGTGAACGCTGGTTGTGGTGAAGGTCTATGATAAAATCGAATTTTTCTTTACGCAGATTTTCTACGAGCTCATTGATGCTTTCATCCAGCAAATGCATCTTGTCAATGTACGGGTTAGCCCTCAACACATCTTTAAACAACTTCTTAGTCAGAAAATGCACCTGAGCATCCGGAACCTGATTTTTAAGACAGCGGACCACGGGTGTTGTAAGGACGATATCGCCAATGGAAGAAAAGCGAATTATGAGAAACTTTGGCATCCGGAATGAATGTTGACAAAAGTAATGGAAAGAATTCATTTTAAATTCAATGAATGCCAGGCTTTGTATCTTTGCCTGACGAATGCAAATCACAGACACCCATATTCATCTGTATGATGAATCTTTTGATGCAGACAGGAGCGAACTTATTATTGCTGCCAGCCGGGCAGGCATCAGCAGATTTTTTCTTCCTAACATCGACTCGTCATCTATTGACAGGATGCTGCAACTTGAATCGAAGTATCCTGGCATCTGTTTTCCGATGATGGGTCTTCACCCATGTTCTGTAAAGCAAAACTACAGGGAGGAACTACAAACAATTGAAGACTGGTTTAATAAGAGATCCTTTTGTGCCGTTGGAGAAATTGGAATTGACCTTTATTGGGATAAAACATTTATAGATGAGCAAAAGGAAGCCTTTCGTATCCAGGTTAAAATAGCCAATGAGCACAAGATACCGGTGGTAATACATTCCAGGGATTCCTTTGAAGAAATTTATACATTGCTGAAAGAAACCGAAAAGCAGGAACCATTCGGAATATTCCATTGCTTTACCGGAAATGAAGATCAGGCTCAGAGAGCGATTGAAATGGGATTTTACTTAGGAATCGGTGGAGTACTGACGTTTAAGAATTCAGGACTTGACCGCACGATTAAGAATATTCCAATCGAGCATCTGGTTCTTGAAACCGACGGGCCGTATTTAGCTCCGGCCCCTCACCGCGGGAAAAGAAATATTCCACTATATATACAGTTAGTTTTAAAAAAACTCGCTGAGTTAAAGAACATGAATGAACAGGCTATAGCGGAGATTACAACATCAAATGCTGACAGAATATTCCGCATCCGATAAAAAATAAGACATGAATAAGAAGCGAGTGCTGATTATCTACACAGGCGGCACAATCGGCATGATGCATGAGCATAGAAAAAAGTCGCTGGTTCCGGTGGATCTTCGTTTGCTTATGAAAGAAATCCCCGAGCTCAAAGCGATTAATTGTGCTATTCGCTATGTATCACTAAGCAGGCCAATAGATTCTTCGAACGTACAGCCGGATTTCTGGATTAAACTATCGGTCCTTATCGAGAGTAACTACAGCAAATACGATGGCTTTGTAATTCTTCACGGAACTGATACCATGGCATACACGGCGTCTGCATTGAGTTTCATGCTCGAGAATTTATCAAAGCCCGTAATTCTTACCGGCTCCCAATTGCCGCTCCGCGCTATACGAACAGATGCCAAGAGAAACCTCATCACTTCAGTTCAGCTCGCAGCAGGCAGGCAAGTCATACCGGAAGTCTGCATATATTTCAGCAATCAGTTGTTCAGGGGAAACCGGGCTGAGAAATACACATCCAGCAAGTTCGATGCATTTGAGAGTTACAACTATCCGCTATTAGCGGAAGCCGGTGTTCACATACGTTACAATAATGATTTTATTTTGGTAAAGCCAAATGGTAAATTGAAAGTCCACAGAAAGCTTGATACGAATATTGCACTGATAAAACTATATCCTGGAATACATCCGGCAGCAATGGAATCTGTGATTAGGACAAAAGGTCTTCGTGCAGTAATTATTGAAACATTCGGAAGCGGCAATGCTCCTACAGGAGATAAATTTCTGGACACTCTCAGAGATGCGGTTTCTCGCGGCATCAGCATATTCAATGTCTCCCAATGCAGCGGGGGGGCCGTGGAACAGGGGAAATACGAAACGAGCATTAAACTGAAAGAAATGGGCGTAGTGAGCGGCGGGGATATTACTACGGAGTCTGCAATTTCCAAGCTCATGTTTTTGTACGGGCAAGGCCATTCAGACAAAGAGGTCAGAAAGCTTTTTGGTAAAAACCTTCGCGGAGAATTAACTGAATAATATCTGAGGATTGATGGCATATAATATATTTCATCTGATCACAATTAATTCTTCAGCCCACGAAGTTTTTAAAAACATTGCAGACATGGAGGGGCTAAAAAAATGGTGGACAAATTCTGTTCACGGAGATTCTGCAGTTGGCTCCACACTGAGGTTCTGTTTTGAAGGAAAGGCTTGTGATGTAATGTCCGTGATAGAATTGAATCCACATAAAAGAATTGCGTGGGAATGCATTGATTCTGATTTTCCGGAAGGAAAACAATGGATAGGAACGCACATTATTTTTGACATTGAAGAAAAGGGGACAGATAAATGTATTTTGAGATTTCATCATGAAGGATGGAAAGGAATTACAGACTTTTTCGGAGTTTGCAATTATCACTGGGGCTATTTTCTTGAAAGTTTAAAAATGCTGTGTGAAAAGGGACAGGGAAAGCCTCACGTTTCCGTTTGAGGGCTGCCCCCCAAGCTGCTATTTTATAATTATTTGGTGAATTACTGTAATGAACGGGCAGGTGTTTCGTCTATAAGAACAGTAAAATGAATTCTGAACCTTCAGAATAAAAATTTGTTATGCAGTAATGAGAATCATCCAGTTAATCTTATTGTTGTTTATATTCACAGCAAGCGTATCCTGCGCACAAGAAAAAAAAGACAATCAAGATATGAAATCCGAAATCACCCCCTATCAGCTGAGCGATGAAGAATGGAGAAAAAAACTCAGCGAAGAAGAATATCATGTGCTTAGAGAAAAAGGAACAGAGCGGCCTTTTACCGGGAAATTCAATATGCATAAAGAAAAAGGCATATATGTTTGCGGTGGGTGCGGTGCAGAGCTTTTCACTTCAGAAATGAAATTTGATTCCCATTGCGGATGGCCTAGCTTTGACAGGGAAATTGCAGGAGGCAAAGTTATCCAGAAAGAAGACCGGTCGCACGGCATGATACGCACAGAGATTCTGTGCGCCAATTGCGGATCCCACCTGGGACATATATTTGATGACGGTCCGACTGAAACCGGTTTAAGATATTGCGTAAACTCGGTTTCACTGGACTTTAAAAAAGAAGAATAATTAAAAGCGATTCCGCATGATTTAAATTGCTTTTATAACTTTTTCTATTGCCCGGATTTGTGTACTTTAATTATTAATTCAGAAGTGCTTTGACATGTGTACCCTGACTTATTTTCCAAAAGGACAGGGTGATTATATTATCACCTCAAACCGCGATGAAAGTCCCTTGCGCAAGCCTGCTGCTGCACCGGCACTATACAAGATTGGTGATGCATCCGTACTGTTTCCAAAAGACCTCGAAGCAAACGGAACTTGGATTGCGACATCCGGAAGCTTTACAGTATGCCTTATGAATGGCGCATTCGCGCCACATGAGAGAGAGGAAAGCTATCGAAAAAGCCGGGGACTGGTACTACTGGATTTTTTCAAATTCAGAAATGCTGATAAATTTCTTGATGAGTATGATTTTTCAGGGATAGAACCATTCACTATGATTATTGCTGAATCTTCTGCAGAAGTATTTCTTTATGAAGCCAGATGGGATGGAAATAAAATTCACAAGGGTACAACCGACAGTCACTCACCGCAGATATGGTCATCAGCTTCGCTTTACACACAAGATGTTATAGAAGAGCGACAGCAATGGTTCAACAAATTTTTAAAGTCACATTGGGAGTATAATCGCTCCGAGATTATGGATTTTCATTATTTTGGAGGAAAAGGTAATACTGAAACGGCTCTGCTTATGAACAGGGAAAACAAAGTGCGCACTGTCAGTATCACATGTGTAGAAAAACGCGGAAACCGTGTAATCATGACTTACAGAGATGTGTTGAAGTCAAGTGTATTTGAGGAGCAATTCGTTTTTTAATTTTGCCCCCCAGATTGTTTTATCAGGTAAGTTTATTTTTTAGCGGGACATCATTTGAGATAACGCGACAGAACTGTCATTTTGCCCTCATAAACAAAACAGGGTCTTGAAAGAAAATTGAATGAGCCCAATCGAATTCAAATATTGATAACAGAATAATTAATAAGTGTTTTATGGCAGAAGCATTGATAAAGAATTCTGGGAAAACAAACTGGTATGTGATTACCGGCGGTCCGAGTTCCGGAAAAACAACCTTGGTAAATATTTTAAAAGAAAGAGGTTACCGAACTACTATTGAACATGCCAGACATTATCTCCAAACAAAACAAGAGGAGGGAATGTCTATTGCGGAGATACGAGGGAATAAAAAGTTGTTTCAGTTAAAAGTACTGGAGATGCAGATTGAACAGGAGAATGCTCTCAAGGCAGAAGAAGTTGTTTTTTTAGACAGAGCAATTCCTGATGCCCTGGCATACTATCGCTTTTTAGATCTTGAGCCCGACAGAATATTGATGGAGGCCATTACTATGGTGAGCTATAGAAAAGTTTTTCTGCTGGACCTTCTGCCATTAAAGAATGACCATATAAGAACCGAAAATTCCGGAGAGCAACAGCGCATACAAAATTTGCTGGAGGAGGTATACACATCACTTCATTTTCCTATTATTAAAGTTCCAGTCATGAGTCCACATGATAGAGTTGATTTTATTCTGGAACATGTTTGATAAACAGAATTCAGTTTATCATTCAAACTTAATCGCGAAAGAATTGTTCATTGGAGCAAAGTAAAGCCAGGCAAATTATGTCAAGATTAATTTTGGGTATAGTCTTCTTTATTTTAAATAATAGCTCTGTCTATGCCCAGACAGCAGTGTTAAAAGGCCGTATCAGCAACAAGATCAACAATGAGCCTATTCCGTATGCGAATGTATTTGTTGAAGGAGTCGGATTGGGAGCTACTTCTGACAGTACAGGTAACTATCGCATTGAAGGAATTCAACCCGGACAGTATAACATAAGGTGTTCTTTCATTGGATTTAAAGAAAGTCGCGCATTTGAAGTACAGCTTTCATCAGCCCGGACCACTACGCTGAATTTTGAACTGGAGGAGAGCAGCGAAAAGCTTGAAGAAGTGGTTGTACGTGCTGATCCCTTCAACAAGACAGAGGAAAGTCCACTGAGTTTACGCAGTATCAGCGCCACGGAAATTTTTCGCAATCCAGGTGGCAATCGCGACATTTCAAAAGTGATCCAGATACTTCCTGGAGTAGCATCAACATTATCTTTCCGTAACGATCTTATCGTACGAGGAGGAGCGCCAGGAGAGAACCGTTTTTATCTTGATGGAATAGAGGTGCCTAACATCAATCATTTTGCCACTCAGGGTTCTTCCGGCGGACCTGTAGGTATGATCAATGTGAATCTCATTCGTGAAGTGGATTTTTTTGCAGGCGCATTTCCGGCAAGCAAGGGCAATGCCTTAAGTTCGGTAATGGAGTTCAAACAGCGAGAAGGCAATGATGAAAAGACCGGAGGCACATTTATGATTGGCTCGAGTGATGTCGGATTAACCCTTGAAGGACCATTGGGAGAGAAGACGAACTTCCTTTTCTCAGCACGAAGATCGTACTTGCAACTCCTGTTCAAAGCCCTGGCATTGCCTTTTCTTCCCACATACAATGATGCGCAGTTCAAAGTTGTTTCACGAATCAATGATAAGAACAGTATCACACTCACAGGAATTGGCGCGATAGATGATTTTCGTCTCAATACATCTGTGAATGAAGACATCAGTAATGAGGAGTTGATTGAGAGAAACAGATACATTCTTGGATACCTCCCTGTAAATACACAATGGAATTATGCCGGAGGAGTGAAGTGGACAAGATTTATCATGAATGGGTATCAGAATATTATTGTAAGCCGCAACCAGCTTGAAAACCGTGCTGAGAAATATTCCGGAAATGTGGAAGAACAAGACCGTTTGCTGCTTGACTACCGTTCAGTTGAAACTGAAACCAAGGTGCGAATAGAAAATATAATCCGCCTGGAAGAATGGAAAATACTTGCAGGTGGAGGATACGAAAGAGCGGATTACAGAAACAACACATTCAATAAAAAGGAAACGGCGGGCCAGGCCATTGTAATAGATTATAACTCCAAACTTAGTTTCAATAAGTATTCACTCTTTGCACAGATAAGCAGACCGGTTTTAGAAAACCATTTGACACTTTCATTCGGACTGAGGACAGATTTCAGTGATTACTCAGTTGAAATGAATTCTCCGCTTGAACAAATATCTCCAAGGATCTCCGCTTCATACGCGCTTTCGGAAAAACTGAATATAAATTTCAATGCAGGAAAATATTTCCAGCTTCCCCCATATACTCTGCTCGGATACCGTGACAGCACAGGGAGTCTGGTGAACAAGGAAAATGGAGCGAAATACATCAGCAGCACTCATTTAGTCAGCGGACTTGAATACAGTCCGACACCGTTGAGTAAAATTTCGCTCGAAGGTTTTTATAAAATATATAATGATTATCCCTTCCTTCTAAACGACAGCATTTCACTTGCTAACCTCGGAGCTGATTTTGGCGTGATTGGAAACGAAGCTGCAGTGCCTGAATCAGAAGGAAGAAGCTACGGGCTTGAATTGTTAATGCAGCAAAAGCTCAGCAGCAGCATTTACGGAATTCTATCCTACACATACGTAAGGAGTGAGTTCAAAGATAAGGATGGAAATTATGTGCCATCATCCTGGGACAACCGTCACATATTAAATATTACCGCCGGGAAGAAACTGAGAAAGAACTGGGAGCTTGGAATAAAGTTTCGTCTGCTTGGAGGAGCTCCATATACTCCGTACGATGTGCAGTTGTCATCCCGAAAAGAAATATGGGAACTGAACCGGCAGGGAATTCCCGACTGGAACAAACTCAATACAGAGAGAAACCCAGTCGTACACGGTCTGGATGTTCGAATTGATAAAAAATGGTTTTTTAATAAGTGGTCTCTCAATGCATATCTGGACATACAGAACATTTACAATTTTCAGGCAGAAGCACAGCCTTTCCTCGATCTTGTGTATGATGAGAACGGAACTCCCCAGAGCGATCCGGCCTCGCCCGATTCTTATCTGACAAAAGAAATCAAAAACACAAGCGGAAATATTTTGCCGAGTGTGGGGTTGATGTTGGAGTTTTAGGGGGAGGGGTGTTGTAGGTGCGTTATATAAATGAATAATTAATTTGTATGCTTCAATTAAAACTCGAGTCATAAATAAGAAACTCAAAATAGGAGCAGCCGCAACATTTTGTTGTGTGAGCTAATTATGTTAAAGCATAATAATCTTTTGCAATACCTTCGGTGATCCCTTGTGGGGATCCTGCAATCTTAACAAAGATTGCCAGCCGCTACGCGGCAATTCAATTTT
>ERZ869936.153-NODE-153-length-88062-cov-14.752849_pt1 | contig 88062 bp, 72 predicted proteins | sample MGYA00520876_ERZ869936 | MGnify/ENA primary metagenome ERZ869936 (study PRJEB32218, sample SAMN09650985) | biofilter metagenome | isolation source: enrty point of leading RO module | place: Saudi Arabia: Thuwal, RO plant located on Red Sea | collected 2016-02-17 ... | reverse complement strand
GGCCCGCTGGAGAGGTGGCGTGGCCTACGTTTGCTCGTCAGTCGCGATCCCGTGCACCCAGACTCGTGCAGCACGCCGGCGGCTGGGGCCGCCGGCGGACCGCTGGAGAGCTGGCGACGTCTACGGCGTGGACGAAGACCACGCCGTCACGTCGCCAGACTCGAATCCGTCGGCGAAGATCTCGTTCACCGAACAGGAGGTCGAGAACTCCTGGACATAGTTGCCCCACCTCGCGGTGGTGGGCGCACTGGACTCGCTGTACTCACCGAGGTACCACGTGCGCACGCCGTCCGGGTCGGAAGTCATTCCGGTGTAGTCGCCCCACCGCGTACCGAAGGCCTGGTACGCGACCTCGCCGGCCTTGACCGTGGCCTCCGAGCCGACGGTTCCGAGCGGGTCGGTCGACAGGCGACCGGTGGCGAAGACGCCGGGGAAGATGCTCGAGCTCGACTTGGTGTAGCCGATCGACATGTCACCGCAAGCGTTCACCGCGAGGTCGGGGAACTGGCGGTACTCCCCGGTGGAGGCGAACACGCCGGCCTGCACGATGCTGGGCACGGTCGGATCGATCTCGGCCCAACGCACGCAATTGACGGTTCCACCGCCGGGGTTGCAGCTGATGGTGTGGGCCATCCAGACCGAGCCGTTGCGGTACTCGGCGTCCTGCACCCGCCAGTCGTTGCCGTCGAGCGCCACCCCACCCGAGTTCGGGAACGAGAGCGGGAAGCCACCCGTCACACCCGAGGCGGTGTTGAGGTCGACCGTGCCGACGCTGCCCAGGACGTTGGAGGTGAAGGGATCCGTCCATGACCAGACACGGATGCTGGTGCCGTTGAAGTTGAGATCGGACAGGATGTAGTGAACTCCGGTGTTCGGCCAGGTTCCCTGGTTGAAGCCGTGCAGGTTCATCGGCTGCGGAGTGTCGATCGTGGAACCGCCGGGCAGGACCTGGCTGACGACGGTCATCGTCGTGCCCGCGTAGGCGTCAGCCTTCTCCATGGCGTAGACCTCAGCCTGGATGAAGCCGCCATTGAACATGTTGGCGCCCATCACGAAGGCATCTTCGCCAACTCCGGTGTGGGGGTAGTCGAAGAAGAGGCCGGGTGTGGTGGGGACGCGATAGATGTTCCAAACACCCGTCGGATCGTCCGTCTGGCTGGCGGCGATGCAGAACGCCGTGCCGTTCGAATCGATGCCCAGGAAGAAGCGATCTGCCGACTCGTCGTAGAGCACGTTGGGATCGAACAGGTTGGTGCACTGCGGGATGACCGAGAAGAACGTCTCGAACTGGATGGCACCAGTCAGCGAGGAGCCGGTCTTGTCGTAGATCTCGAACGCCGTGTTGACCGCCGCGATCACGTGGCCCGGTCCGACAGCCACTTCGGGATCGGGCGGAATCGCGTTCGGGTCGTCGCCGAAGTTGAGGGACTCCCACCCGCTGCCGAGGTTCGGAGCCTGGGCGACGGGAGGCGCGAGCTCGCCGAGCACCTGGATGTTCTCGGAAGGCTCCATGCGCAGGGCAGCCTGACGTAGCACCTCCTTCTCCTCCTCGGTGATCGGTCCAGGGATCGGGCGCCTGCCACGCCGCTGTTCGAGCGGTGGAGTCTCCGGAGTCACACTCGGAACGGTGCGCAGATCGACCGTGGCCGGTTGCACCTCCATCCGTCGCGCAAACGGCTCGCCCCCGTGCTCGCCGAGACCTTCGGGCGAGCGGACCCACTGAGGAGTCGCGCCGTCCGGCGCCTGTCGAGAACTCGAGCTGCAACCGGCAACGGTGAGAAGACAGAGGGCGAAGGCGAGGACGAGCATGGGAAGAGCGAGCGATCGGCTCACGCAGTTCCCCGAAAGGGAAGGAAGTCTGACCATAGGGCGCTCCGAGCGGTTCATGGGCACTGTTGGCCCACTTCCTCACCAGGGAGTCCGGCGATGAGGCAGGCGAGGGAGAGGTTGAAGGTTGAACCGATCGTAGACGATTTTCGGGGCTGGTCGAAGAAAAGACTTCGCGATGACGGCGAAGCCCTCTCTGCGACGCCGCTACTCCCAGCGGAAGAGAGCCGCCCCGATGCCGAGGAAGACCAGCGACATCGCCGCCAGCGCCCCGAGCTGCGGCGCGATGGCGACGAGCCCGGCGCCGTCTGTCATCACCGCTCTCGCCGCCGTGTTGACGTGGGTCAGCGGCAGCAGCTGGGCCACCCAGTGCACCCAGCGCGGCGCGCTGTCGATCGAGAACCAGACGCCCGAGAGGCCGATCATCGGGAAGGTGGCGATGTTCAGCATGCCGCTGGCGAGCTCCTCGCTGGCGGTTCGTGCGGCGAGCAGCAGGCCGAGCGCGATGAGACAGAGGGCGCCGAGGACGAGGATGAGCAGCAGCAGGGCGTGCGAGCCGACCATGACGAAATCGAGGATCCAGTCGCTGCCGACGTAGACCACGATCGTCGTCGCCACGATCAGCACCATGCGCGAGGCGACCTGGGCCGAGAGGAACTCGGCGGCGCTCAGTGGCGTCGCTTTGAGCCGCCGCAGGACTCCGTTCTTGCGGTAGCGCACGATGACGAAGCCGACCCCGAAGAGGGCGCTGAACATCAGGTTCATCGACAGCAGCCCCGGCACCAGCCAGTCGATGTAGCGGATCTGCCGCCCCTCGACCTCGGCCCGCCGCCAGCCCGGATCGGGGCCGCGGCCCTGCACCGACGGCTCGACTCCCGGGGCCAGCAGCAGCTGCTCGACCAGCAGACCCTGCGGCGAAGTGGAGTTGAGCCAGTAGCGCCGCTGCCCTGGATCGACCAGCAGGTCGACGCGGTGCTGGCGCACCCGCAGCAGGGCCGCGTCGAGGTCGTCGCCGGCCGGGGTGAAGCGGACGTGCGGCAGCTCGAAGAAGCGGGACGTCGGCGCCTCGCCGATCACCGCCACCTCGAACACCGCCTGGCGGCCCTCGGAGAAGACGATCGCCATGCCGAAGAGGATGAAGAGCGGGAAGAGCAGGTTCCAGCCCAGCGTCGCGCGGTCGCGGTAGAACTCCTTGTTGCGCGCCACGAAGACGGCGTGGAAGCGCCGCAGTGGGCCGGTGCCGGAAGCGGTGGCAGCTCGCGTCGGCGCCTCCGGCCGGGACGATGCCGGCGCCGGTGCTCCATCGGCGGGGGAGGGAGCCTCAGCCACGGAGTTGTTCGCCGGTGAGCTCGAGGAAGAGGTCCTCGAGGGTGCGGGACTTGACCTCGAGCTCGTCGAGCGGCACGCCGAGCTCGATCAGCTCGGCGAGGGTCGCGGGCACGTCGTCGGCCTGGATCATCGCCCGACCGTCGCGTCGGCTGGTCTCGCCGGCGAGGCGCCGCGGCAGGTCGACGCCCTCGATCGCCTCCGGCGGCAGGCTGATCACCGCGCCCTCGAACTGCTCGCGCAGCAGGCTCTTCGGCTCACCGCGGGCGATGATCCGGCCGTGGTCCATGATCGCGATCTCGTCGCACAGCTCGTAGGCCTCTTCCATGTAGTGGGTGGTGAGCACGATCGTCTTGCCGCGTGCCTGCACCGTGCGCACCAGATGCCAGAAGTTGCGCCGCGCCTGCGGGTCGAGCCCCGTGGTGGGCTCGTCGAGGAACAGGATGGCGGGGTCGTTGACCAGCGCGACGGCGAGCAGCAGCCGTTGCTTCTGGCCGCCCGAGAGCTTGCGGTGGTCGCGATCGAGGAACTCGCCGAGGGCGCAGAGCTCGACCAGCTCGTCGATCGGGGCAGTGCGCGGGTAGAAGCTGCCGAACAGCTCGAGGACCTCGCGCACCTTCAGGTAGTCCTGCAGCGCGGTGGCCTGGAACTGGATCCCGGCCTCGTCGCGGAAGCGGCGGCCCAGGGCCTCGCCGCGGTAGCGCACCTCGCCCGAGGTCGGCTCGTGCACGCCTTCGATCACCTCGACGGTGGTCGTCTTGCCGGCCCCGTTGGGTCCCAGCAGGCCGAAGCAGATGCCCTCGGCGATCTCGAGCGAGACGCCGTCGACGGCCCGCACCGGCGGCGTACCGGGGTAGACCTTGACCAGCTGGTCGACGCTCAGGATCGGCTGAGCAGGGGCCACAGACCGTCGCTCCCGGCCGCCAGGCCCGCGGCTCCCACCTGCTGCTGCCAGAAGGACTCGTCGCCGAAGTCGTCGCGCCAGGTCCACAGGCGACGGGTGAAGCGCTGCAGCACGTGCTCGCGGGTGAAGCCGATCGCGGCGTGCAGCTGGTGTGCCGTGCGCGCCACCGGACCGGCGAGCTCGCTGGCGCAGGCCTTGGCACTGGCGCACTCGAACGAGGCGTCCCGGGGATCGGTGGCTGCGGCACGCGCCGCGCCGGCGGCCTCCGCCGCGACGCCGACGAGTGCCACGTGACCGGTCATCTCGGCGACCTGCTGCTGCACCGCCTGGAAGCGCCCGATCGGACGCCCGAACTGCTCGCGCCCCTGCACGTGCTCGATGGTCAGGTCGAGGATCCGTTCCATGGCGCCGGCGATCATCATCGCGCGGCTGAGGGCGCACAGCTCGAGGGTGCTCCGCCAGGTTCCCGGCGGCAGCTCGTGCACCGCCTCGGTCTGGACCGAGGCGCAGTGGCCGACGGGTTCGCCGGCGGCGTTCTGCGCCGGGGTCGGCGAGGTGCGGGAGATCGCCTCCTGTGCTTCGAGCAGGGTCGCGCCGTCGCTGTCGCCGTCTTCTCCGCGGCCGACCAGCAGCAGGTGGGCGGAGCCGGGCCAGAGGCAGGAGAACGATCCACTCAGGCTGCCGCCCCGATGCCGGATCGGAGAACGCGGCGCGCCGAGAGCGAGGCAGATCGGCCCCTCGGGAGGCTCGACCCCGGCCCCGTGCAGCAGGTCGTGGGCGACGAAGGTCTCGGCGAGCGGCAGTGGCAGGGCGTAGGCGCCGGCCATGCGCAGGATGGCCAGCGCGTCGGGCCAGGGGAGATCGGCACCACCGCGCTCCGCCGGCAGCAGCGCTGTCGGCAGCCCGTTGTCCTCGATCTCGGCCCACACCTCGGCGGGGAAGCTGCCGGCGTCGACGGACTCCTGCAGCTCGGGCTCGCCGGCCTGCGCGAAGAGGCGCGAGGAGGTCTCGAGCAGGAGGGTGCGCAGTCGGTCGGAGCTCATCGTCTGGTGTCTCGTGGAAGTCGTCGGGGGAGCGGAGCCGGGGCGGTCAACGCAGTCGCAGACCGCGCGCGATGATGCCGCGCAGGATCTCGGTGGTGCCGCCCTGGATGGTGTAGGCGGGGGCGAGCATGGTGGCGTGGTGCACGACCTCCCAGAAGGCGACGTCGTCGATCTGCTCGTCGAGCGCCACGGCGCGGGCGATCTCCGGCAGCTCCTGTTGCAGGGCGGTGCCGACGTCCTTGACCAGAGAGGCCTCGACGTTGGGCAGCTCGCCGGCCTGGAGCATGCCCGCCACCGAGATCGATGCCTGGCGCAGCGCCCAGAGCCTCGACAGCAGCGAGCCGACGAGGCGCCGGGTCGATTCACGGTCGCTCTGCGAAAGCACTCCGACCAGCGCGCGCAGCACGTGGAAGTTGGTGAGGAAGCGCTCCGGGCCGCTGCGCTCGTAGGCGAGCTCGGAGGTCACCTGGTGCCAGCCGTCACCGGGCTCGCCCAGCAGGCAGTCGTCGGGAACGAAACAGTCGTCGAACACCACTTCGTTGAACTCGTGCAGGCCGCCGAGGTTGAGGATCGGTCGCACCGTGATGCCGGTGGAGCCCTTGAGGTCGACGATGACCTGGCTGAGCCCGGCGTGGCGGTTGCCGTCGTCCTTCGCCTCGGTGCGGCAGCAGACGATGCAGTAGTCGGCGAAGTGGGCGTTGGAGGTCCAGATCTTGGTTCCGGAGAGCGACCAGCCGCCGTCGACCCGGGTGGCGCGGCAGGCGAGCGAAGCGAGATCCGATCCCGAGTCCGGCTCGCTCATGCCGATGCAGAAGCAGCTCTCTCCGCGCGCGATCGGCGGCACGAAGCGCTCCTTCTGCTCGTCGCTGCCGAAGCGCAGGATCAGCGGCCCGCTCTGGCGGTCGGCGACCCAGTGCGCGGCGGTGGGCGCCCCGGCGGCGAGCAGCTCCTCGGTGACCACGTAGCGATCGAGCTGGGTGCGCTCGTGTCCCCCGTACTGCTTCGGGAAGGTGAGGCCCAGGAAACCGGCTTCTCCGAGCTTGCGGCTGAGCTCGGGACAGTGCCCGTTCCAGGACTTGCCGCGGTCCTCCCAGGTGCCGGCGCGGTGCTCGCGCTCGAGCAGGGCGCGCAGGTCGGCGCGCAGCTCCGCGGTCTCCTCGGGGAGTCGGGCTGGGGCGAAGCGTAGGTGCGACTGCGGAGCTCTCATCGCGAACGGCAACCTCTCGCTCCCTCTGCCGGAGCGCTGTCGTGGCAGTCGATCGGGAGTCGGCGGCGGAGCCGGCCGACCTCGGGCCGGTTCAGGTGGTCTCCCGGTGGGCAACGCTACCGGAGTCGAAGCGTGCGATCACTGCCGGGCAGACCGCCAGCTTCGCGGCGAGCTTCTCGGCCAGGCCCCGCCGCACCACGCCGTCCGCCTCGGCGGCGACCACCAGATCGCAGCCGTGCTTCTCCGCCGCGACCTCGGCCTCCTGGTGCCAGCTGCCCTCGCTGCGCACGATCACCGGCCGGTGATCCGGCGATCCGTAACGGTCCCAGAAGGCCTCCAGATCGCTGCGCCAGTTCGCCTCGAGCTGCTCGGCGTTCTTGTAGTCCGACTCGAGGCCGCGGGCGCCGTGGAAAGCGGGGAAGTTGGCGGGCACGTTGAACAGGAGGACGACCTCGCCCCCGGGCTCGGTGAGGCGTGCGGCGAGCTCGAGGCAGCGGATCGACTCGTCGCCGAAGTTGACCGGCACCAGGCAGCGCCGCACGGCAGTGTGCTTCGGGGCGTGATCGCGCGACACCACCAGCAGGTCGGTCGGCGGATCGTCGATCAGGTCGTGGGTGGTCGATCCGAGAAGGCGGTCGAGCAGCTTCTCGCCGCTGCGTCCGACCACGGCGACGAGCTCGGCGGAGACCTCTCCGGCGTGCTCGCGCACGGCGTCGGCGGCGTTGGCGGCCGGCTTCGAAACCACGCGGCCGTCGAGACCGCCCCGCTGCAGCTGGCCGACGGCTTCGTCGAGCGCGGCCGCCGCTTCACCGCGCGGCTCGGTGCCGGACTGCGGCACGTGCAGCAGGTCGACGTCGGCTCCGAGACGGCGCGCCAGGCTGGCGACGAGGGGGAGGGCGGCGAGGGTCGGGGGTTTCGCGTCGGTTGCGAAGACGATCTTGGACATTGGAACGAGACTCCAGTCGGTGCGGCCGGCAGTGCGGTCCGCCCGTGCTTTCGGCGCAGCGGCGTGCGCCGATGCCGATCCATCGCCGGTCCGGGCGAGGACGAACCGATCGGCGCCTGCGCTCCGCCGTGTTCGGAGGGAGAGGCGTCGACAGGCGGCCGACGCCGTGACCGCATGTTACCCGGAGGCGACGACCCGGTGCCGCGGGCTCAGATCGCGTGCAGCCGCAGCGGCAGGCCGTCGCTGGGCTTGGGGATCGGGATCGGCCGCATCCGCAGCTGGTATCCGGGCGGCAGCTCGATGCGGAAGCGACGCAGGAACTGCAGCAGGAAGGCCTTCACCTGGAGGTCGGCGAAGTGCATGCCGAGGCAGGTGTGGGCACCGCCGCCGAAGGCGTACCAGGAGTGCGAGTGGCGTTTGTCCTCGCGGCGCTCTCTGGAGAAGCGCTCGGGATCGAAATCGAAGGGCCGGGTCCAGAACTCGCCGAGGTAGTGGGTCACCAGGGAGCAGACGTTGATCGCCGAGTTGGCCGGGATCTGCACGCCTCCCAGCTCGCAGTCGCGCACCGCGCGGCGGCCGATGAACGGCACCGGCGGGAAGAGGCGCAGCGCCTCCTTGAACACCCACGAGGTCTGCTCGAGCGCGTCGCGGTCGCTCCACGAGAGGTAGCGCCCTTCGACCGCGTCCATCTCGCGGCGCAGCCGCTCCTGCCACTCCGGATACTGAGCCAGCGCCCAGGCCATGCTGGTGAGGGAGCTGGTGGTGGTGTCGTGAGCCGCCATCAGCAGGAAGATCATGTGATCGACGATCTGCTGGTCGTCGAAGGAGTCGCCATCCTCGGTGGTGGCGTGACAGAACTCGCTGAACATGTCGCGGCCGTCACCCTCGCGTCGCTCCGGGATGCGCTCGGCGAAGAAACGCTCGAGCAGGCGGCGCCCCTGCATTCCCCGCCGGTAGCTGAGCAGCGGCACCTCGCGCTTGACGATGGCGATCGAGGCCTGCACCGAGTCGACGAAGGCCTCGTTGATGCGGTCCGCCTCGGCGCCGAGCTCGGTGCCGACGAAGACCGCGGCTCCCAGATCGAGGGTCAGCTGCTTGATCGCGTCGTAGAAGCGCAGCTCGTCGCGGCCGGACCAGCCGTCGAGACCGCGCTCGATCAGCGGATTCATCATGTCGACGTAGCCGCGCATGGCGTCGGCGCGGAAGGCGATCTGCATGATCTTGCGGTGCACGCGATGCTCTTCGAAGTCGCGCAACATCAGGCCGCGCGCGAACAGCTCGCCGATCGCGTGCTGCCAGCCGAGCCGGCTCGAGAAGTTCTTCTCGGCGTCCATCAGCACCGTGCGCACGGCGTCCGGGTGGCCGACGACGAAGACCGGATGACCGAACATGCGCAGCCGGAAGTTCGGGCCGTGCTCTGCAGCCATGCCGTGCACCAGCGCACGCGCGTCGCGCACGAAGTCCAGGGTGTGGCCGACCACGGGCCTGCCGTCGTCGCCGGGGACGCTGTCGTTGCCGCGCAGCGCCGGGTTGGGCACCGCGGAGAGGCGGTTCGCCTGATCGAGGAACGGCGTCGAGGCGGCGACGGCGCGGCTTTCGTCGGCCGCGGAGGGATGCTCGGCGATGGTCATGACAGTCTCCCCGGCGGTGGGCGGTGAGCCCCGTGATCGGGCTCGACGCCCTTCGAGTCTCGCCGATAACTGGCCGATCGGTCAATTTTGTCGGCACGGCGACCGGAGAACGCGCAGTGCAGCGAACAGGCGAGCGGGTGGCGCCATCGCCCCAGGAGTGGAGGAGCGCCGGCTGGCGCCATGCCGGAAGGTCGGCGCTGATCGTCGGCGGTGGCCTGGTCATCGCGCTCGGCGCCAGAGTGACCCTGCCGGCGCCGGTCGGCCCGGTGCCGCTGAGCCTGCAGACCTTGGCGCTATGCCTCGTGGCGGGCTGGCTCGGCAGGGTGGACGGGACCCTCAGCGCGGCGGGATACCTGGTGCTCGGCGCGCTCGGGGCGCCGGTGTTCGCCGACGGTGCGGCGGGTGCCGGGCACCTCGTGGGACCGACGTCCGGCTACCTCTGGGGCTTCCTGCCGGCCGCCTGGCTCTGCGGTCGCTCGACAGCCGGTGTCCTGCAGCGAGGGCCGCTGCCGCGTCGCGTCGGCCCGGAGGCGCTCCGGCTGCTGGCGCGGCTGGTGGCCTTCCTGCTCGCCGCCCATGCGGTCGTCCTGCTCTGCGGCGCGACCGGGCTGGTGATCTCGGCGGGTCTCGAGCCGCGGCAGGCCTTCAGGGCCGGCGTCGCCCCCTTCCTCTGGGGCGCCGGCCTCAAGTCGGGCGTCGCCGCCCTCTTCCTGCTCGCCCTGCCGGCGCGGCGACCGTTCGAGTCCGACAGCCGGTCGACGGATCGCGCAGGCCTCCGCTGACCGCGACGCTGCGATTCGGGCGGCTCCCCAGCGCACGGGAGCCGCTGGAGATCGGCCGGCCAGAGTCGATGATCCGTCGATCCGTCGATCCGTCGATCCGTAGAGGGTCAGTCGACGATCGCCTGGTAGGTCAGCTGGCGGAAGTCGGAGCCCTGGGTGGTGCGGTGGGGGAGGATCTGCACCATGAAGATGCCGATCAGCTCCTCCTCGGGGTCGATCCAGAAGCGGGTGCCGGCGGCGCCGCCCCAGTTGTACTCGCCGTCGGAGCCGAGCTCGCCGATGTCGCCCTGATCCATCGCCACGGCGACGCCGAGGCCGAAGCCGTAGCCGCTGCGACCCATGCCCATCGGCACGTCACCGAGCGAGTTGCGGCTCATCAGCTCGACCGACTTGGGCGACAGGATGCGGACCCCGTCGAGCTCGCCGCCGTTGAGCAGCATCTGGCAGAAGCGCAGGTAGTCGCCGGCGGTCGACACGAGTCCGCCGCCGCCGCTCGGCGCGCCCGGCCGCGACAGGAAGCCGCGTGAGGTCATCGCCGGGGCCGGCTCGATCGCCTTCGAATCGTTGGCCTGCAGGAACGCCTCTGGACCGTCGGCGGCTCCCACGGGCCGGTAGAGCTGGGCGAAGCGGTCGAGCTTCTCCTCGGGCACCCAGAAGTCGGTGTCGTCCATACCGAGCGGCGCGAACAGGCGCTGCTTCAGGAACTCGTCGAACGGCATGCCGGAGGTCACCTCGACGAGGCGCCCGAGCACGTCGATGGCGACGCTGTAGTGCCACCTGGTGCCGGGCTCGAACTGCAGCGGGATCTCGCCGAGCTTGGTGACGAAGTGCTCGAGGTCACGATCGGCGAACAGGATGCCGGCGTTGCGGTACATCGCGTCGACCGGGGTGTTGCCGAAGATCCCGTAGGTGAAGCCAGCGGTGAAGTTGAGCAGCTGCTTGATGGTCACCGGGCCCTTCGGCTTGCGGGTGGCGCCCTCCTCGCCCTCGCCGTCGGCAGTCAGGGTCATCACCTCGAGGTCGGCGAGCTGCGGGATGTACTTGCCGATCGGGTCGTTGAGGAAGAACTTGCCCTCTTCGTAGAGCATCATCACCGCGACGGCGGTGATCGGCTTGGTCATCGAGTAGATGCGGAAGATCGTGTCCTCGGTCATCGGTACGCCGCTCTCACGGTCGGCCTCGCCCCAGGTCTCGAAGTACGCCACCTCGCCGCGTCGCGCGATGAGGCCCAGCGCGCCCGCCATCTCCTCGCGCTCGAGGTACTCCTGCATCCTGGCGTCGATGCGCGCCAGGCGCTCGGACGACAGGCCGACCTCCTCGGGCTCGACCGTGGTCAGTGCCTGAGCGTCGACCGCCGCGGTGTTGGTGGCCAGAGCGGCGCCGGCCGTGAGGAAGCCGACGAGTGCGGTGGTGGAGAGCAGCAGCGAGGCTGCGCCCCGGAGCTGGATGGATCGGGACATGTGAGGGCTCCTCGAGGACGGGGGACAGGGGTCGCGCGCTCGGACGCGCAGGCGGAGGCGACAGCAGCTTTGATTGGAACAGGGCGATCCTAGCCGAGCGTCCGGCCTTTAGACTGCACCGGAACTGACCATCGGAGGCCCCGTGACGCTCGAACCGAATCCCCCCGAACGCCGCTCCAGACTCCTGTGGGCCGCCGCCCTCGCCGTCGCTCTGGCGCCCGCGGCCGGAGCCCTGGCCGAGGACTCACCGTCCCTCACCGCCGACGAGAGCTATGCCGGACTGGCGGTCCGCCACCTCGGGCCTGCCCTGATGTCCGGCCGCATCGCCGACATCGCCCTGCACCCCGACGATCCGTCGACCTGGTACGTCGCCGTCGGCTCGGGCGGAGTCTGGAAGACGACGAACGCCGGCACCACGATCGAGCCGATCTTCGAGGGCCAGGGCTCCTACTCGATCGGCTGCGTGACGGTCGACCCGAACCAGCCGGAGGTGATCTGGGTGGGAACCGGCGAGAACGTCAGCGGCCGGCACGTGGCCTTCGGCGACGGCGTCTACCGCAGCCTCGACGGCGGCGCCACCTGGCGCAACATGGGTCTGCGCAGCAGCGAGCACATCTCGAGGATCCTGGTCGATCCGCGCGACTCCGACGTGGTGCTGGTGGCCTCGGAGGGTCCGCTGTGGAGCTCGGGCGGAGAACGCGGCGTCTTCCGCTCGCTCGATCGTGGCGAGAGCTGGGAGCCGGTGCTCGAGATCTCGCCCGACACCGGCGTCGCCTCGCTGGTGCGCGACCCGTCCGATCCGGACGTGCTGCTCGCGGCGACGTACCAGCGGCGGCGCACGGTCTGGTCGCTGCTCGCCGGCGGGCCCGAGTCGGGGATCTGGAAGTCGACCGACGGAGGTGACAGCTGGCGCGAGGTGACGGTCGGTCTGCCGCAGGGGGACATGGGCAAGATCGGCCTGGCGATCGCACCGCAGGATCCGCGCGTCGCCTACGCGACCATCGAGGCGGCGCCCGAAGAGGCCGGCTTCTACCGCTCGCTCGACGGCGGCGAGACGTGGGAGCGCCGCAACGGCTACCACAGCGGCGGCACCGGCCCGCACTACTACCAGGAGATCTTCGCCTCGCCGCACCGGCTGGGTCGGGTGTACCAGATGGACGTGTTCATCCACGTCACCGAGGACGGCGGCGCGACGTTCCGCCGCGTCGACGGCGGTCAGGACAAGCACAGCGACAACCACGCTCTGGCCTTCTCGCCCCACGACCCCGACTACCTGCTCGCCGGGACAGACGCCGGTCTCTACGAGAGTTTCGACCTCGGCCGCACCTGGAAGTTCGTCACCAACCTGCCCGTGACCCAGATCTACAAGGCGGCGGTGGACGACGACTTCCCGACCTACCACATGCTCGGCGGCACCCAGGACAACGGCACCATCTACGGTCCGGCGCGCAGCTTCAACCAGCACGGGGTGCGCGACCAGGATTGGAGCGTTCCGTACGGCGCCGACGGCTACGACGCGGCGATCGAGCCGGGCAACCCCGACGTGCTCTACGTGTCGTGGCAGCAGGGCCACCCGCTGCGCTTCGACCGACGCACCGGTGAGCTGGTCGACATCCAGCCGCAGCCGGCGCCGGGAGATCCACCGGAGCGGTTCAACTGGGACGCGCCCATCCGCATCTCGCCGCACGCTCCGCAGCGCCTCTACTACGGCTCGCAGCGGCTGTGGCGCTCCGACGACCGCGGCGACTCGTGGCAGGCGCTGTCGGGCGATCTGACCCGCGGCGACCTGCGTTACGAGCTGCCGGTCGACGGTCGTCGGCGCAGCATCGACGCCCTGTGGGGCAACACCGCGATGTCGGTCTACGCCACTCTGACGTCGATCGACGAGTCGCCCCTGGTCGAGGGCCTGCTCTACGTCGGCAGCGACGACGGGCTGATCCAGGTCAGCGAGGACGGTGGCGCCACGTGGCGCCGGGCCGGCCTCGGCCCGGCGGTGCCCGAGCGCGCCTTCGTCAACCAGGTGCGCGCGTCGCTGCACGACCCCGACACCGTCTTCGCCGCCCTCGACAACCACAAGGAGGGCGACTACCGGCCCTACCTGCTGCGCAGCACCGACCGCGGACGCACCTGGACCTCGCTGTCCGCGGACCTCGGAGAGCGGGATCTCGTCTGGGCGCTGGAGCAGGACCACGTCGACCCAGAGCTGCTCTTCCTCGGCGCCGAGTTCGGGCTCTACTTCAGCCTCGACGGAGGCGGCCACTGGCAGCGCGTCGCCGGCTCGCCACACCTCGCCTTCCGCGATCTCGAGATCCAGCGGCGTGAGAACGACCTGGTCGCGGCCTCCTTCGGCCGTGGCTTCTACGTGCTCGACGACTACACGCCACTGCGCGCGATCGATCAGGCGGCGCTCGATGCGCCGGCGACCCTATTCCCGGTGCGCGACACGCTCTGGTTCGTGCCCGAGCTCGAGCTGCAGAACCGCGACGAGGGATCGAAGGGCAGCGACTACTGGTCGGCGGAGAACCCGCCGTACGGCGCCTTGCTCACCTACCACCTGTCGTCGCCGCCGCGCGGCGCCTCGGCGCAGCGCCGCGAGCGAGAGCAGGCCCTCGATCCGCAGGCCGACGTGCCGTTGCCGGATCTGGAGACCCTGCGCGCCGAGCGCAGCGAGCCGGCGGTGCGTCACCTGATCACGGTGCGCGACGACTCGGGCGAGGTGGTGCGGCGGCTCGAGGTCCCGGGTGAAGCCGGATTCCACCGCGTCGCCTGGGACCTCCGTCTGCCGGACTACGAGCCGGTCCGCCTGGAGACCCCGGGCGACCTGCCTCCGTGGTACTCGCCGCCGGTCGGCCCGCTGGTGCCGCCGGGACGCTACACGGCGCGACTGTCGCGCGTCTCGCGTGGCCAGGAGGTGGCGCTGGGCGAGGAGCGGTCGTTCGAGCTGAAGCCGATCTTCGAGCCGGCGGTCGAGCCGGCGGATCCGTCCGAGATCCTCACCTTCCAGCGGCGCACCGGCGCCCTCTACCAGAAGGCCAGCGGAGCCGCTCTCGAGCTAGCTCGCGCCGGCGAGCGTCTCGATCATCTGGAAGCGGCGATCGTGCAGGGACCAGGGGTCGCGCTGGAGCTGCTCGAGTCGGTGCATTCGCTACATGCTGCCGTGGCCAGGTTGGAGATCGACCTCGTCGGCGACGACCTGCTGCGCTCGCTCCAGGAGCCCAGCCGTCCTTCGATCCTGGGTCGACTCGGTACCGTGATCGGGGGTCACTGGTCGTCACGTCAGGGTCCGACCCGGACCCACCGCGAGAGCTTCGCCGTGGCCGAGGCTGCGTACGCCGCGATCGAACCGACGATCCGCTCGCTGCTGGAGGACGAGCTGCCGGAGCTCGAGCGGGCCGCCGCCGAGCAGGGGGCCCGCTGGACGCCCGGCCGCCGGCTGGATGGCCGCTAGCGGGTCTCGCGGCGCGCCGCAGATCCGCCGCCGGCTCTGTGCCGAAGACGACGAGCGTGCGCGGGGTCGAAGGGCCTGCGCAGGGGTGCTGTAGACTGACCGCGACTTCCGCCCCGGATCGAAGGTCGGTCCTCCGCAGAGTCCTTCTCGTCCTTCTCGTCCTTCTCGCCGATCCCGGCGATCCCGTCGAAGGCTCCGGAGACCGGCTCAGGTGTCGCCGCCGCCAGTGCGGCGGACGCCGCCGACCGAGAAGGGGAGGAGACGATTCGCCCCCTCCGGCGCCGCGCTCCGGAGGTCAGGGGCCGAGGAAAAGCGACGACTCGATCCGTGCGTTCCCAACTCCCGCTCGCGTTCCTGTTGATCCTCGCCTGGGCGGCGCTCTCAGGGCACTACAGCCTGAAGCCGCTGATCTTCGTCCTGGGAGTGGCATCGATCGCGCTGGTGCTGTCGCTCTACTCCCGCCTGCTCGCGGCGGTCGGTGTGCCGCCGATCCACCCGCAGCTGCTCGGCATGACGCTGCGCGCACCGCGCTTCCTCTGGACGATGGCCCGGCTGGTGGTGAAGGCCAACCTCAGGGTGACCCGTCTGCTGCTCGATCCGCGCGTCGACACCGAGCCGCGCATCCTGCGCATGAAGGTGGGCCCGCGCACCGATCTGGGGCAGTTCCTCTACGCCAACGCCATCACCCTGACTCCTGGAACCGTGACCCTCGACGTACGGCGTGGTGAGGTGCTGGTGCATGCCCTCGGACCGATCTCGGCCGAGTCGGTGGTCTCGGGCGAGCTCGACCGCGCGGTGCGTCGTCTCGAGGGGGCGCTCTGATGTTCGCGGTGGCGATGGCGGCGGTGGTGATCACGCTGCTGCTGGCCCTGATCCGCGTGTGGCGCGGCCCGACCGCTTTCGACCGGCTGCTGGCCGCCAACATGGTGGGCACCAAGACGGTGCTGCTCATCGCGGTCAGCGGCTTCCTCCTGGGGCGACCGGACTTCCTCGATCTGGCGCTGCTCTACACCCTGGTGAACTTCATCGGCGTCATCGCCGTCTGCCGCTTCGCCCGCTTCGGTTCCCTCGCAGACGACTCCCGTCGTCTGCCCCTGCGCGACCCCGACCGTTCCTGAGCGAGAAGGAGTAGAGAGAGTGGGAGCGGGAATCGACCTGGTGCTCGACGTGGCCTCGTGGGTCCTCCTGGTCGCCGGCGGCTCGTTCTGCGTCATCGGTGGAATCGGGGTCGTGCGCTTCCCCGACTTCTACACCAGGGTGCATGCCGCTGGCGTCACCGACACCCTGGGCGCCGGAGCGATGCTGGCCGGTCTGGCACTGCAGGCCGGCTTCGGCAACGTGGCCGTCAAGCTGCTGCTGGTCGCCCTCTTCCTCTTCGCCACCAGCCCCATCGCCACACACGCGCTGGTCAAGGCGGCCTACGCACGCGGCGTCGCGCTCGATCTGCCCCTGCCGAGAGAGGCCGCGGACCCCGACGCGGCTGGCGCCGGCGACGAGGAGGCTTCGTGATGGCGGCGGCCGAGGCGACCGCTGCCGCGGCGGCGCCGTTGCCGGTGCGCGACCTGGCGGTGGTCGAGCTCGGTCCGCTGCCTCTCGAGGTGCTCCTGCTGGCGCTGCTGGGCCTGACCGCCGTGGTGATCCTGCGCACCCGCGAGCTCTTCCCGGCGGCATTGCTGACCGGGGTCTTCAGCCTGATCAACGCCGGCCTGTTCACGTTGATGGACGGCGTCGACGTGGCGTTCACCGAGGCGGCCGTCGGGGCCGGCATCTCGACCGTGCTGTTCCTCGGCGCGCTGTCGATGATGGACCGCAGCGAAAGGCAGAGACCGCCGCGATGGAGAGCCCTGCTCGCCGTCGTGTTGACCGGGGCGGCCCTGATCTATGGCACCTTCGACATGCCCTCGTACGGCGATCCCCAGGCGCCGGTGCACCGGCACATCGCGCCGCAGTACCTGGCGGGCGCCGAGGCGGTGCACATCCCGAACGTCGTCACCGTGGTGCTCGCCAGCTACCGCGGCTACGACACCCTCGGCGAGACCGTGGTGGTGCTCACCGCCGGAGTGGGCGTGGTGATCCTGCTCGGGGGGCGCCGCCGCAGGCGCTCGGCCGGGGTGGGGTCGACGATCGAGGCGGGAGGCCGCGATGGCGGATGAGAGGGGACCGGTCGTCGACGACGAGCCGCCGATGCGGATGCGCGAGCAGATCGTTCTGCAGGTCGGCGGACGTCTGCTGACGCCCTTCATCCTGTTGTTCGCGCTCTACGTGCAGTTCCACGGGGACTTCGGTCCCGGAGGCGGCTTCCAGGCCGGCGTGCTCTTCGCCGCGGCCCTGGTGCTCTTCGGTCTGCTGTTCGGAGTCGATCGGGTGCAGCAGGTGATCCCGGTGTCGGTCAGCGAGGTGATGATCGCGGTCGGGGTGCTGCTCTACGCGGGCGTCGGTGTGACCACGTTGCTGCTCGGCTCGGCCTTCCTCGACTACGACGCCCTGAGCGCCGAGCACGGCCAGCACTGGGGCATTCTGCTGGTCGAGGCGGGTGTCGGGATCGCGGTCGCGGCGACGATGACCCGCCTCTACTACGCCTTCGGATCGCTGCATCCCGACAGCGAGCCGGCGGCAGGGGAGCACGGCGAGTGAGCCTTCTCGAGGCGTTGCTGGTCCAGCGCGGCCTGTGGGTGTACTGGGCGATCATCACGCTGATGATGATCGGCCTCTACGGGGTCATCGCGCGCGACCATCTGGTCAAGAAGGTGATGGGCCTGAACGTCTTCCAGTCCTCGGCGATCCTGCTCTACGTGGCGATCGGCAAGGTCCGTGGCGGTACCGCGGCGATCCTGCTGGAAGGCGAGGAGAACGTGCTCTACAGCAATCCGCTGCCGCACGTGCTCATGCTGACCGCGATCGTCGTCGGCATCGCCACCACGGCTCTCGCTCTGGCGCTCACGGTGCGCATCCAGGAGGCCTACGGCACCCTCGAGGAGGACGAGCTGGCGCGGCTCAGGGTGCGTGAGGACGAGGAGGAGGCGGCGCTCGACCCCCATCCCTTCGATCCGCCCGGCGAGCCCGAGGACGTCGAGTATCCCGAGGTGAAGGTCGGCGGCGGCGCCGGGGGAGCGGGGGTCTAGATGGCGGCCGAATCGGTGGGCCAGGGTCTACAGCAGGTGGCCCTGAGCACCGCCTTCGACGTGCATTTCCCGGCGCTGGAGGTGGTCCTTCCGCTGGTCGCGGCGCCCCTGTGCTTCCTCTTCCGCTCGCGAGCGTTCGCCCGCATCCTGTCGGCCGCGGTCGCCTGGCTGACCTTCGGCGTCGCCCTGGTGCTGCTGCAGAAGGTTCTCGCCGAGGGCACCGTGCGCTACCCGTTGGGCGGTTGGGCGGCGCCGTACGGAATCGAGTACCGGGTGACCGTCGCGGGCGCCTGGGTGATCCTCGTCGTCTCGCTGGTCGCGGCGCTGACGCTGCTGTTCGATTCACGCGGATCGGCCTCGCGCCTGGCGCCCGAGCGCCGCTACCTCTACTACTCGGCGTTCCTGCTCTGCCTCGCCGGACTGCTCGGCATGGCGATCACCGGCGACCTGTTCAACATCTTCGTCTTCCTAGAGATCTCGTCGCTGTCGTCCTATGCGCTGATCGCTCTCGGCCGCGACCGGCGGGCGCTGATGGCCTCGTACTCGTACCTGATCATGGGGACCATCGGCGGCGGCTTCTTCATGATCGGGGTCGGCCTGCTCTACCAGATGACGGGCACCCTGAACGTCGAGGACATGGCCCAGCGTCTGCCGGCGGTGCTCGACACGCGCACCGTGCTGGTCGGTTTCGCCTTCCTGCTGGTCGGGCTGTCGATCAAGCTGGCGGTCTTCCCGCTCCACCAGTGGCTGCCGAACGCCTACACCTTCGCGCCGCCGCGCGTCTCCGCGTTCCTCGCCGGCACCGCAACCAAGGTCTCCTACTACGTGATGGCCGAGGTGGTCTTCGTGCTCTTCGGGGCGCACTTCGTGTTCACCGAGATCGGTCTCGGAGCGGTGCTGATGCCCCTGTCGGTGGCGGCGATGTTCGTCGGCTCGTTGGCGGCGATCTATCAGGCCGATCTGCGCCGGCTGCTGGCGTACTCGAGCATCGGACAGCTCGGCTACATGACGCTCGGGCTCAGCCTCGCCAACGTCGAAGGGCTGACCTCGGGTCTGGTGCACGTGTTCAACCACGGGGTGACCAAGAGCGGCCTCTTCCTCGTCGTCGCCTGTGTCGGCTACCGCACCGGGCGCACCACGGTGCGCAGTATGGCCGGCCTTGGCACCAGGATGCCGGCGACATCGCTCGCCTTCGTCATCGGCGGCATGAGCCTGATCGGGGTGCCGGGGACCGCGGGCTTCGTCAGCAAGTGGGAGCTCATCCGGGGGGCTCTGGCCGCCGAGCGCCTGTGGCTCGCGGCGGTGGTGCTGGTGAGCTCGTTGCTCGCGGTGGTCTACGTCTGGCGGGTGGTCGAGATGATCTACTTCGGTCGCCCCGAGGGTCTCGAGTCGCTCGGCCGTGACGGCGAGCCGGTGCGCGAGGCGCCGTTCTCCATGCTGCTGCCGACCCTGATCCTGGTGGCGGCCACGGTGGTCTTCGGCCTCTGGTCCGACCCCACCCTGTCGGTGGCGCGCAGCGCCGCGGTCGAGCTGCTCGGAGGCGCCGGCGGATGAGCGCCGTGGGCACACTGCTGGCGGAGCTCTTCGCCGAGCCCGGGTCGGGGTGGATCGCGGCAGGGTTGCTGCTGCCGGTCGGGGCCGCCCTGCTCGTCGCTCTGCTCGGCTGGGTGGCGCGCTCAGCGAACCTGCGCGACGGCGCCACGGTCGTGGTGGGGGTCGCGAGCGCGGCGACGGTGCTGCGGCTGTGGGGGCCGGTTTCGAGCGGCGAGCGTCCACGCTGGCTGCTCTGGAGCTTCGCGCCGGGCGGCCACCTGGAGTTCGTGGTGGAACCGCTGGGGCTGGTCTTCGCCACCGTCGCCAGCGTGCTCTGGGTGGTGACCTCGGTCTACGCCTTCGGCTACATGCGTGGTCACCACGAGGAGCACCAGACCCGGTTCTTCTGCTGCTTCGCCATCGCGATCGGCGCCGCCATCGGTGTCGCCTTCGCCGGCAACCTGCTGACCCTGTTCCTCTTCTACGAGCTGCTCACCTTCTCGACCTTCCCCCTCGTCACCCACCACCAGACGACGGCGGCGCGTCGCGCCGGGCGGGTGTACTTCGGCATCCTGCTGTCGACCTCGGTGGGCCTGTTCCTGCTCGCCATCGTGTGGACCTGGTGGCTCACCGGCACCACCGACTTCCGGCCCGGCGGCATCCTCGCCGGCACGTCGCCGGGAGTGCTGGTGGCGTTGCTCCTGCTCTACGGCTACGGCATCGGCAAGGCGGCGTTGATGCCGGCCCACCTGTGGCTGCCCGCGGCGATGGTGGCGCCGACACCGGTGAGCGCGCTGCTGCACGCGGTGGCGGTGGTGAAGGCGGGAGTGTTCTCGGTGCTCAAGGTGGTGACGATGATCTTCGGCGTCGACACGCTGCGCGGTGCGATGGACCGCGTGGCGTGGGGCGACGTGCTGATCTGGATCGGCTGCTTCACGGTGCTCTCGGCGTCGATCGTGGCGCTGCGCCAGGACAACCTGAAGCGACGGCTCGCGTACTCGACGATCGGTCAGCTGGCGTACATCGTGCTCGGCGCGGCGGTGGCGTCGCAGATCGCGGCGCAGGGCGCGGCACTGCACATCGTCACCCACGCGGTGGGGAAGATCACGCTCTTCTTCTGCGCCGGCGCCATCTACGTCGGCGCTCACAAGACCGAGATCTCGACCATGCGCGGCATCGGCTGGCGCATGCCGTTCACCATGGGGGCGTTCTTCGTCGGCTCGCTGAGCATCATCGGCCTGCCACCGCTGGCCGGCGCGTGGAGCAAGTGGGGGTTGATCCTCGGCGCCTCGCAGGCCGGTGAGTGGCTGGTCGTCGCGACCCTGGCGGCGAGCTCGCTGCTCAGCGTCGGCTACCTGTTGCCGGTGGTGCTGCAGGCCTTCGCGCCGCGGCAGGGTGGAGCGGCCGGGGGCGAGGATGCCGGAGTCCAGGAGGCGCCGCTGCTCTGCGTCGTGCCGCTGTGTCTCACCGCCCTGCTCTGTGTCGTGCTCTTCTTCTGGCCGACCCCCTTCACCGACCTGCTCAGCGGATTCGCGGGAGGCCCGCCTTGAGTGCCGACGCCAGCTCGAAGAACGGCGACCGTCGCCACCTCTGGGACGATCCCAAGAACGTCCAGATCCTGATCTGGGTCTTCTGGGCCTGCTGCGCGATCGTCTTCGCTCTCGACTTCGCCTTCCACCGCCATCCGTCGTTCGAGGGTGAGACCCTGCCGATCGAGGAGATGGTCGGCTTCTACTCGATCTACGGTTTCGTCGCCTGCGTGCTGCTGGTGCTCGTCGCCAAGCAGATGCGCAAGGTCCTGATGCGCTCGGAGGACTACTACGGCGAGGTGCTCGGAGCGACCGCCGGCGAGCCGGACGGCGGCGCTCGGGACGAGGGCAGGGCGCCGGACGGCGAGAGCAGGGAAGGGCGCGATGGCGGCGACTGAGACTCACGCGCAGTACGTCATGGGTGAGACGGTGCGGCTCCTCGATGGGCCGCTGCAGGCGCTGCTGCACCCGGCGCTGCCGCTGCTGGTGGCGGGAGTGGTCGCCGCGTTGGCGCCGCCTCGGCTGCGCAAGGCGCTGCTGGTCCTGGCGCCACTCTGGGGGGCGTGGAACCTGCTCGGGTTCACGAGCGGAGATCTGGTTTCGGCCGAGCTGGCGGGGTTCGAGCTGATCCTGCTGCGGGTCGACAAGCTGGCCTTCCTCTTCGCACTCCTCTTCCACCTCGCGGCACTGCTGGCCGGCATCTACGCCCTGCACAGCGACGACCGGATGCAGCAGGTGGCCGGACTGCTGTATGCCGGCAGCGCGGTCGGCGCCGTGTTCGCGGGCGATCTCCTGGTGCTCTTCTTCTTCTGGGAGCTGCTGGCAATCACCTCGGTCTTCCTGATCTGGGCGCGACGCGAGACCGCCTCGACCCGCTCCGGCCTGCGCTATCTGCTGGTGCACATCGCCTCGGGCGTGCTGCTGCTGATCGGCGCCGCGCTGCACTGGATCGAGTTCGGCACCCTGGTCTTCGAGCGCATGGATCTGGGCAGCGCGGCGAGCTGGGTGCTGCTGCTCGCCATCGGCATCAAGTGCTGCTTCCCGCTGCTGCACACCTGGCTGGTCGACGCCTACCCCGCGGCGACCGAGCTGGGGACCGTCTACCTCGCTTCGTTCACCACCAAGACCGCGGTCTATGCGCTGGCTAGGGGCTACGAGGGCTGCGAGCCCCTGATCTGGATCGGCATGGCGATGGCGATGTTCCCGATCTTCTACGCGGTGATCGAGAACGATTTGCGGCGGGTGCTCGGCTACTCGATGATCAACCAGATCGGCTTCATGGTCTGCGGTGTCGGGCTGGGCGCCGGCCTCGGGGTCAACGGCGCGGTGGCGCACGCCTTCAACGACGTGATCTTCAAGGGCCTGCTGTTCATGTCGATGGGAGCGGTGCTGCTGCGCACCGGCCGCATCAACGGCAGTGAGCTGGGAGGTCTCTACAAGACCATGCCCCAGACGGCAGGCCTGTGCATGGTGGGCGCCGCTTCGATCTCGGCCTTCCCGCTGTTCAGCGGCTTCGTCAGCAAGTCGATGGTGATGACCGAGGCGGCGCACGAGGGGTACGTCGTGGTCTGGCTGGCGCTGCTCTTCGCGTCGGCGGGCGTCTTCCACCACGCCGGCATCAAGATCCCCTTCTTCGCCTTCTTCGCCCACGACTCGGGGTTGCGACCGAAGGAGGCGCCGCTGAACATGCGCGTCGCCATGGGCATCGCGGCGCTGCTGTGCATCGCCATCGGCTGCTTCCCCAACGCGCTGTACGCTCTGCTGCCCTACGCCACCGACTACCACCCCTACGACACCACCCACGTGGTGCAGCAGCTGCAGCTGCTCTTCTTCTCGGCCCTGGCCTTCGTCACCCTGATGCTCACCGGCATCTATCCGCCGGAGCTGCGCTCGACCAATCTCGACGTCGACTGGTTCGCCCGCCGTGCCGCGCCCCGCACCCTCAGAGTACTCGCCGCGGTCGGCGGCGCGATCTGGTACGGCGTGCTCGCCGGATTGGCGGACGTGCTGAAGGTGGTTCGTTCGGTGGTGCGCTGGCTGCACAGCCCCGCCGGACGTCTCGGCGAGCCGTGGCCCACCGGCACGACGGTGTTCTGGGCCGCGACCCTGCTGGGTCTGCTGCTGCTCTTCAGCTACCTGGGCTCGGCGCTGTAGCGACGGCTGCCGCGTCGCGGCACGCCGTGACCGCAGCGGACGCGCCGACCGCCCGCGCGATCTCGGCGTAGAGGTGGTCGGGCTGGATCGGCTTGGCGAGATAGCCGTCCATTCCGGCGGCGAGGCAGCGCTCGCGGTCGCCCTTGAGGGCGTTAGCGGTCAGGGCCAGGATGGGCAGGCGCCCGCCGGATGCCGGATCCCGACCTGCCTTCTCGCTCTCCATCTGACGGATGCGGCGGGTCGCCTCGAGGCCGCCGAGCTCGGGCATCTGCATGTCCATCAGCACCAGGTCCCACTGCCGCGACGTGGCCTCGAGCACGGCGTCGACTCCGTTGCCGACGAGCGTGACGGAGTGTCCGGCTCGTTCGAGCAGCGCCATGGCCAGGCGCTGGTTCACCGCATTGTCCTCGGCGACGAGGACCTGCAGCGGCCGATCCGTGGCTGCGCCGTCGCAGTGCGCGCGCTCTGGTGGACACGCTCGCATCGACGTCCTCCTGGCAACGCTCGCGACCTCCGCGTCTTCGCGCCCGGTTCCGGCCAGCAGGGCCAGCACGCAGCGCCTCAGGTCGTCGGCAGTGGCCGGCTTCGTCAGGTAGGAGCCGATTCCGAGCTCGCGGCAGCGGAGTCCGTCACCGCGTCGCGTGGCCGAAGTGAAGAGCATGATGGGCGGAAGCGCCCCGCCGTGGCGGCGGCGCAGCTCGGAGGCGACCTCGAAGCCGTCCATGCCCGGCATCTGGTAGTCGAGCACGATGACGTCGTAGGGGAGCCCTGCGGCCGCGGCGGTCTCCTGCTCGCAGGCCGCCAGAGCCGCTGCGCCGCTGCCGACGCTGCGCACCCGGGCACCCAGCGCGCTGAGGTGACGGGCCACGATCCTGCGGTTGGTGGCGTTGTCGTCGACCACCAGGACACGCACCCCGGCCAACGCGTCGGCGGTCTCTTCTTCGTGACCGTGCGGATTTCGAGTCGTGCCCATCGTCAGGGTGAAGTGGAACCTGGTGCCGACCCCGACCTGGCTCTCACACCAGATCTCGCCGCCCATCAGGTGGACGAGCTCACGGCTGATCGCCAGTCCGAGACCGGTTCCGCCGTACTTGCGAGTGGTGCTCTCGTCGGCCTGCTGGAAGGCCTCGAAGATCCTGCTGCGCTGCTCCGGCGCGATGCCGATGCCGGTGTCGAACACCTCGAAGGCCAGCCTGGTGGGCTCGTCGCTGCCGCCGTCCGCCTGCCCCAGGCACCGCACCCGTAGGCCGACCTCGCCGCTGCTGGTGAACTTGATGCCGTTGCCGACCAGATTGACGACGATCTGACGCAACCGCCCGGGATCGCCGAGCACCCACTCCGGGACGTCCTCCGCGACGTCGAAGATCAGCTCGATCTCCTTCTCGGCGGCACGGAAGGCGAGCACCTTCAGCGCATCGCCGACGCACCCGCGCAGGGCGAAGGCGGTCTCCTCGAGCTCGAGATGGCCGGCCTCGATCTTCGAGAAGTCGAGGATGTCGTTGAGGATGGTGAGCAGCGCGTTCGCCGAGCTCTGCACGATCTGGAGCTGCTCGCGCTGCTGTTCGTCGAGCTCGGTCGCCAGGGTGAGCTCGGTCATGCCGACGATGCCGTTCATCGGAGTGCGGATCTCGTGGCTCATGTTGGCGAGGAACTGCGACTTGGCGTCGGCGTTGGCCTCGGCGTCGGCGCGGGCGCGCTCCAGATCCTTGTTCTTGCGCCGCAGCTGCGAGGTGCGTTGGCGCACGATCCGATCGAGCCGCTCGCGTTCCTCCTGCACCTGCAGCGCCGCGAGCAGGCGCTCGTTGGAGACCGCATGCAGCACCAGACCGAGGCAGAGAACGAGCATGGCGTAGGTCTGCAGCACCAGGAACGAGCTCGCCGACAGGCCTTCCGTGGTCTCGAGGGCGACGACCTGGACGGCGACGATGAGCACCGTCATGAGGGTGACGGCGAGCGTGGTGTTGCGCTGCAGGGCGAGGAAGACGCAGGGCGGCAGGGTGAGCAGCAGTGGCGCCACCTGGAGCACGAAGAGCACGTCCTCGGCGCCCGAGAACAGGACCAGCAGCACCAGCACCGCGCCGGTGAAGGCGACGATCCAGGCCTTGTTGCTCTGGGCGAGATCGTGGCGCCGATGTCGCCACGCCAGCAGCGCCGGCGCCGCGACGACGGCGCCGGCGAAGTCGGAGGAGAGCCAGCGCAGGGCCACGTCGGCCAGCACGTCGGCGCGGAGCGATAGCGACCAGGCCGTGGCGGTGGCGCCGATCGCGGTGGCGATCAGCGACAGCAGGCCGCAGGCGATCAGGAAGACCACCGTGCTGTGCAGGTCGCGGAAGGGATGACGGCTGCGCGCCCAGCGGCGGTAGAACGCGGCCGCTGCCACGGCGGCGAGGGCGTTGCCGAAGCTGCCGACGAAGAAGTGCGGCGCGACGCCCATCTCCATCGCCGAGAAGATCAGGCACACCGCCCAGATCGGCAGCAGGGAGAACGCTCCCAGGTGCAGCGCCATCGTCAAGGTGACGCCTGCCGCTGGCCACAGCGCCACGACATCGTTCGAGGCGAAGGCGCTGACGTAGGTCAGTTGGAGCACCGCGTAGAGCAGCGCGCTGTAGGCCAGGGTCTGCACCGGCCGCGAAGAGAAGAGCCCACGCAGCCACGCCGCTTCGAGTGGGCGGACGGCGAGGGGACGCAGGTCGAAGACGGTCATCGTAAGCACCGCCGCGCTCGGTTTCGGTTCGGCGACCGCGGGCAGGGTGTCTGGTGCATGCGGGGTACCCGGCTCCGGAGAGAGATTGTGTGTGGTGGTTGGCTTGCCCAGGTGGTGATCCGGGAGACGGCGCCTCCGCGACTGGTACTGTCCGCTGAGGCCCGGCGGCTCGATCGGTGCTCAGTGTGCCGCCGCGGCCCATGGCGCGCTGTCGGCGTGTCGCCCTTCGAGGGGTTGGGAAATCCGCCGTGAGCCTGTCGGACGATTCCCGACAGGAACCGATCGAGGAGGTGGGGGGTTGGTCGAGGTTCCCGAACAGCCGATCGAGCTCGAGACCGCCGACGGCGAACATCTCGTCGGCACCCTTTTCGGCCGCCTCGGCGGCGACGGCGGCGAAGTGCCGGATGTTGGAGTCGGGCCGGTCGTGCTGCTGCCCGCTCTCGGCACGCCGGCGCGGGTCTACGCGGAGGCCGCGGCCGAGCTGGCGGGGTGCGGCATCCCCGCCGTCACCATCGACCTGCGCGGTACCGGCCGCAGCAAGCCGCCGCCGGCCCGTGGGCGCGACTGGGGCTTCGACGCCCATCTCCGCGGCGACCTGCCGGCGCTCCAGGCCTGGCTCGAGCACTGCGGCGCGACGTCGCCCGTGTGGGCCGGGCACAGCTACGGCGGGCACCTGGCCGCGGCCCATCTGGCGCAGCGGCCGCAGTCGGGCCGTGCCCTGCTGCTGCTGGCGACCAGCGACATCGGTTTCCGCCACTGGGGTACCGGCGCGGCGCCGATCCTGGCGGTCACCCAGTTCTTCGCCCTGGTCAGCGTGCTCTGCGGCTACTTCCCGGGCAGGCGCCTCGGCTTCGGGCGACCAGCCGCCCGGCAGGTCATCCTCGACTGGGCGCGCTGGGCACGCAGCGGCCGCTTCCGCGGCAGCGACGGCGCCGATTTCCAACCCTCGCTCGCCGCGCTGCGCAAGCCGGTGCTATCGATCTCGTTCGCCGACGACCGGCGGATGGCGCGGAGGTCGGCGGTGGACGCCTTCGCCGCCCGGCTCGAGGGCTGCGAGGTCGAGCGTTGGCACCTGGAACCGAGCGAGATCGGCCGCGAGCGCGTCGGGCACTTCGGCTTCCTCTCCGCGGCGCGACCGCTGTGGGAACGGGTCGCCGACTGGCTGCGGGCACACGCGGCGCCCGCCGAGCGCGGCTGAGGCGCTGCCCTCAGGGGGCGAGCGCGAAGCCGGCCGACCACTGGTGCGGCCCCCAGGCGATCACCAGACGGTGTCCGCCGCCGCCGAGGGTGGTTCCGGCGTCGGGAGCCAACAGCGACGTCGACATCATGCCGGACGGCGCCTGCCGGCGGGAGTACTCGATCGGCGTGCGGGCGACGTCGGCGGCTCGGTCACGCATCGTTCCCCAGACATCGGGCTCGCGATTGAACACCAGCTGCCAGGCGCCGGCGGCGTCGCGCTCGAGCCAGAGGCTGTAGAGACCGGCGTGTCCGGCCACGATGTTCCCGGCGGGCACGGCAGCGCCTTCGAAGGCGAGGTCCACCTCGGTGCGCAGCTTGATCGCGCCGCCCACCTGGAACTCGAGGGTCCCGGGACGATCGCCGGCGATCAGCGCCTCGGCGGCCTTCCAGTCGGGCCCGACGCCGGGAATCCGCGGCACGTGCACGACGACCTCGCCGTGTGCCGTCGGCAGGCTCGCGGTGGTGCGCATCATCTGGCGCATCTGCTCGAAGCCCGCCGTCAGGCCGGACTCGTCGAGCACCAGGCTGCCGTCGTCGCGCTGCTCCTTGACGACGCGATCGCGCGCCCGCTCCTCGGCGGTCGAGCTGCCGCTGCTCTGAGCGGTGGCGCCGGAGATCGCCGCCATCAGCACCGAAAGTGCCAACAGCCTACGGCGCATCGGAGGGCTCCGGTTCGATGCCGTAGACCATCTGCAGCTCGCTCACCGGCCTGGACAGCGAGTAGTTGACGAAGCCGAGCATCATCTCGTCGGTCGTCGCGGTGCCGTTGATCGTGGCGTCTGCAGAGTCGAAGCCGCGCTCGGCGGCGCGCTGCGGCGAGTTCTCGTACCACATCGTCACCTCGACGCGGGTGCCGGCGGGAATCCTCTTCGGCTGCTTGTACTGGTACGTGGTCTGCCACTCCTGGTCGTACTCCGGCACGTCGAGCAGCAGCTCGCGGCTGCCGTCGGGGTATACCGCCTCGTAGCGCGCGGCCACGGCGCGCAGATGGGCGTGTGGCCAGAGCGCCAGCAGGTCGGTCTCGACCGGGAAGACCTGCGCCGAACCGACCTTCCAGCGCTCCACCCCGGGTGGGATCTCGAAGGTGATGTTGCCGATCGGCGCGTAGAGGATCTCGCGCAGCTGCGCCGCCTCGGAAGGGTCGGCGAAGTGGAAGCCGATCTCGGACTGGTCCCAGAACCCGGAGCCTTCGCCGGGTTCCTTGTTGTAGTGCATCGAGAAGCCGATCTTCGCCTCGGCGGGCATGCGCATGGCGTAGCCGTCGGGGAACATCTGGCTCTCGGCGCCGAGCGCGATGCAGCCGAGCGAGTTGCCGCCGAACTTGCCGAGGGCCTGCACCTGTGCGCCCTTCTCGTTGGCGCTGGCGCACATGTGGTGCACGTTGACGCCACCGACGCGGAACTCGACGCCGCGCACCCACACCTCCTCCGGCAACTGCTCGGCGGTGAGCTGGGTGGTGAAGTTGATGTTGATGTCGGCGATCTCGTCGGCGACGAAGTAGCGCGGCATCGGCACCACCAGGTCGGGCGTGCCCAGCGACCAGCCGCCCGATCCCTCCTCGACGAACTGCTTCGGTGCCGGCGCCTGCTCCGGATCGCCGGCGAGGGCGCCGCCGCGGGCCCAGTCGACGAAGGTGGCGATCTGCTCGTCGCTCAGCACCCGCTCGTGGTGGAACTGACCGCGCGTCGCCTCGGTGGCGAACCACGGCGGCATGTCACGGGCCTGCACCGCTTTGGCGATCGACCGCGCCCAGGGCCGGGCGTCTTCGTAGGTCATCAGCTGCATCGGCGCGATCATGCCGCCGATGTTCTCGCCGGCCGGGCGATGGCAGGTCTGGCAGTTCTCCTGCAGCAGCGGCAGCACGTCGGCGTAGAAGGTGGGCGTCGCGTCGGTCGCTCCCGCCAGGGCCGCCGAGGCGAGCAGCGCGATGGCAGTCGCGAGGAGCGTGCGGCTGGCGGCGAGGTGGAACGATCGGCGGAGCAGGGTCGCTGTGCTCATCGGCTGTCCTCCATGGCGGTGCCTCCGGAGATGTTACGACACCGCCCGTGCCGCCTCGGCGACGAGCCGCGGCACGCTGCGCGCGATCGCCCGCCAACGACTACCGCCGGCACGCACGAAGCGCTGGTTGAGCTCCAGCTCGATGCCGAGGTAGCGAGGGCCGAGCCGCTGGCGCAGGCTCGTGGTCAGCCCGTCGTCGACGCCGCGGTACGGCTCGTTCTGATCGACCCGCAGCGGGCGGCGCAGCAGCTCGACCTCCTCGAGGCGGCGGCCGATCTCGTCGGCGAGCGCCTGCTCGGCGGCGCGCTCCGGATCGAAGAGCACCGCGAACTCGTTGCGGCGTCGGTGTCCGCGGAACACCGGCGTGAAGGTGTGCCACGACAGGTGCACGACGCGGTCCTGGCGCTCGAGCAGGCGCTCGACGCGCCCGGTGAGTGCGCTCCGGTGTGGACGGTAAACGCGTTCGATCAGGAGCTGGCGCTCGCGCGGCGGCAGCGACCGGGCCAGCTTCGAGAAGACCTCCGGGTTGTCGAGCGACCTGTTGAGGTCGATCAGCAGCCGGGAGGTGCGGCAGACGAAGGGCCGCACGCCGAGGACCTCGGCGCATCGCTGCGCCAGCTCGAGAGATCCCGGATCCCAGCCACGGTGGCTCTCGAGCAGGCGCTCGCGGCCGGCGAAGGTCGCCGCCCAGCGTGCAGGGATGCGGTTGCCGGCGTGCTCGGCGCTGACCACGATCTCGGCACGGTCGGACCTCCCGGCAGGGCGCCGCGCCCCGCCGGGGGTCGGCGCCATGGTGGAGGCCTGTCGCCGCCGCGGCGAGGAAGCGGGCACGTGCCTCAGACCAGGAGGCGGTCGTCCTGGGTGCAGCGGGCCAGCTCGCTCCACACCTCGTGCAGTCGCGAGCGGGACGGCGCGGCGCCGGTGCGTTCGAGGATGCGCGAGGAGAGCGTGCCGCGGCTGGTCAGGACGTCCAGGGGCGCCTCGAAGGTGCGCGCGTCGATCAGGTTCTCGTCGAGTCCGATGGCGACGAGATGGCGCCACAGCTCGCCCGCCGGCACCGGGTTGCGGAGGCCGAAGTGGCGCAGGTAGTCGGGTGCCTCGACCGCCGTTCGCTCGCCTTCGCGGATGCTACGGAGCAGCAGCTCGGCGAGGGGCTCGGTGGCGGCCTGCTTCTGGGCCGCGAACGGGGTCCAACGCTCGGCGACCAGCAGCTCCAGAGCCGCGACGGTGGCCGCCGCGATCGCCAGGTCGGCGAGCGGGCACTCCTGGGAGTCGATCACCCGGATCTCGATGCTGCCTCTGCCGAAGCGGGCGATGGCGCCGCGTGAGTTCAGGAACTCGTCGCGCAGAACGCCGTCCGGATCGTGTGGAGCGATCGCTTCGAACAGAGGCTGGAAGATCTGCTCGTCGTACGAGGCCTCGTCGAATACCGGCTCCGGCACGATGGCCGCTGCCACCTGGGGCACCCGCTTCGAGTTGTGGCGGTAGACCTCCATGCGGTAGTCGAGCATGCCGGTGGGGCGGCCGTCGGCGATCGGTGAGCTGGCGGCCAGCGCGGGCAGCAGCGGCAGCACCAGACGGATCGCCGCGTGCAGCCGGCCGAACTCCTCGTCGCCCCGGAACGGCAGGTTCAGGTGCATGCTCTGCAGGTTCGACCAGCCGTGTCCCTGGCACGAGAAGATGCGGTCGTAGGCCTCGTAGACGGCGCTGTACTCGTGCGGCCAGAGCACCGTCTCGCGATGCGGGTCCATCCACGGATGCATCGCTCCCGGCAGCAGCCGCGCCTGCATCGCGCCGGCCAGCTCGTTGGCCCGTCGCACGCTGTCTCGCCACTGGCGGTGCAGAGCCGGCAGGCGCTTGACCGGATCGGCGAGGGGCGCGGTGGTCTTCAGCTCGAGGACGTGCAGCACCAGCTCGTTCGACCACGAGACGTCGCCCAGCTCCACCTCGCTGACCAGCTCGCCGGCGGCCGCCTCGAGCAGCCGGTCGACCTGCGGCCTGACCTCGAGCGACTCGCCGTCGACCAGCATGTACTCGACCTCGACCCCGACGGCGTCGAAGAGGCCGAGTGAAGGCCTCTCGGCTTCGGGACTCGGATTCGGCTCGTCGCTCATCACCCGTTCTCCGGTCGACTGGCCTGGCCGGCGGCACGGGCCCCGTTTCCCCTGGCCGGCGCCTCGGCGCCGGCGCGTTGAGGGCCTGCCGAGACGGCGCCGCCGATCCGCCGCTCCAGCCTCTCGACGAAGTACTCCAGCAGGCGGCGGTAGAGGCCGTCGCCGAGCACGCCGTCCTCCGACCCGCCGTCGAGGTTGGGGTTGTCATTGACCTCGATCACCAGCGGGGTGCCGTCGACCTGCTTGATGTCGACCCCGTAGAGGCCGTCGCCGATCAGGTTGGCGGCGTCGAGCGCGGTCCTCACGACCTCGGACGGCGCCTCGTCGACCGGGATCGTGTCGACCGAGCCGTAGCTCGGCCGCGCTTTGCCGTACTGCGCGATCTGCCAGTGACCTCTGGCCATGTGGTAGCGGCACACGTAGAGCGGCTTGCGGTCGAGGATGCCGACGCGCCAGTCGAAGTCGGTCGGGCGGTAGGCCTGTGCGATCACCAGGTCCGACGCCTCGAGGAACCGCTCGGCGCCGGCGCGCAGAGCCTCCTCGTCGTCGAACCGCTTGACGCCGAGCGAGAAGGCGCTGTCGGGCAGCTTGAGGATGCAGGGCAGGCCGAGCACCTCCTTGATCGTCTCGACGTTGTCACGGTGCACGATGAGGGTCGGCGGACAGGGGATCTTGTGACGGCGCAGCAGCTCGGCGAGGAAGACCTTGTTGGTGCAGCGGATGATCGACTGCGGATCGTCGACCACCACCATGCCCTCGGAGGCGGCGTAGCGGGAGAAGCGGTAGGTGTAGTGGTTGACCCCGGTGGTGACGCGGATGAACAGCGCGTCGAACGAGGTCAGGCGGGAGAAGTCGTCGACCTCGATCAGCTCGGTCTCGAGATCCATCGCGTCGGCGACCCGGCGCAGTCGCCGCAGCGCCTGTTCGTCGGACGGCTTCTCCTGTTCCTTCGGCTCGACCAGGATCGCCAGGCTGAAGCGCGGAGCCGGCCGGGGTCGGGGAGCGCGCTGGCGCTTGGTGAGATGGTCGCGGGCCGCCTCGACGACGAAGCCGCGGTGGTGCTCGGGCACCTCGTGGGCGCCGATCAGGCGCAGCCCGGTGAGCTCCCAGTTGTCCTCGATGCGGCGGAAGGTCGTGCGCAGGAAGGGAGCCGGGAACAGGTTGTGGATCTGGCGTGCCAGGCGGTCGTAGGTCTTGGCGACGTTGCGCCCGAAGTAGATGCTGAGCTCGAAACGCTCCGAGGCGAGGCGCTTCAGGCTGGTCTGGATCAGGCGGTCGAGGTCGTCCGGCACGGCGCGCACCAGAGCCCGGTTCTTGAGGTCCTGGATCGTCTGGATGCTCGGTTGTGGATGGTGACCTCGCGCTGCGGCCAGCAGGGAGACGTAGTAGCCCTGGCTCTGGTAGCGGTAGGAGCGGCAGAGGTTGAGCACCCGGAGGCGGCGCGCCGCGGCGAAGCGCGGCTCGGTCAGGTAGGCCTGCGCGGTGACGACCTCGACCTCAGAGGAGCGGGCGACGTCGTGGATGCTGGTCGGCCAGCTGTCGGGAGAGTCGAAGACGAGGAGGGTCTTCATCTGAGCAGATCGATGATGGTGGCGAGAGGTTCTGGCGAGCCTGTCAGGCGGTGCCCGTCGGAGGCTCGAGCACGATCAGGTTGGCGTCGAAGGTGAGCACGCCCAGGTAGAGGGCGGCGAGGAAACGATACTCCGCCACCTCGTAGATGAGGGCGCCGAAGGGATTGGGGGCGTAGGGGTCGGCGAGGGTGACCGTCTGCCTCTCGGGCGAGCGTGCGAGCAGCACGACGAAGTGGCCGGAGCTCTCGCCGAGGACGTCGTCGGGAGTGGTGTCCTCGAGCTCACGGGGGATCCGGTACAGGTAGGTGGCACACAACCCGACCAGAACAGGTCGGCTCCCCTCGAGCAGGCTATCGATCAGGGCGCCGTCGAGCTCGTCCTGACGCACGGTGCCTCCCGCCTCCAGGTAGTTGCGGTAGGCGGCGCTGGCGACCTGCACGCGAGGGCGCGGCTTGACCGCCTGCTGAGCCTCCAGCTTGGCGATCAGGGCGTCGCGGTCGAGGTGCGCCCAGGTGGGGTCGAAGAGTTGGATGTTGTAGGTGTACAGAGTCGCCGAGAAACCGCGGCCCAGGGCGTGGGTGGCGAGCAGCACCCCGAGGGTGCCGCCGCTGTCGAGGGGGCGGACCTCGCGGATGAGCTGCTCGAGCTCGATCTGGAGGCCGTAGTGCCGGTAGACCGCGTGCAGCGAAGTCGGTCCGCAGGTCACCTCGTCAGGCTGGGCGAGGATCTCGAAGGATCCGGTCGACGGGGGATTCACCGGCGTGGTGGGCGGGTTGGCTCGGGCGCGCGCTGCCGAGACGATACGCCGAAAGCGTCGGTCGCGCCATCGTCCCCGCAGCGACCGCCTGTCGGCACGTGGGGACGTGACACACTACGCCGGAAGCCCGACCTGGCACCTGACCACCGCAGGTCTCCACTCGCTGGTGGTCGCCCGATCGTCGACGACTCCGGGAGGTCCGATGGAAGAGCACGAGGCCCGCTACGGCATGCACGGTCGAGCACTGATCGTCGACCTCGGAGACGGCGGCAGCCGGGTCGAGGAGATCCCGGCCGACGTCTACCGGCGCTTCCTCGGCGGCTACGGTCTCGGCGCCTGGCTGATGATGAAGCACTTCCCCGAGGGCGCCGACGCCCTCGCGCCCGAGGCCTGCTTCGCGGTCTGCTCGGGGCTGCTCACCGGGGTCCGCACTCCGTTCTCGGGCCGGATCCAGATCTGCGGCAAGTCGCCGCTCACCGGCACCTGGGCCGACTCCAACTCCGGTGGCAGCGTCGCGATCCACCTGCGCAATCAGGGCTTCGACGCACTCGTCGTGCGCGGTCGCGCCAGTCAGCCCAGCCTGCTGGTCATCCGCGACGGTGCGGTGACGATCGAGCCGGCGGGCGACCTGTGGGGGCAGGAGATCCCCGAGACCTTCGACGAGATGCAGCGCCGCTACGGCACCAAGCGCTCGGTGGGGGTCTCGGCGATCGGGCCGGCCGGCGAGGGCCAGGCGCGCATCGCCTCGGTGATGAACGACCGCTACCACGCCTTCGGCCGCCAGGGCTTCGGCGCCATCTACGGCAGCAAGAACCTCAAGGCGATCGTCATCGCCGCGGGCGACGATCCGATCCGGATCCACGACGAGACCGCCTTCCGCGCCCTCTGCGACCGGGTGAACCGCGAGTACAAGAGCGACATCGGGCCGTTGATGCGCTTCCTGGTCTGGTTCGCCAAGCCGAAGCGCTACCTCGGCTTCGTCTACCAGGCGTTCGCCAAGCTGGGCATGAAGATCGAATCGCCGCAACCGGCGATGCGGCAGCTGTGGGCCGACCGGGGCACGACGGCCGCCGTCGCGCTGTCGGTCGAGAACGGCGATGCGCCGATCAAGAACTGGACCGGGGTCGGCCCGCGCGACTTCCCGCTGTCGAAGAAGGGCTACAAGCTCGACGGCGCCGAGGTCGACAAGATCCTGACCAAGAAGCTGAGCTGCGGCGACTGCCCGGCGCCGTGCAAGGGCATCGTGGGGATCAAGAAGCGCGGCCTCTCCGACGTGCGCCGACCCGACTACGAGACCATCGTCGGCTTCGGCGCCAACATCCTCAACGACGACCTCGAGCTGGTCACCGCCTGTCACGACGCCTGCAACCGCTACGGAATGGACGCGCTGAGCAGCAGCGCCACCCTGGCCTGGGTGTGCGAGCTGATGGAGCGTGGGGTGATCACCGCCGCCGACCTCGACGGCGTCGACATGCGCTGGGGCAACGGCGAGGCGGCGCTGGAGCTGACCATCAAGATGGGAACCGGCGAGGGTTGCGGCGCCTGGCTGCGGCACGGGTCGGCGCTCGCGGCGCAGCACGTAGGGCGCGGCTCGGACGAGTATGCGGTGCACGTGCACGGCCAGGAGCCGGCGTACCACGACACCCGCTTCACCTCGCTGATGGGCGTGACCTACGTCGCCGACCCCACTCCGGGACGACACACCGCCGGCTCCGCCTCCTGGCAGGAGACCTTCGGCGTCGGTTTCCCGCTCTCCGAGGCCGCTCCGAAGTCCGAGACCAAGGTGTCGTGGAAGGGCACCAAGGGCAAGGGCGTCGCCCAGGCCCACTACAGCAACGCCCACCAGGTGCTCAACGGCCTCGGCCTGTGCATGTTCACCGGGCTCACCGGCGGCCTGCCGTGGCTCGACATGGTCAACGCGCTGACCGGCTGGAAGATGACCGAGACCGAGCTGCTCGAGTGCGGCGAGCGGATCCAGAACCTGCGCAACGCCTTCAACGTGCGCGAGGGCATCACGCCGGCCGACTTCACCCCGCATCCGCGCATGCTCGGCCAGGGCGACGGCCACCTCGACGCGGGGCCGCTGAAGGGCGTCACGGTGCCGCTCGACGAGCTGAAGAACGACTACTACGCCGCCATGCACTGGGATCCGCGTACCGGGAGGCTCGCCGCCGAGCGTGCCGAGTACCTCGGCATCGGCGACCTGGTGAGCTGAGGGTGGCGCCGCCAGCGCCGAGGGCCATCCTCGGAGGCCTCCTCGTGACGCTGGTGCTGGCCGGCTGTCGGGTCGAGCCGGAGGAGACGCCGGCGGCGGGCTCCGGGAGCGCGGCGGGGCTCGACGGACTGACCCGGAGCGCGGCGGAGACGACGGTGCGGCAGGTGGTGGGCGACGTCGACCCGCGCACCGCCGAGGTGCAGCCGACCGCGGCCCTGCCGCGCCAGCAGCTGCGCGCGATGGCGTACACCGCCGGCACCTTCGATCCCGACGCCGAGCTCGAGGGCGTGCTGCTGCACGACCACGAGCGCGCCTGGCCCGGTCTCAACTTCTTCACCTCCCGCGACCTGCCGGCGGCCTTCCTGATGGACATGGACGGCCGCATGGTGCACCGCTGGAGACGGCGCGGTGGCGGCTGGCAGCACGCCGAGCTGCTGCCCGACGGGCAGGTCATCGTGCTGGTGCGCGACCAGGCGATCTTCCAGGTCGACGCGGCGTCCGAGATCGTCTGGCACACGCCTCTGCGGGCGCACCACGACCACTCACGCTCGTCCGACGGTCGCATCTTCGTGCTCACCAACCGACTCGAGGAGATTCCCGAGATCCATCCGCGTCACAAGATCCTCGCCGACTACGTCACGGTGCTGTCGGCTCAGGGAGAGGTGCTCGAGGAGATCGGGTTGATCCCGCTGCTGCGTCGCTCGCCGATCGCCGCTCTTCTGCCCTACGTGGCCGATCTCGACCTGACCCGGGAGGGCGAGGCGCCGGAGGACGTCGAGATCGACTACCTGCACGCCAACCACATCGAGATCTTCGACGGCTCGGTCCCCGGAGAGCTCTACCGCTCGGGTCTGGCGCTGCTGTCGCTGCGGCAGATCAACACCATCGCCATCGTCGACCTCGAGACCGCCGAGGTGCTCTGGTTCTGGGGCCCGTTCAACCTGGTCCGGCAGCACCATCCGACGCTGCTGCCCGATGGCAACCTGCTGGTCTTCAACAACCGGCTGAAGACCTCCCAGATCGTCGAGGTCGATCCGCGCACCTTCGACGTCGAGTGGACCTACGAGGACGGGGAGTTCTTCTCGCTCCTGCGCGGCAGCAACCAGCGTCTGTCCAACGGCAACACGCTGATCACCGAGTCGGACACCGGCTACGTGTTCGAGGTCACCGCCGAGGGAGACGAGGTCTGGCGCTTCGCCAATCTGCAGGTGGACGACAAGGGCGTGCGGAGCGCCATCTGGCGCATGGTGCGCTTCGCGCCCGAGGAGCTGCCGTTCGTGACCGGGCCCGACGCCGGCTCGCGGACGCCGGTCGAGGCGGACCAGGGTCAGGGAGGAGAGCCTCGCGATGAGCTGGCTGGATCGACTTCGCGGTGAACGTCGCCCCACGATCCGCGTCCGCGTGCTGCTGCGCGGGCGGATCGGCGAGGGCTGGCACGACGTCGACCGCACCTTCCGGCTCCGCGAGGGCACGACGCTCGCCGGCCTGCTCGACGCGGCGGAGAAGAAGGGCGTGCCGCTGCGCGCCGCGATCGCGGACTCGCCCCACCTGCGCGAGACGCTGATGCTCAACGGCGAGCGCTGCGCAGTCGACGACAACCGCGATCGCGTACTCGAGGACGGGGACGAGGTGTACCTGCTGGCACCGGTCGCCGGTGGCTGACGTGCTGACCACGACGGCTGAAGAGGCCCACGAAACGAATTGGCGGCGACCGCCGTAGGCTCTCGGCAATGAACGACCAGACTGCGCCCGACCGCGTCGCCGCCGAGGCCACGACCGAGACCGCCCAACCCCTCGCCGGCCGTCCGACCCGCGAGGCCGAGAGGATCGCGTCACTCGACGTGCTGCGCGGTTTCGCCCTGCTCGGCATCCTGCTGCTCAACATCCTCGGCTTCGGCCTGCTCTTCGCCTCGTACTCGAACGCCGGGTTCGACGTGTCGAGCGACGCCTCGGCCGATCTGGTGGTCTGGGCCGGCGTCGAGCTGTTCGCCGAGGGGGCGATGCGCTGCCTGTTCTCGATCCTGTTCGGCGCTGGCGTCGTGCTGTTCGCCAGCGGAGCGCGTCGCAGGGGTGCCTGGCTGCACTACAGGCGCACCTTCTGGCTGCTGGTGTTCGGTCTCGTCGACGCCTATCTGCTGCTGTGGAGCGGCGACATCCTGGTGACCTACGCCCTCGCCGGGGCGGTGCTCTACTGGCTGCGCAACCTGCGGGCGCGCTGGTTGCTGGCGCTCACCGGCCTGCTGCTGGCGGGTCTGGTGGGCTTCTACGCCCTCGTCGGCGTCGGCCTGGGCCAGGCACGCGAGGCCGCGCTGACGGTGTCGGAGGCGGCCGATCCCGACCAGCTGCCGCCGGGCACGCTCGCCGCGGCGCAGGCCTGGAACGACCTGGAGGCCGATTTCCAGCCCTCGCCGGAGGCGGTCGAGGAGGAGCTCGCGGCGCGCCGCGGAGGCTACCTGTCGGCCTTCTCCTGGAACCTGGACAAGACCAACGAGATGCTTGGTTTCGTGATGCCGATGTTCCTGTTCTGGGACGCCCTGGTGATGATGCTTCTGGGCATGGCGCTGTTCAAGCTCGGCGTGCTGCAGGGCGAACGCTCGCGCGCCTTCTATGTGCGTCTCGCCGCCGTCGGCTTCGCGCTCGGCCTGGCGATCAACGGCTACGAGGTCTTCCGGGTGGTGCGCAGCGACTTCGACTTCTTCCGGGTGTTCGCCCAGATACAGCCGACCTACCAACTCGGGAGGCTCGGCGTGGCGCTCGGCTGGCTGGGTGTGGTGGTGCTGTTCGCGACCGGCGGCGGATGGCAGCGGCTGCGGCGGATGCTCGCCAGCGTCGGCCGCACGGCCCTGACGAACTACCTATTGCAGTCGGCGATCGCCCTGTTCCTGTTCACCGGAGTCGGACTCGGTCTGGTCGGCCGCATGAGCCGCGCCGAGCTCTACCCGGTGGTGGTGGTGATCTGGGTCTTCCAGCTGCTGGTCAGCGACTGGTGGATGCGCCGCTACCGCTTCGGTCCGCTCGAGTGGCTGTGGCGCTGGCTCACCTACGGCCGGCGGCCGCCGCTGCGGCGAGAGGCCTTGCAATAGGATCCGCGCGGGAGGTCTCAGACGGCATGGAAATCAAGAACAAGACCAGGAAGCCGCTGGTCGTACCGCTCCCGGGCGGCAAGAAGCTGCACCTCGGCCCGCTGGCCACCGGTCAGATCTCGCCGCACGCGAAGGACCACCCGCCGCTGGTCAAGCTCGTCGATGCCGGTCAGGTGGAGATCGGGCAGGGCCACGATGCGCATGCCGCCGAGGGGCGTGCCAAGGGCGGCGAGATCGAGGGGCCGCAGGTGCGCGCGCCGCAGAAGAACCTGCGCCGCAGCGGCGAGCGCTGAGCGCGCCCGAGGCTCGGTCCGCCCCCCCGAGGAGCGGGGGCGGGCTATCATCGTCCCGTTGGACTCCGGCTGGGCGATGGCTGCGAGGAGGGGAGCTGTCGCCGGGATGCGGGGGGTCCGCACTTCCCGAGAGTGTGACCGGAGGTGATCGCGGACGGAGTTGCCGAGCCCGCGCTCACCTGCGTCGTGAGGCCTGTGCCGATGCCGACGAGTCAGCGCGCCACCCTGGCGGTCGACCAGGAAGGCAGGATCCTCAGCGTCAACGCCGCGGCGACTTCGCTGCTCGGCTACCGGCAGGAGGAGCTGATCGGCGAGTCGGTGGAACGCCTGGTTCCCGAACGCCATCGACAGAAGCACGCGCGCCTGCGTGCCGGCTTCTTCGAGTTCCCGGCCCAGCGCCTGATGGGCGCCGGTCTCGACGTCTTCGTGCGGCGCAAGGACGGCGAGGAGATCCGGGTCGAGATCAGTCTCGAGCCGCTCGAGGGAGCGACTGCGCGCCGGGTCCTCGTCAGCCTGGTCGAGGCGCGAGGTCGTGAGCGTTCGCAGGAGCGCTTCAGGCAGGCGGTCGAAGCTTCGCCCAGCGCGATGTTGATGGTCGGTGGCGACGGCGCGATCACCATGGTGAACCGCCAGGCAGAGGAGCTGTTCGGCTACGACCGGATGGAGCTGCTCGGTCGACCGGTGGAGTTGCTGATGCCGGAGCGGCTGGCCGACGGACACACCCGGCTCCGTGACGCGTTCTTCGCCAATCCGGTGGCGCGGCCGATCGGTACCGGCCGCGACCTGGTGGCGCAGCGTGCCGACGGTCGGGTCTTCCCGGTCGAGATCGGCCTCGAACCGATCGACCTCGGGGTGGAGACCCAGGTGCTGGTTTCGGTCGTCGAGATCACCGAGCGCAAGCGTTCCGAGGATCTCTTCAGGCTCGCGGTCGACGCCTCCCCGAGCGCGATGCTGCTGGTCGACGAGTCCGGAGCGATGACGATGGTGAATCGCCGGGCCGAGCTCCTCTTCGGTTACCAAAGGAGCGAGCTCCTCACCCGACCGGTGGAGATGCTGGTGCCGGAGCGATTCCGAGCCGCGCATCCGGAGCTGCGGCAGGGGTTCCTCGACCAACCCAGCTCGCGTCCGATGGGAGTCGGTCGCAATCTCTTCGGACTGCGCAGCGACGGGACCGAGGTGCCGGTGGAGATCGGTCTGAATCCGATCACCACCTCGGACAGCCAGCTGACCCTGGTCTCGATCATCGACATCACCGAGCGCAAGCGCTCCGAGGAGCGCTTCGAGCTCGCCGTCGAAGCCTCGCCGAGCGCGATGCTGCTGGTCGACGAGTCCGGAGCGATCAACCTGGTCAACCGTCAGGCGGAGGAGCTGTTCGGCTACGACCGAGGCGAGCTGCTCGGCGAGCCGGTGGAGATGCTGGTGCCGGAGCGGTTCCGCCACTCACACCCCGGTCTCAGGGAGGGGTTCCACCGCAGTCCGAGCTCGCGTCCGATGGGTGCGGGCCGCGACCTCTACGGACTGCGCCGCGACGGTCGCGAGGTACCTGTGGAGATCGGCCTGACCCCGATCGCCACCGCGGCAGGGCCGCTCGTCCTGGCCTCGATCATCGACATCACCGAACGTCGGGAGGCCGAGGCGCGCCTGAAACGCTCGCTCGAGGAGAAGGAGGTGCTGCTGCAGGAGGTGCACCACCGGGTCAAGAACAACCTCGCCGCGATCGGCAGCATCTTCTACCTCCAGTCGACCGTGACCCGGGACGACGAGACACTGCGCATCCTCCAGGACTGTCGCGACAGGGTGCGTTCGATGGCCCTGGTGCACGAGCGCCTCTACCGGTCCGAGGATCTGGCCCGGGTCGACTTCGCCGACTACACCCGCGAGTTGGTGCGGGAGCTGGTGTCCAGCCACCGCCCGGTCTCCGAGCGCGTCGCGCTACGTCTCGACCTCGACGAGGTGGTGCTGGAGATCGACCGCGCCATCCCGGCCGGATTGGTGCTGACCGAGCTGGTCTCGAATGCCTTCAGACACGCCTTCCCGAACGACCGGAGCGGATCGCTCCAGGTGGCTCTCCGCAGGGTCGGGGAGCACGGTTTCACGCTGGAGGTCGCCGACGACGGTGTGGGGCTGTCGGAAGACTCCGGCGATTCGCGAGGTTCTCTCGGCCTGAGGCTGGCGCATTCCCTCGCGACCCAGCTCGAAGGCCGCTTCGAGCTGAGAAGGGGTGCGTCCGGTGTCGAGGCCAGCCTGATCGTGGAGGAGCCAGAGTGATCGCAACGGCGGAGTCGATCAAAGGCCTACGTGCCCTGGTGGTCGAGGACGAGATCCTCATCGCCGAGGAGCTGCGCGAGCGGCTCGCGAAGCTGGGGCTGGGCGAGATCGAGGTGGTGCACAGCGGTGAGCGGGCGGTCGAAGCCGCGCGCAGGCAGGGCCCACACATGATCCTGATGGACATCCGTCTCCGCGGCGAGATGGACGGCATCGAGGCGGCGCGAACGATCCGCCAGTTCCTCGACAGCCCGGTCGTCTACCTCACCGCTCACTCGGATCCCCAGACGGTCGCGCGCGCCAAAGACACCAGCCCCTTCGGGTACATCCTCAAGCCGTTCGACGAGCGGGAGCTCGCAGTGACCCTCGAGCTGTCGTGGCACCGTCACCAGCTCGAACGGGAGCTGGCGGCCAGCGAGAGGCGTTACGCCGCCACCCTCGCCAGCATCGGCGACGGCGTCCTCGCGACCGACTCCGCAGGCCGCATCGAGCTGATGAACAGGGTCGCGGAGGGCCTCACCGGCTGGAGCCAGGACGAAGCGATGGGCCGCCCCGTCGGCGAGGTCGTGCGGATGGCGCTGGAGGGCTCGGGCGAGCCGGTGGAACAGCCGATCTCGAGGGCGCTGCGCGAGCGCGTCACGGTGCACCTCGAGGCCCCGACGTTGCTGCTCTCGCGCAGTGGCCAACCGCTACCGATCGACGACTCGGCGGCGCCGATCGTCACCGACGAGGGTGAGCTCCTGGGAGCCGTGCTGGCGATGCGCGACGTCAGTCGCCGCCGGCTCACCGAGGACGCCCTCGAGCAGGCCGAGATGCAGCTGCGCCAGGCTCAGAAGATGGAGGCGGTCGGGCGCCTGGCCGGCGGCGTGGCGCACGACTTCAACAACCTGCTCTTCGTGATCAACGGCGTCACCGAGCTGCTGCTCGCCGAAGACGGCCTCGAAGGGGGGATCCGGAGCTCACTCGAGGAAGTGCGCCAGGCAGGAGTGCGCGCCGCCTCGCTGACCCGTCAGCTCCTCGCATTCAGCCGACGCCAGGTCGTGCAGCCGGCGGCGGTGCACCCTGGCGAGCTGGTTCAGGAGATGTCGCGCCTTCTGCAGCGACTCCTCGCCGAGGACGTCCGGTTCGTCACTCGCTGCGACGCCGATCTGAGGTCGGTCTGGGTCGATCCGGGTCAGCTCGAGCAGGTGGTGATGAACCTGGTGGTCAACGCCAGGGACGCGATGGCGGGTGGTGGCGAGCTCGCCGTCGAGTGCTCGAACCACGAACTGGGAGAGGCGGCAGCGCTGGCGCGTGGCGACAGCGCCCGGCCCGGTCGCTACGTCCGGCTTCGCGTCACCGACACCGGGAAGGGGATGACGCCGGAGGCGATGGAACGGGCCTTCGAGCCGTTCTTCACCACCAAGGCGGAGGGAGAGGGCACCGGGCTGGGACTCTCCACGGTCTACGGAATCGTGCAGCAGGCGGGTGGCTTCGTCGATCTGCAGAGCGAGCTGGGCGTCGGCACCGCCGTCGACGTCTACCTGCCTGCCGTCGCCTTGCAGGAGGGCACGGTGCACGACCGGCTGCCGGTATCGGACAGTCCCGGCGGCAGCGAGACGATCCTGCTGGTCGAGGACGCGGCTTCGGTGCGCTCTATGGTCGCTCACGCGCTGCGGCGTCACGGCTACACCGTGGTCGAGGCGGCCGACGGCGCCGAGGCCCTTGCTCTGTTCGACGGCGCACCGGGCGTCGAGCCCGATCTGCTGCTGACCGATGTCGTCATGCCCGAGATGAGCGGCAGCGAGCTCGCTGCGAGAGTGCTCGAGCGGCGACCTGCGACGCGGGTGCTCTACCTCTCCGGTCACACCGAAGATGCCGTCGTTCTGCGCGGCGTCGATCGCGGCGAGGTCGTGCTGCTGCAGAAGCCGCTGACGCTCTCCCGCCTGGTGCAACAGGTGCGGCAGGTCCTCGACACCTGATCCCCGGGCGCGAGCCCTTACGGGTCCAGGGGAAGTTGGCTGAGGAACTCAGGGGCAGGTCGCGAACGCCTGCGTGTCGAGCACAGGTGCTGCCGGTTGCCCCAGGGTGTTGTCGTAGCGCTTCTCCTGGCCCGTCCCGGTGTCGGTCACCGTGACCTCGAATTCCACGTTGGTGGTGGCGGCGAAGAAGACCCAGTACCGTTCGTTGAAGCCGCACCCGTCGAGCACCTTGAACAACATCTCGGTGTTGTCGGGCTCGAAGAAGTAGAAGATGCCCGAGTCGTCGGACTGCAGCGGCACGGCCTGGGCGTCTCCCCGGTTGTCGGCGAAGTCGCGCCAGGTCGCCTCGACCTTGAAGCGTCCGTTCTGCAGGCAGTGCGCCGTGGGCCCCGGCTCACAGTCGGAGGGCAGCAGCAGATCCTCCAGGAACACGGGGAAGCACTGCTGCGACGGCGGCGCCGTCTCGTCCATGCAGTAGAGGTCGGCGAAGAACTGGCCGGTCACCACGTTGACGTTGAAGCGATCGAGAGTGGTGCGCTGATCCGGCACGCAGGTGAAGTTCGAGGGTCCTCCGATCGCCTGGTTGCCGACGATCGGGGTCTTCAGGTTGCCGGGTGTGTCGTTGAACGAGACCACCCGCCCGGCGCCGTGACAGGGCTCTGGGATGCGGATCCGCACGTCGGCGATCTCGCTCCGGATGTCGTCGAAAGTCACCTGGACGCCGTCGCTGGTCAGCAAGTCCAGGGGGCCGTCCTGCGCCGCGGCCGTGCTCGCGGAGATGATAGAGAGCGCTCCGACCAGGAGCAACGTCCCGAGGACCTTCTGTCGACAAGGGAGTTCATGTGGCCTCATGTGGCTCCTCTCTGGGACCGCGGTCCTGCTGTGTGGATGGTTCTCTTCGATGTTAGTGCATGGCGCCGGGTGCGGCGCTGCGTCGGCGCGCGGAGCTCGTTACCGGCTCCCTTTGGGTGGTGCGGCAAGCGGCTCAGGGCGTGGACGTGCTCCACGCCGAGACGTCGCCGCTCTCAAAACCGTCGCGAAACGTCGCGCAGACCTCGGAGGGCAGCCGGATCAGTGCCTGGTAGGTGAACGGGTCCGCATCGAACTCGAGGATGGTGCGCAGCACGATGCCGCCGGCGTCGCTCACCTCCGGCGCACCGCCGACCTCGCCGTCGATCGACACCACGGTGGCGTCGGCGAGCCCGTCCTGGTCGGTGTCGAGACGGTCGCCGGCCGCCAGCAGCCGCACTCCGGTGAGCGACTCCAGCCCTCGATCGCCGAACGGCGAACGGTGGCTGGCGACCTGTTCGGTGAAGACCGTGCCCGTGAAGTCGGAGCACAGCAGGGCTGCGATCTGCCCGAAGCCCGGTTGCTCGCCCCAGATGCTGATCACTTCACCGGTGCCCGCGACCGAGACGTTCTGGGGAGACCGTCCCTCGAGCGGCAGGTTGCCGACCGAGCCGAAGTGGTAGAGGGCGATGTTCTCGGACAGGCTCCCCACCGCGCCGCCGCTGAGGTCGCCGTCGACGGCGAGCCAACCGCGTCCGGCGTCGTCGATGCCGCCTTCGAAGAAGTGGATGTTGCCGATCGAGCCGCGGTCCGGGGGCTCGACGACGAGCTCGCCGTCCACCACGACCCCTTCGCCGCCAGCAAGCTCGACGATGGCAAGCCAGTGGGCGGCGTCGGCCGAGACCGCGAACTGTGTTATGTCCAACACCGTCGATCCGTCGACCGTGTCGCCCTCGCCGAGCAGCCGCGTGGTCGTGCCGTTGGCGGCGTCGTGCCGCAGCAACGTCTTCTCGAGCGGCGCCAGCAGCTCGGTGAGGAAGAAGAGCTGCTCGCTGCCACGCAGCATCATCTGGTCGTCGGTGGAGAAGTCGAACAAACCGCCGCCCGGCGCCGGCGTTCCGTCCTCGAAGATCACGCCGCGACTGGAGAGCAGCAGCTCGCCCTGGTCGAAGTCGATCCAGGCGACGTTGCCCGAGGAGTCGATCCCGACCTCGGATCCCATCGTCGGGCTCGCGGCGACGACCTGCTCCGTGGTCGCGACCAGCTCGTCCACCCCTTCGGTGCGCAGCCGGAAGGCTGCCTGCCCCGCGGGGTTGTGGCTCGGCCGGTCGGCCACGAGCACGTTCGGCTGACCGAGATAGGGCTGCCCGCTGACGGTGATCAGCTCCGCCTGCTTCAGGTACGACAGGCTGGGCACTACGTGCACGATGCCGACGTCTCCTCCGTCCGAGACCCCGCGGCCTTCGTCGTCCTCGTTCGGTGCGGCGATCGCCAGCTCGGGCGATCCGTCACCGTCCCAGTCGCCGACCTCGATGGTCTCGCCGAACCAGTCGGAGCCTTCTGGCTGGTCTCCGAGGTCGTCCTGATCGAGGTCCAGCACGAATTCGAGGTTGGCGTCGCCCCGGAAGACGAAAGCGCGCCCGCCGAGCCCGGATCGCCTCGCACCGACGACGAGGTCGTCGCGCAGACCTCCGTAGAGACGCCCTGTCGCCACCTCGCGCCCGAAGTCGTCGTCGTCCGCGGTGACGCCGGCGTCCTCGATTGTCACGAACTGTGCCTCGTGCGTCAGCGGTCCGAAGGCCGTCGTCGGGATGACGACGACGAGGCCGGAGTGTTCTGACGAGGGTCCCACCGGATAGTCGGGGACGCCGATCACCAGGTCGTCCCCACCGAGGTCGAAGAAGTCGCCGACTGCCAGCGCGGCGCCGAACTCTGCTCCCGATTCCGCGGCGAGGCCGACCGAGGTGGGATAAAGACGCTGACCGGAGAAGGGCAGCCCGCCGCGACCGTTCGAGGTCAGAACCCAGACGTTGCCGACCGAGGAGCCGAGATCCGCGTTGCGCGGCGAGCCGACGATCAGGTCGTCGCCCGTCTGGCCGTCGATCTGGCCGGCCGCCAGCACCTCGGCGAAGCGATCTCCCCCGCCGACGGGAGTCGACATCATGAAGTCGCGTGCTTCGAGCTCGTCGCTCCAGGAACCGCCGCCTAGCGGCCCGTAGCGGACCACCAAGGCTCCGAGATTGAAGATGCCGTCGAGGTCCTCCTCCGGCGAACCGACCGCCAGGTCGCAGAGGCCGTCGCCGTCGAAGTCGCCCGTCGCCAGCGAGGTTCCGAAGCCGTCGCCCGCCTCCGGAGTGGAGTCGGGTGCGTCGACCTGGCTCCACAGGGTCAGCAGGGTCGGCAGAGGCTGTGTCGACCACTGGTAGATGAAAACCGCGCCGGCGGCTGGAACCGTGCCGTTGAAGCTCACGTCGGCGTCGGAGACTCCGACGATGACCTCCTCGCCGGGCACGCTGGGATCGATGTCGCAGCCGGCGACGACCGGCTCGTCGTCGAACGCCGCTTCCTGGGGCAGCGCCTGCAGCCCGGAGTCGGTGGAGAGGTACACCCGGACCTTGTAAGTACCGTGGTCGCGGTAGACCGTCGCCAGATCGTCCCGCCCGTCGCCGTCGATGTCCACCCAGGTCATGCTGCGGCCGAAGAAGGCGCTGTCGTCGGGGAAGGTGATCGGCGAGGGCAGCGTCTGGGTCTGGCCGAGGAGCGGCTGAGCCACCGAGGGCGTAGCGGCGGCGAGAAGCGTCAGCAGGACGATGGAGGCGATCGCGATCAGGGTGCCCGTGCGAGGGAGGCGCAGCGGCTGGGTCATGGAGTTCTCCTTCGACCAGCACAGACGCGCTGTTCCGGCGGCAGCCGTCACCTGGCTGGCCGGCGGGTGCGCGGGACTTCCCTAGAATCCCGGATCTCGAGACGGTGACGCCGCGCGTCCTCGTCTTGCCAACCCCTCGAAAGCATGAAGATCCTCGTCGCCACGTCGTCGCTCGACGGATTCCGCTCCTCGGCCGGGATCTGCAACGCGAACCTGCTGCGGGCGTTCGGTATCGCCGGGCACGAGGTGACCGTGTTCTCGCCGCTGTGCCGGCCGGTGCTGCCGGAGGGAGCGAGCTGTCTCGAGTACCCGGCGATCCCGTCGTCACCGGCGCTGCGTCTGGTGCGGTACCTCGAGCAGTCGCTGCGCGCGGCGTCGGCAGGTGGACCGCGGCGGGCGCTGTTCGACAAGCTCGAGGCGCTGCTCAACTACGCCACGGGTCGCAACTTCCAGTTCGCCGGTCTCGAGCTGGCCTGGCGCCAGGCCCTGGGCTGGCTGCTCGAGCGGGGTTCGACGGACCACGACCTGCTCTTCTTCTGCTCCGGCGGCGGGGACTTCACCGCCGCCCTGGCGATGACGCGCCTGGCGCGACGTCGCGGTGCCGTGCCGTTCGTGACCTACTACCACGATCCCTACCCGATGAGCCTGTACCCGCCGCCCTACACCGCCCGCACCCTGCGCATCTCCGGGCTCCAGGAGCGCGGGCACCGCCGGATCCTCGCCGCCAGCACCGCCCTCTCCTTCCCGAGCGAGCGGCTGCGGGACTGGGTGACCGAGGGCGATCCGGCTCTGGTGGCGAAGAGCGCGGTGCTGCCGCATCCGGCGATCGGGCCGGGAGTGCCACTGCCCGAGCTCGACCAGATCGACGCCGCGCTCGAGCCGCTGGCGCTTCAGAGGATGGGCGCCGATCGCTTCAGTGTGCTGCATGCCGGCACGCTGCTCTCCAAGCGCGACCCGAGCGCCCTGCTCGAGGCGTGGGAGGGTTTCGCGGCGGCGTCGCCCGAGCGGCGCGATCTGGCCACCCTGGTGCACGTCGGCCCGGTGCATCCGGAGCGGCGGGACGCGCGTTGGCGGCGCAGCCAGGAGGATCCGACCGTGGCGCTGATCGATCGCCGCATCGGCTACGTCGACGCCCTGGCGCTCGCGCGGGCGGCGACGGTCAGCGTCGTGCTGGAGGCTGCGTCGGTGTCGAGCCCCTTCTTCCCCGGCAAGCTCGCCGATCTCATCTGGCTCGACAAACCGGTCGTCGGTCTCAGCCCGGGGGAGTCCGTCGTCGTCGACCTGCTCGGAGCGGACCATCCGCTGTGCGCCGAGCCGGGCGACGTCGAAGGGATCCGCGCGGTCCTCGAGACGGCGTGGCAGGCGTGGCGTGAAGGCACGTTGACGGAGCTGCGTCCTCCCGCCGGGGCGCACCGGGCGACCTCGCCGGAGCGCCACGGCGAAGCCCTCGACCTGCTGCGCCGCCGGGTGGGGACCGAGGTCGCCGGGTGAAGCGGGTCGAGGATCGGCGGGCGACCGGTGCGCAGCGAGGCCGCGTGCTGGTGGTGGTCGGCACCCGGCCGGAGGCGATCAAGCTGGCGCCGGTGGTGCGTGAGCTGCGTCAGAGGGGAACGGCGGCCGGAATCGGCACCACCGTGCTGGTGACCGGCCAGCACCCGGAGATGGCGCGCGACTCGCTGGCCGATTTCGGCATCGAGCCCGACGTCGATCTCGGCCCGCCGAGCGGCTCGCTGAGCCTGTCGGCGATGACGTCGCACGTGATGGCCGGCCTGGAGGGCTGGATCGGGGACGCCGACCGGCCGCCGATCGCCCACGTCGTAGTGCAGGGCGACACCACCTCGGTGCTTGCCGCTGCGCTCTGGGCCTTCTACCGTCGACTGCCCATCTCGCACGTCGAAGCGGGACTGCGCACGCCGAGCCTCGAGGAGCCGTTCCCCGAGGAGGGCAACCGACGCCTGGTGTCGCAGATCGCCACGCTGCACTTCGCGCCGACGGGTGGAGCGGTGGAGAACCTGCGCCGCAGCGGCGTCGAAGCGGGCATCGAGCTGACCGGCAACACCGTCGTCGACGCACTGCTGTGGATGGCCCGCACGGCGCGGCCGCCGCAGATCCCCGGGCTCGACTGGAGCCGGCGACGGGTGCTGCTCGCCACGGTGCACCGGCGCGAGAGTCGTGGCGAGCGGCTGCAGGCGATCCTCGACGGCCTGATCGCCCTGGTCGAGGAGCACGACGACGTCGCCGTCGTGCTCCCGGTCCATCCCCATCCGGAGATCGCCGGGCCGGTGCGGCGAAGGCTCGAAGGCCGCGAGCGCGTGCACCTGACGGCGCCGCTCGCCTACCGCGACTTCGTCGGCGCTCTGAAGAGCTGTCATCTCGTGCTCACCGACTCCGGCGGCGTGCAGGAGGAGGCGCCGAGTCTCGACCGGCCGGTGCTGGTGCTGCGCGAGCGCACCGAGCGCCCCGAGGCGGTGGCATCCGGAGCCGCCCGCGTCGTCGGGGCCCAGCGGCAGGCGATCGTGCACCATGCGCGCGAGCTGCTGCGCGACGAAGCGGCGTATGCGCGCATGGCGCAGGCGGCGAACCCGTTCGGCGACGGTCACGCGGCGGAGCGGATCGCGCGCCGGATCCTCGAGCACGTGTTGGAGGCGTCGACGCCGGGCCCGGCGTGACTCCCGGCGTAGCTCGCGCGACCGCTCAGAAGCGGTGGTGCAGGGACGACTGCAGGTCGACCGGCGAGTCGTCGGCTCAGTCGCTCCGGCCGCCATCCGGCAGCTCGCCGACGAGCCACGCTTCAGCCTCCTCGGTGGAGCGGAAGGCGCGGTGCACCACTCCGGACTGCTCGCGGAAGATCTCGAACATGCGCAGCAGGCCGAAGGTCAGGTCCGTCTTGCCCACCACCGCCACCCACAGGGGCGGGCTGTTGCACAGCTTCGCTTCCTCGGCGATCTGCAGCAGCTCCGAGGTGGTGAGGTCGAGGCCGTGCTCGGTGAAGTCCCACAACCGGTGGGTGCTCTCGGGCACGCCGCTCATCGTCTGGATGGCGGCGATCATCACGCCGAGATCCGGCCGGGCCGGGAACTCGATCCAGTGGATCCCTCCGCGTCTCGTGATCGAGAAGGTCGACCGAGCCTCGCGGACGACCGGGCGCGCCGGCGCTGCTGCGACCTCCTGGACGCGGTGCGTCCCGGCAGCGGCGGGAGCTGCTGGCTTCTGGCTGTCGTCTTCTTTGCGCACCGGTGATTCTCCACGACGCGGTTGCGGCCCGCCGCGGCTCCTGCAAGTCCCAGGCCCAGCCGGCCAACGCGGTGGCGGTGGCCGGAGAGCGGCCGCAGCGTACCCGATCCACAGCGGCGCGGCTCACGTCGGTAGAAAGGACCGCTCAGCCCTCGTCGCCTCGCGGTAATCGCTTCCGGTCGGCGGCGTCTTCCCCGACGATGTCTCGACGACCCACCACAGCTCCTGCCCGGTCCCAGCCGATCGAACAGGTGGCGCCGACGTCCTTCGACGGCGCGGTCTGCAGGCTGTTCGTGCGTCTGCGGCGGATCCCCTTCTTCTGGCGGCTGACGCTGCTGACCAGGATCCTGATGGTCGCCGCCTTCCTGCCGACCGGCATGGTGAAGCTGCTCGGGCGCCGTTTCACCCTGTTGCCGGTGGACAACCCGGTGGGGGCCTTCTTCGAGGCCATGTACCAGACCGGCGTCTACTGGCAGTTCCTCGGCCTCTCACAGGTCGCCGCCGCGCTGCTCCTGGCGCTGCCGGCCACGGCGCACCTCGGCGCGCTGCTGACGCTGGCGATCACCGTCAACATCTTCCTGATCACGGTCGGAGTCGGCTTCACCGGCACTCCGATGGTGACCGGCCCGATGCTGCTGGCGGCGGTCTACCTCTGCGCCTGGGACCTGCACCGCTTCCGCTCGCTGTGGACCGTCCGGTCGTGGCCGGCGGAGCTCACCGTGCCGCAGCCTCGCCTCGATCCGGTCGAGCGGGTCGGCTTCACGGTGTTCGCCTTCTGCGTGCTCGCCTTCTTCGGCACCACCCGCTTCGCTGCCGCCTGGCTGCCGCCGGGCGCGCTGGTGGTCGTTGGCGCGGCGGCGGGCCTGCTGGCGTTGGGGCGTTTCGGCTGGATCGCGCGGCGCGGGCATCCGGGCGCGGCCTGAACGCCCGGATCCGTCCCCTGAACGGTGCGCGGACCTTGGCGAAGCCGGGCGCGGTCGGCCCGACGGTTGGTAGGTCGCGGTCGATCCCGATCCAGATCCCGATCCCCGGTACGGGGACCGCAAGGCTCGACCCCTCGGCGATGCCTCTTGCCATCGGTGCGGCGCGTCCCTCCTCGTGGTGGTTCTGGCACCGGACCGCGGTGCCGGCCGGGTCGGCGCCGGATCCGGAGGCCTCGAAGTCCTTCTTTCGCGATCTCTGGAGTCGACGGTGGCTGCGCTGGCGGCGCGGCGGTTGCCACGGCGCGTGCGCGGCCGCGGGGTGGGTCGCGTCGGCCCCGACTCCCTCAGGCGAAGACCACCGTCTTGTTGCCGTAGACCAGCACCCGGTCCTCGAGATGCCAGCGCACCGCCCTACCCAGCACCACCCGCTCGAGGTCACGGCCCTTGCGCACCAGATCGCGCACCGAGTCGCGGTGCGAGCAGCGCACCACGTCCTGCTCGACGATCGGTCCCTCGTCGAGATCGCTGGTGGCGTAATGGGCCGTGGCGCCGATCAGCTTGACGCCGCGCCCGTACGCCTGGCGGTAGGGGTTGCCGCCCAGAAAGGCCGGCAGGAACGAGTGGTGGATGTTGAGGATCCGGTTGGGGAAGCGCGAGACGAGCTCCTCGCTGAGGATCTGCATGTAGCGGGCGAGCACCACCAGCTCGACTCCGGCGTCCCCGATCAGCTCGGCCTGGCGCGCCTCCTGCCGCGCTCTGGAGTCGGCGGTGATCGGGAGGTGGTGGTAGGGGATCTCGAACTGCTCGGCGATCGGCCGCAGGGTCTCGTGGTTGCTGACCAGGAAGGCGATCTCGCAGCGCAGCTCGCCGGAGCGCTGGCGCAGGAGCAGGTCCCACAGGCAGTGGTCGACCTTGGAGACGAAGATGGCGATGCGTTTGCGTCTCTCGTCGTTCTCGAGCCGCCAGTGCATCGCGAAGCGCCCGGCGACCTCGGCGACCGCGCCGCGCAGACCGGCCTCGTCGACCCGCATCTCGGCGCGGTCGAAGCGGATGCGCTGGAAGAACTGCCCCGCCTCGACGTCGGTGTGCTGGTCCGAGTCGAGGATGTTGGCGCCGAGGCCGTAGAGCAGCTGGGCCAGGGCGGCGACGATGCCTTTGCGATCGGGACACGAGATGAGCAGGGTGGCGGGCTGCATGGCGGCAGATGCTAGCGGTCCCGTGGCAGCTGGCCCGACGCGCCCCCTGCCCCTGCTCGAGCCTCACGTCGCTTGATCGGAGCGCAGTCGACTTGGTGAGGTGGCGAGCTCGCGCCCGGGTCGATGCGGCCCGGGACGGGTAAGCTGCCCCGGAGGAGGCCTGGAATGGCGGATCTGCAGACGAAGAAGGCGGCCGGATCGGAGCGCTCGACCTGGCCCGGCGTGCTCCGCAACGTCGCCATCGCCCTGCTGGTCGCTGCGGCAGTCGCCTGGGCGCTCGCCCAGGGCAGCGTCGCCGCGGGCGACGCCGGTGTACAGGCCTACCTGCCGGTGGTCTGGCTCTGCGCCCTGCTCGCCTTCGTAGTGCAGTGGGTGGCCTTCGTGCCCGCCTTCGCGGCGAAGACCGAGCACTACTACGACCTCACCGGCAGTCTCACCTACCTGCTGGTCAGCCTGTCGGCGGCGCTGCTGGTGGGCGCCTGGGATCCGCGGTCGCTGATCGTGTTGGCGATGATCTGGCTGTGGGCCGGGCGGCTCGGCACCTTCCTCTTCCGCCGCGTGCGCCGCGCCGGCGGCGACAGCCGCTTCGACCGCATGAAGCTCGATGCGGCGCTCTTCTTCCAGGCCTGGTCGCTGCAGGGATTGTGGGTCTTCCTGACCCTGGCGGCGGCGCTGGCGGCGCTCACCGCGCCAGGCGACCGGCGGCCCGATCTCGGTGTGCTCGACCTCGTCGGCATCGCGGTCTGGGCGTTCGGCTGGGGCTTCGAGGTGGTGGCCGACCGCCAGAAGAGCGCCTTCCGCTCCGATCCGGAGAATCGAGGCAATTTCATCAGCACCGGCCTGTGGGCGTGGTCGCGCCACCCCAACTACTTCGGCGAGATCGTGCTCTGGACCGGCGTCGCCCTCGTCGCCACGCCAACGCTCGACGGCTGGCGCTGGGCGGCGTGGATCTCGCCCGCCTTCGTCGCCTTCCTGCTGACCAGGGTCAGCGGCGTGCCGATGCTCGAGCGCAGCGCCGACCGCAGGTGGGGCGGGCAGCGCGAGTACGAGCTCTACAAGCAGCAGACCCCGGTGCTGGTGCCGCGTCCGCCCCGCCGGAGCCGGTGAGCCGCGACGCCGGGCTCCGGCCTCAGCGCACCGCGGCGAGCGCCAGGTAGGAGAAGTCCGGCATCACCAGGCCGTCGCGTCGGCCCGCCAGGTAGCGGCGCTGCGCCTCGCGGGTGTCGAGGATCTCGTCGACCTCGAGGCCCGCCTGGCGGATCAGCTCGGTCGCCTCGCGGCGGTCGAAGAACGACAGCATCTGCTCGCCGACTCCGGCGACCGAGAGGCGCAGCGAGCGCAGCAGCAGGCGGTCGGCACGCCGCGGCAGGCTGCGACTCCAGAAGTCGAAGGCGATCTGGCTGCCGGCCGGCTGTGCGGCGACCACCCGCAGGGTGTCGAGGATCGCCTTGCGGGTCAGGTAGTAGGTGCAGCCGAGCCACGAGAAGAAGGTAGGACGCGAGGCGTCGTGGTGGCTGTCGGCGAGGGCCTCGCGCAGGGTCTGGCGCTCGAAGTCGATCGGCACCAGCTCTGCGTGCGGCGGCCAGTCGATACCGAGCACGGTGAGCCGCTGCCGCTTCGCAGACTGGGTCTCCGGATGGTCGAGCTCGAAGACCTTGAGCCGTTCCTCGAGGTGGCGCGACCTCAGGGCATAGGTGTCGAGCCCGGCGGCGAGGATGACGTACTGGGCCACCGGAGCCTCGTCGCGCTCCATCGCTTCGCCCAGGCGATCCTCGGCGTAGCGGCTGCGCACCACCACCTGGGCGCGCAGGCGGCGGGTGCCGGTGGGGAAGCGTCCGGCCCACGGAGCGGCGGCGGCGGCGCTCTTGGCGAGCCGCCGCCGGGCCCTCGCCCACGGCTCGACCGCGGCCTGCGCCCAGCCGGCGCCGAGCAGGTCGGCGGCGTAGCCGTCGTCGAGCACGACCGGCTCGTCGTCGAGCAGCAAATGCGCGGCGCGCAGGGCGGCGGTGCCCTCCGCGGTACGACTGCGCTGGCTCGGTCTCATCGGCCGAGCATACGCCGCGTTCGTCGTCTGGCTCGTGGGCCGGTGGGCCGAAGGCGTTACGGTACGGGTCCTCCGCCTCCGACCGTCTGCTGCCAACGACCAGGAGACCCCCGTGCAGTACCTCGATCCCCGTCTGTTCGACCTCACGATGTCCGAGGAGGCGCGGCCCCTGATGGACGCCGTGCTGAGTCACATCCGCGAGAACGTGGAGCCGATCACCGAGGAGTTTTTCGCCCTCGACAGTGAGAAGGAGGACCGCTGGTCCTGGCACCCGCGCCAGCTCGAGCTGCTCGAGGGCGCCAAGCAGAAGGCCAAGGAGTCGGGTCTGTGGAACTTCTTCCTGCCCGAGTCGGAGATCGGCCGCGGCCTCACCAATCTCGACTACGCCTACATCGCCGTCGAGCTGGGGAAACACGCGCTGGCGTCCGAGTCGCTGAACTGCAGCGCCCCGGACACCGGCAACATGGAGGTGCTCGAGCGCGTCGGCACCCCGGAGCAGAAGGAGCGCTGGCTGAAGCCGCTGCTCGACGGCGAGATCCGCTCGGCGTACGCGATGACCGAGCCGGACGTCGCCTCTTCGGACGCCAAGAACATCCGCACCAGCGCCGTGCTCGACGGCGACGAGTGGGTGATCAACGGCGAGAAGTACTACATCTCCGGCGCCGGCGATCCCCGCTGCAAGATCATGATCGTCATGGTGCGCACCAGCCCCGACGCGCACCCGAGCCGTCAGCAGTCGCAGATCCTGGTGCCGATGGACACGCCGGGCGTGAAGGTGCTCGGCCCGATGCACGTCTTCGGCGAGGACCACGCGCCACGCGGACACATGCACCTGCGCTTCGACGACGTGAGGGTGCCGAGGGAGAACGTGCTGCTCGGCGAGGGCCGCGGCTTCGAGATCTCCCAGGTGCGGCTCGGCCCTGGTCGCATCCACCACTGCATGCGCTCGATCGGCAAGGCGGAGAAGGCTCTCGAGCTGATGGTGCGGCGGGGTGCCAGCCGCGAGGCGTTCGGCAAGCCGCTGATCAAGCTGGGCAAGAACCTCGAGCTGGTCTCGCGGGCGCGGATCGAGATCAACGCGATGCGTCTGGCGGTGCTGCAGGCCGCCAAGGCGATGGACGTGCTCGGCAACCAGGAGGCGAGGGTCTTCGTCAGCGCGGTGAAGGCGATGGTGCCGGAGAAGGTCTGCCGGATCATCGACGACGCGATCCAGATCCACGGCGCCACGGGCGTCTCCCAGTGGACGCCGCTGGCCCAGCTCTACACCGACATGCGCCATCTGCGTTTCGCCGACGGCCCCGACGAGGTGCACCACATGGTGGTCGGTCGCGCCGAGGTGCAGAGCTACGGTCTCTGGTGAGGGGCGGATCAGCGCCGCCAGGTCGCGCCGGCTAGAATGCCGCGGCTTCGAAGCCGACCGTCGATCTCCCGGGGAACGCCCTGAGCATGCACAGTGAGAAGTCCGCCGTCGCGGAGCGCGACCGGCGCGGTGAGCCCGGCGTGGGGGATCGTGTCCTCGAGATCCGCGGACTCGGCAAGGTCTACGCCGGCGGCGAGCGCGCCCTCGAAGGCGTCGATCTCGACATCCGCCGCGGCGAGATCTTCGCCCTGCTCGGCCCCAACGGCGCCGGCAAGACGACTCTGATCAGCATCGTCTGCGGCATCGTCACCGCCAGCGAGGGAACGGTCTCGGTCGACGGTCTCGACACGGTGCGCGACTACCGCCGCATCCGGCCGCGCATCGGCCTGGTGCCGCAGGAGCTGCACACCGACGCCTTCGAGTCGGTTTGGGCGACGGTCAGCTTCTCGCGCGGCCTGTTCGGTCTGCGGCGCGACGACCGGCACATCGAGAAGGTGCTGCGCGACCTGTCGCTGTGGGACAAGCGCAAGGAGCGCATCATGCACCTCTCCGGAGGCATGAAGCGACGGGTGCTGATCGCCAAGGCGCTGGCACACGAGCCGGAGATCCTCTTCCTCGACGAGCCGACCGCCGGGGTCGACGTCGAGCTGCGGCGCGACATGTGGGAGCTGGTGCGGGGGCTCAGGACCGGTGGGGTCACCGTCATCCTGACCACCCACTACATCGCCGAGGCCGAGGAGATGGCCGACCGCATCGGCGTGATCAGCCGCGGCCGCCTGATCCTGGTCGAGGAGAAGCGCGAGCTGATCAAGAAGCTGGGCAAGAAGCAGCTGCGGGTCGAGCTGCAGGAGCCGCTCGAGGCCCTGCCCGCCGAGCTCGGCGACCTGCAGGTGGCGCTGCTCTCCGAGGGTCACGAGCTCGAGCTGACCTTCGACGCCAACGACGAGCGCACCGGCATCCCGACGCTGCTGCGTCGCCTCGGCGAGCTCGGCATCCACTACCGGGACCTGAGCACCCGGCAGAGCTCGCTCGAGGAGATCTTCGTCAGTCTGGTCAGCGAGCGCACCGAACCGCGCGGCGCCGAGGCTGCGCCGTGAGCGTGGGGCGTTTCAACCACAACGGCGTGTGGGCGATCTACCAGTTCGAGATCGCCCGTGCCCTGCGCACGCTCGGCCAGAGCCTGGTGGCGCCGGTGATCAGCACCTCGCTCTACTTCATCGTCTTCGGTTCGGCGATCGGCTCGCGCATGCGCGAGGTCGAGGGTGTCTCCTACGGTGCCTTCATCGTGCCGGGACTGATCATGCTGTCGCTGTTCACCGAGAGCCTGTCGAACGCCTCGTTCGGCATCTACTTCCCCAAGTTCACCGGCACGATCTACGAGCTGCTCTCGGCTCCGGTGTCGTTCCTCGAGGTGGTGCTGGCCTACGTCGGCGCCGCGGCGACGAAGTCGATCGTGCTCGGCCTGGTGATCCTCGCCACCGCCAACCTGTTCGTCGACGTGCAGATCCTTCATCCTGTGTGGATGATCCTGTTCCTGGTGCTGACCGCGGTGACCTTCAGCCTGTTCGGCTTCATCATCGGCGTCTGGGCCGACGGCTTCGAGCAGCTGCAGATCGTGCCGACCCTGATTGTCACGCCGCTCACGTTCCTCGGCGGCGCCTTTTACTCGATCAGCATGCTGCCCACGGCGTGGCAGAAGATCACCCTGTTCAACCCGATGGTGTACCTGATCAGCGGCTTCCGCTGGAGCTTCTACGGCCAGGCCGACGTCAGCGTCGGCGTCAGTCTGGCCGCCACCTTCGGCTTCTTCGCCCTCTGCCTGGTGGTGGTGGGCTGGATCTTCAAGACCGGGTACCGGTTGAAGAGCTGAAGGTCTTTGTCGCGGTGCCGTCGCGCCATGGCCGTCGCCGCCCCCAGCGCACGGCGCGAGAAGATCGGTCGGGTCGGGTCGAACATCGCATCGTCCTCCTGAGGTTGCGACACGCGCCTGCCGCCGCCTGCCGTGCTCGGGAGAGGGAACGACGTCGGCCCGACGATCCCCTCACTCGCCGACGAAGAACTCGTCGATCCGCTGCCGTGTCTGCACCGCCGCCTCGGTGTCGCCGAGCGCCTCCTACGCGTCGCGGCCAGGGCGCGCAGGTCGGTCGCCGGCCGGGCATCGACGGCGGATGCTGCCCGAGCCGCGCCTGCGCCCCACGGGACCTGCCGAGGAATCTCCTCTTCGGAGTGCTGGATCGGGTGCGACGTGTGGTGCGGCGCCCCGGACTCGATTTCGCCGGCAGCCGCTGCACCGGGCATCCGGTAGATTGGCCGCAACCGAGATCCACGGAGGTGCCGCGATGCCTGCCGAGACCCCGCCTGGGAGCGCGACGTGCTCCGCCCGCTCGTGCCTGCTCCTGCTCCTCGCTCTCAGCGACCCGCTACTGGGGCAGAAGCTGGTCGAGGGATCGATCGTCTCCGAGCTGGTGCCAGGGCCGGTGGAGTACTACGCGCTGCTGCCGCCCGGGTACGTCACCGAGCAGGGTGCCGAGCACGGCGCCGAGCCGCTGCCGCTGGTGCTCAACCTGCACGGTGGCGGCGGCTCGCGCGAGGTGCTGAAGCGCCAGCAGCCGATCTTCGAGCGTCTGTGGGCGAGCGGCGAGCTGCCACCGCTGGTGATCGTCACCCCGAGCGTGACGCCGCGCTGCTTCTACATGGACTTCGAGGACGGCTCGGAGCGCTGGGAGTCGTTTCTGGTCGGGCCGTTCCTCGAGCACCTCCGGGGGCGCTTCGCGGTGCGAAGCGACCGCCGCGGCACGCTGGTCACCGGCATCTCGATGGGCGGCATGGGGTCGCTGCGGCTCGCCTTCAAGCACCCGCAGCTGTTCGGGGCGGTGGCGGCGATGGAGCCGGGGATCGAACCGATCGACGACTGGAGCGACATGCGACCCAAGCACCGGTTCTGGCGCGCCGACGAGCTGATGCAGTCGGCTTACGGCGCGCCCGTCGACCGCGAGTACTGGAACGCCAACAACCCGGCGACGATCGCCCAGCGCAGGGCGGCCGAGCTGCGCGACGCGGGGCTGCGCATCTTCCTCGAGGCGGGTGACGAGGACCTCTTCTGGCTCTACGAGGGCGCCGAGTTCCTCCACCAGGTGCTCTGGCGGGAGAGGATCCGCCACGAGTACCACCTCTACCTCGGCGCCGAGCACGTCGGTCGCACACTCGGACCCCGCACCGAGGTGGCCTACCGCTTCCTCGCCGCCGGACTCTCCGACCCCGAGCCCGATCCGGCGGTGGCGGCGGCGCGGCGGCGGATCGACCCGTTGAAGCGCCGGCTCGACGAGGCCGACCACTACGGCGTCGACGCCGAGCTGGTGGGGAGCTCGCCGCCGCCGTGATCGCGGAGCCCGGCCGGCGCCAGCTGCAGAGGATCGTCTCGGGCGGCCAGACCGGCGTCGACCGGGCAGCGCTGCGCGCCGCCCTCGACCACGGCCTCGAGGTCGGCGGCTGGTGTCCTCCGGACCGTGGCGCCGGGGACGGTCCGATCCCCGAAGACCTGCCTCTGCTGGCGACACCGCGCGAGCGCAGCCGCCTCGCTCCCGACGTGCCGCGCTCGCTGCGCACCGAGTGGAACGTGCGCGACAGCGACGCGACGCTGATCCTGCGTCCGCTCGGCTCGGGCGAGGTGGCGGTCGATCCGGGCACCGCCTTCGCGGCGGTGGCCGCCGCCTTCTACGGCCGCCCCACCCTCGTCGTCGACCCTCTGGGCGACCAGCGTGCTCGCTCGGTGGAGCGGGTGGTTTGCTGGGTGCGGGCGCTCGAGGTCGCGGTGCTCGGCATCGGAGGCCCCAGCGAAGGCACCGCGCCGGGGATCGGCGAGGCGACCTACACGCTCGTCGCCGAGGTGCTGCGACGGCTCGAGAGCTGAGGCGTCGTCCAGCTCAGGAGCCGGCGCCCTCGTAGTGCCGCCGGCACTCGACTTCGCGCCCGCGCACCACCCGCCTGCCGACCAGCGAGCCACTGGTCTCGGTGACCACGGTGACCTGGCCTTCGCGGTGGTCGTGGTCGTAGTAGTAGAGGATCACCCAGTCGTGGGTGCGACGCAGCTCGTGGGCGCGGGCGGTGTTCGAGAACAGCGCGGTGAAGTCCCAGGGTCCGCGGCGGTAATGGCCGACCGGCAACCAGGCGCGCTGCTGTGGGTTGAAGCGGCGCGGCGCGATCTTGTGCAGCCGGCCGGCGGCGACGTCGCGGGCGTAGGCGGCGTCGACGTCGAGCAGGATGGCGACGTCGGGATGGGCGGTCTGCTCGGGCGGCGCCAGCGTCGCCTGCCGCGGCGCCGAGGTGCGGCCGAGGATCTCCGCCAGGGAGGCGCGGATCGCGGCGCAGCGCCGCTTGCCGACGCCCTCGACCAGCTCGAGACGGCCGTCGTGGGCCGCCATCTCGAGGCCCTCGAGGGTGTCGATGTGCAGCTCGTCGTGCAGGCGCTCGGCGAGCACCGGACCGATGCCGGGCACCCGCTGCAGCACGTCTTCGGGGTCGTGGCTGCCGCGCAGGCGCTCGAGCAGGCTCCAGCGCCCGGTGCGCAGCATCTCCTCGATCGCCGCGGCGATACCGGTGCCGATCGACGGCAGGTCGACCAGCGCCTCGACGCCGCCGCGGCGCCGGATCTCGGCCAGCGAGAGACGCAGCGATTCGATGGTGTCGGCGGCGTCGCGGTAGGCCTCGACGCGGAAGGGATTGGCGTCCTGGTCGCGCAGCAGCCGCGCCGCGGCGCGCAGGCGCTCGGCGATGTCGCGGTTGGAGAGCTGCTCTCCGACGGCGCCGCGCCGCCTGCGTGAACGCCGTGGACGTCGGGAGTCGTTCCAGGGAGGAGGTGCCTTCATGTCGCGCCGGCATGGAGGATATCTCCATCGCTACCGGCGCATCCGGTGGGTGCTACATGATCGAACCTCCCGTCCGATCCGAGGACGGTCCTCGAAAGGAGTCATGGCCCATGCAGAAGATCCAGACCCAGGGGGTGCACCACATCACCCTGATCGGCGCCGACCGCCAGACCTCGATCGACTTCTGGGAGGGCGTGCTCGGCATGCCGTTCGTGTTCGAGCAGCCCAACCTCGACGATCCCTCCGAGTCGCACCTCTACTTCGATCCCGGCGACGGCACCCTGATCACCATCTTCGCCAGCGAGGACAGGCGACCCGACCGCAGCCCGGTGCCCGAGGCGATCGGATCGCTGCACCATCTCGCCTTCAACGTCTCGCTGGCGACCTACGAGCGGGCGATGCGCAATCTCGACGACCGCGGCGTGCAGCACTCGGGCCGCGTCGACCGCGGCTTCATGTGGTCGTGCTACTTCCGCGATCCTCTCGGGCTGCGGCTCGAGCTCGCCTGCTACAAGTTCGAGCTGCCGCCGGGCGTGCTGCCGAGCCGGATGATGTTCGAGGCGCACCAGATCCGCGTCGCCGCCGGCGACGATCACATCGACGAGCGTCACCTCGCGCTGGCGCTGGAGAAGGTGGTGCGCGAGGACGCTCCGTCGCTGTCCGAGGACCGGGCTGCGAAGAACCCCTACAAGAGGACCTGAGCTCGCCGGCTGCGCGCCGCCAGCTGGTATTCTCGAACCCCACCACCGAAGTCCGAGTGAGTCCGAGGGAGGGAGCCGAGATGCGTCTTCGCCACCCGATTCTGCGCTGCGCGATCGCCTGTGCGGTCGGCACGATCTTTCTTTCGACGGCACAGCCGGCGGCGGCGTCGACCGTCGTCGCGGACGACGCCATCCCACGCACCGAGTCGGGCCGGCCGGATCTCACCGGCACCTACGATGCGGCGACCCTGACGCCGCTGGTGCGGCCGCGTGAGTTCGGCGACAAGCTCTTCCTGACCCCCGAGGAGGCGGAGCGCATCGCCGCCGAAGAGCGCGCCTACCTCGCCGAGCGCAACAAGGCCAGCGACGGTGACCGCGAGGCGCCGCCGGAGGGAGGCGACGGCTCCACCGGCGCCGCCGGCAACGTCGGCGGCTACAACGCCTTCTGGGTCGACCGCGGCAGCGGAGCGTTCTCGGTCGACGGCAAGTTCCGCACCTCGATCCTGGTCGATCCTCCCGACGGCCAGATGCCCGAGATGACTCCGCAGGCCCGTCGAGCGCGTGCCGAGCGCTACGCCGCCTACCGGCGCGGCAACGACGGCGTCGCCTACTGGGTCGAGGAGGGCGGTCCCGACGCCCCGGGTCCCTACGACGACATGGAGCAGCGCCCGCACGCCGAGCGCTGCCTGCTCGGGTTCATCGGCGCCACCCCCACCTTCCCCGGCCTCTACAACAACTTCAAGCGCATCGTGCAGACCGAGGACCACGTGATGATCCTGGTCGAGATGAACCACGATGCGCGGGTGGTGCGGATGAACTCAGAGCACGCGCCGCCGGAGATCCGCACCTGGCTGGGCGACTCGATCGGCTGGTGGGAGGGCGACACGCTGGTCGTCGACAGCACCAACTTCCTACCCGGCACGCAGGGCCGCGGCGGCTCCGAGAACCTGCACGTCGTCGAGCGCTTCACCCTGCAGCCCGGTGGCGACCTGCTCTACCGCTTCACGGTCGAGGATCCCACGGTGTGGACCGAGCCGTGGACCGGTGAGTACCTGTGGCGCGCCAGCGACGAGAAGGTCTTCGAGTACGCCTGCCACGAGGGCAACTACGCGCTCGGCAACATCATGCGCGGCGCGCGCCTGATGGAGGCCGACGCGGCGGCGGAGTACGCCGCCGGCGACAGCGACGACTGAGCCGCGCCGGCGGGCCTCAGCTCTCGTCGGCGCCGATCGGGCCGCTGGTGGCCGGGGCGCCGGCGGCCGCCGAGGACCGCGAGCCGACGCCGCCCGACGCCGCTGAGAGCGGCGAGCTGGCGGGTCGCTTGGCGTTCTCGTTCGAGCCGCCGCCCTGGCTGCTGCTGCCCTGGAGGCTCTGCGACGCCGGCACGCCGAGCTTCTCCCAGTCGGAGTCGGGCGCGTCCATGGCGATGCTGAGGCCGCCGTCCGAGCCGACGAAGACCGGGTCCTGGATGACCCGTACCCGGCCGCCGCCGATCTCCTCGAGCGCCTCCTCGAGCGCCGGACCGAGGCCGCGGATGAGGCCGGTGCCGCCGGTGAGCACGATGTTGTTGCGCACCCGCTCCTGGTACTCGGGATCGACCCGCGAGATCAGGTCGATCATCGTCTCGGTGAGCGGCGGCACGATGCTCTCGCACGCCACCTTGAGCTCACGGGTGATGTCGATCTCGGTCGGCTTGCCGCGCACCGGCACGGTGACCTTCACCGGCGTCTGCGCCGAGCCGACGAAGGAGTGGTCCTCCTTCCAGCCGCGCACCATGTGGGTCGAGAAGGCGGCCTCGGGGAAGCGCTCGCGCACCGCGCTGTACAGCAGGGCGTCGATCGAGTCGCCGGCCGCGGTCAGGGTGCGCTGGTCGTCCTCGGTGGGGTAGCGGCCGTTCATGACGCAGAAGTCGGCGGTGCCGGCGCCGATGTCGATGATCATCGCGTGCAGCAGCGCCTCGAGGCCGTAGGCGACGGCGAACGGCTCGGAGACGATCATCAGGCTGCCGACCAGCCCGTCCATCGCTTTGCGCAGGTTCTTCTTGCTCGAGCGCAGCGCCTCTGCCGGCACGCCGACGACGGCCCGCACCTGAGCGAAGTCGATCTCGCCGTCGCCCTCCATGCCGTCGATCGCCAGCTGCACCAGGTGGCGTAGCAGCTCGCGCACCGCCATCTCGGCCTTCTCCGAGCCCTCCTTGATCAGGCCACGCTCGAGCGGCCGGTGCAGGTCGAGCATCGGGCGGTTCTGCAGCGCCTCGGTGCCGATCAGCACGTCGCGCTTGAGCACCTTGCGGGCGACCATGTCGAGCGGCCAGCCGACGTAGCTCTCGACGACGTAGCGCTGGCCGGCCGAGCTCGAGATCGCGCTGCGGGAGGTTCCCAGGTCGATGCCGACCTGGAGCTTGTTGGAGTTGGCCATGGGTTCTCTCCGGGAGCGCGGTTGCCGCCCTCCCCGGTTCCGTTCTACGGGCCTCCCGAGCTCGCCGGGGGACTGGGATTGAGCGAAGCAGCATAGCGGAGCACCCCGTCGTGCAGGGCCTCGGCGATGCGCTGGCGGTAGGTCGAATCGGCGAGCAGGCGGGCCTCCTCCTCGTCGGAGAGGCTCGACACCTCGGCCAGCACGGCGGGCATCTCGGTGCCGATCAGCACCACGAACGGCGCCGTCTTGACGCCGCGATCGCGCAGCTTTGGCGACAGCTCGCGCAGGCTCGAGTGCATCGCCCGCTGCACCGCCTGCGCCAGATTGCGCGACTCGTCGCGCCGCAGGTCGACGTAGAGGCCGTCGAGCAGATTGCGGAAGTCCTTCAGTGTGTAGCCGGAATCACGGTTCTCGGCCGCCGTCAGCTCGACGATGCGTGGGTCGTCGGAGGTCCCCAGATAGAACGTCTCGACGCCGCCACCGGCGCGGCCGAGCCAGTTGACGTGGATCGAGAGGAACAGGTCGCCACCGCCGCGGTTGGCGAAGGCCACCCGCTCGTAGAGGTCGACGTCGACGTCCTCGCGCCGGGTCATCAGCACGTCGAAGCCGTCGAGCAGCAGCAGCGACTCGAGGCGCTGGGCGATGTCGAGCGTGATGTCCTTCTCGCGCAGCCCGTCCTTCTCGGTGCCGCTGTTGACGCCGCCGTGTCCTGGATCGAGGACCACGGTGCGCAGGCCGAGCGAGAAGGTGCGCTGGTCGACGCCGATCGGCGGCTCGTCGAAGCGCAGCGCGCTGGTGCCCTCGGGATTGAGCACCACGATGGTCTCCGGACCCGTCGGCTCGGCCTGCGTCGTCGCAGCGGTCGCGGCCGTCGCGGTCGGCTCGCCCGGCGCGCCGCTGCCGGGCGAGGCGGCGCCGGTGAGCCCGGCGACGACCTGGGGCAGGCCTCGCTCCGAGGCCCAGGCGCGCAGCGGTGGTGAGAGCGACCAGGCCGCCAGGACGCCGCCGAGCGTCAGCGCCAGGACGCCGAGCATCCAGGCCGATCGCCCGAAGCGCCGTCGGGTTCGCGCCCGTGCCCGCGCGGCTCGACGGTCCTCGATCAGGTCGACGTTGTCGACCACCGCGGCGTGAACGAGCTGCTTCTTGACCTGTCTCAGGGTGGTCATGGAAGGTTGGGGCGGGGCACGGCGCACGGTATCGATTGCCGTCGTCCGGAGCGAATCTGCTCGCGGGCGGGCGACCGGCGCCGAAACACTCCGAAACTACCATAGCCACCCGTCGATGTAACTCTCTGCGGGAGAGCAGGTTGCGTCGCAGAGCCGGAGCCCGCCGCGGGCACCGTATGATCGCCGGCGCATCATGTCCGCCGTGCTCCACATCGTCGACGCCTTCACCGCGGTCCCCTTCCGCGGCAATCCGGCCGCCGTGTGCCGGCTCGACGGCTCCGCCGAGGCGCGCTGGATGCAGGACCTGGCGGCGGAGATGAACCTCTCCGAGACGGCCTACGTGTGGCCGCTCGAAGGAGGCCGCTGGAGCCTGCGCTGGTTCACCCCCAAGGTGGAGGTGGAGCTGTGCGGGCACGCGACGCTGGCCTCGGCCCACACCCTGTGGCGGCTCGGCGAGGTCACCGGCGACGAGGTCGTCTTCGCCAGCCGGTCCGGCGACCTGAGGGCGCGCCGGCGCGGCGACTGGATCGAGCTCGACTTCCCGCGCCGTGACGCGCTCGGAATCGACCCGCCGCAGGCTCTGCTCGAGGCTCTGGGGGTGATGCCGAGCTTCGCCGGCAGGACCTCGGAGGACGACTACCTGCTGGTGCTCGAGGACGAGGAGGTGGTGCGCTCGCTGCGTCCCGACCTGGCGCTGCTCGCCGAGGTGCCGGCGCGTGGCGTCATCGTCACCGCCCCGGCCGGCGCCGCGAGCGAAATGGCGCGCTCCGACCGGCGCGGCGACCCGGACGGCACCGAGGCGGTGTGGGACTTCGTGTCGCGCTTCTTCGCTCCGGCCGTCGGGGTGCCGGAGGACCCGGTGACCGGCTCGGCCCACTGCACGCTCGGCCCCTACTGGGCGCGGCGGCTGCGCAAGGAGCAGCTGATCGGCTACCAGGCCTCGCCGCGCGGCGGCCTGGTGCGCCTCGACGTGGGGCTCGAGCGGGTGCTGATGGGCGGTCAGGCGGTCACCGTGCTCGAGGGCACGCTGGCGATCTGACACCTCGCCGAGCTCGCCGGGTTCAGGCGAGGGCGCGGCGCGCGCGCTCGAAGACCGCACTGGTGGCGTGCCAGCCGCCGATGCGGTTGCGCTGCATCCACAGGCGCCGGCGCCGGCGCTCGAGCTCGTCGAGGCGGTGGCTCCAGCGGCGCCGGACGGCGGCGTCGACCGCCATGACGCCGCGATCGCGCCCGGCCGCCAGCCGGTACACGGCGATCTCGGCGGTCAGCTCGCAGACCGCTGCCACCCAGCGCAGGTCGTCGCGATCGGGGCCGGCCGGCCGCTGTTCGAGGCCTTCGCCGATCAGCCCCGCGGAGTCGGCGACCTGGCCGACGCCGTGCAGCGACAGGCTGCGGAAACGACGGTGCTCGAGCGTGGAGCCGAGGTGCTGCAGCTGGTGGAAGAGTGGCGAGCCGTTGAGCGGGCCTGGCCCCTGCGGCCGGTCGGTGGCGAGGCGGTAGTAATCGGCCATCGCGAGCAGCGCCGCGCCGAGACCGGGCTCCGGGTCGTCGAACCACCACAGGTCGAGCCGCTCGGCCATCCGGGCAGCGTTGACCGCATCGTCACTGTCGCAGGCGTCGCACTCCGCTCGCGACCACGCCGCCGCGGCAGCGGCCAGCAATCCGGGCCCGCTCGCCGCCTGTGGCTGCAGGTGACCGCCGTCGCCCCAGTCGGTGACCAGCAGGCCCGTGGCGCCGTGCTCGGCGCCGGCGCGGGCGGCGCGGGCGACGTTGTGCAGCGCGTTGGTGGCGCGACCGGCGAAGCTGTTCCAGCTGCTGGTGCCGGGGCACACCCAGTGCGCGACATCGGCTTCGGCGAAGCGGGCGCACTGCCGGTCGAACGGGTGGTCGGCCTCGTAGCCCCAGTTCAGCGCCACGCAGTCGTCGGGCAGGCTGGCCGCGAGCTCGGGGTGCTCGTGCACGATGTCGCCCCAGAAGAGCATGCGGCGACCGCGGGCGCTCACCAGCCGGTGCACCGAGAGCAGGAAGTCGAGATAGACGGGCCCCCGGCCGCGCTGCTCGACCCTCTGGCGCGAGCGGCCGAGGCCGAGGTCGAAGGTCTCGTCGAGGCCGACGTTGAGCAGCGGCGAGGAGAAGTTGGGCAGCAGCTGGTCGTAGAGGTCGGCGAGCAGCTCGAGGGCGCCCGGGTCGCCGGGACAGAGCGAGAACGGCTCCACCTCGTGGCTGAAGGGGTGCTCGATGCCCTCCGGGCACTCTGCCAGCGGACGGTAGCGCTCGTGCACCAGCCAGCGGTGGAAGTGGCCGAAGCTGTTCTGGTTGGGCACCAGCTCGACGAAGCGACGGGTGCAGTGGGTCTGCAGTGCCTGCACGTCGGCGGCGGTCAGCGGGCTCCACTGGCGCCACACCTCCTCGTGGCCGGCGTAGGCGAAGGTGTGCTCGGTGTAGAGCTGCAGGTGGTTGATCTTGAGCGCCGCCAGCCTGTCGACCAGCGCGAAGAGGGTGCGCAGCTTGGGCACCTTGTTGCGCGAGACGTCGAGCATCACGCCGCGCACCGGGAAGAGCGGCGCGTCGCGCACCATCAGCTCCGGCAGCGCCGCGCTGCCGTCGTGCAGCAGCAGCCACTGGGCCAGGGTCTGGATGCCGTAGAAGAGGCCGCGCGGAGTGCGCGCGGCGAGGCGCCACTTCTCACCGCGCAGCTCGAGCTGGTACGCCTCGGCGCCGGAGGGCTCGAGCTCGCCGCTCAGCTCGAGGCGCAGCGACACCTGGCGCGGCGAGACGGCGCGCGGCTGCGGCGCCACCGCGATGCGCTCGCCGCCGAGCCGCACCGCGTCGACGGCGGCTTCGTCCTTGGCCGCCGAGCGGCGCCCGATCACACGCTCGGCGAGCACCGTGGCGAGCTCGCGCGCGGTGGCGGCCTCGAGTCCCGCCGTCGGCGCGTCGAGGGTCAGCGCCAGCGGCAGGGGGATGCGCGGCCCCGGCAGCTCGAGGCCCCGCGGCCGCGGCAGCAGCAGGTCGGCAGCCCGGCGCGCCGGGTCCTCAGCCATCGGCCTTCCGCGGAGCGGACTGCAGCTCCACCTGGACTCCGCCGGGCGCCTCGATGCGGGCGCCGCGAACGCCGTCGAGCTCGCCGGGCGCCTCGATCAGGGGCGCTCCCGAGCGCTCAAGACGCCGCGCCGCCTGGTCGACGTCGCCGACCCGGAACACGATGCGGTCGACCACCCGGCCGGCGGTCGGCGCCAGCGCGTCGTCGGTCTCGCGGAAGAGCAGCCACCAGGCGCGGCCGGTGGCTCCGGCGACGGCGAAGCGCAGGCCGGGCAGCAGGCCGTTGAACTGCCGCGCCTCGCCGCCGAAGCGCCGGTGCCACCAGTCGCGGTGCTCGCCGGCCTCGGGCACCAGCAGGTGCACGTGGTGCCAGCCGAGCAGGTCGGCGTCGGCGAGCAGCTCGAGCTTGCAGCCGAAGGGATCCTCGAGGAAGGAGATGCGCAGCCGCCGGTCGCCGATCTCCATCGGCTCCTGCAGCGAGGTGCAGCCGGCCGCGCAGAGCCTGCGGTGCCAGCCGTCGAGGTCGGTCACCGACCAGCCGTAGTGGTCGAGGGTGCTGCCGATCGAGCGCGCCGGCGCCTTGCCGGTCGCGGCGTCCCACACGAAGAGCGGGCCGGTGGAGTCCTCCGCGCAGTCCGCCGGCGGCGGGCGCAGCGCCGGGGCGCCACCAGCCGTCGGTCCTGCCACGGGTACGCACCCGAAGTGCTCGCGGTACCAGCTCGCGGCGGCACCGGGGTCCGCGGCGCGCATGTGCAGGTGGGAGAAGCGGGCTTCGACGGTCGGCGTCATCGCCCGCATCATAGGCGACGGCATCGGCGGCGGACGGATGCGTCGCGGCGGCCGCCGCTGCTACCGTGCCGCCATGCGAACCCAGGGGCGAGGCAGGGCCGCCGGCGGACGCTCGGCGGAGGAGCGCCGCGCCGAGCGTGAGGCCCTCGCCGGCTCGGTCGAGCGGGTCACCTTCCACAACCCCGAGAACGGCTTCTGCGTGCTGCGGCTGCGGGTGCGCGGCCGGCGCGAGCTGGTCACCCTGCTCGGCCACGCCAGCTCGATCAGCCCGGGCGAGTTCGTGCAGGCCTCGGGGCAGTGGCAGAACAGCCCCGAGCACGGGGTGCAGTTCCGCGCCGAGCTGCTCGAGGTGACGCCGCCGAGCACCGCCGAAGGCATGCAGCGCTACCTCGGCTCGGGGATGATCCGCGGCGTCGGCAAGGAGCTGGCGAAGCGCCTCGTCGCCGCCTTCGGCGAGCGCGTCTTCGACGTCATCGACGAGCACCCCGAGCGCCTGCGCACGGTCGACGGCATCGGTCCGGTGCGCCTGCGACGCATCCTCGAGGGCTGGCGCGAGCAGAAGCAGGTGCGCGAGATCATGGTCTTCCTGCAGTCGCACGGCGTCGGCACCTCGCGCGCGGTGCGCATCTACAAGACCTACGGCGCCGACGCGGTGCCGCTGATCTCCGAGAACCCGTTCCGCCTGGCGCGCGACATCCGCGGCATCGGCTTCCGCACGGCCGACCAGATCGCGCAGCGCCTCGGTATCGCCAAGGACGCCGAGGTGCGCGCCCGCGCCGGCCTCTCCTACACCCTGCTGCAGGCGGTCGGGCGTGGCCACTGCGGCCTGCCCGAGCCGGAGCTGCTCGAGCAGGCCAGCGAGCTGCTCGAGATCGATCACGAGCGGCTGCGCCTGGCGCTGCTCGCCGAGCTGCAGGAAGGCGAGCTGATCGCCGACGCCCTCGACGGCGAGCGGGCGATCTTCCTCACCGGTCTGTGGCAGGCGGAGTCGACGGTTGCCGAGCGGCTGGCGGCGCTGGCGGTGGGGGAGCCGAGCTGGCACGTGCGCGACGTCGACGCCGCGATCGGCTGGGTCGAGTCCGGCCTCGGCTTCGAGCTCGCCGCCAGCCAGCGCCGCGCCGTCGCCATGGCGCTCGCCTCCAAGGTGCTGGTGATCACCGGCGGGCCGGGTGTCGGCAAGACCACCCTGGTCAACGCCATCCTGCGCATCGTGCAGGCCAAGGACGCGCGGGTCGCCCTCTGTGCGCCCACCGGCCGTGCCGCCAAGCGCCTCTCGGAGAGCACCGGCCGCGAGGCCAAGACGATCCACCGCCTGCTCGAGAGCGATCCGCGTCGCGGCGGCTTCAAGCGCGGCGCCAGCGACCCGCTGGAGTGCGACCTGCTGGTGGTCGACGAGACCTCGATGGTCGACGTGCCGCTGATGTCGGCGCTGTGCCAGGCCTTGCCCGACGCGGCGGCGCTGCTGCTGGTCGGCGACGTCGACCAGCTGCCGTCGGTGGGGCCGGGGCAGGTGCTGAGGGACCTGATCGAGAGCGGCGTCTTCCCGGTCGCGCGGCTCACCGAGATCTTCCGCCAGGCGGCGCGCAGCCGCATCGTCACCAACGCCCACCGCATCAACCAGGGCCAGCTGCCGGAGCTCCCGGAGAGCCGCGGCGACGGTGGCGAGTCAGCGTCTTCGGGAGCGGGCGCCGGTCCCGGAGACGGCCCCGGCGAAGACTTCTTCTTCGTGCCCGCCGCCGACCCCGAGGACGCGGTGGACAAGGTCGTGCGCATCGTCGCCCAGCGCATCCCGCGCAGCTTCCGCCTCGATCCACGCCGCGACGTGCAGGTGCTCTGCCCGATGAACCGTGGCGGCCTCGGCGCCCGCTCGCTCAACCTGGCGCTGCAGCAGGCGCTCAACCCGCCGCGACCGGGCGTCGCCTCGGTGGAGCGCTTCGGCTGGACCTACCGCGTCGGCGACAAGGTGATGCAGATCGAGAACGACTACGACCGCGACGTCTACAACGGCGACATCGGCCAGATCTCGGCGATCCACGCCGAGGAGCAGGAGCTCGAGGTGCGCTTCGACGGCCGCGCCGCCTCGGCCGGGTCGGGCTCCGCCGTGGTCTACGGTTTCGCCGAGCTCGACCAGCTGGTGCTCGCCTACGCCACCACCATCCACAAGTCGCAGGGCTCCGAGTACCCGGCCGTGGTGCTGCCGATCGCCATGCAGCACTTCGTCATGCTGCAGCGCAACCTCGTCTACACCGGCGTCACCCGCGGCAAACAGCTCGTCGTGCTGGTCGGCGAGATGCGCGCCCTCGCCCTCGCCGTGCGCGGCCGCGAGGCGCCGCGTCGCCACTCACGCCTGCTGGCGCTGCTGGCCGAGAAGGTGGGCTAGCGAACGACCTAGCCGTCGTCGGTGGAGTCCGATAGAAGGGAAGAACCGGATGGCGAGCTCCGGTTCCGAAGCGAGTACCGACCTCGCTCCCGGTCCGCCCTTCCCGGGTAGGCGGCGATCCAAGGCCTGGTGGCTGGGCGGAGACGATGCGCGGTGCCACGAATGCGGTGCCACGGACCGGATGACTGGGAAACCCCCACCCAGCCTCCCCCTGAAGGGGGAGGGGTCGGGAGGTGCCCTCGCAGCGGGTATCGTCCCCCCATGGCCCTCCGCCCCCTGACCGCCGGACCCTCGCTGCGGTTCGTTGCCGTCTTGGCTGCCCTGATCGCGCTGCTGCCGGCACTCGCCGCCGCCCAGCAGGCCCGTCTGGCCGGCACCGTCTACGACCTCGAGGGCGCGGTGGCGGGGGCGGTGGTGCGGCTGGTCGACGCTGGCGGCGGGCGCAGCGAGGCCACCACCGACGGGGCGGGGGCGTACCTGCTGGCAGGGCTCGGGTCGGGTCGCCAAGCGATCGAGGTCACCAAAGCCGGCTATCAGCCGTCGGTCGGCGAGGTGGTGCTCGCCGAGGGCGAGGCTCCGACCCGCCTCGACGTCGAGCTGCGGCGGCTCGACGAGCGCGTCCCTGGCGGACCGGCGAGCGGCGTCGACGCGACGCTGGCGGCGGCGGTGCGTCGCTGGCTCGAGCTCGGCAACCGGCTGCTGGAGCAGGGGCGTGGCGAGGCGGCGCAGGCCGAGTTCGAGAAGGCTCTGCCCTGGCTCGATCCGGCGGGCGCCGCCGAGGCCCACCGGGCGCTGGCCCGCTGCCGCTACCTCGCCGAGGACGTCGAAGGAACGGTCGGGCAGCTCGAGCAGGCCGTCGGCGCCGAGGTCCGCGCCGGGCTGGAGGCTGGCGAGCTCGGCCAGAGCTCCTCCTACCAGCTCCTGCGCACCCTGCTCGAGCAGCTCGGCCGCACCGACGAGCTCGAGCAGCGCGTCGAGGCCGCCACCCGCGACGCCTCGGATGCGCTCGCAGCGGCTGCCCCACCCGCGCCGCGAGCGCCGTCCAGGGAGCCGGAGGCGCCGGTACGGCTCACGCGCGACGCCACCGGGCGTCTCCGTGTCGCCATACCCTCCGGCACCACGGCTCCCGACGTCGCCGAGCTGCGCCGCCGCCTCGGCGACGCCCACTTCGCGGCCGAGAGCTCGCCGCGCGGCGCGAGGGGAGGCGCACTGGACCTCAGTGACGAGAGCCTCGCGCTGTTCGTGCCCGCGGTCTATGGCGAGGAGGGTGCGGCGCGGCGACAGGACGAGCCCTGGGGGCTGCTGGTGTGGGTCAGCCCGACGCCAGGCGGCATGCTGCCGGCCGATCCGGCGCTCGAGGAGCTGCTGGCGCAGCGCAGGGTTCTCTGGGTCGGCGCCGAGCGCAGCGGCAACCGGCGTCCGTCGTGGCAGCGCGCCGCGCTCGCCCTGGTCGCGGCCGACGTCGTCCTGGCGCACTACGACGTCGATCCCGAGCGCGTCTGGGTGGGCGGCTACTCGGGCGGCGGCCGCATGGCCTCGGCGCTGGTCTGGCGCTGGCCGGAGCGCTTCCGGGGCGGCATCTTCTGGTTCGGCGCCGATTTCTTCGCCGACCTGCCGGTGCCGTTCCGCCCCGGCGCACGCTGGACGGCACGCTTCCCGTCGCCCGGCCGCGACGAGCAGCGCCTGCTGCGGCAGCGGCGCTTCGTCTACGTCACCGGCGAGCGCGACTTCAACCGCAGCGAGACCCTGGTGGTCTCGCAGGCGGCTCGCGAGCGCGGCTACGAGGGCGTCACCTACCTGCAGGTCCCCGGCGCCGACCACTACCTCGGGCTCGACGCGGAGTGGCTGGGCCGGGCCCTCGAGGCGGTGGAGTAGCTGCGCCAGGGCGCACGACGTTGGAAGAGCCGAGCCCGCTCTCCGGTTCTCATCCTTTCGGCGGCAACCGCCCGCCGGCTCCGCGCGTACCTCGCAGTGGAGCTCTGCCGGAGGGCAACGGTCATTTCCCACGTCAGCAAATCGAGTCTCGTCTCCGCTCTCGCCCTGGTCGCGGCCCTGGCTGGCTGTGCCACGGTCAAGGATGTCGGCCTGCGGCCGCTCTACGTCGAGTCCGATCTCGACGGCACCTTCGAGGTGCGTCTCGACGTGGCCTACCGCAGCGATCCCGAGGCGCACCCGCAGAAGCACCGGCTCGACCTCTTCCTGCCGCACCGGGCGGGATTCCCGCTGCTCGCCTTCGTGCACGGCGGCTCGTTCGAGAACGGCGACAAGGGCGTCTCGCTCGCGGGCCTGGACATCTACGGCAACATCGGCCGCTTCTACGCCGCCCGCGGCGTCGGCGTGGCGCTGATCAACTACCGCCTGCAGCCGGAGGTGCACTGGCCGAGCCAGGTCGACGACGTGGCGCGTGCCGTGGCCTGGCTGGCGCGCCACCAGGAGGAGCTGGGCGGTGACGGCCGGCTCTTCCTCTCCGGGCACTCCGCCGGCGCCTGGCTGGTGTCACGGGTGGCGCTCGATCGCGACCTGCTCGAGCGCCCGGGCGTCGATCTGGCGGGGGTCGCCGGCGTCATCAGCGTCAGCGGCTCCGGCTTCGACATGACCGACGAGCAGACCTGGGAGATGCTCGGCGGCCCGTTCAGCGAGGCGGAGTGGGCCGAGCGCTTCGATCCGGGCCGCGAGTGGGACGCCGAGGGGTGGAAGTCCGCCGCCTCGATCGTGCCGCTGGTGCGGCCCGAGGCGCCTCCCTTCCTGATCGTCTGCACCAGCCGCGAGCTCGAGGCGCTGCAGCGCCAGAACCGGCTCTTCCACCGCGCTCTCGGCGAGGCCGGGGTGCCCAGTCACTTCGAGGTCGTCGGCACCGACAGTCACCGCCGCATGGCGCTGGCGATGAGCCACCCCGACCGCCTGTTGCCTCAGCTGGTGCTCGACTTCGTGAGCGGCGGCGCGGCGGAGCTGGCGGCGGCGTGGAGCGCGCGGGCCGAGCCCGGCGACGAGGGACGCGCGGCGTTGGCTCGAGCGACTCGCGGGGACCGGTTCGAGCCGGATCCCTTCGAGCCGGACGACCTGGTCGGTCCACCGGCTGCGGCGGCGGGCTCCCGGTGGCTCTCAGAGCAGAGCTACGGTGCGCTCGACGGTCCAGTAGGCGGCGATCAGGCCGATGGCGTGGATTGGCAGCCGCCGCACGAAGAGCGGTAGCCGGGTGAGGCGCTCGCCGAGCAGCGCCAGGGCGAGCAGGATCACCGCCACCACCAGCAGCTGACCGATCTCGACTCCGAGGTTGAACAGGAACAGGCTGAGGGCGATGGCGCCCTTGGGCAGCCCGATCTCGGCCAGGGCGCCGGCGAAGCCGAAGCCGTGCAGCAGGCCGAAGCAGAAGGCGAACAGCCACGGCCGGTCGCGGGTCAGCGCCGAGCGCCGCTCCTCCGGGTGCAGCAGCTCGACCGCCAGGAAGAGGATGCTGAGCGCGATCGTCGCCTCCACCGGCCCCGACGACAGCCGCACCAGCTCCAGGGTGGAGAGCGCCAGGGTGATCGAGTGGGCCACGGTGAAGGCGGTGATCGTCTGCACCAGGCGCCACGGCGAGCGCACGAAGAAGAGCAGCCCGATGACGAACAGGATGTGGTCGAAGCCGAACAGCAGGTGCTCGACGCCGAGCACCAGGTAGGCCGGCACCGCGGCGCCGCTGGCGCCGCCCAGAGGCGTCGAGGGCGCGGCGGGCTTGAGCAGGTGGCGCTGCGATTCACCGTCCAGCCGCTCGACGTGCACCATGACGTCGGTGATGGTGCGCTCGAGGCCGTCGATGCGCAGGGTGCGCGCGGCGAGACCCGGGCCCGGGGTGCCTTCTGGGGTGTCGCCGGACGCATCGCCGGACGCGTCGCCGGCGGCTGCGTCGGCCCCGGCGCCGGAGCAGTCGAGCGTGGTGCGGTGCACCACCGCGCTGCCGACGCCGCTGGTGATCTCCGGCGCCTCACTGGCGACCTCCACGCACGGCGGCTCGAGCAGCGGCTCGAGGCGCAGGATGCGCCCCTCGAGCAGCGGCTGCTTCCACAGCATCTCGAAGCGCTCCGGCGCCGTCTCGCGCAGCTCGAGGTAGGCCGGACGCACCTCGTGGGCGGCGAGGGGAGAGGCGGCGAGAAGCAGGATGGCGAACGGCAGCAGGAGCGGGGGCCGTCCGCCCAGCCACTTCCGAGGTGTCACGGCGCCCGGCCTCCCGCCGCCGCGGCTGCACCGTCGCCCCCGTCGTCGCGGACGGCCTCCGAGTCGTCTCCCGGATCCACCAACGGCTCGATCTCCACCTCGTAGCGGGCGCGCAGATCGCGGTAGGCCTGCTCGTTGGCCTCGCGCCGGCGCTCGCGGCGCCACTCCTCGAGCACCTGGGCCCGCACCTCCTCGAAGCCACGCTGACGCGGCGGCGAGGTCGCCACCACCTGGACCAGGTGCAGGCCGAGGGCCGAGCGCACCGGACCGAACCACTCCGCGTCCGCGCCTTCTCCTGAGGTCGCCAGCGCGTCGGCGAAGCGCCGGCCGAACAGCTCGCCGACGTCCTGCGCGGTGCGCTCGGCGTACTCGCGCTGCAGCATGAAGGGATCGCCCAGCGAGCGCCACGCAGGTGGCGATGCCGAACGCAGCCGCTCCAGGACCCCCGTCGCGTCGGCCTGCGCCTGCTGCTCGCCGCGCCGGTCGACGCTGAAGTAGACGTGACGGAACGACCAGCGCGGCGGCTCCGCCCAGCGCTCGGCGCGCCCCTCGAACCAGCGCCGGAGCGCCGCCTCGTCCGGGTCCTCCAGCCGCGTCGTGTCGTCGAGCAGGAAGCCCATCTTCTGCGCCAGGCGGCGGCGAATGATCGTGTCGTCCTGGTCGAGCCCGAGGCGCAGCGCCTCGCGGAAGAGCACCTCCTCGCGCACCGTCGCCTCGACCAGTCCTGCCAGCTCCTCCGGCGTCGGCGCACGGCCCGACTGCGCCTCCCACAAGCCCGCCAGCCGCGCCATCTCCGCCCGCGAGACGACGATGTCGCGGTCGACCTCGCCACCGCCGCGCCAGGCGTCGAGCGCGAACAACCCGGCGCCGATCAGCAGGAAGACGACGAAGGGGTCACGGAGGAGGCGGAAGCGGCGCTTTCGGGGCGTGGAGTTCTGTTCTGGCGACGTTTCGCTGGTCATCGTGATACTCGTCTCGGGCGCGTTTCGAGAGGAGGGAGTCTACCGGCGCTCGTCCTGGCCGCTCCGATAGGCTCGAGAGGGGGCGCCGGACCGGAGGCAGCGGATCGCCGAACCGGGGCTGAGGCGTCGCAACGACTGCAGCCGAGGAGACGAGATGCACCGTACGAAGAGATTCGTGGGCGCGGCTCTAGTCGCCGCCGCGCACGCCCACAGCCCGCTCTTGGCCGAGAGCTCCGACGAGATCGTCTCGCGCCTCGTCGAGAGCACGGCTGCGATGCAGACTCTCGAGTCCCGGACCTTCTACACAGGAGCGCTGCAGTGGTACTTCCAGGCGTCCTCCCTGGGTTCCCTGTCAATGAGGGGCCACGATTCGACTCTCTTCGGTGGCACGGTGACCAGCGTCACCGGTTGCTTCTACAACGAGTCAGCCTTCCAGCGGCGCTTCGAGGCGTCGATGTCGGTGCGGCAGGACGGCCGGACGATCGAGTCGATCCCCTTCGGCCGCTTCTTCCCGTCGCAGCAGTTCACCTGCCACACCCTCACCGGCTTCGACGCCGATCTCGAGCCGGGCGACTTCGAGATCGTCGTCTCGTACGACCGCGGCAACGGTGACAACTTCTGGGCGGGACTCGGCGCGACGACTGGCGGCCAGACGTTCGATGTGCAGATCGGATCCCAGAGACCCCCTAGCGTCGACGGCCCGCAGGGTCCGCAGCCGATTCGCGGTATCGGCATCCGCTACTCGCTGCTCACCAACGACGCGCCGCCGCCGCCCGAGCCCGACTTCGAGTTCACCACCTCGGGGTTGATGGTCAGCTTCGACAACACCACTCCCGGAGCGGCGGCCTTCGCCTGGGACTTCGGCGACGGCGGCACCAGCGCCCTGGCGAATCCCGTCCACACCTACGGTGCGGCGGGCAGCTACGACGTCACGCTGACCGCGACCACTGCGGCCGGATCCGGTTCGATCACCAAGACCGTCACGGTTCAGGGGCCGCCGCCTCCGGTGGCCGACTTCTCCTACTCGGCGAGCGGTCTCTCCGTTGCGTTCATCGACCAGAGCCTAGTCGAGGGTGCCCCGGCCTACCTGTGGGAGTTCGGCGACGGCTCGACCAGCTCGTCCTTCCAGCCGACTCACGAATACGCTGAACCGGGCAGCTACGAGGTCGTCCTGACCGTGTCGAACTCCACCGGCAGCGATTCGATCAGCCGTACCGTGACGGTGGCGACGCCTCCTGGGACCCTCAGCTTCGGGCCCCTGGTCTCGCTCCGGAATTCACGCTTTGAGGTGTCGGTGACCTACCGCACCGCCACGGGCGCCGTCCGCCAAGCCCAGGGGGCGGCGTACGAGGATGCATCCTCCTTCTGGCACTTCTTCGGCGAGGAGAACATCGAGGTGTTCGTCAAGGTGCTCGACGGTTGCGTTCTGAACGGGCACTTCTGGGTCTTCGCCGCGGGTGCGACCGACGTCGGCGCCACCATCGACGTGCTCGACACCACGAACGATCGGAGCTGGACCTACTCCAACCCCGATGGCAGCACCTTCGCGACGGTCACCGACACGGCGGCGCTTCCCTGTGTGACGCCCTGAACCGACGCGCCTTCGCATTGTCACCGGCACCGGATCCGTCGCGTTGGCGGCTGTCGCTGCGGCGCAGCCTAACGGGGAGGTCGAAACCACACTCCGAGCCCTCAGCATTCGGAGCGAGCCTGCCCACTCTCGGCCCGGTGCAGCTCGTCGCCGCCGGCGAGGGACTCTTCCTGCACTCGGGCACCGCCGGAGCCTGGTGGATCCCCTGGGAGAAGCTCGAGGCACACGCCTGGCGCGAGGTCACCGAGGGCATCACGCTGGACGGCGTACCGCTGGAGCGGTCTGGCGAGAGCGAGGAGGCCTCGCGCGGCCGCTGACCGGCCGTGTCCGAGGCATTGCGAGGGGTGCTGGACCGCGCGCCTGAAGGGCGTCAGTCCAGTGCGAGGAAGGAAGCCTCGGGGTTCTCTGCGAAGAGCAGGATCTCCGGATGTCGGGTTCGGAGCAGGTTTGCGATGTCGGCCGTGGAGCAGTTTCCGCGGCGAATCCAGACGACCTTCGGCGGATGACCGACCACGAAGCTCAACTGATGGAAGTCGGCGTCTTTGGAAACGATGGTGAAGCCGCCGACCTTGGCGAAGCGCCACACCTCCAGGTCATCCGCTCTGGCCAGACCGGCTTCGCGGACGTGGGTCGATCCAGGGTAGAGCTCGACGAGCGCCGCGATGAGCCGAGGGGACAGGTTCTGGTCGAGGAGGAGCTTCAACCCGCCGGAACCGTGACGAACCTCCGCTCTCTGTCCGCCGCGAAAGCAAGGCAGGCGCGGAGGTCTTCGCTGGTCAGGTCCGGAAAGTCTCGCAGGATCTCTTCCTCGGACATCCCGGACGCCAGATACTCGAGGACGTCGTACACCGTGATGCGCAGGCCGCGGACGCAGGGCTTGCCGCCGCGCTTACCGGGCTCGATCGTGATGATCTCGGAGTAGCTCACGGTTGCAGAGTACTCACGGTCTCCGGCCATCGTCAAACGACGGAGGTCGAAGCTCAGAGGTTCGGAGGGAGGAGTCGAGCGGAGCACCTCTCAGTCCCCTGTCACCACCAGCTCCACTCTCCGCGGCAGCAAGGCGATCTTCGGCAGCAGCGCGGCGGCGTATCCGGCCCCCTCGTTCGACCACTCGGCCTGCGGCACGTAGCGCACCTTCGACGACTCCTCGGCCAGCGCGGTGTCGGCGAGGTGCCAGCGGCCGCCTTGCCACACCTCGGCCCAGGCGTGGCCGAGGGTCGCGAAACGCGGCGCGTCGGATGGCAGCTCGTCGAGCACCGCTGCACCGTCGACCAGCACCCAGCCGGTCACGACCCGCGCGGGGAAGCCCCGGGCCCTCGCCAGGGCGGCGGTGACCACCGCGTGCTCGGTGCAGTCGCCGCCGCCGGCGCGCACCGCCTGCGAGGCGATCAGCAGGCCGTGACGGCTGGTCTTCTCGGGCAGCAGCGCGTCGACCTCCTGCTGAAGTCTGGCGACGAGTGCCGCCGGGGTCGAGATCGATAGGTCGAAGTCCATCGCGGCGGCCGACGCCAGCTCCGGCTGGTCGAAGTCGACCACCCAGGTGGCCTGCAGGTGGCGCTCGACCGGCTCATCGGGCAGGAAGGGGTCGATAGGAAGGGTGAGGGCGACGAGCTCCTCGCCGAGAATCCGTGCGCCCGGGATGTCGAAGGAACGTGCGAAGCGCTCGGCGTCGGCGACGTGGAAGCGCAGCTCGACCCCTTGCGGTCGCGCGAGGTCGACCGCGCCCTGCGCCGAGGTCTCGATGACGTGCAGGGAGAGGCTCACCTGCGCGCCAGCCGCCAGGGCCGCCGGCGGCGCCAGCGCCAGCAGCAGGGTCGCGAGCGGGCTGAGGCCCCGGTGGCCCCGGTGCCTCGTCACCGGCCTTCTGCCGCGTCGGCGGCCGCGCGCGCCGCGCGGCTCGCCTCGAGGGCCGCGTCGAGCTCCGCCTGCCCCTGATGCAGCACGCGCTCGATGAGCATCGCTCCGTCGACTGCTTCCATCCGCACCGGGTTGCCGAACTCGTCGGTGGTCACCTGGACCTCGATCCCCGACAGATCGAGCACGAAGGAGCGCTCGCCGTCGGCCGGCCGGATCGCCACCTCGGTGGGGGCCGTGGGGTCTGCGTCGGGCTGCCATTGGCGCAGCACCACGGGCTGGCGATCGGCCCGGGGCTTGTCCAGGAGGTCGCGCGCCGCCAGCAGGATGGCGAACTCTCCGGTCAGCGCTCCGCTGGGGGCGCTGGGGGCGATCGAGGCCTGCAGCTCCTTGCCCTGGAAGGTCCCCTCGACCCGCCAGCGATCGGCCTCGAGAGGTAGCAGCGAGAGGTTCATGGTGATCTCGCCGTTCTCCGCTTCAACCGTCGTGCGGTTGATCACCAGGCCGTCGGGCCCGGCCCACTCGGAGGTCGCCGAGTCGGTCGCCGAAAGCGTCGTCTCGTCGACCGGGATCGCCATCGCCTGGCGGGTGAAGTACTGGAAGTCCCCCTCGTCGTCGACGTCGATCGTGGTCTCCGAGTAGCCGACCCGCAGCCCCTGCATGGTGACCAGGCTGACCTCCCGGAAGAGCGGCTGCGACGGCGCGCCGCGGGTCCGGACGAGAGAGCCCAGGAGGGTCTCAACCACCGCCACGAAGGTCTCCCGGTAGCCCAGCTCGCCGTGCGAGCACACCACTCCGAGCTCCTGCGGTCCCGCGGTCGCCAGCTTGAGGGCGCCGACCTGCGGGCTCTCCTCCGCACCGGCGGTGTACCACCACTCGGCGGCGAGGTACGGCACCCCGGCGGCCAGTCCGCCTCCCATCGCCTGGATCTGGCGCCAGAGGACCCCACCGAACGGTTCGGCGAGCAGAGTCACGAAGCGGTCGCCGAGCTCCTGAAGCAGCGCCGCGACGTTCATCTCGTTGTCGTAGACGTAGCATTCGATCGGGAACTCACTGTCGACGCCGAGCTGCACGTAGTCGTAGCCGTCGTAGCTCTCGCGGCCGAGCACCTTGGCTGGCGCGGTCAGCTTCACCATTCCGTCGAGCAGCTCGAAGCCCTGCGGCTCCGACAGCTCGCCCTCACGCGCCAGGGCCTCGACCAGGAAGGCCGGCAACTCCTCGCCCTCCGGCTCGGGCTGCGTTGCGCTGAGCGGTGCCGTCAGGGCGATCGCGCCGAGCAGGAACGAGAGCGGACCTCGCGGCTGAGCCCGCAGCCAGCGACCGTGTCGCATGTCCTCACCTCCAGTCATTCGAGCAGGCAAGCACCCACTTTACCCGCCCGAGTCACGGCAGACGTTCGTGGACGTGCTCGCGGTGGCTTGGGCCCTGGCGCTCTCTGGTTCATCATTCGAGGGTCCCGCTGATTCTCGTCGAGGTATCGCCATGGAGCTCCGCCCGCTGCCTCTCTCGTTTGGCTCTCCGCCGGGCGTGGCCCCGTGGGCATTCCCATGGGCACTGCTCGCCGCCATGCTGGTGTCGAGCCCGGCCACCGCGGCGGGCACCGCCGCCAACGCAGAGGTCACCTGGGCGCGCGACGTCGCGCCGCTGATCCAGGCGAAGTGCCAGGAGTGCCACCGGCCGAAGGGGCTGGCGCCGTTCAGCCTGGTCGAGTACGAGCAGGTGCGGGCCTGGTCGCGGTCGATCCGCCGCGAGGTCGGCCGCGGCACCATGCCGCCGTGGGGCCTGGACCCGGAGGTCGGCGAGTGGGCGAACGATCCCACCTTCACGCCCGAGGAGCGTCGTCGCCTCTTCGCCTGGCTCGAGGGCGGCATGCCGTTCGGCGACGAGGCCGATCTGCCGCCGCCGCGCGAGTTCCACGACGAGTGGTCGATCGGCAAGCCCGACATGGTCTTCGAGATGCCGCGCGAGGTGACGGTGCCGGCCGAGGGAGTCGTCGCCTACCAGCACTTCGTCACCGAGCTCGGGCTGGACGAAGACCTCTGGGTGCAGGCGGCGGAGGTGATCCCGGGCAACCGTCAGGTGGTGCACCACGTGATCGTCTTCCTGCAGCCGCCGGGCGGCAGGTCCTCCGGCGACGGCTTCACCAACACCATGCTCGACGTCTATGCGCCGGGCTCGCCGCCGGGGATCACCCCGCCGGGAGTGGCGCGCAAGATCCCGGCCGGCTCGAAGCTGCTGTGGCAGGTCCACTACACGCCGACCGGCGAGGAGCAGCGCGACCGCTCGAAGTTCGGCATCGTGCTCGCCGACGAGCCGCCGCGCCAGATCCTGCGCACCGCGACGGTGGTCGACACCGACTTCGAGATCCCGCCGTACGCCAGCGACCACCGGGTCGAGGCCGAAGCGACGATCCCGCGCGACGCGACGATCTACTCGTTCACGCCCCACATGCACTACCGCGGCAAGTCGATGGACTTCCTCCTGGTCTACCCCGACGGCCGCGAGGAGCTGGTCTGCTCGATCCCCGACTACGACTTCGACTGGCAGCTCGACTACCGGCTGAAGACGCCGCTCGAGGTGCCGGGCGGCACCCGGCTGCGGGTGGTGGCGCACTTCGACAACTCGCGCGACAACCCCGACAACCCCGATCCGAGCCAGAGCGTGCGCTGGGGCGAGCAGACCTGGGAGGAGATGATGATGGGCGGCATCTTCCTCTCCTGGGCCGAGGACGGCGAAGCGCCGGCGGCCGGCGATTGAAACCTGCGGCCCTCGCGCCCGTGACGCGGCGGTGACGTAGCGGCCCGTCTCGCTGCGTAGGGTGTGACTTGGCGGCTGCCGAGGCGGTCGCTCTCACCCTCACCGCAGCCGAGGAGAGACGATGGCCGCCGAACAGACCCCCGGGCTCGTCCACTACCTGCCGATAGCCAGCACGGTGCTGTCGGCGATCTTCTGCAGCGTGCTGCTGCGCCGCTGGCTGGTGCGCCGCTCGGGCGCTCACCTGCTCTGGTGGGGGATCGGGATCTTCTTCTACGGCCTGGGAACCGGGCTCGAGAGCGCCATCACGCTGTTCGGCAACACCGCCTGGCTGACCAAGACCTGGTACGTCGCCGGCGCGCTGCTCGGCGGCTATCCGCTGGCTCAGGGCACCGTCTTCCTGCTGCTCCGGTGGCGCACGGCGTGGATCCTCACCGCCATCACGCTGCCGTTCCTCGCCGTAGCTGCCACGTTCGTGTTGCTCTCGCCCGTCGATCTGGCGCAGCTCGAGGCGCACCGCCCGAGCGGCAGCGTGCTGGTGTGGAGCTGGGTGCGGCTGCTGACGCCGTTCATCAACCTCTACGCAGTGGTCTTCCTGATCGGCGGCGCCATCCTCAGCTCGATCCGCTACGCCCGTGGCCGCACCGCCGCACACCGTGCCCGGGCGCTCGGCAACGCCTCGATCGCCTTCGGCGCCATCCTGCCCGGCATCGGCGGCAGCATGGCCAAGGCCGGCCTCGTCGAGGCGCTCTACGTCGGCGAGCTGATCGGTCTGCTGTTCATCTGGGCCGGCTTCGCGCTCTGCGTGCGGGCGCCGATGGGCGCCGGAGCTTCCGCCGACGCCGAGGCGCGCCGGACGGCGGACGATCCCGCTCCCGCCGCCGCCTGACCAGGTCCTCGGCGGCCGGGTTTCTCGAACCGTCCGTGTTCCACTCCTCCCTTCCCGCTGTCTCAACGGGCGCAGGGGAGCGGGCGCCTTCCTGACCCCTCTCGGGAGCGCCTCCCCCTGCGACCCGTCGTCTCGCCGCCGAGCTCCTCGGCCGTGGGGACGCTCGGGGATAGAACACGGAGGCGGGAGTGGCCGCAGCGCAGGTGGGACGCCGGGGAGACCGGGGTCCCGGATCGATCGTCAGTGCAGCACGCCGCGCGGTGCGGTGGGGGAGGGGTGCGCCGGCCGCGGCGCTCCTCCTGGTGGCGGCACAGATCGCCCTGCCGCCGGGCGCCGCCGCCGCCGAGGTGCGGGTGTCGCACGCCAACGGCCGTGCCGTCTATCTCGACGGCGGACGAGCCGAGGGCCTGGCCGTCGGCGACCGCATCGACGTGCTGCGCGAGGGCCGCGCGGTCGCCCTGCTCGAGGTGGTGCATCTCACCGAGCACTCGGCCTTCTGCCAGCTGGTCCACGGCTTCAGCGAGGTCGCGGCGGGCGACCTGGCGTTCCCCTCGTCGCTCGACGAGGTGACGGTGACCGGTAGCGCCGAGCCGCTGCCGCCACCCGAGACGCCGGCCAACCTGCCTCGCCTGGTCGAGCGGCGCCGACGCGAGTCGGTGGTGCACCTGCCTTCGGTCACCGGCAGCGCCTTCTTCCGCCACCAGGTGCGCACCACGTCGGTAGCCGGCGACGGCTCCCAGCGCCAGTGGCAGGACTCGACGGCGCGGGTCAGCGTGCGCGGCCGCAACCTCGGCGGCATGCCGGTCTCGCTGCGGGTGCGCGGCCGGGCGCGCACCCGTCAGCGCGACTTCGGCGCCGACCCCGGCGGCGACCAGCGGATCTACGAGCTCTCGGTCGGCTACGAGCCGCAGGACCACCGCTCGTGGTGGCAGGTCGGCCGCCTCGGCTCACGCCAGGAGACCGGCGTCGGCTTCCTCGACGGCGCCGCCGGTCAGTGGGGCTTCGGCGGCAACTGGGGCGTCGGCGGCTTCGCCGGCGTCGACGCCGAGGTCGACGACGACCTGTTCTCGTCCGAGGGCACCAAGGCGGGGGCCTTCATCAGCTGGGCGACGCCGCGCGGCCAACGCCGTTACGGCGAGTTCCTGCTCTCGGCGATCGGCGAGTACGCCGCCGGCGAGGTGAGCCGCGAGTACGTCTACCTGCAGTCGCGGGTCGGGCGTCGCGGTCGCTGGTCGATCTACCAGCAGGCCGAGGTCGACTTCCACCGCGACTGGCGCGCCGAAGTCGCCGAGGCGAGCTCGCAGCTCTCCAACCTGTCGCTCTCCGGCTCCTTCGAGGTCAGCGAGCGGGTGCGCATGACCCTCTCGTACGACCTGCGCCGGCGATTCCGCGACTACGAGACCCGTGACATCCCGGAGGAGCGCTTCGACGACCTGCTGCGCGAAGGCGCTCGGGCGACGCTCTTCTACCGCGGCGACGGCGGCCTGGCGCTGTCGTTCGGGGTCGGCTCGCGGGGAGGGGACGGCGACGTCGCCTCGCTCACCTCTTACACCGCCTCGGCCAGTCACGGCGACCTCTTCGGCACCAGGGTCTTCGGCGGCGTCGACCTGTCGGCGTTCTCCGGCGATCAGGCCGAGGGCTACCTGGTGACGGTGCGCGCCCGCCGCGGACTGGGGCGGGGCCGCGACGTCGGCATCACGCTGGGCGACTCGCGTTCCTCGAGCCTGTTCTCCGAGCAGGACCTGGCGCTGCGCTGGGTGCGCGTCGACGGCAGCGTGCAGCTGCCGCGCGATCTCTACCTGACCCTTGAGCTGGAGTTCGGTCTCGGCGCCGAGTCCGAGGACCGCCAGATGCTGCAGCTCGGATACCGCTTCTGACACCCATCGAAGAACCACGAGATGAAGCCCACCGGAGGTGACCGATGAACCGACCGAGCCATGAGACGACGCACCAGGCGAGCGGCGAGACGACCCGCGAGCTGTCGACTGGGCCGGCGCCGCCGACCGATCGTCGACAACGACTCCTCGCGGCCGCGCTCACCACCTTCGCGGTGACGGCCACCTTCGCCGCCGCCTTCTGGTTCGGCTCGGTGGTGCCCGGCGACGGAGCGGGCGTCGACGTCGGCGCCGCCGCCGCCGCGGCGCAGAGCCGCGCCTCGAACGCCCAGGCGATGACGCGACCGGGCCCGGCCGCGGTCGCGGCACACGCCGGTGGCGGTCTCGACCCGCAGCAGAGCCGCCAGATCGCCGCGCTCGAGCAGGCGGTGCAGGCGGATCCAGCCGACCTCGCGCCGCGCCGGCGGCTGGCGCGCGCCCTGGTCGAGGCGGAGCAGTACATGCCCGCCTACCAGCAGGCCAGCGAGCTGCTGCGCTCGCATCCCGACGATGCCGAGGCGCTCTACGTGCTCGGTGCGGTGCGCCTGCGCATGGGGCGCACCCGCGATGCACTCACCGATCTCTCGCGCGCCATCGCCTCCGATCCTGAGCACGTCGACGCGCTGCTCGCCTACGGCCTGGCCCAGCTGCGCATCGGCGACAGCGGTGGGGCGGTCGCCACCTGGAGCCGCGGTCTCGCCGCCGCCGGCGGCGAGCATCCCGAGCTGCAGCGGCTGCTCGCGGTGTCGCGCGCGGCGCGGGCGGAGAAGCAGCGCCAGCAGGCTGCTGGCGGCGGCGCCGGCAGCTCCGGTGGCTCGGCCGCTTCCGGTCGGAGCGAGCACGGCGGTGGCAGCGGTCGCGGTGGTCTGAGCGCCTGGACCGCCTACGAGAGCTCTGCGCCGAGGGAGCGGGGCGAGGGTTGAGGCGGCTGCTGGCGGTGCTGTCGCGCCTCGTTGGGGGCTCGGTGGGGGCGGCCTGCTCGGCCCTCCTGGCCGTGCTCTGCCTGGGCGCGGCCCCAGCCGCCGCCCAGCAGCCGACCCAGAACCCGCACGGCGACGTGCAGCTCGACTGCGCCAGCTGCCACACCGCCAGCGGCTGGAAGCCGCTGCGCGACCCACTGAGGTTCGACCACGACGACACCGGCTTCGAGCTGCGTGACGGCCATCGTGGCCTGGCCTGCGCCGACTGCCACGAAGCGCTGGACTTCGCTCCCCCGGAGACCGGGCCGCGCGCCTGCGACGCCTGCCACCGCGCCGACTTCGACGCCACCATCGACCCCGACCACCGTCAGGCCGGATTCCCCGTCACCTGCTCCTCCTGCCACTCTCTGCGCGGCTGGCAGCCGGCGCGCGAGTTCGACCACGCGGCGACCGGATTCCTGCTCGACGGCGGTCACCGCGGCGTCGAGTGCATCAGCTGCCACCAGACGACCTTTGCCGGCACTCCCGCGAGCTGCTTCTCCTGTCACGAGCCCGACTACTCCGGCGCGGTCGACCCCAATCACGTGCAGGCCGGTTTCGAGACCACCTGCGAGTCGTGCCACACCACCCAGGCCTGGCAGCCCGCCGCCTTCGATCACGGCCGCACCGCCTTTCCGCTCACCGGCGGCCATCGCAATGTCGACTGCTCGTCGTGCCACCAGGAGGGCTACAGCGGCACGCCGACCGAGTGCTACGCCTGCCACGACGCCGACTTCGGCGCCACGGTGGACCCCAACCACGTGCAGGCCGGCTTCGAGACCACCTGCGAGTCGTGCCACACCACCCAGGCCTGGGAGCCGGCGACCTTCGACCACAACCTGACGGCGTTCGCGCTCACCGGCGGTCACCGGGGCGTCGACTGCGTCGCCTGCCACCAGGACGGCTACAGCGGCACCCCGGTCGACTGCTACTCCTGCCACGAAGCCGACTTCGCCGGCGTCGCCGATCCCGACCACGTCGCCGCCGGCTTCGACACCAGCTGCGAGTCGTGTCACACCACCCAGGCGTGGCAGCCGGCGACGTTCGACCACAGCTCGACGGCGTTCCAGCTCACCGGAGGTCACCAGGGACTCGAGTGCGCCGCCTGCCACGCCGACGGCTACGACGACACGCCGGCGGAGTGCTACGCCTGTCACGAGGCGGACTTCGGCGCCACGGTGGATCCGAACCACGTGCAGGCCGGCTTCGAGCTCGCCTGCGAGTCGTGCCACACGACGCAGGCGTGGGAGCCGGCCACCTTCGAGCACGATCTCACCGGCTTCACCCTCGACGGCGGCCACCAGGGCCTCGACTGCGTCTCCTGCCACCAGGACGGCTATGAAGGCACGCCCAGCGAGTGCTTCGCCTGCCACGAGCCCGACTTCGCCGCCACCGTCGATCCGAACCACGTCGCCGCCGGCTTCCCGACCGACTGCGAGTCGTGCCACACCACCCAGGCCTGGGAGCCGGCGACCTTCGACCACGACCTGACGGCGTTCGCGCTCACCGGCGGCCACCGCGACGTCGACTGCATCTCGTGTCATCAGGACGGCTACAGCGGCACGCCCAGCGAGTGTTTCGCCTGCCACGAGCCCGACTACCTCGGCACCACCGACCCCAACCACGCCCAGGCCGGGTTCGAGGTCACCTGCGAGTCGTGCCACACCACGCAGGCGTGGCAGCCGGCCACCTTCGACCACGACGCCTCGAGCTCGTTCCCGCTCACAGGTGAGCACCGCAGCGTCGACTGCGTCGCCTGCCACCAGGACGGCTACGACGGCACGCCGACGGAGTGCTTCGCCTGCCACGACGACGACTACGCCGCCGCGGCCGATCCCGAGCACGCCAGCGCCGGCTTCCCGACCAGCTGCGAGAGCTGTCACACGACCGGTGGCTGGACCCCGGCCGACTTCGAGCACGACGCGACGATGTTCCCGCTCACCGGCGCGCACCGGCAGACCGACTGCATCGCGTGCCACGACAGTGGCTACACCGGCACGCCGACCGAGTGTTTCGCCTGCCACGAGCCGGACTACTCGTCGGCCGCCGATCCCGAGCACGCCAGCGCCGGCTTCCCGACCAGCTGCGAGAGCTGCCACA
>ERZ869936.152-NODE-152-length-88212-cov-7.956827_pt1 | contig 88212 bp, 56 predicted proteins | sample MGYA00520876_ERZ869936 | MGnify/ENA primary metagenome ERZ869936 (study PRJEB32218, sample SAMN09650985) | biofilter metagenome | isolation source: enrty point of leading RO module | place: Saudi Arabia: Thuwal, RO plant located on Red Sea | collected 2016-02-17 ... | reverse complement strand
GCCCCAGCAGCCAGGCAGCGGCAGCGCGGTCGAGTCCGAACTCAACGCTTGCCGACGGCCAGTTCGTCGTGCTGCGTTTCCAACGCGGCCAAGTACCGCGCATAGGCGACCTCGTCGCGGCGGCAGCTTTCGCCTTTGAACACGATCGCGAAGGCGCGGCGGTGACGATCGCGCGAGCGGTTCGCGCAGGCCAGGTGGATCAGGTTGCCATGATGGGCCGTCACGTCACCCGGCTCGAGGCACACGGCGACTTCGTGGGCGGCGTCCTCGGGCCCGTAGTCGGTGATCCCCTGTGAAAACCCAAGCACGCTGGAACGCCCATGCGGCCTGACCGGTCCGGCGTGCGACCCGGGCACGTAGCGCATGCAGGCGTTTTCCTCGTCGACCGGATCGAGCGCCATCCAGATCGTGACCACACTGCACGGATTCAAGTTGAAGTAGTAATTGTCCTGGTGCGGCGGCGTGCCGGCGGTCGACATCGGCGGCTTGTTGAACCACTCGGGCGATTGCGCCTCGGCCGGCTCGCCGAGCAGACCCTCGGCCAGCGCACACCACGCGGGATGCTTGCAGTAATCGGCAAAGAACGGATCCTGCGTGAACCGGTGCAGTTGCTTGAGCGACGCCGGTTCGCGCGTTCGGGAATCGTAGAACGCGTCGGCCGGCGGCAGGTTGGGAACCACGTCGCGGACGTAGCGGTCAAGCTGTTCGTTTAGATCGGCAAAGTCGGCCGGCGACAACAACTGGCGCACCGTGACGTAGCCGTCGCGATCGAACTGCGGTTTCAAGTGGTCGAACTTCATGGTCCGCTCCGTGAGTTGGTTGGTCGCGGAGTGCTATTCTCCAGTGACTCGACCCGGCGCGTCAATCGGCAGCCGGCGAACCCTCGTCCAGACAAATGCGGGCCCAATGGATGCTCATGGCCTGTGGCGTTCCGGCGTAGTAGGCCAACAGCACGTGCCGTGGGTCGAGCCGGCGAATGGCCGGATGGCCGAAACTCCACTTGCCCATGTCTTCCCAGTACTGCGCAAAGTCGATATCGCTGCTGGTCTGCGTGACGGCGGCTTGCTCGTCATGCGTGTGCACGACCAGGCAATCTTCATCGGGCCACGTCCGCCCCTGATCGCGCGAACGCCAGAGCTTCATCGTGCCGGGCCGGACTCGATCCACGACAAACGCGAGCAGCGTTTGCCGGTCGACCGACAGCGGCGCGGCGATTTGTCCCTGGATGGACGTTGCGAACATCGGCCCGGGCCGAAGTCGATCGCCGTCGAGCGTCAGATAGCGAAGGTGGACGGTGCGATCTTGCTGTTGCGCGCGTTCGTGCGTCCAAAACAGAGCGACGAACTGGCCCGGAGCGCCGGTGCTGCAAAGACGCTGGTCCCAGAAGTAAAGCTGCCCGCTCGGATCGTCGGCGACCAGCAGCGGTTGCGAGAACGTGCGGCCGCCGTCGCGCGAAACAACGATCCATGCCGCGTGACAGCCAGGTCGCGGATCGTCGAACTCCTTGAAGCTCTCGAACGCATAGGCCAACGTGCCGTCGGGCCACGCAACGATCGGCCCAGTCGTGGCGCAGCCGGTTAGCTCGGCCGTGGGCAGTTGCCGCCACGGGCTCCACGTTTCGCCTTCGTCGTCCGAATCGGCCAAGAGCAGCTTCGATCGCAGTATGCCTTCGGTCGTCGGATCGAACAGCGGGCGCTGCGGATCGCTGCGATCGAACCAGGTGGCCAGCATTTGCACACGGCCGGGCGCGACTTCCACGAACTCGCCGCCGGCCAATGAACCGGACACGCCGTCGATGGTCGTCTCGAAACGAACCGGCAGAGAACTCCAATTAGCGCCACCGTCGCGCGAGCGGCAGATGCCCACCGTCGCGTCTGGCGCGTGCTTGGCCGAGCCCACGTGAAACCCGCACAGGATCGTACCGGAGCGAAGCGGGCAGAGGCTGGTGAAAAACGCGATCCGCCGATGGGGCGGCTGATCAACCGCGTCATAAACGACTCCCCGGGCTTCGATCTGCATCGGCTGCGGCCAGGTCGGTGTTGCGGTGTCCGCGGCCTGGTGAAAAAACCATCAGGCGGCTAGCGGCTATCGTCAGCCGGCTGGAACGCCAGGGCATACACGTCGGCATCTTTCAGCACGATGCGCAGTCGGACCGGCTTGCCGGCCAGCGCTGAAACGTCAGCGCCTGACTTTTTCCATTGCACCACCGCGTCGAGCTCATCGCCGTAAAGCGGTTCCATGTCCGCTGCGGCAAAACCGTCGATCGCCTTTCCGGCGGCGTCCTGCAACTCCACCTGCACGCTGCCGGCGGCCGACGTGGCATAGTTGAGCCGCAGTTGATCGCCGTCAAAGACCAATGGACGGGTCAGCACTTCGCCGCCACCTGCCGCAGCATGCACCGACGCCAGACGATGCCGCGGCACGACAAGCCGGCGCAAGCGGTTGTCGGGCCAGCGATAGTGCTCGCTGATGTAGAACGACCACTCGCCCGGCGCCGTTTCAGCCATCCCCCAGGCGGGCATGTTGCTTCGCTCGGTCCAGTTCTTTGGATCGTGGCCCGGGCGGACCCAGGCTTCGAGAAACGTTCGGTCCCAGTTCACGCCGTCGCGGCTGGTCATAAACACCGCGTCGGAAACGCCCGTGTCGGAATGTTCGGCAATCTTCTTGCGGCTGGGCACGAATCGCTTGGGAAACGACAGCAACAGATGCTCAGCGCCCGGGCAGGGCCGGGTGGCGTTGGTGTAGAAGTGCTCGTAGGGAACGTCCTGTCCGTAGCGATTCGCGACGCCGTCGCTCCAATCCAGGAAGTTCGACGAGTGAGAGCTTTGAATTGCGCGAACCTTGTTGGCGAAGATTCGGTTGTAGCAGGCGTACCGGCCGCGGGCCGGATCCCAGAACGCTAGGTTCAGCGAGTCGAACGCGCCCTTGGTCAGCACCGGCTCCTTTCGCAGCTTGTGCCACTGGACGCCGTCGGGCGAGGCGAATGCGTAGAGCCCGCCGGCGGTGGCGCCCTCGTGCCAGTTTTTGCCGGGCGCTTTGGTTCCGGCCAGCGCCTTGTAGCGCTCGTCGGGCTTGCAGTCTGGATTGGTATCGATAAACGGTGCGAAGTTGTGCGACTCGGTTCCCTTCCAGATGATGTTGTTCTCCTTGGAGCCGGCCACTTCGATCAGGCCGAGCTTGGGGCGCGTGAAGTGGATGCCGTCGCGGCTTTCGGCCATGCAGGTGACCTGGTCGGCCGAATGGTCGCTGCCCGGCACCGACCCGCGATAGTACAACCGCACGAGCGGTCCGTCCTGTACGACGCTGAAGTAGGCGCTGGTGATGCCCTCCCAGGCCGCGTCGGTGACCAACACCACTTCGCGCCGCTGGGGCTGGTTCATGGCAAGTTCGGCGCCTGTGAGCGAGTCGATCAGCCAGTCGTCGACGAACAGTTCCCATCGAGAGCCGATATCGCGCGGTGCGTCTGTTGCGTCGGCTGCGGTAGCGCGCCGGGTCATCGTTAGACAGCACGCGCCGACCAACAGGACGGTTGCCACCATGCACATTGAGGCTAACCGTCGAGTGTGTAGTTGCTGGGACATGGCATTTTCCTTGGGCTTGGATCGTGTGTCGGCCGCCTGGCAGCCGATGGTGGTTATTCGTTCGGCGGGGCCGCTGCCGAATCGCTCCACGACAGCTTTTCGATTCCGTCGGGCGTGACGCGGAAGCGGGCGGCGCGGATCGCGCTGCCATAGCCCTCCTCGTAGTAGATGACCAACACGCTGCCGTCGGTCAGTTCGACCGTCGATGCATAGGCGCCGCCGACCGTGTCGATTTCGAGCGGACCCTGCCACGTCGCGCCTTCGTCGCGGCTGATGTGCAACGACGTGTTGGGCAGACGGTGCGTCAACAGGATCTCGCCGCTGGACAGCCGGGTCAGGTGCGGGCAATGGCCCTCGAAGCCGATGTCGCTGACGCTAGACCATGTCTGGCCGAGATCGTCGCTGGTGGCATAGTGCATGTGGATTCCCCGATCGCCGCGCAGGGCGGCCAGCAAGCGTCCGTCTTTGAGGCGAATCACGTCGGTTTCGGCGTCGAGACGCACGCCGCTGTCCGGATCGATCGAAATCGGCTCGCTCCACGTGGCGCCCTTGTCGGTCGAGCGCAGCACGGCACCGTACGCCGTGTTTTTGTCGGCGGTGTACACGCCCAGGATCCGTGTGCCGTCGTCCATCTCGCGCACGGGCGCAGACACGGCCCAATCGTTTTCGATCAGCATCCGCGGCTCGGTGTCCCACGTCTTGCCGCCGTCCGTCGAGCCGACCAGGCAAACGTCGTGCTCGATTTTCTCGTCGACTTTGCGGTAGCGAAAGAAGCTGCACCACAGCGATCCGTCGCCCATCGCGGCGATGTGCGGATCGCGGTCGTCCTGCGGACCGTCGTACACCACCTTCGGCTTGCTCCAGGTGCGTCCCTCGTCGGACGAACGGACGTAGCAGATGCGGCCGCCGCTGGGCCAGTCGTCGTTGGGCAGCGAGACATGGCCATAGCCGGCGTAGAACACGCACAGCAGATCGCCGTCGGGCGTGCGGCACACATCGGGAAAGGCCTGGTACGGTCCGGCCGCCGTGCCGCGCGAAATGACCTGAAACGGAGCGGGATCGACGGTCAACTCGGGCGCGTCGTCAAGCGGCGCGCCCTCGATCGACAGATTGCGAAACGCGACGCTGCCCTGGCTGGTTCCAAACCCGATCCGGCCGCCGGACAGGGCATCGTCCTCGGCTTCCAGGATTTGCTGATCGTCGAGTGTGACCGTGATCTGCGGGCCGCGGCACGTCACGCGGACGGTATGCCAGGCATCGGCAGTGATCGGGGTCCGGCGACGCAAAATGGCATTCCACGAATCGCCCGGCCGCGACTGCACGAGTATCGCGGCGTCGTTTTGCGAGTCGAGATGGAGCCAGTAGAAGCTGCGCGTGCCGGTGGCCCGAAACAGAATGGCCGCGGCCCGCACGCCCTCGCCGATGGGCCGGATGTTTACGTCGACCGAAAGCGTGAAGTCGGCGACCGCCGGCTCCGATAGAATTGCCACCCCGCCGCGATACGGGTCTTCTTGCAGCAGCACGCCGTCGCCCCACTGCCACTCGCCTTTGAGCAATTGCCAGTCGCCGGCATGCTCGGCCGATAGTGGCAGGCGAATTGGCTCGGCGACCGAAGCGCGGACCGCAATGAGCGCGACGGCCATGAAACAGAGGACTGACGAAGCCAAGAACGCACGGCGCGGCATGGTGATCCTCATTGCGAAGATAACGAAGCGTTGGGGGGAGGTTGGCAGTTATGTGGTTGGCGGGACGGCGCGCCACCGTCGTCGGTTCACATGACCGGCAAACAAATCAGGCACGGGCGACGCGCGACCTCACCAGCGTAACCAGTGGCGGCGCGAAAAGCGAATCGCGCGCCGGTCGAAGTACCCTTCCCGCTCTGTCGGGCTCCGTCGGCATGAATCGGGGCTTGCAATTCGCGCGTTCGCGCGGCGGCGAGTTGCCGTGCCGTGGGACGGACATTAAACTCCGTGCGAAAGGCCGTTTTGGCCGTTGCGCGGGGCCAAACCAATCGCGACGTCCTATGGCGAACTAAACCCCCCATGACAACCACCACCGATCCGACAAGTGCGCTGGCCGAGCTGGTACGCAACTTTGTGCCGCCGGATTGCTTCGACGCGCACATGCACTTGTACCGCGGAACGGACGCGACCGGTTCGCTGCCCGGCGGCGTGCTCGACGCGCGCGGCAACGCGAGCTGGGACGCCTATTGCCAGAGCGTCGGCCAGTGGATGGGCGACCGGCGGCCCAGCGGCGGGCTGGTGTTCACGATTCCGAAAGTGGATCTGGAAGTGGCCGATGCCAATCGCTTCGTCGCCGAACAAGTGCGCCGCAATCCTGGCTCGCGGGCACTGTTGATGATTCGCCCGCAAGACGATCCGGCCGAAGCCGAAACGGCGATCGCCTCCGACGGGTTCGTCGGGTTCAAGGTGTATCACGTGTTTGCGCCGTGCGACGACACGTTCGAGGCGACCAACGATGCGTTTGTGCCCGAGTGGGCGTGGGAACTGGCCGACCGGCACGGCCTGGCCATCATGCTCCACATCGTACGTGCCCGGGCGTTGGCCGATCCACAAAACCAATCGTACATCCGGCAGCGCTGCCTACGATATCCCGGCGCGCGACTGATCCTGGCCCATGCCGGACGCGGCTTCTCCGCACAACACACGGTGGACGGCATCGCCAGTTTGCGCGGGCTGGACAACGTCTATTTCGATACGTCGGCCGTGTGCGAGGCGGCGCCGATGGAAGCGATCTTGCGCGAGTTCGGACCGCGGCGTTTGCTGTTCGGCACTGATTTTCCCGTTAGCGAGATGCGCGGACGCTGCGTGAGCATCGGCGACGGCTTTCTGTGGCTCGACGAGAACAACGTCGGCTGGCAAGACGCGCGGTTCGCCGAACCAGTTCCGGTGGGGATCGAGTCGCTGTTGGCCCTGCGACAGGCATGCCGCACGTTGCGGCTATGCGATGCGGACATCGAGCAGATCTTCGGCGTCGCAGCGCGGACGATGCTGGGCATCGCCAGTGCGCCTGCCGATTCGCGCACGCAGGCCGCCTATCGCCGTGCCCGCGAAGTCATTCCGGGTGGAACGCAGTTGTTGAGCAAGCGGCCAGAGATGTACGCGCCGGGGCACTGGCCGGCATACTTTGCCGAAGCGCGGGGCTGCGAAGTGGTCGACCTCGACGGCAGGCGCTATTGCGACATGACCACCTCGGGCATCGGATCGTGCCTGCTCGGCTATGCCGATCCGGACGTGACCGACGCGGTGATGCGGCGCGTGCAACTGGGCTCGATGTGTTCTCTGAATCCGGGCGAGGAACTGCAACTGGCCGAACTGCTCATCGAGCTGCATCCTTGGGCAGAACAGGCCCGGTTTTGTCGAACGGGTGGCGAGTCGATGGCCGTAGCCGTCCGGTTGGCACGCGCGGCGACCGGGCGAGAGCGCGTCGCGTTTTGCGGATATCACGGCTGGTCCGATTGGTACCTGGCAGCGAATCTGCCAACGCGGACCGACGCCGGGAACCCTGGCAACGACCAGCTCGCCGGGCACCTGCTCTCCGGATTGCCGCCGTGCGGCGTGCCGTCGGGACTGGCCGGCACGGCACTACCCTTTGCCTACAACCAACTTGACGAGTTAGAGCGCTTGGTCAGCGAGCACGGACAAGAGCTGGCCGCAATCGTGATGGAGCCGACGCGGCGCGAGCACCCGGAGCCGGGCTTCCTGGACGGTGTGGCCAAGTTGGCGCGGCGCGCCGGCGCGGTGCTGGTGTTCGATGAGATCTCGGCCGGTTGGCGACTGGCGACCGGCGGCGCGCATCTGCGCTACGGCGTGACGCCCGACGTGGCCGTGTTTGCCAAAGCGCTGGGCAACGGCCATCCGATCGGCGCGATCGTCGGCCGCGAAACAGTCATGCAGGCCGCGCAGGAGTCGTTCGTGTCGAGTACGTACTGGACCGAAGGCGTGGGGCCGACGGCCGCGGTGGCGACGATCACGAAATTGCGTCAACTCGACGCACCCGCGCACGTCGAGCGCATCGGTGAGCGGTTCCGCGCCGGTTGGGCGGCGCTCGGGGAGCAGCATGCCGTGCCGGCCCGCGCGGTTGGGCATTCCGCCCTGCTGTCGCTCGTGTTCGACCATCCGGAGGCGGCCGCGTTGGGAACGCTGGCGACCGTGCGGATGCTGGATCGGGGGTATCTGGTCGGTGGCGGCTTCTATCCGAGCATGGCGCACCAGGAGCATCACGTCGACTCGTGTCTGGCGGCGTTGGACGACGTGTTCGCGGAATTGGCCGCCGCGATCGAGAAAGACGATGTTCGCTCGCGTTTGCCCGAGGGAGTTCGACACACCGGTTTTTCGCGGCTCACCTGAGCGCGCGCAGGCCGGCACAATGGCCGCACGAGAAAGCTGGCGCGATGGAAACGAGAACGAACCACATGTGCCGCAGGCGGGCGACGGGAAAAGGACCAGGCCGATGACCCGCACCCATCGCGTGCTGGTGGTCGGTGCCGGATCGATCGGCGAGCGCCACGTTCGTTGCTTCGCGGCGAAGGGGCGCGCGGAGCTGTCCGTCTGCGAAGTGAACGACACGGTGAGGCAGGCGGTGGCCGAAGAGTACGCGGCCGCGCCGTTTGCCGACTACGAGACGGCGTTGGCCGCGCGTCCGGACGTGGTCGTCGTGGCGACGCCGGCCCACTTGCACGTGGAGATGGCCACTCGGGCCGTCGAGGCCGGCGCGCACGTGCTGATTGAAAAGCCGTTGGGCACGACGCTTGATGGAGTCGACGCGCTGCAGCAGATCGTGGAAGCACGCGGCACGGTCCTGGCCGTGGCGTACGTTTCGCGTTGCCATCCGGCGCTGGCGGCCATGCGGGCGGCGATCGCGGCGGGAACGTACGGTGAGCCCGTCGAAATCGTAGCCACCAGCGGGCAGCATTTTCCGCTCTACCGTCCGGCCTATCGCGAGATTTATTACACCGATCGCGCGACCGGCGGCGGAGCCGTGCAAGACGCCCTGACCCACACGATCAACACCGGCCAATGGCTGGTCGGGCCGATCGACCGGCTGGTGGCCGATCTGGATCACCAGGTGCTCGAAGGCGTCGAGGTGGAAGACACGGTCCATGTGCTGGCTCGTCACGGATCGGTCATGGGGTCGTACAGCTTGAACCAACATCAGGCGCCCAACGAAACGACGATCACTGTGGTTTGCACCGCCGGCACGGTTCGGTTCGAATCGCACAAGAGCCGCTGGCGCTGGATGCGCGAGCCAGGCGGAAGCTGGACCGACGAACCGGTCGACGTGCCCGAGCGCGATACCTTGTTCCTGCGGCAAGCCGGCGCGATGCTCGACGCCGTGGAACACGGTGAGCGACCGCTGTGCTCGTTGTGCGAAGCGCGAGACACGCTGCGGGCCAACCTCGCGATTTTGCGCAGTGCCGAACGCGGCACCTGGCAATCGCTCAGCACCGAAGGCGAAACATGACGGACGAAAGTACAAGCGTGCAGCGATTGTTCGACTTGAGCGGCCGCGTAGCTCTGATCACCGGCGCCAGCGGTTATCTCGGATCCGATCTGGCCGCCGCGCTGGCCGAAGCCGGCTGCCGCGTCGTAGTCGCCAGCCGCGACCCCAAGAAAGCGCGGGCTGCGGCCGAGAAACTTGCCGGACCCGAAAAGGGTCGGCACGTCGGCGTGACGATCGACCAGCTTGACGACGAATCGATCGAGCGCGGGTTTGCCGACGCCGCATCGGCCGCCGGAGCGATCGATATCTTGGTCAACAACGGCCAGGCGTCGCTAAGCGCGGATTGGCGCAGCGTCACCGCCGAACAATTCACCAGCCAACTGGCCAACGCCACCGGCTATTTCCTGCTGGCACGCCTGCTGCGCGACCATGCCGTCGATCGCGGCGCGCCGGCCAGCGTGATCATGCTCGGTTCGATGTATGGCATGGTGGCTTCCTACCCCGAAGCATACGAGGGCGTGCAACCGGCCAGCCCGGCTGCGTATCATGCACTCAAGGGCGGACTGATCCACTTGACCCGCCACTTGGCCGTGTATTGGGCCAAAGACGGCGTACGCGTCAATTGCCTGAGCCCCGGGCCGTTTCCCGCGCCGGGCGTGTCGCCCGTGCTGATCGAGCGATTGGAGGGCCATTCGCCGATGGGCCGGATGGGAAAGCCGTACGAACTCAAAGGCGCCGTCGTGTTCCTGGCCTCCGACGCCAGCAGTTACGTCACAGGACAAAACCTGGTGGTCGATGGTGGGTGGACGGCCTGGTAGAAACGCCGCCGTGGAAGGACAGACACCGCAACCTCGCACCAACGACTCTCGACGAATCACGTTTTCAGAAAGGTGCCAAACTCATGTCGCACACTCGTCGCCAATTCGTGCACAACTCGCTGGTTGCCGGCATCTCGTTGGTCGCGCTGGGCCGAAGTCGCGGTGCCAGCGCGCGCGACGGCGGCAAGCCTGGTGCGGCGTACGATGTGTCGCGCGACGTGCCTACCAAGTACTTCGACGGTGATCACTGCTGGTGCCACCCGCGTGCCGGAATCGTGCCAGGCGCCGGCAGCGATGGCGCGCCGCGCGTGGTGCTGACCATGAACACGATGGACCTGTCGGGCAGCGACGTCTTTCGCGCCGTACACGGCATGAAGACCGACGACCTGGGTGCTCACTGGACCGAACCGCAAGAACTGGACGCGATGAGGCCGCGCTATGAAACGATCGACGGGCAGCGCCGGCCCGTGGCGGCAAGCGACTTTTGGCCGGCGTGGCACGCGGCGTCGAAAACTTTGCTGGGCACCGGACACTCGGTGGTCTACACGCCCCAGTGGCGCGTCGTGCCGAAGCGCCCGCGACACACGGTATACGCCGCGTACGACGCACAGGCCAATCGATGGGCGGCGTGGCGCAAGCTGGAGATGCCCGACGAACCGCGCTACATCAACTCGGGCGCCGGATGCACGCAACGCGTCGATGTGCCGGACGGATCGATCCTGCTGCCGTTCTATTTCAAGCCGCCGGACAAGAACTCGCGCGTGGCCGTGATGCGCTGCACGTTCGACGGCGACACGCTCAAGTTCGTCGAGCAGGGCAACGTGCTGGCCGTGGAAGACGATACCCGGGGCATCGGCGAGCCGTCGCTGGCGCGGTTCGATGGGGGATACTACCTGACCATTCGCCACGACCGGCGCGGCTACGTCACGCGGAGCCACGATGGCTTGCACTTCGAGCCGCTCAAGCCGTGGACGTTCGACGACGATTCGGACCTGGGCAGTTACAACACGCAACAACATTGGGCCACGCATAGCGACGGGCTGTACCTGGTGTACACCCGACGCGGGCTGGACAACGACCATGTGTTTCGCAATCGGGCGCCGCTGGTCATGGCCCAAGTCGATCCGGTGTCGCTGCGCGTAGTGCGCGGAACGGAACAGGTGCTCGTGCCCGAGCGAGGCGCGCGGCTGGGCAACTTTGGCGTGACCAACGTCAATCCGGATGAGACCTGGGTGACCGTGGCCGAGTGGATGCAGCCGCGCGGCTGCGAGAAGTACGGCAGCGACGGCAGCATGTACGTGGCCCGCGTTCGCTGGACGCGGCCGAACCTGCTGGCCGGATAGCCCGTAGCAGATTCCAGCGGTCGCGCTGCGCGCCGGGCCGTTGGAATCCGCGCGTCGTGCGGGTATTTTGGTGCCTGGCACGCAAGTCACGCGGGCGGCAAGTCGTCGCCAGCGAACTTTGGCCGGATGCCGCGCGATTCGCTGCGTCGCATCGAGCAGCGCCACCCATTTCACACACAACGCATCACCACAAAGGGCGATCCATGCACAATACGCTGGCGGCCGGATTGTCGGCCATGATGGTCTTCGTGTGTTTGTCGACGGCCACCGCGGTTGCCGCCGAGCCGACGCCGGGCGAGCAACTGGGCAAATTGCTAAAAGAGAGTTGGGAGTTCGACCTGATCGAAGACCCGCTGTTTGCCACGCACGCGGGCGACGCGCGCTACAATGATCGCTTGCCGCGTGAAACGCTGGCCGATCAAAAGCGCCGCGCCGAGGCAAATCGTGCCTTTTTGGACCGACTGGAAGCAATCCCGCGCGACAAGCTGACCCGTGCCGAGCAGGTCAACTACGACATCTATCGCCGCTCGAGGCGCGACGCGATCGCCGAATTCGAGTTCAACGGGCACCTGATGCCAATCACGAATCGCTCCGGGTTTCATATCTCGTTTCCCGAGTTGCCGCGACGCACGCCGCTGGCGACCGTGAAAGACTACGAGAACTACATCGCGCGATTGGGGGCGTTCGAGCAATATGCGGACGACCATATCGAGTTGATGCGCGCGGGGATCGAGCAAGGATACACGCAGCCCAGCATCGTGATGAAGGACGCCGAAGCGGCCATTACGGCGCATCTGGTCGATGATCCGGTACGGAGCCTGTTGTACAAACCGCTTGCCGAGTTTCCGGACACGGTCAGCCCGGATGACCGCCCGCGATTGATCACAGACGCCAAGACCGCAATCGCCGAGAGCGTGGTACCCGGCTATCGCAAGCTGCTGGCGTTTATGACCGACGAGTACTTGCCGGCTTGTCGGCAACAGGTGGGCGCCAGTGCCCTGCCCCGCGGCCGCGAGTACTACCGGTTTCGGGTGCGTCATTTCACGACCCTGGACATCGATCCGCAACAGATTCACGACACGGGACTGGCCGAAGTCAGCCGGATCAAAGCCGAGATGAAGGCCTTGATCGAGCGCGTCGGATTCGAGGGCGACTTTGAGAAGTTCGTCGAGTTTTTGCGGACCGATCCGCAGTTCTACGTCGACACGCCTGAGCAACTGTTGAAGGAAACGAGCGTTGTCCTGAAGCGGATGGACGGGCAATTACCCACGCTGTTCGGCAAGTTGCCTCGAACGCCCTACGGGATTCGCGAGATTCCGGCCTTCATCGCGCCGCGAACGACCACGGCCTACTACATGCCGCCGGCCGGCGACGGCAGTCGGGCCGGGTTCTACTACGTGAACACCTACAATCTGAAAAGCCGCCCGCTATACGAGTTGGAAGCGCTTTCACTGCACGAAGCCGTACCGGGCCATCACTTGCAGATCGCGCTGCAACAGGAATTGACCGGGCTGCCGGAGTTTCGGCGGTTCGCCCATCCGACGGCATTTGTCGAAGGGTGGGGGCTGTACGCCGAGCGGTTGGGTTTGGAGGTCGGCTTCTACGAGGATCCGTACCGCGATTTCGGCCGGCTCAGCTACGAGATGTGGCGAGCCTGCCGGCTGGTCGTCGATTCGGGCATGCACTACCTGGGCTGGACGCGCGAGCGAGCCATCCAGTTCATGGCCGACAACACAGCGCTTACGCTGCACAATATCGCGGCTGAAGTGGATCGCTATATCTCCTGGCCAGGCCAGGCCACGGCCTACAAGATGGGCGAGCTGAAGATTCGCGCGCTGCGGACCATGGCCGAGCAGCGGCTGGGCGACCAATTCGACGTGCGCGAGTTTCACGACGTGGTGCTGGGCAGCGGCGCGGTGCCGCTGGACGTGTTGGAAGATAACGTCACGGCGTACGTCGAGGCGAAATCAGAGTCTCGCTAGAGCCGGCCAAGGTGGATCGTCGGTGCCGCCGCGCACATGGTCCGGCGGTGGCCCCCCGACGTTCGGTCGCCTACTCGTCGAGCAGGTAGTTGAAGATCAGCGGCGCCACGATCGTCGCGTCGGATTCGATCATAAAGGCCGGCGTGTCCGGAGAGATCTTTGCCCAGGTGATCTTTTCGTTGGGCACGGCTCCGGAGTACGAACCGTACGACGTGGTCGAGTCGGAGATCTGTGCGAAGTATTGCCAGCGGCGGCACTTTTCCTTCAAGTCGTGCAGAATCAGCGGCACGATACAGATCGCGAAGTCGCCAGCGATGCCGCCACCGATCTGAAACAGTCCGATCGGCGCCTTGGCGTCGGTTTGGCGATACCACTCGACCATGCGCACGGCCTGCGCGATGCCCGTCTTGACGACGTCGATCGACGGAATCTTTCCGTTCATCACGCATGCGGTGAAGGCGCAGCCCAGGCTGGAATCTTCCCAGCCGGGCGTGAAGATGGGAACGTTCTTCTCGACCGCGGCCGCGACCCAAGAATGCTCGATCGCTTTGTCGTGCCCATGCTTCTGGCCGTACTCGCGCACGTAGCGGGCGGCATACTCGTCGGGAAAGAAGGCTTCGCCGCGCTGGGCCGCCTGTTGCCAATAGCCGACGATCGTGTTCTCGACGGCCATCATCGTATCGTAGGGAATGCACGTGTCGGTAACGCGATGCAGACCGTCCTTTTCGAGTTGTTCCTCTTGCCTGGCGGACAAGTGTCGGTATTCCGGCAGATCGACGTACTCCGGTCCCGGCACCATGCGAAACAGGTCTTCTTCGAGATTGGCTCCGGTCGCGCAGATGCCGGAGACGGCACCCGAGCGAATGACGCGGGCCAGCGAGACGCCAAGTTCCGCGGTGCTCATCGCGCCGGCCATGCAGATGAGCATTTGGCCACCGTCTTTGCGAAACTGCTTCCATCCGCGGGCAGCGGCGAGCGTTTCGCGCGAGTTGAAATGGCGATAATTCTCCTTCATGAACTGCGTGATCGTGGTCATCGAATCCGGCTACTCCTCCCCCGCTGGGCGTGATCATGCCCGAGCAGTCTGGCACCAAGTGATCTGAGAAGTTAACCCTATCGGCTGAGCAGCGTATGTCAAATCGCGCAGCGACGATCGGACGATCCGTCGACCGAAAAAAAACTGAAACGACGGCGATGATGGCGCGACTATTCGCGCTTAATCCCGAGTTCGCGGACCAAAAAGGCCCACTTGTCGGCGGCTTCTTCGATGCGCTTTGTCGTGGGTTTGCCGGCTCCGTGACCGGCGCGCGTTTCGATCCGAATGAGAATCGGCTTGTCGCAGCCCTGCGCGGCTTGCAGCGTCGCCGCGAACTTAAAGCTGTGTGCCGGCACGACGCGATCGTCGTGATCTGCCGTGGTGATCAGCGTGGGCGGATAGCACTCGCCCGACTTGATCGCGTGTAGCGGCGAATACTTGTACAGCGCCTGGAACTCGTCGGGGTCGTCGGACGAACCGTAATCGTCGACCCAGGCGTGTCCGATCGTGAACTTGTGAAACCGCAACATGTCGAGCACGCCGACCGCAGGCAGCGCGGCTCCGTACAGATCGGGCCGCTGCGTCAGACAGGCTCCCACGAGCAGTCCGCCGTTCGAGCCGCCGCCGATCGCAAGCTTCCCGGGCGAGGTGTACTTGTTGTCGATCAGCCACTCGGCAGCCGCGATGAAGTCGTCGAAGACATTTTGCTTTTGCAGCTTCGTGCCGGCTTTGTGCCACTGTTCGCCGTATTCGCCGCCGCCGCGGAGGTTGGGCATGGCAAAGATCCCGCCCATTTCCATCCAGACCAGGTTCGACACGCTGAACGAGGGCGTCAGTGCGATGTTGAACCCGCCGTAGCCATAGAGATAAACCGGCGTGTCGGGCGAGTGCTGCAGGCCCCGCTTGTGGCTGATGAACATCGGAATCTTCGTGCCGTCCTTGCTCTTGAAAAAGACCTGTTCGGTCGTGTAGTCGGCCGGATCGAAGTCGACCTTAGGCGCGCGGAACACCGTGCTCTTCCGGCTGGCGATGTCGTAGCGGTAGATGGTGGCCGGGGTCGTGAACGAGTCAAAGCTGTAGAACGTTTCCTTGTCGGAGCGTTTGCCGCCGAAGCCGGAGACGGTGCCCAGGCCGGGGAACTCCACTTCGTGCTCGAAGCGGCCATCCGTGTCGAAGATCTTGACCTGCGAATGGGCGTCTTTCAGGTAGAGCGTGAAGATGCGGTCACCCACCAGGTTCACTTGGCGGAGCGTCTCGTCGACATCGGGGACCAGTTCTTTCCAGTGCTGCTCGTCGGGCTTGCTCGTGTCGATCGCGATCACGCGGCAACGCGGCGCGTCGTGATTGGTTTTGAAGATGAACACCGGACCTAGATTGTCAACAAACTCGTAGCCGGCGTCGAAGTTGTCGATCAGCTTCACCAGAGGAGCGTCGGCCTTGTCGAGCCGCTTGTAGTAGACCCGATTGACGTCGTCAGTACTCTTGGCGATTTCGATGATGAGGTACTTTCCGTCGTCGCTCACGGTGTTGCTGAAGTACCACTCCTTGTGGTCCGGTGCGTCGAAGATGAGCTTGTCTTCTGACTGGGGCGTGCCGAGCTTGTGGTAGTAGAGTTTTTGGAAGTAGTTCGACGCGCGGAGGTCTTCGCCTTCTTTCGGCTCGGGATAACGGCCGTAGAAAAACCCGTCGCCGTCCTTGGTCCACGAAGCGCCGGAAAACTTGCTCCAGCGGACGACGTCGTCGGTGTCTTTGCCGGTGGCGACGTCGCGGACGTGCCACGTGATCCAGTCGCTACCGGCATCGGCCAAGGCATAAGCCATTTTGGTGCCGTCGTCGCTGATCGAAATCGCCGCCAGGGCCACGGTGCCGTCTTTGGACAGCGTGTTGGGATCGAGCAGCACGCGGGGCGTGTCGTCGAGCGACTTCATCGTGTACAGCACGCTCTGGTTTTGCAGCCCGCTGTTGCGCGACAAGAAGTATCGCCCGCCTTCGGTGAACGGCACGCCGAACTTTTCATAGTCCCACAGTTTGGTCAGCCGCGCTTTGAGCGGTTCGCGGGCGGAGATCGACTCCAGATAGTCGAACGTGATCTCGTTTTCTGCATCGATCCAGACCCGCGTTTCGTCGGCGTCGGGATCTTCCAAGGGGCGGAATGGATCCGCGACCTTCGTCCCGTGATAGTCCTCGACGACGTCGGCAGTCGGCGCCGATGGATAGGCGCGCTTCGCCTCAGCAGCGGGCACGGAAGACACAACTGCGAGCGTCATCCAGGTCGTGAGCGCGAAAACCAATAGGGGTCGTTGAAGCTTCATGACGATCACGGTCCTTTTTGCGGTGGGATACTCGATGCACCAGCACGGCGGTCCGATGCGCCGGCTACGCGAAAAACTACCTGGGATCGGCGCGTCACGCAAGAATCGCACGCGGCCGACCGATTCGTGGGCCGTAGCGCGGCACGGCCGCTGTCATGCAGAACTGTTCGAGTCGGCCGCCTTGGCGGCAATCGATTGCTTGCGACTACCGTCCAGACGCCGCCTGCGACGCCAGCCGATCCAACTCGGCCAGCTTCAGCCGCACGCTCATGACATAGGGCTGTTTGCCGGCTTCCCAGTGCCCGTAGGTCGTCGTCACGATCGTACCGTCGGGCAGGATCTCGACGCCCGGATACGCGCAGTCGGCGCCCCGATGGTTGTCCATCAAGCGGACGCGATACTGGCCCTCGGTTCCGTTGACCAGATCTTCGTACCGACCGACCCACGCAACCCAATCGCCTTTGGTCGGCGACTCGTGCGTCGTGTCGCGAAAACTGATGAACAGCCGGCCGTCCGGACCGTAGACCGCTGTGTGCCGGTCGCCGGTGAGCGAGCCGGGCACCTCGCGCGGCGTGGTCCAGGTTTGGCCCTCGTCGTCAGAAAACATGATGTGCGAGTTCTTCTTGCGGCGGTTTTCGCGCAAGAGCACGGCAAGCTGCTTTCCGTCGGGCGAGCGCACGGCGCCAGGTTCGCACAGGTGTACTTCGCTGCTGGCGTAGATCGCCTCCGGCTCGGACCACGTCAAGCCGCCATCGCTGGAAAACGATTTCAGAAGCGTCATCACGGGCGGCTTTTGCTGTTTGTTCTGGGCGGTGAAGAACCGTCCGTCATCGTGGAACAGCGCCATGTAATGTCCGCGCGCCGGTAGCGGCACGACCGATGACATGACGACAATCCCGCCCCAATCGCCGACCGGCTTCAATTCGGACCACGTCTTGCCATCGTCCTCGCTGACGGCCAACCGCGCGGGATACAGACCCGACCACATGATGATCCGCTTCGTCCCGTCCGGTCCGATCACACGGTGCAACGTGGGCGTCTCGAGCGAGGTTTCCCAGTTCTTGGGCGTGGGCAGCCGATCGCTCCACGTAAGCCCGCCGTCCGGGCTGCGCTTGTAGACAATGGCTCCGCGGCCGTGCCCTTTGGGATAGACACAGAGCATGGTCTTGCCGTCCTCGAGCAGGCAGGTGGTCGGATGGCCGAGATACTGGCCCGGCTCGCGATCCACCAGCACCTGACGATCCGTGTCGTCGGCCAGATCGACGAGCGGGATCGAGTAGCCCCGTGGGACTTCGGCGGCCGCGGCCCCGGCGACCATCGCGGTGCCCAAGAAACAGCCAAGAACCAAAACGCGTGTAGCCAGTTGTCGAGTCATCGTGGGTATCGCGTGGGTTGCAGTTGTCGAAGTGGTAGCAAAAAAGTCGGGCGCCCGATGACCATGCAAAGCAGGCAGGCCGTCGAGCGCCCGTGTGTCGTTACGTGTCACGTCGGGTCGGGACGATCAGTTGCCACCGCCGCCGGCCGAGGGCGCTCCGCCTTGACCCGGCAGGTTCTCGGGAAAGGTCTTGTCGGTGGCTTCGTTCCAGCCATTGCCGACGCCCTTGCCGCTCCAGAACAGGTCGCCGCCCTTGGCACCCATATCGGCGAACCGCTTGGACACCTTGCCCCCGTTGTCAGAAAGCAGATTGTCGTGGATGTAGTTGCGATCCGGGTTGGGCTCGACGTTCAGCTTTCGGTCGGGCGGAAAGATGTCGGTCAACGCGTACATCGCGATGCCGTACGAGCCATTGCCACGGACTTCGTTCTTTGTGACTTCGGTGTTGTCGGCGGCATTGATGACGATGCCGTTGCCCGGCTCGACCAGATTCACGATGTGGCCCTCCGGCGACAGATTGGGATAGCCGTTGTCCAGGACGCGATTGTTGATGACCCGCGCGTTCGAGGCCTCGGTCGTGGGCAAATCGGGCAGCAACACGACGAGCAGGCCCAGCGAGTTGTTGTGGGCCGAGTTGTTGGCCATTAGCACGTTAACGCAGTTTTCTGTCTCGATGCCGATCGTGTTGCGATAGGCTTCGCAGTTCTTGATGACCACGTTGCGGCATTGCCCTGCGTATACGCCCGCGTCCCACACGTCGGAAACGATGCACCCGTCGACCAGCACGCCGTCGCACAGCACGGGATAGACGCCGTACTTGCCGGTGTTGTGGCAGACGACGTTCTTGAACGTGGAATTCTTGGCCTTGTTGACCACGACGCCGTTGCCCTTGTAGTCGCGGATTTCGAAACCGCTGATCACGAAGTTATTGCCCGAGGCGAGAATGGCGTCGTTCATCTTGCCTTTGCCGTCCAGCACGGGGCGCTCGCCATTTTCGGACAAACCGATGAACTCGATGTCGTCGAAGTCGACCGTTACCGACTCGTTGTACGTGCCGGGCATGACCTCGATGCGATCGCCGGGCTGGGCCCGATCGACGGCCGCTTGGATCGACTGGCCCGGAGCCACGGTGAACGTGGCGCGGACGGTTTGCGAATTGACGGCCGGAGCCGAGGCGTCGCGTTCAGGATACTTCTCCTCGGCCAGCGTCGATCCGCCGAGAATCAACGTCGCCAGGCAGGCAATCGTCGCGATCCGTGTAAACAAGCTTGTCATGGGGAAACCTCCTGCGTGTGAATGGGTGGCAGTGCCACGAATGGTTCATGATCGACCGATGAGCGGGACCGAGCCATCCGACCCGGCGACGCGGCCATTTGCCGACGAAAGGCCAACTCTCTGTTAGGTCTTGCTGGGCGGTGTTTTGCTTTGGGTCGTTGGGCTGGACGACCGATTCGGTCGCAGCAAGTCTTTGGGAAACGTGGTTAGTTCGAGGCTTTCGCGCCATTGGTTACCGGTGCCGGTGCCGTCCCACAGCAAATCGCCGCCGGGCGCCTGCAAGAGCCGAAACAGTTGGTGCGGATGGCCGCCGTTGTTGCTGTACTGATTGTCCACGATCAGCGTGCCGTCGGAATTCGGTTCGACGTCGAGCTTGTGCTTGGTGGGCAGGCGGGCAGCTTGCAGGCTAGTCACGACGATTCCATACGAGTCGTTGTCGCTGATCCGGTTTTGCGTGACTTCGGTGCGATCGGCCGCCATCACCAAAATGCCAACGCCCGAGGGCAGCCCGGCTACAATCGTGCCAGGCTTGCCGAAGTTCTCATGGTTGTTGGCCCAAGCGCGGTTGTTGATCACGCGGGTGTCGCTGCCCTCCTTGAGCGGATTATTCGGCAAGACGAACACCAGAATGCCGGTCGTGTTGTGGTGCGCGCTGTTGTTTTCCACGAGCGCACCGACGCTGTTCTCGATCTCAATGCCGGCGACGTTGTTGAACACCTCGTTGTTGCGGACCACGATCTCGCGACTGCTGCCGACGTAGATGCCGGCGTCGCGGATGCCGCTGACTGTGCAGCCCTCGACCACCACGCCGACACATTCCACGGGATAGACGCCGTACAATCCGGTGTTCTCGATGATCAGATCGCGAAACGCGATGTTGCGCGCCTTGTTGACCATGATGCCGTTGCCCGTGTAGTTTCGCAGCGTCAGGCCTTCGATCGACAGGTCGCTGCCCGAACCTTGCACGGCGTCGGTCAGCGCGCCGCCGCCGTCGAGGATCGGGCGCTCGCCGCGGCGGTTGACGCCGATGATCGTTATGCCGTCGGTGTCGATGGCCACGGTCTGGCGATAGATGCCCGGTTCGAGCAGCACACGGTCGCCGGCCTGGCAACGATCGACTGCGGCCTGAATTGACTGGCCGGGCCGGACCGTGAACGTAGCCGCGACGCCGGACTTGCCGACCCAGGGCCTGCTGCCGCGTTCACTGCGACTCTCCGCGATTCGCCGTGCGACGCGGTCGGACGTGCCGCGTAGATTCCCGTCGGAAAAACCGCCGAGCGGTCGACGCGCAGTCCCGACCACCGGTGAACCAATGGGCGGCGCGCTGGCGCGCGAACTTCCCGGAGCAGGTGCCGCCGCGGCCAGGGCGGGCGCGGGCATGGCCTTGCTCTTGACCTCGACCACCGGCAGCCCGCTGGGGACGCTTTCGGGCGGATCGGGCTGCAGGGAGGTATCGGTCAGGGCCTTGAGAAACGCGACCAGGTCTGCGATCTCCTCGTCGGTGATGTCGAACTTGCCAATCTTGTCATCGATTCCCGGCGGCGGATTCGGTTCGCCGCGTCCGCCCCCTTTGGAGTAAAACTTGATGACTTCTTCCAGCGTGTCGAACGCGCCGTTGTGCATGTAGGGCGCGGTCAGCTCGATATTGCGCAGCGTCGTGGTTTTGAAAGCGCCGTCCGGTCCCTCGCCCGGCACCGAGGCTCGACCCTTGTCGTGCTCGCCGTTGTCGGGGACGCCAATCACCCGAAAGCTATCGTCGGCAAACGTGGGAAAGTTGTGGCACTCGAAGCAGCGCGTCTTGAGCGAGCGAAACAGCCGCATGCCGCGCCGCTCCTGGGGGTTGAGCGCGGCGGTGTTGCCGGCGGCATACTGATCGAACTTGGAGTTGAAACTGAGCAGCGTTCGTTCGAACGCCGCGATGGCGCGGGTCACGTTGTCGAACGTGACCGCCTCGTCTCCTTTGCCGCCGAACACTTCTTCGAACATCGCAACGTATTCGGGAATCGCGCGCAGTTCTTTCTCAAGGTTTTCCGGCGTTTCGCCCATCTCGTGTTCGTTGGTGATTGGCCCGGCGGCCTGTTCTTCCAAATCGTCGGCCCGGCCGTCCCAAAACTGCCACTTGTAGTAAGCGGCGTTCCAAAGACTCGGCGCGCTGCGGCCCAGCACGTCGCCGCCGCTGCGCTCGGGCCCAACGCCCTTGCCGCCAAAACCCATGCTCAGCTTGCGGCCGTCGGCAAATCCAAAATCGGGATGATGACAGTGGGCGCACGAGATTGTGTTCTCGCCGCTGACAATCGGGTCGAAGAACAGCAGCTTGCCCAGCGCGACCTTCTCGGGCGTCATCGGGTTCTTATCGAGCGACGGCATTTTGGGAAACGGCAACTGTAAGCTGGTCGCGCGCCGTTGGCCCTCGACGTAGGGCTCGGCCGGTTGCCAGATGTCGCCCTGCGACCTCCAGCCCGATATCGAAGCGGGCGCGGCCTCGTCTTCGGCGCGACAAGCAGCGGCACCCAGCATCAAAACAACAATCGATAAGCAACCAAGCAACCGCGCCATGTTTGTGTCCATCTCCCAGAGTTGGGTTCCCGGTCGCCGCAGTTCGGACCGCCCGCATACACGTGAACGACCAAGTGAGTGGAATCGGCGAACTCCATGCGGTCGATTGCCGGAAGAAATCCGCCCGCGAGCATCTCAAATTTAGCCCACCGCGACGCGGCAAACAAGTTCCGCGGCCGCCCGGACACCTCCCGTGGCGGGCTAAACGTGCGCTTGCGGGCCGTGGCGGAGGCGTCGCCACACGCGGGCCCCCACATGAACCACCCCTGGTGCTAGTAGCCAGACCAGCGTGACAAGGATCCCAAGTTGGACGAGAAACCCAATGACGATGGCTTCGATGACCTGCTGGATGATACCAAAGGGATCAAACGGGTTGCGCGGGATCTGGACGGCCATGATTTCCAGTGACAGCGACGCCATGATCCCGGCATACGGCAGATGCCAGAACAGAATCCGCCGTAGCGTGAGTTGATACCATCGCTTTTCCAAGGCAGCGCTCATCGCCGCATTGTAACCGGCGCACCCCGTCGACACATCCGCCACGTCCCGTTGTCGGACCGTCACGCGGCCGCTCCGAGAAACCTGGCGCGGGCGCAGGGCATCGGCTGCGAGACTGCCTCCGCGCGGCGCTTGCCCCGCCCTACCGGACCGGCTGCTTTGACAATTCTCCTATGGTGGTGTACACACAAGCGCTCACTTCGTGGAGCATGCCACGAAACGGGAGTCGGCCGCAGTCCGAACTTCTCGCAGGGAGGCCGTCGTGTGTTTCGCCACTGGTGCCCGTCGAAATTGCCACGGGACGGCTTGTCGTCGGTCACCGCCGGCAGCGGCATGCCGCGCTAGCAACCGATCTGGCGAACTTCGGCCCGACGCGGGCGGCGCTCTGCTGGTAGCGCTGCCGATCGCCTCGGCCCAGTCGATCTTCGATCCGGCATCGCCCGCCACCGAATCGATCCTCAATCTGGCGGTTCTCGTCTTTGCCGTGATCGGGTTGATCTTCGTGGTGGTCGAGGGCGTGCTGTTCTATTGCGTTTGGCGGTTTCGCGATCCGCATCCCGCACCGCCCGACAATCCAAGCGCCGCCGCGGCCGGCCCCGAGTTGGTCGAGCCGCCTCAGGCGTACGGCAGCCGGGCGATCGAAGTGGCCTGGACCGCGGCGCCGACGTTGATCGTGTTGTTCCTGACGCTCTCGATCACGCGCACGTTGTGGGAAGTCGAAGCCGCCGTGCCGGCAACGGCGCCAGACGATAACGCGCTCTACGTTACCGTGACCGGGCGGCAATGGTGGTGGGAGTATACGTACGAAACGTACAACGGCCGCAAGCTGGGCTTCATCACGGCCAACGAATTGCACATCCCCCTCAGCGACGCGGATCAGCCGCGGCCGACTTACCTGACGCTCGAATCGGCCGACGTGTGCCACAGCTTTTGGGTCCCGCGGCTCGGCGGCAAGATGGACCTGATCCCCGGTCGCACGAACGAGTTGCTGCTGGAAACGACCGAAGCGGGACTCTTTCTCGGGCAATGCGCCGAGTACTGCGGCGCACAGCACGCGCACATGTTAATTCGCGTGATCGTCGACACGCCGCAGGAGTTCGAGAGCTGGCTGGAGAACCAACAGCGGCCGGCCGTAGACGATCCGGACGTGCGCACCGGACGCGATGCATTTTTAAGCGAATCATGCGTGAGCTGCCATCGTGTGCGTGGAACGCCGGCCAAGGGTTCGTACGCGCCCGACCTGACCCACTTGATGAGCCGCGAGACGCTGGCCTCGGGAATGATCGCCAACGATCCGGACAACTTGCGGCGTTGGGTTCGCGATCCACAATCGATCAAACCCGACTGCCTGATGCCCGCCTTTGGGCTCACCGACCAGCAACAAGAACAAATCGTCCGCTACCTGGAAACGCTCCGCTAGCACCGCGCCACGAACAGCACCACGGCAAGGAAACGATTCGGTCCATGTCACTCGCCCAACCATCACACACGCAGGGACACGCGGCGCCGCACACGGCGGCGGGCGAAAACTGGGCCGGGTGGCTGCACGGTTGGACCACCACGGTCGACCACAAGCGCATCGGCATCATGTACGTGCTGATGAGCCTGGTGTTCTTGGTGATCGGTGGCTGCGAAGCGATGCTAATGCGCTGGCAGTTGGCGATGCCCAACAACGACGTCCTCGGGCCCGAGGCGTTCAATCAGTTGTTCACGATGCACGGCACGACGATGGTATTCTTCGTCGGCATGCCGATCTTGATCGGGGCGGGCAACTACCTGGTGCCGCTGATGATCGGCGCGCGCGACATGGCCTTTCCGCGGATGAACGCCTTTGGCTTCTGGATCACATTGTTCGGCGGGTTGGTCGTCTACTTCAGTTTCGCCACCGGCGGCGCGCCGGCCATCGGCTGGTTTGCCTATGCGCCGCTGACCGAACACACGTTTGCCCGCAGCGCCGCGACCGACTTTTGGGCGGTGGGCCTGATCATCAGCGGCATCGGCACGATCACCGCCGCGGTGAACTTCATTGCCACGATCCTGGGCATGCGAGCCCGCGGCATGACGCTGGGCCGGCTGCCGTTCTTCGTCTGGACGATGCTGTGGACCGCCGTGCAAATGCTGATTGCGATTCCGCCGCTGACCGCGGCGCTGGTGATGATCCTGCTCGACCGGCAGTTGAACGCACACTTCTTCGACGTGTCGAACGGCGGGTCGGCCTATTTGTGGCAGCACTTGTTCTGGTTCTTCGGCCACCCGGAGGTTTACATTCTGATCCTGCCGGTGTTCGGGATCATCTCCGAGGTGATCCCCGTCTTCTCGCGCAAGGTGCTGTTCGGTTACGAATTCATGGCCGCGGCGACGATGGCGATCGTGTTCATCAGCTTGGGTGTGTGGGCGCATCACATGTTTTGCGTGGGCATGAATCGCACGCTCGACTTGTACTTTGCCGCAGCAAGCCTGCTGGTTTCGATTCCGACGGGGATCAAGTTCTTCAACTGGCTGGCCACGATGTACGGCGGACGCATCCGATTCGCGTCGCCCATGCTGTTTGCCTATGGTTTCCTTTCGATGTTTCTGATCGGCGGGCTGACCGGAATCATGCTAGCCGCGGCGCCGTTCGACTTTCAACTGTCGGACAGCTATTTCGTGGTGGGGCACTTTCATTGGGTGCTGATCGGCGGAACGCTGTTCGGCACGATCGCGGGCATCTACTACTGGTACCCAAAGGTGGCCGGCCGGATGATGTCGGAACGATTGGCGAAGTGGCACTTCTGGCTGTTGTACATCGGCTTCATGCTCACGTTCGGCCCGATGCACATCTCGGGCATGCTCGGGATGCCGCGGCGGATCTACACATACGGCCCGGAAACGGGCTGGACGTTGTGGAACCAACTGGCAACGCTCGGCGCGGTGGTGCAAGCGCCCAGCTACTTGATCTTCATCTACAACCTGGTGGTGTCGCTGAAGAAGGGCAAGCCGGCCGGCGACAACCCATGGGACGCGTGGACGCTGGAATGGTCCACCACGTCGCCGCCCTCGTCGTACAACTTCGAGGAAACGCCGACGGTCCACAGCCGCCGGCCGCTTTGGGATTTGCAACATCCGGACGATCCGGACTGGTTATACGAATGAGCGCCGCTCGGGCTGCCGGGCAACGCAGGACATGACGCCGCCGCGGACGGCGCCAACGGAGGAATCGCGGATGTCAGCCGGAACGTCGATCTACCCCACGCCGCCACCGGTGGTCGCCGAACGGAATCTCTCGGCGCCGCAGTGGGGCATGATCAGTTTTTTGATCTCGGAGGTGGCGTTTTTTACCACGCTGATCGTGGCCTACGTCGCGTTCATGGGGCAAGACACGGTCGGCCCGACGCCGTCGGAAGCTCTCTCGTTGCCGCTGGTGATCGGCACCACGATCTGCTTGCTCTCCAGCAGCGTCGTGGTGCACGCCGCGCAGCGCGCCCTGGAGCGTGGCAACCAGGGACTGTTCTGCCTGTTGTGGTTTGGCACGATCGTGCTGGGAATCGCTTTTTTGGCCGGAACGGCCTACGAATGGCGCGAACTGATCTTCGACAAAGGGTTGACGATCAGCCGCAACCTGTTTGGCACCACGTTTTACACGCTGGTCGGATTTCACGCGCTGCACGTCACCGGCGGCGTCACAGCCATGCTCGTCGTGCTGCTGCTGGCGCTACGCCGCAAAGTCACGCACGAAAACCAAACCGGTCCGGAGTTGGTGGCGTGGTATTGGCACTTTGTCGACGGCGTGTGGATCGTCGTGTTCTGTGTGGTTTACTTGACCGCGGTGGGAGGGGGCGGATGAGTAGCGAACCGGCCAAGTCCTCCGACAGCCCACAATCGGTCCGAATGCCAGCGCCGACCGTTGCGCCGCTGGTGATGGCGCTGGGCATCGCGCTTGCTGCGCTGGGCGTGGCAACCAGCTACGCATTCTTACTTGTCGGCGCGATATTATTCGTGCTGAGCTTGGGGACGTGGGTCAGCCATTTGTTGCCCGGCCGGGGGCATCACGTCGAACCATGGGTCGAGCCGGCATTGCGCGCGCAGCCGGTCTCTGGCGCCGCGGGCGGAGTGCAGCAGGTTCGTCCCGGCATGCCCGGCTATCGGCTGCGACTGCCGGAACGGGTCCATCCCTTATCGGCCGGTATCAAGGGCGGCATCGTCGGCGGGCTGGTGATGCCGATCCCGGCGTTAATCTATTGTCTGGTCAACGGGCGCGGCATCTGGTTGCCGATCAACTTGCTGGCGGGCATGGTGCTGCCGGGCGTAGGCGAGTCTGGCGTGGAGGATCTGGAAACCTTTCGCCCGACGCTGTTCGCGATGGGAGCCGCGATTCACGTGAGCGTGTCGCTCGTGCTCGGATTGATATACGGCGTGCTGATGCCGATGTTGCCCAAGGTGCGCAAGCCGTTGGCGTGGGGCGCCGTCTTGATGCCGCTGTTTTGGACGGCCCTGAGCTTTGTGGCGCTGGGCTTTTTCAATCCGGGCGTTCGGGTGCGCATCGATTGGCCATGGTTCGTCGTTTCGCAGTTCATCTTTGGCATCGTCGCGGCGCTGGTGTTCATACGGCTGGAAAACCGACATCCGGTTACGGCCGGGGCGATTTGCGGCATCGCCGGCGGACTGCTGATGCCGATCCCGGCGTTCGCGTGGGCAGTGCTTTCCAAACACACAATTTGGTATCCGGTTAATCTGCTTTCGGCCATGGCGATGCGGCATGCCGCCGAAATGCCGGTGGCCGAGCTCGATCAATATCATCCGAACATGCTGGTGGCCGCTTTGGCGACGCACGCACTATTGTCCCTTAGCTTTGGCCTGGCGTTTGGAATCATCCTGCCGCGCGTGCCGGCCATACCCGCGCCGATCGTTTGGGGCGGGTTGATCATGCCGCTATTGTGGACCGCTTCGAGCTACGGGCTGATGGGAGTCGTCAACCCGTTGATGCAAACGTATGTCGACTGGCCGTGGTTTGTAATATCGCAGTTTGTGTTTGGCATCGTGGCGGCGCTGGTAGTGGTTCGCTCGGAGCAGATTGTCGTCCAACCGGCCGGACCGGGCACCACCGGCGCGGAAGCATCGTCGAGATAGCACATGGAACGATCCGAACCACCGACCAGCAAGACGCAACACGATCGCGGCATCGACGCGCGCCGCCGGCTGCTGGCGATCGCGCTAGGCGCTGTGCTACTGGCGCCAGGCTGCGTTCCGCCGGGCAAGCCGAATCCCGACGATCGTCCGAAGACGCCAGGCCAGATCGTCGACTTCGACGTCTTGTTCCGGCATCGCTGCTCCGGCTGCCACGGGGCCGACGGCAAACTGGGGCCTGCTCCGCCGCTGAACGATCCGTTGTTTCTAGAAATCATTTCGGTGGCCGACATCGAAAAGATCGTCCGCGATGGCCGCCACGGAACGCCGATGCCCGCCTTTGCCCGATCGTCAGGTGGGACGCTGACCGACGCCCAAATCAAGATCCTCGCCGAGCAGATCCCGGCCCGTTGGAAGTCCGACAAGAAGCCGGAGTCGCCGCCGCCGGCGTATCGCCTGGCGTCCTCCGATGAGGCGGGCGGAACGGTGGGCGACGCGAAACGCGGCGAAGCGCTGTTCGAGCGGGCATGTGCGGAGTGCCACGGCGAACAAGGCGATGGCGAATTCTCCGAAGCCGGCGCGATTAACGACCCGGCCTTTCTGGGCCTTATCAGCGATCAGGCGTTGCGGCGGATCATCATCACCGGCAGACCGGACCTGGGCATGCCTACGTACGCCGAATCGGAGGGCCGGCCATCAGACTACCAGCCCTTGACCTCCGACGAGATCAACGACCTGGTCGCGCTGTTGGCAAGTTGGCGGCAACGCGGTGACGTGGCCATGCAACCCTGAGCCGTGCAATGAAAAAAAACGAATAGAGAAACGCAAGAACGGGCCACCACGAAAAACCAAGGCACGATCGATGGACACGAACTCAACCGCCGCGACGCCAGAGCACGAGAAGACGCCGGCCAGGCGCACCTTTTTTCGCTGGATCACCGGCGCGGCGGGTGCCGTCGCCGCGGCGATGGCCGGAGTGCCGATCGTCGGCTACCTGGTCGGCTTGGGCAAACCGAAGGTCTTTTGGGTAACGATGGGCAAGGTCGCCGACTTTCCGCAGTACGAAACGCGCCATGTCACGTTCGACAACCCGTTGCGCCAACCGTGGGACGGCATCACCAGTCAAACCGGGGTCTACGTGCGCAACCTGGGCACGGACGATCCGGACGGCGAAGCGCAGTTTCTAGTGCTGGCGGTCAATTGCGCGCACCTGGGCTGCCCTGTGTCGTGGTTCCCGCAGTCGGGACTGTTCATGTGCCCGTGCCATGGTGGCGTGTACTACTCGGACGGATCGCGCGCCTCGGGCCCGCCGCCGCGCGGGTTGTATCACTGTGTATGGCGCGTGAGCGGCGACACGCTCGAGATTCAGGCTCCGCACTATCCGACGCTGCAAGACACACTCAAGGACACGGCATGAGAGCGGCGACGATACCAACGCGGCGACGCAAGGTGCATCGATGATCGGCTGGCTAAAATCCATCGGACGATGGATTGATGTTCGCATCGGGTTCAGCGAAACGCTGCTGCCGATGATGCGCCATCCGATTCCGCGGGCCGTCGACGGTCCGATGGGCTGGTGGTACGTGTTCGGCAGCGCGTCGCTCACGTTTCTGATGCTTCAGATCGTCACCGGCATCGGGCTCTCGCTGGTTTACGTGCCCTCGGCCGAGGAAGCCTACGATACGTTGCTGTATCTCGATTACCAGCATCCGTTCGGCTGGTTCTTGCGGGCGTTGCACTACTACGCCGGCTCGGGAATGGTCGTGATGGTGCTGGTTCACATGACCCAAGTGTTCATCCACGGGGCGTACAAGTATCCGCGCGAGTTGACGTGGCTGGTCGGTGTCGGGTTGTTCGCGTGTACGCTGGGCATGTTCTTTTCGGGTCAGATCCTGCGATGGGATCCGGACGCGTATTGGGGGCTGGCGGTGGCGGGCTCGATGGCTGGGCGCGTGCCGGGCATCGGGCCGCAGGTGGTCGAGCTGCTTCTCGGCGGACCGATTATCGGCGCGGGCTCGCTCAGCCGGTTCTACGCGCTGCACGTATTTGTCATTCCCGGCGCACTGCTGACGCTGGTCGGCCTTCACTTGTGGCTGGTGCTGAAGTGTGGGATCAGCGCGCCGCCGGTTGCGGGCGAGCCAGTAAATCCGGCCACGTACGACGCCGCGTACCATGAGGAGCTGAAGCGCGGCGTGCCGTTTCTGGGCGACGCGATCATGAAAGACATCTGCTTTTCGGCGTTGGCGGTGATCGTCGTGGTGTGCGTCGCGGCGATCATGGGGCCCAAGGGTCCGAGCGGCCCGCCGGATCCGATTGTCAGCGGCGCGAACCCGCGGCCTGAGTGGCCCTTTTTGTGGATCTTCGCACTGTTGGCGCTGAGCCCGCCGAGCATTGAAACGTTCATCATGCTCGTCCTGCCGGTGATCGTGATCGTGGCGTTGATGTTGGTGCCGCTGGTGAGCAATCGGGGTGAACGGGCACCGAGCAAGCGGCCTGTCGCCGTGCTGCTGGTAATCGTCGTTTACACGGCGCTGGGGGTGCTGACCTATCAGGGAGTCGTTGCGCCGTGGTCGCCGGTGATGGATGCGTGGACCGGCGACCCCGTGCCGGTGAATCTTGTCAAACGCTCGACGCCGCGCGAGCTGCAAGGTGCGCTGGTCTTTCAATACAAGAATTGCCGAAACTGCCACGCGCTGGACGGCATTGGCGGGCGGCGCGGGCCGGATCTGACCACCATCGGCACGCGGCTGACGCGCAACAAGATGATCGATCAGGTGAGCAACGGAACGCCCGGCGGCGGAAACATGCCCGCGTTCGGCAAGCAGATGACGCCGGACGAAATGGCGATGGTCGTCGACTTCATGGTCAGCTTGCGGCCCGAGAGACAACCACCGGCCGGCGCGCCGCGCGATCTGGTGGCGTCCGGCGAACAGTAAAACGCGAGTTGCGCGATGAGTCCCACGCTGGATGCATTTCTGCGTTCCTGGCCGAGCGATCCGGCGCTGGCGGCGGTGCTGGTGATCAGTTTCGGCATTTACTTGCGTGGCTGGCTCGCGCTACGGCAGCGCGATCCGGCGCGATGGCACGGCGGTCGACTGGCGGCGATGGGCGCAGGCCTGGCTGCGATTTACTTGGCGCTGGCTTCGCCGATCGAGCCGTTCGCGTCGCTGCTCTTGCAGATGCACATGGTGCAGCACCTGTTGCTGATGGTGGTCGCACCGCCGCTCGTTTGGTTGGCGGCACCACTGATTCCGATGCTGCGCGGATTGCCACACGAGGTGCGCACGGTGTGGGTCTTTCCGTTGTTGCGCTGGCGGCCATTGCGGCAACTGTTTGGGTGGCTGACACGTCCGCTCATCGCCTGGCTTTCGCTGGTGGCGACGACCTGGCTTTGGCATCTGCCACAATGCTACGAACTGGCGCTGCGCAGTCCGGGTTGGCACGTCGTCGAACATCTCTGTTTTGCCGTCGCGGGTTTACTGTTCTGGTACCCGATCGTGCGACCCTACCCGAGCCGGCCGCGCTGGAACGAGTGGGTGTTGCTGCCGTACCTGGTACTGGCGGGCGTGCAGAACACGGTGTTGGCGGCATGGTTGACGTTCTCAGGACGCGTCATTTATCCGCACTATGCCGCAGTGCCGCGCGTCGGCGGGATCGACGCGCTAGTCGATCAGGCGGCTGCGGGGGCCACCCTGTGGGTCGCCGGATCGATCGCCCTGCTCTTGCCGCTGTTTGCCATTGTCGTGACGCTGCTGTCGCCTTCGCAATCGAAGCGACGTCGGCGATTCGCGGTGAGCACCGCCATCGCGCATCGCGGAGGCGCGACTTCTACCGGCGTGACATCCGCCGCGCCGAAGGGAGCGCTGGTCGTCTTGAACGGCGTGCCTTCGGCCGCGACGGTGACAGTGACTCGTCCGGCGCCCGACGTGCTCGGCGTGCCGCTCTTCGGCCGGTTGTTACGTTCAGCGAAAGTGCGCGTTGGCATGCAGTGGACGATGGCCCTGCTGGCGGCCATCCTCGTGTACGACGGGCTGCGCGGTCCCGACGCGGCGCCGATGAACCTGGCCGGCGTCGTCCCGTGGATTCATTGGCGCGGCGTGCTCGTGCTGGGCTTGCTTGTCGCGGGCAACTTTTTCTGCATGGCCTGTCCATTCACGCTGTCGCGGGCAGTGGCGCGGCGGCTTCCTGGAGCCGGCTTGCGCTGGCCGAGCGCGCTCCGAACTAAATGGCCGGCCGTCGCGCTATTGGGCCTCTTCTTGTGGAGTTACGAAGCATTTGCACTGTGGGACAGTCCCTGGCTGACTGCTTGGATCGTGGTGGGGTACTTCGCGGCGGCGCTGGTCGTCGACTGTCTGTTCCGCGAGGCAACGTTTTGCAAATACGTCTGTCCGATCGGCCAGTTCAACTTTGTGCAGTCGCTCGTTTCACCGTGGGAAGTTAAAGTCCGCGAGCCGGCGATCTGTGCGTCGTGCCGCACGCGGGAGTGCATTCGCGGCTCAACCGCGGCTCCCGGCTGCCAGATGCAACTGGATCCGCCGCGCAAAAGCGGCAACCTGGACTGCACGTTCTGTCTCGATTGCGTGCGGGCCTGTCCCCACGAGAATATCGGCGTGCTGGCCGTCGGGCATGCGCACCAGTTGTGGAGTGACCGGCTGCGCAGCGGCGTGGGGCGGTTCAGCCAGCGAGCGGATCTGGCGGCACTCGTCGTCGTGCTCACTTTTGGCGCATTGGCCAATGCGGGTGGCATGGTCGCGCCGGTGGTCGCGTGGATCGACCGACTGCGCGACGCGGTGGGTGGCATGTCGATGCTCGCGGCGACCGGCCTGTACTACGTTGCCGCGTTGGTGGTGGTCCCGCTGGTGGCGGTCTGCGGCGCTGCCCGCTTGAGCCGCGCGCTGGGGCGCAGCGAGGAATCCTGGCCGACGATCGCGACGCGGTACGCGTTCGCGCTGGTACCGATTGGATTCGCGATGTGGTTGGCGCACTACACGTTTCATTTCTGGACCAGCGTCGATACGATCGTGCCCACCACGCAACGGCTGGTGGCCGACCTGGGCTATCAGGGACTGGGAGCGCCAATGTGGCAATTGGCATGCTGCCGGCCGGCGTCCGACAGTCTGCTGCACGCCGAAATCCTGATGCTCGACGGCGGAATGTTGATGTCGCTGTACGTGGCGTTTCGTATTGCCGAGGACCGAACTGTCAGCTCCCGCAATGCGCTACGCGCCGTGTCGCCGTGGGCCGGGTTGATCGTGGCGCTGTTTTTGACGGGCGTGTGGATCGTTTTTCAGCCGATGGAAATGCGCGGCACGATGGACCCGGCCGCGCCCGCACTCGAAGCCCAAGCCATACGGTGAAGCAATGTGGCGTGGCATCTCGATCGTCGCGGTCAGTGGATTGTGCGTGACTTCGTGTCTTGCGCCGGTGTGGGCCGACGGCGGTACCGTGCGACTGGTCGAACGGCATGGCAACCGCACTATCTCAGTTTTCACGTCGCCCAATCCGCTCCGTGCGCCGATGGTCGACGTGAGCGTGCTTGTGCAGGATGCCACGACGGGCGAGGCGATTCACGACGCGGTGACGATCGTGCAGCTCACGCCGGCCGACGGTACCAGCCCGGAGATTTTGGCCGCCGCGACGAATGAGGCCGCCACGAACAAGCTGCTGCAATCCGCGCTGGTCGAGTTGCCCACGGCCGGAACGTGGAACGTGACGGTGCGCAGCGACGCGCGGGGCGAAATGGTCATTGCAAGATTTTCGATGACGGCCCGGCCTGCGCTACCGCAGTGGCGCGGACAATGGACTTGGTTCAGTTGGCCGATCGTCGCAGTGCTACTGTTCGGCCTGCATCGGACAATGGCGGCGCGGCTCAATGCGAAGACGTGAGGTTCGTTACGCGCCATCTGGCTTGCACGCCGATAGAATCCGTCCCACCACCTGTTCCCAGTAGGGATCGAAGCCGCCTTGTGCGCTGTGTCCTTGCCGCACGATGACCATCTCGCGCGACGGAATGACCAGCGTGATCTGGCCGTGATGTCCTGCGGCCCAGTACATATCGCGGGGCAGCGTCTCATAACGGCCTCCCCGATTGAGCCAAAAAAGGGCTCCGTACTTCTGATCCGGATCGGCCGGTGCAGGTCGGGTGATATAGTCGATCCAGCCTTCGGGCAAAATGCGCTCACCGTTCCAAACACCGTCTTGCAAGTGCAGCAGTCCGAAGCGGGCCCAATCGCGGGCCGTACCGTACTCGAAGCCGGTCATGATGAAATTGCCGTACGGGTCGGTCTCGAGCACCATGTCGCGGATGCCGATCTTGTCGAACAGCGCGCGCTGCGGAAACGCCAGGTACGACCCGCCGCGCGATTCAACCATTTGGCGAACGATCATCCCCAGGCTCAGCGGATCGCAATTGCGGTAGCGCCAGACCGTGTTCGGCGCGTGCTCCAGCTCGCGGCCCGTGCAATAGTCGAACACGTCGACGGCGCCGAAGTAGACGGCCCGGTGATGATCCGCGGCGGTGAACATCGCCGCCGGGTCGTTCGGGCGACCGAAATCGAGTCCGCTGCTCATGTGCAGAAGGTCGGAAATCGTAATCCGGCCACGCGGATCGTCGGCTTGGCGCCAGGCGGCGATCGGCGCCGGATCGTCGACTTTGAAGTCTCCGTTGCCGACCAGGATGCCGATCAGGGCCGACGTGATGCTCTTGCCCATCGACCAGCAGATGTGCCGGGTGCGGCGGTCGAAGCCGGGCGCGTAGCGCTCGGCCACGATCTGGCCGCGGTAGACGACCAGCAGTGCCCGAGTTTTTTGCGGCACGTCCTGGTCGGCGTCGTCGAATGCAATATCCAGCGCAGCAGCAAGTGCATCCGCATCGACATGGTCTGGTTGGGTCGTGGTGTCGAGTCGATCGCCCTGCGGCCAAGGCTGGGTCGCGCGATCGGGCAACGAGGACTCAAGCCGCACCGGCTGGAAGAACACGTTCGCCGCGCCGCGCGGCAGCAATACACAACCCTGGTCGCCGCAGAATACGGCCGTGCGGGCGGGGATGCCCGGGGCCTTGAGCGTGACGGACTTTCGCTTGCGGTCGACGTCGATTTCGATCTCGCTCCATTCCGGCAAGCCCTGTCCGGCACGTTGCAAATCGTTGCGCACGAACTCATCAGGCTCCCTGCCCACGACGAATACGCCGGAGCAGAGCAGCTTGGCGTACATCGCCAATCCGTTCTCGGCGCGCGTCGCCTCCGACGCGGGAGCTACTTCGCCGGCGCCGCACGCCACGTCGAACAGCGCGACTGCCGCCGCAAGCGCACAGGTGAACATTCGGATCGCTGGAAACATCGCGGGCCTCACTCGGATTGATTGGATTCGGCCGGTTCCGGCTCGAGGGCGTCGACGACCAGCTTGATGAACTGTGCGTCGTGTGCTGGATCGATCCAACGGACCACCACTAGCAGATCGTGTTGCGGATCGATCCAAACCATGTTGGTCCCCGCGCCCACTGCCGCGAAACTTGTCTCCGGCGCGCCGGCGATGCGCTCTTGGTCCGGGTTGAGCCACCACATGTAGCCATACGTCGGCTTGATGTCGGTGGGCGTGGTCATCCGATCGATCCATTCTTCCGAGATCAACTGCTTGTCGTTCCACTTGCCGCGCCGCAGGAACAAGTATCCGAAGCGGGCATGGTCGCGCGTGTTGATCCAGAGCCCCCCGCCCCAGTGCCCACCACCACTGACCGATTGCATGCGCGTGCCGTCTAGCTCGATCCACGAGTTGCGGTATCCGTGCCAGCGCCACGTTGGCGACGCGTCGATCGGATCCATGACGAGTCGCTTTAGCACGCGTGGCAGTGGCTCGCGCCACACTTGCAGCAACGCGGCAGCCAGGCAATTGACGCGCACGTCGTTGTATTGCCAATGGGTGCCCGGCATGTGCAGCTCGCGCATCGTGCCGTTCCAGACAGGTGCCCAATCCGGCTTGCCCCAGAGCGTGCCCTCCCACTCGCTGGTTTGGTTGAGCAGCATGTGCCACGTGATCAGGCCGTTGTGCTGCGAGGCGAACAGATCGTCGGCGACGTACCGCTTCACCGGATCGTGCAGATCGTGAATCATCCCGCGATCCCACGCCAGTCCGGCGGTCGTCGACAGGTAGCTCTTGGTAGCGCTAAAGGTCATGTCGACACGGCGCGTGTCACCCCACTCGGCGACGATATAGCCGTTGCGGACGATCAGGCCGTTGTTCGACCCGCGCGGCTTGGTCGGCCCGATCAACTCGTCGTAGGCCTGCGAGGCGATCGACATGCGGATCGCCCGATCGAGATCCTTGGGGCGGTCGGTTTCGTGGCTTTTGGAGTACGCGATCGCCTTGGCCAGTCGATCCGGATTCATCCCGACTTCGGCCGGCGTGCGCGTTTCCCACTGCCCCCAATTGCCGGGATAGTAGTGCGCCGGCTCCGCCGCCGGGCAAAAGGCCACCGCGAGGTAAATGATGGCCACGGCGGCCAGCGATCGACCGACCAGCGTGCGAGCAACGCGGGCTCGCGTGCAATTCGGTCGTTTGTGCTTCGACGCGTTGTTGTCGGCTCGCATGGTCGAGACTCCTGTGGTCCGGGCACGCCGGCCGCGCGCTCATACGCTCGTTGTTGTACGCTGGCAGCCCGCGCCCAATCAAGTTTTTCGATTCACGTGCCGGATCGTGGCTTTTCGCGCAAGACCTTCAATCGGCAATGCTCGCCGGCGGTCGCCACGCGGCCGATAACACGCACGCCGGGTGCGTGCGGGGACAGACAATCCACCAACGCTTCGGCTTCGCTTGGCGCCACGCCCACCAGCAGTCCGCCGGCGGTTTGCGGATCGAACAGAATGGCGTACGGCGCGGCGGAGGTCGCGTCGTCGTCAGCGTCGATTTCCGTTTCCGCGGCACGATTGGCCGGAGCTAGCGAGCTTTCGATGCCGGCCGACGCTAGTTCCACGGCGCCGGGCAACAGGGGGAGTTGATCCAGCCAGATCTCGGCCGAGACACGCGCCGCCCGCAGCATCTCGAGCAAGTGCCCGGCCAGGCCGAAGCCGGTCACGTCGGTTAGCCCGCTGGTGTCAAAGCGCTCAGCGGTTTGCGCTGCGTCGCGATTGCTCGCAAGGAGCGTCTCGCACAAGGTGGCAAACCACACGGCCCGGCATTGGGCCCGCATGTGTGCAGCCAGCAGGATTCCGGCGCCCAATGGTTTGGTCAACACGAGCGAGTCCCCAGGGCGTAGCGCGCCTTTGAGTTGCGGCCGAGGGCCGGACGCGGCAATTACGGAAAAACCGACCAGCGGCTTGGGGCTTTCGATCGTGTGTCCGCCGACCAACGCCGCGCCATGCACTTCGAATTCGCGCAGCGCGCCGGCCAGCAGCTCGAACAAATACTGTTCCTGCTGTTGCTGCGGACCAGACTCGACGGCGGCCATCGCCAGCGCCGCGGTCGGCGTGGAACCCATTGCCAACAGATCGCTGACGGCGTTGATCGCCGCCACCCGGCCCACCAGATACGGATCGTCGACGAACGGCGAGAAGAAGTCGACCGTGGCCGCGACGGGCCCTGCGTGCGGCATGCGCACGATCGCGGCGTCGTCCGGACGGTCGAGTCCAACGACGACGTGGTCCGACGGCGGCACGTTCAATCGGGCGAGCGCGCGGCTGAGCACCGATCCGGCCAACTTTCCGCCGCATCCAGCACACTGCATTTCGGTCGCATCGGCCGCGGGCGCCATCATGCTGGGCCGATAGTTTTGCAGCTTGCGCATGAAGCGGCGGTCAATCGCGTCCTTGAGCGTCCAACACCAGCGGGCGTGAAAGCTCATGCCCTTGTAGTCGAGAATCGCGCGACGATCGCCCGTGCCCAACAACTTCATGAAGCCGCGTTGGGGAATGTACGGATTGAGCGGGTCGCCATGTAGCTGGCGACGTAGATTCTCCCAGAGCACCGGTCCCTGGCGGACCGCAAACACGCCGGCCTTAGGTGTGGGATGTTCGATGCTCGTGCCCGAGTCACCCACAACGAACACCGGAGCGTCGGCAACCGTTCGCAAGGTTGCGCGCGTCAGCAGGAAACCTCGGTCATCTGTCGGCAGGCCCAACTCGCGTAACAGTGGAGGCGCGACACCGCCGGTGGCCCAAATCGCCACGTCGACCGGGAGCACCTCATCTCCGACCAGCAATTGCCCGTCGCACACGTCGCTGACCGCGCGGCCCAGCACGAGCTTGACCCCGCGGGCCGCCAGTTCGCGGCGCGCGTGTCGAATCATGCCCGCGCTGGCTCCGCGCAAAATCTCGTCGCCGCTGTCGATCAACATCAATTCGTAGCGGCGGTCGGGATGATTCCGCCGCATGTACGACGCCAGACAGAAGGCGATCTCGACCCCGCCGGCGCCCGCACCGACGACGGCCAGTTGCCACGTTCGGGCATCGTCGGCGGATTGCACTTCGGCGAACCGATGTCCGAGCCGGTCCAGAAAGGTCTGCATCGGCTTGATCGTGACGACCTGCGGTTGCGATGTGCCCGAGGGCGGAAGTTTGGGCACCGACCCGATGCCGATTGACAACACGTCGAACGGTACGGGCGGCCGATCATTGAGCAAGACGCGCTGATTGGCCACGTCCAGTCCGGTCACTTCGCCACGAATCAGTCGCGCACCCGACGCGGCGCACAGCCGCACCAAGTCGATGTGCATTTCATCCGGCCCATACAATCCGGCCAGCGTGCCCGGCAGCATGCCTGAGTATGCGGTCGTGTACCGATCGGTGATGCAGGTCAGCCGGGTATCGGCCAGCGGCGCCATGCGCCACATCCGCAACACGTGGGCATTGGTGTGGCCGGCACCAATCAGAACAAGATCGTATCGCGGTAGTTTGGAATTCATGTCGGGCGAATCGAGGACCAAGAGCGCGCCATTGTATCGACGGGCGCGGGCCGGTTCCACGCACGGAGGTTCGGCCCGCGGCGCGTCACGGCTGCTACAATGACACGCATGACCTCCGAAACGACAGCGCCGGCGCAGGCCCGCACTCTGATTTTGGGAACGGCTGGGCACATCGATCACGGCAAAACAGCGTTGGTGCGCGCGCTGACCGGCATCGACACCGACCGTTTGCCGGCCGAAAAACAGCGCGGCATCACGATCGACATCGGTTTCGCCACGCTCGACGTGGGAAGCTATCGATTGGGCGTGGTCGATGTGCCAGGCCACGAGCGCTTCGTCAAGAACATGCTGGCCGGTGCGGTCGGCGTTGACTTGGCGCTATTGGTCGTTGCGGCCGACGATTCGATCATGCCTCAGACGCGCGAGCACCTGGCCATCATGCGACTGTTGGACGTGCGGCACGGTGTTGTGGCCATCACGAAGTGTGATCGGGTCGAGCCCGACTGGGCCGAGCTGGTCGAGGAGGAACTACGGCGGCTGGTTGCCGGGACCTTCTTGGAGGACGCGCCGGTCGTGCGAACCGCAATCAGCGACGAAGCGCAACAGGGCATCGAACAGTTGCGCGACGCGCTGCACGACGTTTGCCGTCGCGTGGCGCCGAGTGACGACCAGAGTGTGTTTCGTATGCCGATTGATCGGGCCTTCACGGTCGAAGGGCGAGGCACCGTCGTGACCGGAACCGTGTGGTCCGGCACGTTGCGCGTCCGTGACGAAGTCGACTGGTGGCCAGCAGGCAAGAAACTCGCGATCCGCGGCTTGCAGAATCATGGACAGGACAGCGACATGGTCGGGCGTGGGCAACGGGCCGCCGTGAACTTGCTGGGCGTGCATCACAGCGAAATCACTCGCGGGCACGAAATTGCCACGCCCACCTACTTGCGCCCCTCGAAGCTATTGACCGTTGAACTCCACGTGCTGGACGACAGCCCGCGCGCCATCCGGCATCGCTCGCGCCAGCGGCTCTACCTGGGCACTCAAGAAGTCATGGTCACGGTGGCCACGCTCGATCGAAAGCCGATCGAACCGGGCGGGCGTTCACGGGCTCAACTGCACTGCGCCACACCGACGGTGAGTGCTTCGGGCCAACCGTTCGTCGTGCGCAGCGAGTCGCCGTTGGTCACGATCGGCGGGGGCGTGGTCTTGCAGCCCTGTCCGGGGCGCATCACGCCGCGACAACCGCAACAGATCGAGCGGCTGGCCGGGCTGCTCTCGGACGACGAAGTCGAGCGGGCCCAAACGGCGATCTACTTCTTTGCTACGGGCGACTGGACGGAGCTTGACCTGTGCCGCGACGCGCGGCTCGACTTGGAGCAATGCAGCACCGCGATTCGGACCCTGGAGTCGTCGGGCACAATCGTCGCGCTGGACGTCAAGCCGCGCCGCACGCTGCGCCTGCATCGCGACGTCGTGCAACGCGAAGAACAGCGCGTGCTGAAGATCGTCGAACAACTGCACAATCAGTCCACGCTAAAGACCACCGTGCCGCGCGACCGCGTGATCGCGTTGCACGCCGTTGAGGGCGACACGAACGTGAGCGATGCCCTGATCGACCGGCTTGCTGAGGGCGGCGCGCTCGTCGGCGATCAGCAATCGATGGCGCTGCCCGGGTACGCCCCGGAACTTTCGGCCGGCCAGCGCCAGTTGCACGAGCGGATCCTCGCCGTGTTGCAAGAGTCTGGTTTGCAGCCGCCCGGGCCGGCCGAAATGGCAAAAACCTACGGAGCGCGCGAGGACGAAGTGCGCAGACTTTTGGAGTATTGCGTGGCGTGCGGCGAAGCGGTACGACTGGACGACAAGCTCTATCTGCACCGCGACGTGGAAACGGCCATGCGCGATCAACTGCGCACCCGGTTGGCAGACGGTAGCGGGATGACGGTCAGCCAAATTCGCGACGTGCTCGGCACGAGCCGCAAGTTTGCCGTGCCGATCTGCGAACATCTCGACCGAATCGGCATGACCCAACGTCAGGGCGACCTCCGCGTCTTGCGTTAGGATGCGCCGTCCTGCGGCAGGTGGTATAATTTCCAAGTGTCAGGCGACCGCCGCGGTACCGAATTGCCCATCATGCCGGCCGAAAAACCATCATCCACCGCCGATAGCGCAAGCAACCGATATCGCGAGTTGCCGGCGATCAACGACCTGGTCGATGCACCCCAGTTGTCCGGTTGGAAGGAGCACGTGCCGCGGGCCGTGGTCGTGGCCGCCGCGCGTGCGGTGCTCGATCAATGCCGCCGCGAAATCGCGCAGGCCAACGGGTATGCCGAGCTCTCGATCGCGCATTTGATCCGCCGCGTCGGCGCGCAGCTCGAACGATCGCAAACCTCGCCGCTGGGCGAAGTGATCAACGCCACGGGCATTTTGCTGCACACCGGTCTGGGCCGCGCTCCACTGTCGCGCCGGGCCCTCGATGCGATCCAGCAAGCGGCTGCCGGTTATACGGCGCTCGAACTAGATCTGGAAGGCGGGCAGCGCGGACGTCGCGTGGACGCGGTCCGCGAGCAGCTCTGCAAGGTTTCCGGAGCGGAAAGCGCGACGGTCGTGAATAACAACGCGGCCGCGCTGGTCATTTCGCTAAATGCGCTGGCTGCTGGCAGACAGGTCGTCGTGTCACGCGGCGAGCTGATCGAAATCGGCGGCAGTTTCCGATTGCCCGAGGTCATGGCCGCCGGCGGCGCCCAACTGCGCGAAGTCGGCACGACGAACAGAACGCGCATCGAAGATTACGCCGCCGCGATCGACGACCAGACCGCGGCCCTGCTGAAAGTCCATCCGTCGAACTACCGGATCGCCGGTTTTTCCGATGCACCGACGATCGAGCAACTCGTCGCGTTAGGCAAGCACCACAACCTGCCGGTGATTCACGACGTTGGCTCCGGCGCGATCTTCGATCCGCGCGATGCGGGACTTGCAGACGAGCCGAAGGTGCGCGCGTCGGTGGACGCGGGTTGTGATCTCGTGCTGTTTAGCGGTGACAAGTTGCTGGGCGGGCCACAGGCCGGATTGATCGTGGGGCGCAAGGCCGCGATCGAGCGCATCGAGCGCAATCCGTTGATGCGTGCCTTGCGGGTCGACAAGCTGACCCTGGCCGCATTGAGCGCAACGCTGTCGGCCTGGGAAGATCCGGAACTGGCGGCCGCGGAACTGCCGCTGTGGACGATGATCTGCACACCGCGGGCCGAACTCGAACAACGGGCCGGGCAGGTCGCCGCGACACTGGTTAAGCAGGTGCCAGGCGCATCGGCCGAGGTGATCGCGACGACTGCCTACGTCGGCGGTGGTTCGCTGCCGGATCAGGGTTTGCCCAGCGTCGCGGTAGCGATCCGCTGCGATGACAGGTCGGACGAGGCATTAGCCCAACGGATGCGAGGCGGATCGCCGCCAGTCGTGGCTCGCTTGCAAGGCGGGCGGTTGATTGCCGACCTGCGCGCCGTACTGGCCGAACAAGACGAGCGACTGCAACGTGCGCTGGTAGCCGCGGCAACCGGTTGACGTTGTCGATATCGACGTCAGCCCGGTAGCGGCATGCTGCCTAGACAATAGAATCGCGGATAACGCCTAGAAGGGAAGCGTATTTCGGGAGTGTCAGCACGCCTGGTGGCGGCCGCGGGCTTCAAACCCGTTGTGAAATCCGTCAAACAGATTTCAGGTGGGTTCGATTCCCATCCACTCCCGCTTGTGAATCTGAGACGTGTCGCGCCTGCGATCAGTCGCTTTCCGCCTCGAGGTATGCGCTGCTAACCGGCGTCGGGCACGTGCAGTACGGTGTGTACGGCAAAGGAGGCGGTGGACAATAGTGGTAGTTGACGCAGCCGCAACCGCAGTCGTACCAGTGGTACTGGCGAGCGCATCCGAGAATGAGAATGCTTGCAAATAACAAGGCAAGAGCCACGATGTGATACGTGGCGAGCCCTGGCAGCGCTCGCCGTCGCCGACCAGGTGCGCTTTCGTTGTTTGCTCGGGCTGAAGCCAACCTTGGCGCGTGACTCATGGCGTTGAACCCTCGGGCGGGGGAATGGTTTCGGGCAGACGCCTCGTGGTTGGGTCAGATACTGTGAATGTACCGATCACTCGATCCAACGAGGCCAGCGACTGGCGGACTTGGGCTTCGAGCCGCTGTTGCATGATCTGAAATCGCAGCACGTCGCGCCAGTTGTCCAAGAGCTGCAGGACGTCGGTCTGGCCGGACTCGTAGGCCGGAATTGAAACACGCAACGTTTGTTCGGCCACCGGGACGATTTGTGTGTCGAAGACGCGTAACAGATCTCTTTGCGCATTGATCTCGACGAACAGATCCTTGACTTCCTGCTGGGTCTTGTCGCGGAGCGAATCGTACTGGCGGGCGCTGGCGACTGTCTTCGACTCGGCCTCGCGCACGCCGGCTTGAAGCCGCTTCCGATAGATCGGAATGTTGGCCATGATGCCGAACTGAGCGAAATCGCGGCCGTCGGCCGCCAACGCCACTGCGCGGTTGGTGGTTACGGCTCCCCAACTGCCACTGAACGTTACATCGGGAAAGTATTGGAGCTGCGCAAGTCGCACCGCATGCCGATCGCGCTGAATAGCGGCAAGCTGCGCGTGTAGTTCGGGCCGCGCGGCGATCGCGCGCTCGTAGAGTCGCTGCAAGTCGGTTGGCAATTCCTCATCGGCGAGCTCCGGCAGGGTTCGCAGCGGCGTGTCGGGCGAGATGTGCAGGAGTCTTGCCAGACGTGCCTGGGCCAATTGCAACTCCTCGCGCAGGCGAATCAGCTCGGCATCGACGTTGTAGACGGTTACTTCCGCCCGCAGATAGTCCTGTTGGCTGACCTGGGCGGCTTTGAACCGTGCTTCGGCGATTCGACTCAGATCGACTGCCAGTCTGCGGCTTTCCGCCGTGATCGCGATCGATTTCTCGACAAAGTGCAGCTCGTAGTAGGCCCGCTTCACCTGCTCGATCACTTCAAGTTCCGTGGCGGCCAACTCAGCTCGGGCAACGTTGACTTCTGCTTCAGCGGCCTGGGCCCGTGTTTCTAGCTTTCCGAACCAAGGCACTTCTTGCGACGCCGCCAGGTTGGCCGTTAGTCGGCCGTTGGCCGTCTGCAGCGCATAGGACGAGAACGGATAGCCAGAGACAGTTGCTGTGGGGTCGCGCAGGCTCGCGGCTTGGGGAACTCGCTGCGCGGCTGCTTCCACCCGGTTGCGCTTGGATTGGATGTCTGGGTTCTGGAGCAGAGCGAACTGAACGTACTGGTCAACGGGATGCGGCCCGGCCAGTTGCGGGACTTGGGGATCGACAGCTCGCGCGACCGCCGCGGGCGACACGGACGCCACGAGAGGAAGCCTGGCAAGCGATGCGAACTCGGGCGTCTGCACTTTGCGCGAGGTCCGACAGCCCGCCAACGCGCCTAGCATCAAGGCGCATAGGACGAAGACAGGCCAGCCGACAAATCGCGGCGGCCGATCGGAATCGATCGACGTGCGGATCAAGCGAACTACCCCCGGACGGGAGCTGGACAGGGCGAGCCGAAGTGCGGAATAGGGAAATGTGACTCGGGCAGAGTCTATCGGTTGTATCGGCCACCGTAGGCCTAACGTGCAGCCGGAATGCCCAGCCGAGCCGGCGACGCGGAGCAATTGCCCCGTCCCTCCGGTCACAAGCGGTACAAACCGCAAGGTCTGCCAGGCTGACGCTCCGTCGGACGACACAGCCATCCGCACTACCCCCAATTTGGGTGATGCATCGGATGGGCGTCCGGAGCCCGGTCATTGCGGGCCGCCGATGGCCAAATCGGCCATTTTCGGGCAGAATTGTGGTTAAGCGATGCGCGTTTGTAGAGGCGCCGACGCTCGAAAACTTGCCTATAATTGCATTGATGTCGCATCTTCACCCCACATTTCGTTGTCTGCTGGTCTTGGCCCTGGTGGTCAGCGTCGGTGGACTCGGGCTGACGCCGTTTGGCTGCCAGCAGCCCGCCGTATTTGGACAAACATCGAAGCCGCAGCCGACGGACTGCTGTTGTAAGCCCGCCGATGGCCAATCCTGCGACACCGGTTGCTGCGTGAGCAAACAGGCGCCGCCGGCAAAGTCAAACTCCGTGCCTGCTGGCGGACCCGACGCCCGTCGGATTGACACTTTGTCGCTCGCGCTTGCGCACGATGCGATTGCCTACCGACAAGGCGACGGACCGGCCGTCTCCCGCGGTCTGATTTCGTCCGAAACGCTTCTCTCGCCTGCTGGATGCACACTGCAGGCTTGCCACGTCCGTCTGGACGCCTGACGCGACTGGGGCGCTACCGGTATGCGCCTATCTTCTGATCGGTCGTAGTCCTTCTTCTGGTTTGTTGAGTGAATCGTTGGTGCGCGCCCACTCGTGCAGTGCCGACGACGGGAGCTTTTGGTATGAACCCCGAAACACATGCATCGCGCGAGCCCGGTGCCACGGCCACCAGGAACCGCTACGCAGCACATCCAAGGATCGTTCGGCTTGCGCAATTCGCGCTCGTCTTTGCCGCCGCAATGTTCATCTCGTGGTTGTTGTGGGGCGGGCACGATGCGTCCGAAGAAAAGAGCAGCGACGCTGACGCTGTCGCAGACGCGGCCGCGGGCCCGACGGCATGGACGTGCTCGATGCACCCGCAGATCCGGCAGCCCAAGCCGGGCGATTGCCCGATTTGCGGGATGGATTTGATTGCCGTAACACAAACCGCCGGGGGGATGCGCACGCTTGCCCTCAGCCCCGAGGCGGCGGCGCTGATGAACATCGAGGTCGCGCCGGTCGAACGGCGCTACGTACCGCGCGACGTGAGGATGGTTGGCCGTGTCGACTACGACGAGACGCGCCTCGGCTACATCACGGCCTGGGTTTCCGGTCGCTTGGACCGGCTTTATGTCGACTACACCGGTGTGGAAATCCGGCAGGGTGACCACCTGGCGGATATCTACAGCGAGCAGCTCTACGCGGCGCAGCAGGAACTGATTCAAGCTGAGAAGTTCAACCGCAGTCGGGCCGCTGAGTCGACAACCATCAAGGTGAATCTCGTCGAATCCGCCCGCGAGAAGTTGCGGCTGCTGGGGCTGACGGAAGAACAAATCGCGGAAATCGAGAAGCGCGACGCCCCATCGGATCACATCACGATCCATGCCCCGATGGGCGGCATCGTGATCGAAAAGCTCAAACAGCAGGGCGAGCGGGTCGCGCTTGGCGAACGTATCTACACGATCGCCGATCTGAGTCAGGTTTGGGTCCATCTAGATGCCTATGAGTCGGACCTGCCTTGGATTCGCTACGGCCAGGACGTGACGATCACCACCGAGGCTTATCCGGGCGATGAGTTTCACGGACGGATCGCGTTCGTTCAGCCGGTGCTGGACGATAAGACGCGCACGGTGAAGGTCCGCGTCAACGTGCCGAATGGCGACGGCAAGCTCAAGCCCGACATGTTTGTCCGGGCCGTCGTGCGTCCGGTCGTGGCCGCGGGCGGGAAAGTGATGGATCCCAGCCTGGCGGGCAAGTGGATCAGTCCGATGCACCCGGAGATCGTCAAGGACGAGCCCGGCCAGTGCGACATCTGTGGGATGCCGCTGGTGCGCGCCGAATCGCTGGGCTACGTAACGCCGTCGACCGACTCGGAAGAGCCTCCGCTGGTGGTGCCTTATTTGGCCGCGTTGGTTACGGGCACGCGTGCGATCGTCTACGTGCAGTTGCCGAACATGCCCTCCTTCGCCGAGCCGGCGTTTCTTACGCTTTCGGCCGTTGTGCAAGAAGGCGACCTCGAAAAGATTCGCGAGGCGTTTACCAGCTACAACAACATGTTGGACCGACCGTACGACCAGCCTGGAACAGCGTTCGCGCGAAATCTGTGGAACGACTATGCCGATCGACTCGCTGAGAAGGCTTTGGCGGGCTACGAGGCCGGGTCAGCGGAGCAAGCTAAGGAGGTTCTTGCTGACATCGAAGCAACGATGACCTTAGCCCGGGAGCAATTCGCGCCGGCCAACAACCCGACGTTTGAAGGCCGCGAGATCGTCTTGGGACCACGCGCCGGCGAATACTATCTTGTTCGCAACGGATTGCACGAAGGCGAGATGGTGGTGACGCGGGGCAACTTCAAGCTGGATTCCGAGATCCAAATTCAAGCCAAACCCAGCATGATGACACCCGAGGGGGGCGGCGGCGGTGGCCACGATCATGGCGGGCAGGGCGAACTAGCAGAAGGCAAGTCGGACGATCCGCACGCCGGACACCCAGTCGCCCTTCCGCCCGCCTTCCGCCAACAACTTCTTGATCTGGCCGCGACGTACGACAAGTTGGCTGCGGCCGTGCAAGACCAGGACCTGGATCAGGTCACAACGATTTTCAGGCAGCTCGGCGAGGAATTGGCGGCCGTCGACGACACCGAAGTCACCGGCCATCCGCGCATGTTATGGAAGGAGTTTGCCATGCTCTTCGGAAACGATGTCGTCGAGGGAACTGACGCCGACCAAATGGTCGATGCCAACCGAGCGTTTCTGACGCTTAAGGGCCACGTCCGCCGCATGCGGGAACAACTGGGCTTGATGCAGCAACAGGACCTAGAGATCGAACGTATCGAAGCGCCAGCGGAGTTCCAAGGTGAATTGGCCGGTGTATGGAAACAGTACTTGAACGTTCAGCGGGCGCTGGCCGCGGACGACTTTAAATCCGCACAGGACTCACTCGGCCAATTCAATGCATCGCTCAACGCCGTTAATGACACGGCACTCGAAGGTCCTGCCAAAGAAGCCTGGCAAAAAGAACAGGCGAACCTTGAGAAACTGATTGCCAGCCTCAAGCAGGCCGAAGGCATCGAGGCGATGCGCGAGACGTTCTATCCCGCATCCCAGGAGATCGGCGTCCTGGCCAAGACGTTCGGCTTCGGCCAGTCCGGTCCAATCTTTGAACTCCACTGTTCGATGGCTTTTCAAGGCCGAGGAGCCACCTGGTATCAGGACAACGACGATACGCTCAATCCCTACTTTGGCGCCGCCATGCTCAAGTGTGCTGACCGTGTGGAAAAGGTTTCGCACAGCGGATCGAAACCGTCGGCGCAGGCCGAGCCCCACACAGACCACAGCCATCCCTAAACCCGCGTTGCCGTTTCAAGATGATCGACAAGGTCATACGTTTCTGTTTGGAAAACAAGCTGGTCGTCGCGCTGTTCGTTGTCGCGGTGACCGCTTGGGGCGCAATGGTCGCGCCATTCGACTGGGATCTCGGCCCACTGCCGCGCGATCCCGTGGCCACGGACGCGATTCCCGACATTGGCGAAAACCAACAGATCGTGTTCACCGAGTGGATGGGCCGCTCGCCGCAGGACATCGAGGATCAAATCACCTACCCGCTAACCGTCTCGCTGCTCGGCGTGCCGGGCGTGAAGACGATTCGCAGCTATTCCTTCTTCGGGTTCTCGACGATCTATGTCATCTTCCAAGAAAACGTCGAGTTCTACTGGTCGCGGACGCGCGTGCTCGAGAAGCTCAACAGCCTGCCTGGCGGCACGCTGCCCGAGGGCGTGACCCCGACGCTCGGCCCCGACGCGACACCGCTTGGCCAGATCTTCTGGTACACCCTCGAGGGGCGCGATCCCGAAGGACAGCCGGCCGGTGGGTGGGACCTCGACGAGTTGCGGACCATTCAAGATTGGTACGTCCGCTACTCCCTGCTGTCGGCCGAAGGAATCAGCGAAGTCGCGTCGGTCGGTGGATTTGTCCAGGAATACCAGATCGACGTTGACCCCGATGCCATGCGGGCCGCGCGGGTCATGATCGACGACATCTTTATGGCCGTGAAGATGTCGAACATCGACGTGGGGGCCCGCAGCATCGAGATCAACAAGGCAGAGTACTTCATCCGCGGACTGGGGTTCGTCAAGAACGTCAGCGACATCGAGACCAGTGTCGTTGCCACCAACGACAACGTGCCAATCTATCTGAAGGACGTGGCCAAGGTCACGCTCGGCCCGGCACTGCGACGGGGCGCGCTCGACAAAGGAGGCGCCGAGGCGGTTGGTGGCGTCGCCGTCGTCCGATACGGCTACAACCCGCTGGCGGCCATCAAGAACATCAAGAGCAAGATCGAGGAAGTCGCGCCGGGATTGCCGGCCAAAGCCGTCGTCGACTTTCGGCAGGCGTCTCGCGAAGATGCCGCTGCTTACGCGGAAGCCAACGGTTTCGACGCGTTCACTGGCACCGAGATCAATCACGACGATTGGGTTCGGCACCTGCGTGCAACGCCGCGCGCTGAGTGGCCCGAATGGGTGACGATCAGCCAAGTCACCGTCGTGCCGTTCTACGATCGGACGGGACTGATCTACGAGACGCTCGGCACGCTGAACTCGGCACTGGTGGCCGAGATTCTGGTCACCGTGATCGTCATCTTGGTCATGGTGATGCACCTGCGCAGCTCTCTATTGATCAGCGCACTGTTGCCGTTGGCCGTGCTGATGTGCTTCATCGCCATGAAATCGTTCGGCGTCGATGCCAATATTGTGGCTCTGTCGGGCATCGCCATTGCCATCGGCACGATGGTCGACATGGGCATCATCCTCTGTGAAAACATTCTCAAGCATCTCGACGAAGCTGCTCCAGATGAGAATCGCCTGGAGGTCGTGTTTCGGGCGTCGAGCGAAGTGGCCAGTGCCGTGCTAACGGCCGTCTCAACCACGATTATCAGCTTCCTGCCGGTATTCACGATGATTGGCCCCGAGGGCAAGTTGTTCCGCCCGTTGGCTTTCACGAAGACTTTTGCCCTCGCGGCCTCGGTAATCGTGGCACTGACAATCATTCCTCCGGCGGCCCATTTGCTGTTCACTACAAAAGTAACGCGACGCCGGCTCAAGCAGACTTTCTACGCGGGCCTGATCGTAGCCGGACTGGTCATTGGCTATGGTCTGGTCTGGTGGGCCGGAGCGATCGTCGTCGCGCTGGGTACTTACAAGCTTATTGAAGAGACGCTACCGCAAACGTATCAGCCGTTGCGCGAGCGCATGCATCGGGGCGGAATCGTATTGGCCAATGGTGCGGCCGTGCTACTGGTGGGCATTCTGTTGACGGAAGACTGGATGCCGCTTGGTCCCGCGAGCGGCTTACTCCGTAACTTGGTGTTCGTGGCCGCGCTGATCGGCGGCCTGCTCGGTTTCTTCCAGGTCTTTCAGAGATTTCTTTACCGGCCGATTCTGGCGTGGTGCCTGGATCACAAGCTGCTGTTCCTGTGCGTGCCCGCGTTAATCCTCTTGTGGGGACTCGGCGTGTGGTTGGGCCCCGGGTTTCTGTTCGGCCGAATCCCGCAGGAGTACGACGCCCAGTCGCTCTCCGAGGCGGAGGTTTCAGAGCTGTCCAGCTTGAATCGATTCAAGTATGAGCTGGCTGCGTGGCGGGGCAAATCGTGGGATCAGATCGACGGCCTGGCCGGCAAACTGAAATGGACGCTGGCGACCACATGGCAAGGATTCGGCAAGGAGTTCATGCCGCCACTCGACGAAGGTTCGTACTTGTACATGCCCACGACGATGCCTCATGCCTCGATCGGCGAGGCCATGGACGTGCTGTCGCTGCAAGACCGCCGCATCATGGCGATCCCGGAAGTTGAGTTGGCTGTCGGCAAGATCGGGCGCGTGCGAAGTCCACTCGACCCGGCTCCGGTTTCGATGATCGAGACAGTCGTCAACTACCGATCGGAGTACGTCGTTGACAAAGACGGGCATCGCGTTAACTTCCGCCATGACCCAGACGAAGTGGATTGGTTTCAAGACAAAGACGGGAACCTGCTTTCGGCCGCGGACGGAAGGCCGTACCGTGTCGAAGGCAAGTTCGCGCGGGACGAAGCCGGGCAACTGATTGCAGATCCAGGCGGAATACCCTTTCGCCAATGGCGCCCGCCGTTGGATCCCAAGCTGAATGGCGGACGCGAGCCCTGGGCGGGCATCGAAGACCCGGACGACATCTGGCACGAAATTACCGAGGCGGCGCAAGTGCCCGGCACGACCTCGGCACCCAAGCTGCAACCCATCGCAACGCGCCTCGTCATGCTGCAAACCGGCATGCGCGCCCCGATGGGCGTTAAGGTCAAAGGCCCGGACCTGGAAACGATTGAACAAGTGGCTCTGGAGATCGAGTCGCTGCTTAAGCAAGTGCCCAGCGTGGAAGCTTCGGCGGTGATCGCCGATCGAGTCGTCGGCAAGCCTTACCTGGAGATCGATTTTGATCGAGAGAAGATCGCCCGTTACGGGCTGACGATTCGCGAGGTACAGGACGTTGTCGAAGTGGCCATCGGTGGCCGCACGATCACGACCACAGTCGAAGGCCGCGAGCGGTTCCCGGTGCGCGTGCGCTACATGCGCGAGCTGCGCAACGAAATCGACTCGATGAAGAAGATTCTCGTGCCGGCGAAGGACGGTTCACACATTCCATTGGGTCAAGTTGCCGAGATCAAGTACGTTCGCGGACCGCAGGCCGTTAAGAGCGAAGACACGTTCCTGACCGCGTACGTACTGTTCGACATGAAGCCTGGCCACGCGGAAGTCAACGTGGTGGAAGACTGCCAGCGGTATCTGGAAAGCAAAAGCGAGGAAGGAGAGTTTGTCTTGCCGCCCGGCGTAAGCTACACGTTCGCCGGCAACTACGAGAACCAGGTCCGCTCCACCAAGACGCTGATGGTCGTGCTGCCGCTGGCACTTTTCATCATTTTCATCATCCTCTACTTCCAGTTCCGCTCGACGATTACGACCTCGCTGGTATTCAGCGGTATCGCCATCGCCTGGGCCGGTGGCTTCATCATGCTCTGGCTGTATGGACAGCCGTGGTTCTTGGACTTCGACGTGTTTGGCACGAGCATGCAGAAGCTGTTTCAGATCCACCCAATCAACCTGAGTGTTGCGGTTTGGGTTGGCTTTCTTGCCCTGTTCGGAATTGCCTCGGATGACGGCGTCGTGATTGCCACCTACCTGGATCAGAGTTTCTCCAAACACGACATTCGCGATGCGCGCAGCGCGCGACAAGCCACCCTGGAAGCCGGCGTGCGGCGCGTGCGCCCCTGCCTGATGACGACCGCCACGACAATCTTGGCCTTGATTCCCGTGCTGACCTCAACCGGCCGCGGGAGCGATATCATGGTGCCCATGGCCATCCCCAGTTTCGGCGGCATGTTCATCGAAGTGATTACGATGCTGATCGTGCCGGTGCTCTACTGCGCCGTTCAGGAATGGAAGCTGCGACTGGGGGTGCATGATCCCAAGTTCGCCGCGGACAGTTGAACTGGCGACTAGCAGAGGCGCTGGTCGCTAAGCCTTGACAATGGGACGAACGCAGCCGGAACGCGCCAACGGCCAAGCACGTTGCGGTCATCACGGCGCCAGTGTGATGTCGATCGGCAGGTCCTGCCGCAGGTAGAGACACGTTCCGTCGACGCCCTCGCACACGTAATACAGCAAGTAGGCCGGCACGCGAACCGTTTCTTGGGCGTTGTCCGGCGCTTTGAGCTCCAGTTCGATCGATCGCGTTTCGGTCGATTCCGGGTCGTCGCCCAGCGGTGCCGTCAGCAGCCGGCGATCGGTCTGCCATCCGTCGGGCACGTCGACCCAGAGCATGACCGGCTCGTTCTCGTTGTTCCAATGGGCCTGTCGCCCGTCGTCGGGACGCATGGTGACGTGGATGCGGGCCGATTCGCCCGGCTTGATGCGCGCCGGAACCACGACCACTTCCGTTTGGATCAGCTCATTCTCGTCGCGATGGATGCGGCCCTCGGGATCCGGTGAGGCGTCCTTATGTTCGGCCTCGACGAAACGACGCTGCGGATGCGCGATTTCGGCGCCCGTCGGAAGCACCGCCAACTCAATGGGCACATCGCCCCGGGCACGGATGGCTTCCGCGGCGCGCGGCACCCAATCGTAAAACGGATACGGTTTGGCCAGCCGCGGTCCGTACTGCTGAATGCGGCGTCGGCGGATGTAGTGATTGGGATCGATGTCGAGGCCCCGGCCCCAGGCGTCGACGGCCCGCTGGAAGTCGCCGTCGTCGCGCAGGGACGTTTCGCTGCGGCGACGGAAACAAACGCCAAGTCGAAAGTGCGCGTCGCCGTCGTCCGGGTCGATGGCCAGCGCGCGGCGATAGGCGTCGATCGCGCTGTTGATTTGTTCGTCGCCGCCCCACAGAACTAGCTCGTCGCCGTACTGTTTCCAAGCCGCGGCCGTATTCGACTGCTCCGCGGCGGATTTCGCATGCGCCAAGTCGGGCGCGACGAGTGGATTCGGCTTGGCGTCGGAATCGCCCGTCGGCGGCTCAAACGTCCGGTCGAGAAAATCACGCTCGAACGTCCTAACGTTGGGTCGCACGCTGCGGACGATTCCGTGCTCGTCGATCGCCATCACGATCGGGACCACGCTGGGTCCTGTGACGTTGATCGGGTCGTGCAGGATCGGCCAGTCGATGTGCTGCCATTGAGCGAACAGGCGGCAGCGCTGGGCATGCTGCTCCTGCGTAATGCCCACGACGGCCAACTTGCCCTGCTCGCGCCACGCTTTGGTTGCCTTGTGCCAGACCGGCACGTGCCGTCGGCAGCCTGCTCACCACGAGGCGAATTGAATCAGCAACAGTTTCTTTCCACGAAACTGCGACAAGGCCACCGGTGCACGGTCCTCGATGTTTGGCAGCAGCACGTCGGGATGCGGCTGTCCGACTTGCGGCGGATAGTCGGCGGCAGGCAGCGTAGTGCATGCACACGTGGCCAACAGCGCGGCGATGATCGCCGAAACGGTTCGTCGGATGGCGCGCGGCATGGATTGCTCGAGTGCATTTGCGGGCGTGTTCACGGCCGGCGTGTATCGACGCGATACTGACTGCGTTCGATCCGGCCACGTGGTGCCATTCTACGCGACGTCGCGGCCGGAATCGACGGTTGCATAGGATTGGAAGATTTTGTGCTGTATCATACAGAGACGCGGCCAGCGTGAGCGGATGATGTAGGGTCGGGTAGTCGGCGCAGACCGCACGACGACTGGCGAACAGCAAGCGTCCCCCGTGTCATGCAACTTGTAACGGAGCGTCAAATGCGGATCGCTTTGCAAGGATTGGCGGTGATCATCTGCATGGGCCTGCTGGCCGATTCCATCGTGGCGCAACCGCCCAATCGGGACGCGCGGGGTAAAGGTCTGCGTCGCGGCGCGCGGCCCGACGGAAAATACAATGTCGGCGATCTGGCGCCGGACTTCACACTGTCGTCGCTCGATGGCAAGCGGAAGGTGCGCCTGAGCCGCTTCCGCGGCAAGCGGCCGGTGGCGTTGATTTTCGGTTCGTATACGTGACCGCCCTTCCGGCACCAGGTTGGTGCCCTGGAAGCGATGTATCGTCGCTACGGCAAGGACGTCGAGTTCCTGGTGGTCTACATCCGCGAAGCGCACCCGACCGACGGCTGGCAAGTTCGGCAAAACGAGCGCGAGGAAATCTTATTTGCGCAGCCGACGACCTTCAAGGATCGCACGGCTGTCGCCAAGCAGATGTGTGCTAAGCTCGAGATCTCGATTCCGACCGTCATCGACAACCTGGATGACAAAGTGAATCAGGATTACGCCGCGGCGCCCGACCGGTTGTACCTGGTGGGCCGCGACGGGAAGATCGCCTTCAAGGGCGCGAAGGGTCCCTTCGGCTTCCGCCCCAAAGATCTAGAGGCCGCGATCCAAACCGAGTTGGACTAGCGCCGCGGTGCGTCTGGCGGCGCACGCACGGTGCGGTACGCCAATCCCCCCTGCGCCGTCCAGAATCTCCGCCCATTTCGGCATACTGACGGGCACACCCCTTCTCCGCCTCGCACACGTCGAAAAATGCTATACTTCGGCGGCCAGCGCAGGTTAATACGACCGCGTGGTTTCTACCGGCACCGGCAGGCGATCCGTGTGTCGCGGACATTACTTGTTGTCGCGAGCGTCTCATGGCTTGGAACCAAGTTTCGAATGAATTTCGTGCCAGGTCGCGCGCGCGCCGCCCGAAGCACAATTCCGTTCTCACGTGCGCACTGCCCGCGCTGTCGCGCAATTGCGCGGCGGGGCTGGCATGTGTCGGGTTGCTGACGCTGCTTGCTGGCTGCAACCCATCGCAGACTCCGGTGGAACCGATCCCGCCGACCGTGACCGTCGCCGAAGCCTATCAGGCAAGCATCCCACGCGAAGTAACCGGCAACGGCACGACCGAGGCGATCCGGCAAGTCACGATTCGGGCCCGCGTGAAAGGGTTTTTGCAGGAGCGACTGTTCAAGCAGGGCAGCGACGTGAAGAAGGGTGAGCTGCTGTTCGTGATCGACGAAGTGCCCTTTAAGCTGGAGTTCGGGGCGGCCAAGGGAAACCTGGACGAAGCGAAAGCGCAACTGCAACAGGCCACCCAAGACAAGAGCGTCGAAGTGGCGGCGGCCGCCGTGAAGAAAGAAGAAGCCGCAGTCTTGCTGGCCAGCGCCGAAGCACGTCGCGGCAAACAGGCCTACGACTCGGGCGCGATTACCGCCGAGGAGTACGACGAGCGACGCAGCAAGTACGAACAATCCAAAGCCAACCTGGAATCGGCGCGAGCCACGCTCGAACAAACCAAGGTCATGCACCAGGCCGATATTCTCAAAGCCCAGGCCCAACATGAAATCGCCTCGAACGCACTCAAGGATGCCGAGGTCGAGTTGAGCTACTGCCGCATGTCGGCTCCGTTCGACGGGCGCATCGGCGAAGCGCTGGTGAAAGAGGGCAACCTGGTCGGCGACAACGAAGACACGGCCCTGGCGACCATCGAACAACTCGATCCGATTCAGGTCAACTTGCGGCCCTCCGCCAGATTCTTGCCGCTGGTCCGCGACCTGGTCGGCAAGGGACAAGCGGTGGAATTGATCGTGCAGGGCGAGCGGCCGTACTCGCACCTGGGATCGCTGACGTTCGTCGACAACACGATCGACCCGACGACTTCGACTTTCTTGGTCAAGGCCACCGTGCCAAATCCGGACAAGGAACTGCTGCCGGGCGACTATGTCCGTGTCAACTTGATCATCGGAACATACGAAAACGCCATCGTCGTGCCGGAGCGAGCAGTGATCGAAGGCCAGGCCGGGCAAAGCGTGTTGGTCGTCGATGCGGGTGATACGGTCAAGGCAGTGCCGGTCAAGGCGTTGGACACGTATCGCGGGTTGCGGGTGCTCGAAGCCGGGGCGCTCAAGCCGGGCGATCAGGTCATTGTCGACGGACTTCAACTCGTGCGTTCCGGCCTGAAGGTATCGCCCAGACCGCTTGAAACCGAAACCTGGCCGCCTCGATTGGACAATCTGCCGGACGTCGCGAAGTCGATCGATCCGGACGTGCCGGCCGAATCGGCTGCCGCGGCACCGCCGGACGCTGCCCAATCGCCGGCCAACTTCAAACAGCCGCCAAGCGACGCGACACCGCCGAATAGCGCAGCGCCGCCGAGCGCCAATCCGACCCAGCCCGCGGCACAACCGAATTCCGATACGCCCGCCCAAAAGCCATCGCCGCCGGCCAAGCCCGCGCCGAGCCGGTCCCCGTAAGATTCGTGCCTCGCTCCGTCGGTCGATCGTTTGACGGCGTGAGATTCTGAGTCTTGTTGTTCCCGAGAGTTGCTCATGGTCCACTTTTTCATCGACCGCCCAATCTTCGCCGCGGTAATCGCACTGTTGATTGTGATGGCCGGTGGAATCTGCGCGTTCATTTTGCCGGTGTCGCTCTATCCCGACATCGTTCCGCCGCAGGTGCAGGTCAAGACGACGTACACCGGTGCCGGGGCCGAAGTGGTTGCCGACACGGTCACCACGCCGATCGAGCAGAAGGTCAACGGAGTGAAGGGCATGATCTACATGTCCTCCAGTAGCACCGATTACGGCGTGTCGCAGATCAACGTTTCGTTCGACGTCGGCTACTCGCAGGACATCGCCGCCGTCGACGTACAAAACAAGGTCGAACTGGCCAAGCCAACCCTGCCTGCCGAAGTGAAGCAGTATGGCGTCGAGATCAAGAAGACTTCGACGAACATGGTCTGTGCCGTGACGCTCGTCTCGCCCGACGGGACGTACGACGGCACGTTCTTGGACAACTACGCCGAGATCAACGTCGTGGACTCGCTCAAGCGAATCCGTGGCGTGAGCGATGTCAGCCTGTTTGGCGGAAAATACGCGATGCGGATCTGGCTCGATCCGGATCGGATGGCCGAACAGGGCACGTCGCCGTCCGACGTCATCGATGCGATCAAGAATGAAAACGTGCAGGCCGCCGCCGGAAAGATTGGCGCGGCGCCCGTGCCCGCCGGCCAGCAGTTCGAATACCCCGTCCAGGCGAAAGGGCGCCTGGCGACCGTTGAAGAATTCGGAAACATCGTCGTACTCGGCCGGCCCGACGGGACCGTGGTTCGCGTTTCCGACGTGGCCCGGGTCGAACTGGGAACCGAAAACTACGAAATGAGTTCGTACCTCGACGGCAAGCCGGCGGCCACGGTGGGCGTGTATCAGTTGTCCGACGCCAACTCGCTGGAAATCCTCGCGCAGGTACGGGAGGAAATGGATCGGCTCAAGACGGCGTTTCCCGAAGGGGTCGACTACGCCGTTGCGTACGACACGACCGCCTACGTCGCGGAAAACATCGCCGAGGTGCAGAGCACGCTGCTCCAGGCTTCGGGGCTGGCCGTGCTGGTCGTGTTCGTCTTCCTGCAGGGTTGGCGGCCGACCCTGATTCCCCTGGTGACAATCCCCGTCTCGCTGATCGGAACGCTGGCCATCATGCTGGCATTTGGGTTCTCGATCAACACGCTGACGCTGTTTGGGCTGGTGCTGGCGATCGGCACCGTGGTCGACGATGCGATCGTAGTCGTCGAGAACGTGCAACGACAACTCAGCGAAGGCAAGGGTGCCCGCCAAGCGGTGCGCGACGCAATGGATCAGGTGACCGGCCCGATCATCGCCACCAGCCTGGTGCTGGCCGCCGTGTTCGTGCCGGTGGCGTTCATTCCAGGTCTGACCGGGCGACTGTACAACCAGTTTGCGTTGGCGATCGTGTTTGCGGTGATCATCTCGACGATCAACGCGCTGAGTCTCAGCCCGGCGCTGGCGCGGATTCTGATGGCAAAGCACCACGAATCGAACTTCGTGTTGTTTCGCTGGTTCAATTTGGGCCTATCCCGGGCCGAGTCGGCCTATCAGGCCTTGCTGGGCAGCTCGACGCGCCGGTGGTGGGTGACCACGTTGGTGGCCGCGGCTCTGCTCTTGCCGCTTGGTTACTTGTTCGCCGCGCGGCCCAAGGGGTTCATTCCGGTCGAGGACCAGGGGTACTTCTTCGTTTCGCTGCAGGCGCCCGACGGAACCACGCGCGAGCCGACACAGAAGATCTCGCGCCGCGTCTCGCAGTTCGCCGAGAAGCTTCCAGGCGTGCGCAATGTGTTATTGATCGACGGATATAACATCGTGACCGCGGTCAATCAGCCGAACGTGGCCACGCTGTTCGTCATTCTCGAACCGTGGAGCGAGCGCCGAGCGGCGACCTTGCGCGCGCCGGCGCTGGTTTCGCAAATGCGCGGAATTCTGCGAAAAGAGATCCGTGAGGCGACGGCCGTCGTCGCTCAACCGCCAAGCATTCCCGGTCTGGGAACAACCGGCGGATTCGAGTTCCAACTGGAAGATCGCCAGGCCAAGGGCGTCAAGACATTGGCTCTGGTGGCCAACGACCTGTTCCTGCCCGAGGCCCGAAAACGCCCGGAGTTGACCGGATTGTTCACGTCGTATTCGGCCAATGTGCCGCACTTATACTACGATCTGGACCGCACCAAGGCTCGCACGCTGAACGTCCCGGTGGCCGATGTGTTCAGCACCCTGCAAACGAACCTGGGCGGCTACTACGTCAACGACTTCAATCTTTACGGCAAGGTCTTCAAGGTGATGGTGCAAGCCGAGGGCGAGCGCCGTACGAAGCCCGAAGATATTCTGACTTTGAAGGTGCGCAGCAGCGACGGGCGAATGATTCCGCTTTCGGCGTTGGGCGATGTGCGCAACATCGTCGCGCCCTCTGACGTGCCGCACTACAACCTCTATCTCTCGGCCAAGATCGTCGGCGAAGCCGCCCCCGGCTACAGTTCAGGCCAGGCTGTCGCCGCGATGGAGCAGGTGGCGGATCAGGTCCTGCCGACCGGCTTTGGATACGAATGGACCGGCACGACCTACCAGCAGTTGTTGACCGGCAACATGACGATCTACATTTTTGGGATGTCGATCGTGTGCGTGTTTCTGTTCCTGTGCGCGCAGTATGAGAGTTGGTCGCTTCCAATGATCATCCTACTGGCCGTGCCGCTGGCGATGTTGGGTGCCATCCTGGCCCTGACGCTGACGAACAAATCGCTCGACGTGTTCGGTCAGATCGGCCTGGTGATGCTCGTCGGCTTGCAGGCCAAAAGCGCGATCCTGGTGGTGGAGTTTGCCAAGAACCTGCGCGACGAAGGAAAGTCTGCCGCGCAGGCAGCCGTCGAGGCGGCCCGACTGCGGCTGCGAGCCATCTTGATGACGGCGCTGACGTGCATCGTCGGATACATCCCGCTGGTCACGGCCAGCGGCGCCGGCGCGGCGAGCCGGCAATCGCTCGGCACGGTCGTGATTGGCGGCATGATGGTCGGCACGGTGCTGCTACTGTTGATCGTGCCGGTCTTCTTCGTCGTGGCCGACATGCTCTTCAACCGCAATCCGACGCCGCCGCGCGATTCGGCTTAGCGCTCAAGCGGCTGCGACACGTCGTTCGGTCGCGGGCGGCGCGCCACGTTGCACGCGTGTTTCGATGCGATGCCGCGGACGACCGCGCCTTGATGTGGCACGCGGCCGTTCGCATAATAACGGATGGCCCTCCCCTCCCCCTCCCGCCCCGCACATTGGCAGGCATTCATCATGCTGCGCAAAGGTCTGTTTCCGGTTGTCTGGATCGTGATTGCAAGCGCAGGTTTGCTCGCGTCCGGCGACACGACAGCACGCGTGGCAGAAACGACTGGATCGGCCTCGACGGACAACCTGGCGCGCGAAGCGCGCCGCATCCTGTCGGACAAGTGTTTCCAGTGCCACGGTCCGGACGAGAACGCCCGGCAAGCCGACTTGCGGCTCGATCTCGAGGCCGATGCCGCGGAAGTCTTGTCAGCCGATGCTCCGGACCAGAGCGAACTGCTGCGCCGCGTCGCTTCGACGGATCCCGACGAGCAGATGCCGCCACCCGAGTCGAAGCTGAGTCTGTCCGCCGCGGAGATCGAGACCCTGCGCGCCTGGGTGCGCGGTGGAGCATCGTTCGAGCAGCACTGGGCCTTCGTGCCGTTGCAGCCTGTCGCCGTGCCGGAGGTGGCCCGGACGGATTGGCCGATCAACGCGATCGACCGGTTCATCCTGGCACGTCTGGAACGCGAAGGGCTTTCGCCCTCGGCCGAGGCATCGCGCGAGCGACTGATTCGCCGTTTGAGTTTCGATTTGACCGGCTTGCCGCCGACGCTGGCCGAAATCGACGCATACCTGGCCGACGACTCGCCGGAAGCCTACGAACGATTGGTCGATCGGCTATTGAGCAAGACCGAATACGGCGAGCGGATGGCGGCCGCGTGGCTCGACGTGGCCCGCTATTCCGACACGTATGGCTATCAGGTCGACCGAGACCGGTTCGTTTGGCCGTGGCGCGATTGGGTGATTCGGGCATGGAACGCGAACATGCCGTACGACGATTTTGTGCGCTGGCAGTTGGCCGGCGACCTGTTGCCCGATGCCACGGACGACCAGATTCTGGCCACCACGTTCAACCGCCTGCATCCACAGAAGGTCGAAGGCGGCAGCGTGCCTGAGGAGTTTCGCACGGAGTACGTAGCCGATCGTGTGCATACGTTTGCCACGGCGTTTCTGGGGCTGACGATGGAATGCGCCCGCTGCCACGATCACAAGTTCGATCCGATCCGGCAGCGGGAGTACTACCAACTATTCGCCTTCTTCAACAACATCGACGAAGCCGGATTGTACTCCTATTTCACATCGGCGGTGCCCACGCCGACCTTGGTGCTGGCCGACGACGGGGCGAAGCACCAGTTCGCCCAGCTCCGCCAGAACGTTGCCGCCGAAGAAGAGAAGCTGCAAGCCACGGCCGCCGCGCGACGCGATGCGTTCGAAGCGTGGCTGGCCGATCCACCGGCGGATCACGAGGTGCCGGGACGGATCGCGCACTTGGACTTCGAACAGACCGACGTTGGCGGCAACGCGCGCGTGCCGGGCCACGCCGGACAAGCAGTGCGGCTGACCGGCGACGACGCAGTCGGCTTGGAAGTGGGCAACTTCCGCCGCTTCGATCCGTTCTCGATCGCGCTGTGGTTGAACACTCCCGACGTGAAGCAGAGGGCCGTCGTGTTTCATCGTTCCCGAGCGTGGACCGACGCAGGCAGTCGTGGCTATCAGTTGCTGATCGAAGACGGCAAGCTCAGCGCATCGCTGATTCATTTTTGGCCGGGCAACGCCGTGCGGGTCCGCACGCGCGAACCCATCGCCACCGGCGAATGGTTGCACGTGGCCGTGACGTCCGACGGGTCGGGCCGGGCCTCGGGCTTGCAGATCTTCATCGACGGGCAGCCCGCGGACTGCGAGGTAGTACGCGACACGCTCAGCAAGAACATCATCGGCGGTGGCGGTGATAACATCGCCATCGGTGCGCGATTTCGCGATCGGGGTTTTACCAACGGGCTGGTCGACGAATTTCAGGTCTTCGACCGCCAACTGACGCCGATCGAGGTCGCGCAGTTGCACGACGGGCACAGCCTGGCCGACGCGATGAGCGATGCCAAGGCTAATTCGAGCGGGGCGCGGCGCGAGGCGCTGCTGGCATATTTTCTGGCCACCGTCGACGCCGATTATCAGGCGCAACTGTCCCGATTGCGCGCGGCGCGGGCGTCGCTGTGCGAGATGCAGGACAAGGCGTCCGAGATCATGGTCATGCGCGAACTGTCCGAACCGCGGTCGACCTTCGTGCTCAATCGGGGCGCGTACGACGCGCCGGGCGAACCGGTCAGTCCGGACACGCCGGCGGTGTTTCCGCCGTTTCCGCCGGATCAACCGCGCAACCGGCTGGGCCTGGCCAACTGGCTGACTTCGGCCGACCATCCGCTTGCTCCGCGCGTGGCGGTGAACCGGCTATGGCAGTTGTGCCTTGGCCACGGACTGATGCGAACGCCCGAAGACTTTGGCAGCCAGGGCGACCCGCCCACGCACCCTGCCCTGCTCGACTGGCTGGCCCGCGACTTCGTCGACCACGGATGGGACGTCAAGCGAACGTTGAAACAGATTGTTATGTCCGCCACGTACCGGCAAAGTTCGGTCGCGACGCCGGAACTTTTCCGGCGCGATCCAGAGAACCACTTGTACGCACGCGCGCCGCGTCACCGGTTGGGCGCGGAGATGATTCGCGACAGCGCGCTGGCGGCCAGCGGGCTGTTGGTTCGCAATCTGGGCGGCCCGCCGGTGCGGCCGTATGAAGTGGCCGTTTCGTTCAAACCGGTCGAACGCGACAAGGATCAAGGGATCTACCGCCGCAGCGTCTACACGTATTGGAAGCGGACGGCGCCGGCGCCCGTCATGATGTCGCTCGACGCCTCGAAGCGCGACGTCTGCAGTGTGAAGCGCGAGCGCACGTCGTCATCGCTCCAGGCGTTGGTCTTATTGAATGATCCGCAACTGGTCGAAGCCGCGCGCATGCTGGCCCAGCACGTTGTCCTGCGCCACGGCGACGATACCGGTGCGGCGATCGACGACGTGTTCCGCATCCTGACTGCCCGGCACCCGACGGACCGACAACGGGAGATTCTCGAACGGCTCTACCGCGAGCAGCTTGACCATTTTCAGTCCGACCCGTCGCGTGCCGAACGATTCTTGACGATTGGCGACGCGCCGCGCGACGAATCGATCGATGCCGCGCGGCTGGCGGCCCTGGGCGTGGTTGCCAGCGCGGTCATGAACCTGGACGAATGCGTAATGCGCCGCTAGAGCCCTGAAACGTACACACCCACGACGGCTGACTTTTCAACAAAACACCACCATGGCCCACGCATCACAACGAACCCGAGGCAATCGGCCATGAACCGCACGTGTACTGGCTACGATCCTTTGCCCGCCATGAGCCGGCGACGGTTTCTCGGTTCGTTCGGCATGGGGCTCGGCGGGATCGCGCTGTCGAGCCTTGTCGGTCCGCGCGCGGCACTGGCCGGGCCCACGGGCACGCACTTCGCGCCGAAAATCAAACGGGTAATCTACCTGTTTCAGTCTGGTGCGCCGTCGCAGATGGACCTGTTCGACTACAAGCCGCTGCTCAACCAGCGGCACGGCGAGCAATTGCCCGAAAGCGTACGGGCCGGGCAACGGTTGACCGGGATGTCAGCCAGCCAGTCGAGCCTGCCGCTAGCCGGTTCGCCGTTCTCGTTCAAGCAGCACGGCCAGTGCGGCGCATGGGCGAGCGACTTAATGCCGCACACCGCCCGGATCGTCGACGACTTGTGCTTTGTGCGCTCGATGCACACCGAGGCGATCAATCACGGCCCGGCCGTCACGTATCTGCAAACCGGATCGCAGTTTCCCGGCCGGCCGAGCATGGGCGCGTGGCTCGATTACGGACTGGGCGCGGAGAACGAAAACCTGCCCTCCTTTGTTGTCCTGGTAACCAAGGGAAAGGGCGGGCAGCCGCTCGTGTCGCGACTTTGGGGGAGCGGCTTTCTACCGTCGCGGCACCAGGGCGTTCGGTTTCGCTCGGGCAGTGATCCGGTACTGTACCTCAACAATCCCGACGGCGTCGACGCCAGCAGCCGGCGGCAAATGCTCGATCGACTCAAAGAGCTTCACCAGTTGCAACTGGCCGACAACGCCGATCCGGCGATCGAAGCCCGAATCGCGCAGTATGAGCTGGCCTACCGCATGCAGATGTCGATTCCGGAAGTGACCGATCTGTCGGGCGAGCCGGAACACGTCTTCAAGCAGTACGGCGAGGACGCCAAGAACCCCGGCACCTACGCGGCCAATTGCCTGCTCGCGCGCCGCCTGGCCGAGCGGGGCGTGCGGTTCATCCAACTCTACCATCAAGGCTGGGACCAACACAGCGGGCTGCCTGCGGCCATCAAGACGCAATGCCGCGAAACGGATCAGGCCAGCGCCGCGCTGGTCAGCGACTTGAAGCAGCGCGGCTTGCTCGACGACACGTTGATCGTCTGGGGAGGCGAATTCGGGCGCACGAACTACTGCCAGGGCAAGCTGACCGCCAAGGATTTCGGCCGCGATCATCATCCGCGCTGCTTCACCGTTTGGCTCGCTGGCGGCGGCGTGCAGCCAGGCATGACCCACGGGCAGACCGACGAATACGGCTACAACATCGTCCAAGACCCGGTCCACATCCACGACCTGCAAGCCACCGTGCTGCACCTGTTGGGTATCGACCACGAGCGTCTGACGTACAAGCACCAGGGTCGCCGATATCGGCTGACCGACGTTCACGGCAACGTCGTGCAGCCCATTCTGACGTAGCGCCGCGCGAAGCTTCGGTTGGCGGCGTGCGTTTTCTTATCGCGAGATCGCAAGCTACAATCCGGCGTGGCGCGGCCACGCTCCAGCACGCTTGAGACCACCCATGCGCGACATTCCAACCGACGCCGAACACACATCCAAACGCGGACTACAAACCACCGCGGTGCACGCCGGTGAATTTCCTGATCCGGCCACCGGCGCCTCGGCGCCCAACCTGGTCATGTCGTCCACCTACGTGACCAAGGCCGACGCCGGATTCTCGGCCCACGATATTGACGAGTCGTCTGGGTATCTCTATTCGCGGTGGTCGAATCCGACGGTCCGCCAGCTCGAACAAAAACTGTGCGCGCTCGAAGGGGCCGAAGCGTGTCTCTGCTCCGGCTCGGGCATGGCCGCGGCTTCCGGCGTGCTGCTGTCGGTGCTGTCGAGCGGCGATCACCTGGTGACCACCGACACGAACTACGCCGGCGTGGCCGAAATGGCGCGCGACACGCTGCCGCGGCTGGGCATCGAGGTCTCGCTGGTCGACACGTCCGACGCACAAAACGTGGCCGACGCGATCCGGCCAAACACGAAGCTGATCTGGCTGGAAACGCCCGCCAACCCGATCTTGCGACTGACCGACCTGCGCGCGGTGACCGACATTGCCCGGCAACGCGGCGGGATCAAGGTGGCCGTCGATTCAACGTTTGCCACGCCGGTCGCCACGCGGCCGATCGAGCATGGCGTCGACTACGTGATGCACTCGCTGACAAAGTACATCGGCGGCCATGGCGACGCGATTGGCGGGGCGGTCTTGGGCACCAAGGAAGCCATCGCCGCGCTGCGGCTCGAGGCGGGCATTCACTATGGCGGCGTGATGTCGCCCTTCAACGCCTGGCTGATCATGCGCGGCGCCGCGACGCTGCCGATTCGAATGCGGGTCCACCAGGAAAACGCGCTGGCCGTGGCCCGATTCTTGGAAGGCCACCCGCGCGTGCAGCGCGTGTTCTATCCCGGGTTGCCGTCGCACCCGCAACACGACCTGGCCAAGCGGCAGATGGAAAACTTTTCGGGCATGCTGACGTTTCAGGTCGCCGATGGACCGGGGCTGGCTCAGCGGATGGACAAGCAGTTGCAGGTGATCCACTACGCGGTTTCGCTGGGCCACCACCGCAGCCTGATCTTTTGGCTCGACACCGCGGGCCTGATGGAGACGTCGTTCCGGCTCTCCGGCGAGCAACTGGAAAGCTATCGGGCGTTTGCCGGCGATGGGATCTTTCGCATGTCGGTCGGCCTGGAAGACGCCGACGACCTATGCGCGGATTTGGAGCGCGTGTTGGGTTAGGGCGTGGTTGACTTAGCCCCCCGTTGCGTTTCGATCCGTGACGTGTGGTACTTCTGCGATTTGGAGCATCGTCTTTCTACGACGGCCAAACCAAAATGCCGAAAGCGTGTACAGTATCTCAATCGCCGAGAGGAGTTGGAATGAGAACGGATCTCCAACAGGACTGAGCACACCTGACGCCACGTATGCAAGAACGATTGCCAAGACAATGAACAAATTGCGGCGCAGTTTGCTCGCCTCAATTGTTGCAGAACGCGTGCCCAACCAATAGGCGAACACTCCTACAGCAACCTGAACCGTCGCATGGCCTGGAATTGAAACACTGGTCGTGAAAGTACTCGTCGCAGCCGTGGCGACGAGGCCAAATGTCAACGCAAGCGAACCAATAAGCCACGTTGGCACTGTCCGGTCCTCCGTTCTGGCTCCCAGATTGTTAGCTCCTACTGTCGCAACTTTCTTGTCGACCTGCCAGGGCGCAACGCGGGTGACCATGTTTGATGGCGTCTACATTTGTTCTTGAATCGCAAGGCTGAGCAAGACTTTTCTTGGAGCGGGACCGTCCATGGGTTCCTAGTTGTCGATGTCTAGCTCCGGCTTTTTCTTGGACTCCAGCGAGAGGCCCGTCGGTTCGTCATTTGTCCCGCGATGCTTCTGAACCGGGAAGGCGATCCGTCCAACGCACAGCGCGCTATGGACCCGATTGTCGAGACCCACGCACTGCACGTTCCAGTGATTGATCGAGGCGACGTACCTCAGCCGGAAACTTTGGATTCGATGCCATGTCGACGGCGCACTGTCGGTCGATCCATCAGCCTACCAGAAACGAAAAACGGCCGCCGGGATCAGCAGGTTGCGTCTCGCTGCGGCGGCCGCTTTCGCAGTGCCTTCCATACCGTGCGCGCGTACTGGTCGCGCAGGCGAACCAGGCTGGCCAGCCGCACGTCGATCGTCCGCGTGTCGCCGCAGGGCGTCTTGACGAAGATGAACGGCAAGCAGATCGCCTTGACCTTCAACGGCGCGCGGTCTTCGGTCGGAAGCCGGCGCAGCCGAATCAGTTCGTCCTGCCCGCTGGGCAGCGTCTCGGTCCAGAGGAACGAAGGCAGCTCGATGATCTCGCTCAGCACGGCGATGTAGTCGCCACGGCGCACGTCTTCCGGTGCGACCTGAGCGGCCAGCGTGTTGCCTTCGCGGTTTTGTAGTCGGGCGTTCATGGTATTGGTCGCTTTCGGGTGGATGGCGGGCATCCGGATGGGCGGCGCGCAGCGCAATATTCGCGGTGCGAGCGCTGCCGCACATCGCGGACGCTCGCCCTGGTCTCCAGGTCGTTTAAGCAAGGATGCCGGCTGCCGGTGTGGCCCCGGGCGCCGCACGGGGACGCACGTCGGGCTTCGGCGTCACGCGCGGATCGGTAGCGCGGGACTGTTGCCGGCTGACAGCCGGATAGCCGGCGCGCGGGAACTCCCGGCAAGGTACGGCGAATACAGAAGTGTTCGGATAGCCGACATGGGAACTACCCCAGGGAATGCACGGGTACGTTGGCCGGCTGCGGCGTCACAAAGTCGACGATCCGGCCCGAAAGACTGGACCCCGCGGGCGTTTCGTTGGTTCGCCGCAACTGGCTGCCGTGTCGGATTTCGTGCTCGGCGGTGGATCAATCAACGACGTTTGATCCTACCGTGGCCGATCCCCGCGTATGGGGTCTACGGCGATGCCGAACGAATTGCCGATGCCATGGGCACAGACGGCGCGCCGAACCGCTTGGGCAAGAAACTAACAAACTGTCTGTTTGCCGAAGACCGCATTCCGCGTGATAATCAAGCTCGGTCGCGTTGCGTCGCCGTACACGCGGAACGTGCCGCGCGGCGCGAAAAGTCGGCGGGCCGTCAAGCCAAGCATTTGAATCAGGGGGTCAGAGGAAATGTCTCGTCCTATCATAACGACGTGGCTAACAATCGCATCCGCGCTGCTGTTGGTAATCGCCGAAGACGCGGCCCACGCGCAGGATGATGCGGTTGCAGCAGTCCGCAAGTCGGCCGAACAGTTGGCCGCGGCCATTAACCAAGCCAATTCCAACAGCGCGGCCCAGTCGTTTCTGCCGAAGGGAGAGTTCATCGACGAACAGGGCGTGGTATATCAGGGCCATCAAGAGATCCGCGGCCTGCTCAACGCGTTCTTCCAACAGTTTCGCGGTGCGAAGCTTAGCCTGTCGATCGAATCGATCCGGCTCGTCGGACCGGTGGCGATCGAGGAAGGCACGCGCACGATGACCACTGCCGACGGCAACGAGCGGTCGCGTTTTCGCTACATCGCGGTTTGGGCCAGAACGGAGGACGGCTGGCGTCTGGCCTCGTTGCGCGACTTTGCCGACGACCCGCTCCCGACGGCAAACGACTATCTGCAGCCGGTTGCCTGGCTGGTGGGCGATTGGGTCAACGAGGGAGCCGACGGCAAGGTGGCGATCTCGTATCGATGGTCCGACGACAAAAACTTCTTGCTGGGCGAGTTCCAGATGGAGCCAGCCGAGGGTACCTCGCGCACCAGCACGCAGCGGATCGGCTGGGATCCGTCGGTTGGCAAGATTCGCTCGTGGTTATTTGATTCTGACGGCGGATTCTCGGAAGGGACCTGGACCGCAGTCGACGACGGCATCGTGATCAAGTCGGCCGCGGTCAATCCCAACGGCACGGTCGCCACCGCCACGATGAATATCTATATCGACGACGAAGATCACTTCACGATCGAAGGCACCGACCGCATTGTCGGCGACAGCCTCGATGAAGATTTCAGTATATCCGTCGCGCGGCGTCCGCCCGCTGCCGGCAACTAACGTCGCGATGAACGAGAGGATGACGCCATGAAATCGCTCTGCAAGTCGGTGCTCGCGCTGTTCGTGATGCTTGGCTGCCTGATTGCCTGGTCGGACGATGTCTCGGCCCGAGGTGGCCGTGGCGGCGGCGGCCGAGGCGGGGGTGGACGCGGTGGCGGCGCACGACCGTCGATGGGGCGCGTTGGAGGAGGAGGCGGGCGACCGTCAATGGGCCACAGCGGCGGGTACAATCGTTCGGCCTCGCACGCGCGCCCCTCGCGGCCCAGCACGAGTCGGCCCTCGATGGGTCACGCCTCGCGTCCTAGCGGCGCGTCGCGACCGAACACGGCATCGCGACCGTCGGCCGGCAATTCGTTTCATCCCTCGGGTGGCCGGCCAAGTACTTCTCGACCTACCACGCGCCCCAGTGGAAGCGGCACGGCCAATCGTTCCTCGGTGCGCCCGTCAGGCGGAGTGCAACCGACCCGGCCGACGCTGCCCAGCGGCGGAGGCGGCAACGCCAACCGCCCAAGCCCCGGCACTCGGCCCAGTGCCGGCGTCAATCGGCCAACTCCGGGCACCCGACCTGGACAGGGTGCGGGAACTGGTCAAGGCAACCGTCCAGGCGGCGGCGATCGTCCGAGCCTGGGCAACGTGAGCCGGCCGACGCCATTGCCCGGCGGACCCGGGAACCGTCCTGGCGGCAATCGACCGGGCACCGGTGATCGACCAACGATCGGCGGGGATCGACCCGGAGGTCGTCCAGGCGTAGGAGACCGCCCCGGAACCGGCGATCGGCCGATCATCGGCGGAGGCAATCGTCCAGGCAGCAACAGACCCGGCCGACCTGGCGACGGGAACATCAACATTGGCAACGACATCAACATCGGCGGTGGAAATGTCATCGGGAATCGACCCGGCTGGGACCGCCCGAATTGGAATCGACCGGACTGGGGTTGGGGCGGCGGAGGTTGGGCCGGCCATTGGCACAACAACTGCATCCGCCCGCACTACGGCTGGTACAACGGCTGCTGGAACGGCTATTGGGGCAGCAATTGGTATGCGCCGCTCGCGTGGGGCGCGGTCGGCTGGGGCCTCGGTGCGCTGACCAGCGCCTGGGGTTACGGTACGGAGTACTACAACCCGTACTACGCTGAATCGGCGCCGTACGACTATTCGCAACCGGTCGTGGTGAACAACTATGTTTCGTCCGATGCGGACGCTGCGGGTGCGTCGGCGGAAGCTGCGGCCGAGAGCCCCGAAACGGAGCAAGCCACGAAGCTGTTCGACGAAGGGCTGGCGCTGTTCAAGGCGAGCGACTATCGCGGCGCGCTGGCGAAGTTCGACGCGGCACTGGAAAAACTGCCGGGTGATCCGGTCGTCCACGAGGTTCGGGCCGTCACGTTGTTCGCCCTGGGCGAGTACAAGTCGGCGGCGGCCGCGCTCAATTCGTTTCTTTCCAGCGCGCCGGGGATGGACTGGACAACGATGAGCAGCCTGTACGGCAACACGGACGAGTATCAGGCCCAACTCCGCAAGCTGGAGCAATTCTGTGGCGAGCACCCGGACGATGCCTCGGCGTATTTCGTGCTTGCCTATCAGTATTTGGTGATCGGTGCGAAGGACGACGCGGTCAACGCCCTAAAGGTTGTCGTCCGCGACCAGCCGAAGGATACCACGGCCAAGCGCATGCTCGACGCACTTGCACCGGCCGAACCGTCGGCACCGCCGGCGGACACTCCGGCTGGCGCTGATGCGCCCGAGACCGATCTGGTCGGCTCGTGGCAGGCCAAGGCCGGCGATACGACCATCGATCTGACGATCACCGACGACTCGCAGTTTTCGTGGAAGGCCGCTCAACCGGGCAAGCCGGCGACCGAGCTCAACGGAGATCTCGCCGCGACCAGCGATGAGTTGGTATTGCAGAGCGCCGATCACGGCGCGATGGCCGGTTCGGTCAAGTCGCTGGGCCCGGACAAGTGGCAATTCGCCCTGAGCGGTGCGCCGCCTTCCGACCCGGGACTTACGTTTGAGCGATTGAACTGACGGGAGCACCATTTGAGTATCGGACGTTACGTCGCGCGCGTGGGTCGTTGTGCAAGCAGCGCGCCGTTGGTCTGATCGCTAGCTTTACGCAGTCGGCGGGCCGGGCCCCGAAACGGTTCGATAGACGATCGAGGTGACCGCCCGTTCGTTGCAGTATCACACTCGGAGACCAGGACGATGCGGTGGCGCGGTGGACAACAGAGCAGGAACCTGGAAGATCGGCGTCAGATGGGGCGAAAGGGCGTCGCGCTGGGCGGCGGCGGTCTGCTGCTGGTGCTGATCCTCAGTCTCGTCTTTGGTGTCGATCCCCAGATTGTGAACCAACTTGTGGGTCAAGCACAGGTTGGTCAGAACCAAGGCCAACAGGGCGAGCAGCGAGCTCCGACCGCCGAGGAGCAAAAGCAGCGCGAATTTACCGCGACTGTGTTGCGGTTCACCGAAATCGTGTGGGACGAACAATTTCGCCGGGCAGGCGAGCGCTACCAGCCACCCCGCATGGTGCTGTTTTCCGACGCGGTTCGGACAGGCTGCGGCGTGGCGCCGTCGGCGGTCGGCCCGTTCTATTGTCCCGTGGACAAAACCGTCTATCTCGACCCGACCTTTTTCGAAGAGCTGGATCGCAAGCTAGGTGGCTCCAAGGCCGAGTTCTCACAGGCTTACGTTATTGCTCACGAGGTGGGCCATCACGTGCAGAACCTGTTGGGTTACAGCGACCTGGTCACGCGCGAGCGGCGGTCCTCGTCCAAGGCCGCCGGAAACCGGATGTCGGTGCGGCTCGAACTGCAGGCCGACTACCTGGCCGGAGTCTGGGCCCATCACGGCCAGCAGCGATTTCGATTCATCGAGCCGGGCGACATCGAAGCGGCGATCACGTCGGCCAACGCAATCGGCGACGACCGGCTGCAGCGCCGCTCACGGGGTTTTACCTCGCCAGAAAACTATACCCACGGCACGTCGGAACAGCGCGTACGCTGGTTCCGTCAGGGACTGCAAACCGGCGATCTTGGAAAACTGGATCGGTTGTTCGAGATGCCGTACGAACAACTTTAGCGCCGTCCCAACCGCCGTAACGCAACCGACAACGATTCACGTTCTTGCCAGATCATCGAGGAGAAACACCATGACCTTACCCGCCTGGCGGATGATTATGCTCTGCCTTTGCGTCACCGCATTGTTCGTATTCGTGGCTGTGGGCAACGCGTTTAGTCCGGGCGCCGATGCGACGGCACCTGCGACCATCGAGGCAGCCGAACTTTCTCGGTCATCGTGTACGCCGGCTGATGGCTGTGGTACCGGATTGCAAAAAGACGAGCTGCTCGCCCTGGCCGCCTTCAATCAAAACGTCGCCGCCCAGTCGCGGGCGTCGGGCAAGAAGCCGAACATCTGCATCATCTGGGGCGACGACATCGGGCAATCGAACGTCAGCGCGTACACCCTCGGCTTGATGGGCTATCGCACGCCCAATATCGATCGCGTCGCCCGCGAAGGGCTGATGTTTACCGACTACTACGCCGAACAGAGTTGCACGGCCGGCCGCGCGTCGTTTATCACCGGACAGCACGGGCTGCGCACCGGGTTGACCAAAGTCGGCCTGCCGGGCGCCACGTTGGGCTTGCGCAAGGAAGACCCCACGATCGCCGTATTGCTCAAGCCGCTGGGCTACGTGACCGGCCAGTTTGGCAAGAACCACCTGGGCGATCGCAATGAGTTCCTGCCGACCGTTCACGGGTTCGACGAGTTTTACGGCAACCTCTATCACTTGAATGCCGAGGAAGAGCCCGAACATCCCGACTATCCAAAGGATCCGGCGTTCCGCGCGAAGTATGGCCCGCGGGGCGTGCTGGACTGCAAGGCAAGCGAGAAAGACGACGATACGGTCGATCCGCGCTTCGGCCGAGTCGGCAAGCAGACCATCGAAGATACCGGCCCGCTGACCAAGAAGCGGATGGAAACGATCGACGACGACGTCGCCAATCGGGCCGCCGACTTCATCGAGCGGCAGGCCAAAGCGGGCAAGCCGTTTTTCGTGTGGGTCAATTTCACGCACATGCACTTCCGCACGCACGTCAAGCCCGAGAGCAAGGGCCAATCCGGCCGATGGATGAGCGAGTATGCCGACGCCATGATCGACCACGATAAGAACGTCGGCACGGTGCTCAAGGCGCTCGACGACGCCGGGGTGGCCGACAATACGTTTGTCATGTACTCGACCGACAACGGGCCGCACATGAACTCCTGGCCCGACGCCGCCATGACCCCCTTCCGCAACGAGAAGAACTCGAATTGGGAAGGCGCTTACCGCGTGCCCTGCATGGTTCGCTGGCCAGGCCAGATCACGCCGGGCAAGGTCTCGAATGAAATCGTCGCCCACCACGACTGGCTGCCCACGCTTCTGGCCATCGCCGGCGATCCGGACGTTGCCGAGAAACTGAAGAAGGGATACAAAGTCGGCGACATGACCTACAAGGTCCACGTAGACGGTTACAACCTGATTCCACTGCTGACAGGCCAAGCCGCCGAGAGCCCGCGCGAATCGTTTATCTATTGCAACGACGACCAGCAAGTTACGGCACTACGCTACGACAACTGGAAGCTGGTGTTCCTAGAACAGCGCGCACGAGGAACCCTGCGGATTTGGGCCGAGCCGTTCGTGTCGCTGCGGCTGCCGAAGATTTTCAACCTGCGGCTCGATCCGTACGAGCGGGCCGACGTAACGTCGAATTCGTACTACGACTGGCTCATCGATCATGCCTTTCTGCTGGTGCCGGCGCAGGAGTACGTCGGCAAATTCCTGGCCACATTCCAGGAATTTCCACAGCGCCAGAAAGCGGCCAGCTTCAGTCTGGACGACGTGATGGACAAACTTCAGCAGAGCGCGGGACAGTAGCTGGGTTCCGCGTGCGAACGATACGATTCGGGCACCGCGATCGACGAACGCGTGGCCCGTCCCGCGGTCTAGCGCGCGACGCCGTCGTGTTCCAATCGGCAAGCCGACCCGGCCGCTTAGAGTAGTCGATGTGCTTGCACGTCGTTCATCTCCCATTCGACTGCGGGCGTTCTGACCCGCCAACGAGTTGGGTATTGCGCCCGACTCCTATCGCTCGTTTTGGCCCGTGTCGCTATGTTGTGTGCGCGTTTTGGCGGCCGGACGACCGCGGATCGAGATCGCCGAGGACGCGCGACGGTTGACTGAGTTTCAGCTCTTGCGCGACCGTTCTACGCCTTCGGTACCATTCACCTGAGCACGGCCCCTTCAAGATGGCTGACGGTTTCATGCGGCAGTTACTGAAATTCGTCTGTCGACCCACCATCGTTGGTGTTGTTCTGATCGTGCTTTCAGCGACGGCCGTGGGCAGCGACGACGTCGAGACCGCCGCCGACACGCCCGATACCAAGCTGATCGTCGGCACGAAGCACAGCCCGCCATTTGCCTTTAAGAACCCAGATGGTCAATGGGCGGGCATCAGCATTGAAATGTGGAAGCACCTTACGGACGAGTTGAACCTGGAATACGAGTTGCGCGAGCTGACGTTGGACCAGATGCTTGCGGGACTGGAGTCCGGAGAACTCGACGTAGCCGTTGCCGCAATCAGTGTCACGGCTGATCGGCACCGGCGAGTTGACTTTTGCCATCCGCATTTTACGACCGGGCTGGGGGTCGCGGTGTCGGTCACCAATGGAACGAGCAATATGTCGTTGCTGCGCCGCATTGTCTCGGCTCGTTTGCTGGCGATCGTTGCTGTCATGATCGCCGTTGTCGTGGGGTGTGGCATGCTGTTTTGGCTCGTCGAGCGTAAGCCGAACGAAAGCACCTTCGGCGGCGGGAGGCGTCAGGGCATAGGTGTGGGCGTCTGGTGGTCTACCGTGTTGCTACTTGGCCACAAGGGGATTTTCCCCGTCGGTGTGTTGGGTCGTATCGTCGCCGCGTGTTCCATGATCGCCAGCATTCTGCTGTTGTCGCTCCTGACCGGCGTCATCACATCGGTGCTAACCGTGAAGCAACTTGAAACCGGTCTTTCGCATCCGACGGATCTTCATCACGTTCGGGTCGTGACAGTTGAGTCGAGCACCAGCGCGGATTACTTGCGCCGCCGCCGCATTGGCTTTCAAACGCGCGCGACCGCAGAGGCTGCGCTGGAGGAGCTCACCGGCGGACGCGCGGACGCGGCCGTCTATGACGAGGCCCTTTTGAAGTTCTTGGCCAACACGGAATTCTCGGACAGCATTCAGGTGCTAGCGTTGTCGTTCAACGAGCAGGAATACGCCATCGCGCTGCGGCCGGACGACCCATTGAGAAAACCACTTAACGACGCGCTGCTCCGTTTTCGCGCCAGCGATAGTTGGGACGAACTGGTGTTTCGGTATCTGGGGGAGTGACGGATACTGGGCGCAAAACCTCAGAGCGGATCAACAATTAACTCGATGGGAATCAGAATGCGCGGCAGTTGCGGACTAGGGATTCGCTGCGTGTGGGCGACCGCACTGGTATGCATGCTACCGCTGGCGGCGTCGGCTCAGGAAGATGCCATCCATCCAAAGCAGGTAGTCGTTGCCACTCGAGAAGTCCCTCCCTTTTCCATGCAAAACGATGAGGGACAGTGGATTGGGATCAGCGTGGACTTGCTGCGCGAGGTCAAGGCCGATCTCGAACGCGAGGCCGACCATGAAATCGACTTGAAGTTCAAGGTGATGGAACTGGATGAAATGCTCGACGCGGTTGAGCGCGGAGACGTGGATTTGGCAGCCGCTGCTTTGACAGTCAACTACGATCGCGAGAAGCGAATGGATTTCACCCATCCGTTCCATAGCTCCGGCCTTGGAATCGCTGTCAGTGGCCGGCGGGTTCGTGGATGGGATCGGGTGGTGTCGGCGGTATTCTCCTCCACTTTCATTAAGGTGATGGCGGGCTTGCTCGCGGTGCTTTTGTCCAGCGGCGTGGCCGTATACTTCTTCGAACGCAAGCAGAATCCAAGCTTCGGCGGTGGGATGACCAAAGGAATTGCATCCGGCACCTGGTGGGCAGCCGTCACGATGACGACGGTTGGATACGGGGACAAAGTGCCTAAGTCCGCAGGCGGGCGAATCATCGCATGCATCTGGATGTTCTCCGGGCTGTTCGTCATCGCGAGTTTTACCGCAGCGGTTACGTCCGCACTCACCGTGACGCAACTGAAATCCCGAATTGCCGGGCCTGCCGATCTATCGCGCGTGCGCGTGGCCACGGTTTCGGAATCGACGAGTGACGAATACTTGCGATCTCGTCATATCATCGCCGCGAAGCACCCCGACGTTCGATCCGCGCTGTCTGCACTGCAAGCAGACGAAGTTGATGCAGTGGTCTACGATGCGACGATTCTGCGTCACGAATCGCCTCAGCTCTTTCCCGGCGAGATACACGTCCTGCCTGTGACTTTCGAGCCGCAGTCTTACGCGTTTGCCCTGCCGAGCAACAGTCCGCTGCGTGAACCGATCAACCAAGTGCTGCTGCGGACAACCGGAAGCCCCGAATGGAGTCACGTGTTGGCCGCATACCTCGGAGAGTGGACGGAGCCATAAGGGAAGCATTGCTCCGCGACTCGGCAGCAACCCTGCGCGGACCTTTGTGAAATCGCACCGCCTGCGCAACGACGGCGCACCTCCTGAACAACAAGGCTACGCATGCTTACGATCTTCAGCAAACGACATCCGAAAGCGGGTGCGCGGCCAGGAACATTGGTCATCAAGGAAGATTCTCCGCCGACTAAGATCCGCGTCATGCACTTCACACCCGGCGACCTCAAGGAAGAAGACGTTACGGATCCCGATTCACTGCAGGCGGCACACAGTCCCGATACGATCACTTGGGTCGATATTCAAGGATTCGGCGACGAGAAGTTGATTAAGAAGATTGGCAGCATCTTCTCACTTCATCCGCTAGCAATCGAAGACGTGGTGAACGTACCACAGCGACCCAAGGCCGAACCCTATGATGAGCAAATGCTGATCATTGCTCGGATGATTCATTCCGCACGGCCGAACCACGTCGATCTAGAGCAAGTGAGCATCGTCCTGGGCAATGACTACGTGCTCACGTTCCAAGAGCGCTACGGCGACGTGCTGGATCCTGTGCGCAACAGGATCCGTTCCGGCAAAGGCCGCATCCGCCACGAGGGACCGGCCTATGTCGCCTATGCCATCTTCGACACGATCATCGATGAGTACTACCCGAAGCTCGAAGAGATCGGCAACTATCTGGAACAGCTCGAAGAGGCCGTTGTCGAACGTCCGACGCCGAACTTGATCAAGGACCTCAACCGAATCAAGAACCAGTTGCACAGGATCCGCCGCGCGATCTGGCCGCAACGCGAAGCGGCCACCAAGTTGGCCCGCGAAGAACATCCTCTGATCGATCCCAAGGTGCGCGTTTTCTTGCGCGACACGTACGACCATTGCGTGCAAGCCTCGGAAGTAACCGAAATGTATCGCGAGATGGTGACTGGCCTGATGAATACGTACCTTTCCTCCATCGCCAACCGAACCAACGAAGTGATGAAGGTACTTACGATTGTCGCCACGATCTTCATTCCACTCACGTTCTTGGCGGGCATTTACGGCATGAATTTCGAGCACATGCCGGAATTGCACGTTTGGTGGGCCTATCCAATCATTTGGACGACTATGCTCGTCGTCGCGGCGGCCATGCTTGCCTTCTTTTGGAAGAAAGGGTGGATCGGTTCCAACGACTCAGGTGCCGATCCTCATCCTCAAGAACATGCAAGTGCGGAATCGACAGGGACAAGAACGGGAGCTTAGGTTGTTTCTCGTAAGTGCGATCTAGCGTCGTGAGGTCTAGCGGGTTACGCCGACCCGCCCCACCGCAAGGATCACCACCAGCAGGATGAGCAGGATCGCCCAAACGATCGTCGCCTTGTACGTTGCCGACTTGGCGCGCTTCGCCTCCCACCAATTGCGCGGGCGCACGCCTTGCGCTAACAAGGTCACGATGCCGGCCAGATTCACACAGATCACGTTGGCGCCGGTCAACAGCAATGCGCGCGTGCCGAGTGTCGGTTGACCCGCACCAAACAGCAAGCCGGCCGTGACCAGCGGCGGCACCAGGGCAACGGCGACCATCACGCCGATCACGGCGGTCGACAGCCCGCGCGTTAGGGCCAGCGTGCCGGCGGTTCCGGCCGCCAGCGCCAGGAGAATATCGCCCGCAGCCAGTTGAGTCCGGGAGGCAATGGCCGGTACCTCGGGATCGACATAGAAGAAATAGCCCACCGCGATTGAAAACAGAAACGTCAGCGCGACACCAACAAAGTTCGTCACCAGGCCACGGCGCAGCAGATCGATGTCGCCTAGCGTTGTCGCAAACGCCATGGCGACGTTGGGTCCCAACAATGGGGCCATGACCATAGCGCCGATGATAACAACCACGTCGTCGCGCATTAGCCCGATGGCCGCCACCACCGCGGCCAGAATCGTCATGCCGACGAATACGCGCGAGACGCCCAGTCCCTCAACGACTTCGTTGTAAAGTTCTTCGCGACTGATCCGCTGCGATTCTTTGGCGCGTTCCGTTTCGTCTGGCTGCGAGGCTTCTTCTCGGTCGCTCTTTGCTTGAGGACGCGGCAGCACGGCCTCGACCGGAAACAGCACGACGTGAAACCCCTCCGTGCTGGAATACGCCTGCTCGAACTCGTCCATGATCGGCTCGGTTTCTTCGACCGGCACCAGCAGGTGCAGCACGGTCTGGTCAGTTTGCGTGTCGCGCCACCGACCCAACACTTCCCGGCCTTCGAGCAGCTTGTCGGACTTCTCGCCAGAACCTTTGGGAACGAAGATCTGCATCAGCCGCAATGCCATGTGGGTTTTCCCGTTCAGATGCCGGATCGAACGCCGCGGCAACTGCCATGAATCGACCGATGCGCGTGCCGCCGATCCAATCCGCACTCGCCAGCGCTCGGCCGAGACTCGGTTCTGCGGGGGCGGGTCAACGAGCCTGCTTTGCACGTTGCGGACAGGGACAACCCGTCGCGTCGGCCACTTATTTTCGCACTCCCTCGAGGATGCTGATATCGGTTTCCGTCGGAACGACTTGGCGCAGCTCGAATCCGGCCGTGTCGAACAAACTCCGGTACTCCTCTTCGGTCCTCTCTTTTCCTCCGGGGATCAGCAGCATGTGCAGATCGAGAAACTTACCCACGAACGGGTCATTTCCCGTAGGAATGACGCTCTCGACGACAAGCAATTTTCCATGGGAATCCATCGCTTGATGGCAGTTGCGAAGGATCTTCAACGACTTCTCATCGTCCCAGTCGTGGATGATATGTCGCATGATGTAGGCGTCGGCACCTTTTGGGACAGAATCGAAAAAGCTGCCGCCGACCAGCTCGCAACGATCGGACAAACCCTGTGACTCGATTGGGCCTTGCGCTCGCTCGATCACTTGCGGTAGGTCGAAGAGAATGCCCTTCATCGTTGTGTGCTTATTGAGGATGTTCGCGATTTGCGATCCGTTGCCGCCGCCGATGTCGGCAATAACACCGATCCCCGAAAAGTCGTAGGCATCGAGGACGGCGTTCGACTCGCGGCCGTGAACGTCAACCATTGCCCGATCAAAGATGCGTGCTTTCTCCGGATTCTCTCCCAGGTACTCGAAGACCGGTTTGCCAAAAACTCTGTCGAAGGCGACCTCGCCGGTCCGAATGCTGTAGTCGATGTCGGCCCACGCGCGGAACTGTTCGTCGCCCATCATGAGCGCTAGAGCACGCTTCGAACCGGGCACGCTGCCGCGAAGCGGTTCAGCCAGTGGCGTCAACGAAAATTGGCGCGACTCGCCCTCGCGAAAGATCCCCACGCTGGCCAAGGCCCGCAACAATCGGTACAAGGCGTCAGAATTGGTGGACGTCAATCTGGCCAGTTCTTCGACGGACTTGGGACCGTCGCTCAGATGCTCGGCAATGTCGAACTTGGCCGCGGCGTAGATCGCCTGCGAGGTCCAGTACCCGGTAATCATCCGGTCAATCTGTTGATGTGGCGAGGGCTCGGTCATTGCATACCTTTCCTGAGAGTCTTGGCCTAGCTCGTTCGTGTTCGAAATCGTGCATGGAGCTGCTTTAGTGCAGCCGACCGAGAACCGCCGGGTGCGCGGGTGCAGTCGGCGTTTCACGGCCGATTGTAGCCGGTCATCGCGGCCCCCGGCAGGTTTCTGTGAGGACGCTTTTTGCCAATGGCTTCACGCGTCCTCAAAAGCCATAGCCAATTCGTCCCGTGCGGCCAAATCGCGCGAACGATTCGAGCCGACGAACGACCAAATCGCATGGTTCACCGGAATAGTCCGCCGGGCGCGGTAGGTAGCAGCCCCGCTGTCGCGAATCCACGGACGAGCGGTGACGACGAGCGTCAGCCGCGCTTGCGATTTCGCAGCCGATGCATGGCCAGCATACGACCGGCCACCGCCAACAGCAGCCCACTGGCCGGTTCGGGCACCGGCACGACGTCGAAACCCACGCTCAGTCGGGCGTGGAGGGAGAAAACAGCGAGATCAGTGCCGCCGGAAACTCCGCGGTGCTCACGGTAACCCGTCCGATTGGTAGGCAACCACACCTACGGCGCGTTCACGAACTGGCCGTAGTTCGTATTGCGGTCGGAGAAAGACTCAGTCCCCCGCCAGACCACGGCGCACGTCTTTCCGTCCTTTTCGTCCTGGTCTCGGATGACCACGGTCGCTTGAACGCTGTGCCAGTTCGTCGGCTGCACGCTCGTGATGAACTCGATGGGCACGGCGATTTCCACGTCGTAGCCGTCCTTGGTACGGCGGGCCGCGGCAGCCGTACCATCGAACTGCTTGCCGCGACGGAAGGCCGTGACTTCGAGACTTGTCTTGTCTTCGCTGTCAGGCGCGCTCAGGCGGAACATGTAGGCCCCGCGGCCAAGCCGCGGGTCGTTGCGTCGCTGGTCGATAAACCGCGCATCGACGCGCAGCTCCAAAGCGTCGCCCCCCTCGATAATCTGCTCGTCGATGACGCGGGCCGATAAGTACAAGAACTCTTCGTCGTGCCCTAGCCCGAACTGAAGCGACGCGTCCGCAGGGCCCGTCCAGGTCTCCGCGTCGCCCACCAGCAGCGGACGCTCGCTGGTCGATTCGTCGCGCGCGAGTGCCTCTTCGAGGACGCCGTCGATGCTCTTGAGCGTCACCGCCGGACATGGAAACTTGCGATCGATTACGACCGGGATGGTTCGCTCAGCCGTCAACGGCGGATCGTCGCCGACCGTACCGATGTGCGCTGTGAGCAACGTCTCTGCTAAGTGCGGAAACGCGATGGGCTCTTCGAAGCGAATGCCGACCGACAGCTCGCTCGTTTCGCCGGGTGCCGCCGACAGCTCGAGCTTCGCGGGATCGACCGTCAAACCGCGCAGTGGCAGTCCTTGGATCGTTCCGCGAATTGCAATCGGCCGGTCGAACTCATTGGTCACGCGAACGTCGATGTTCCCTTCGGTAAGGCCCTCACTCTCGCCAATCAGGATTGGGGCGACCTCAATCCGCGTCTTGGCGAGGAACTGTCGGAAACGGGCGATGCCTTTCTCGGTCACTGCGTCGGCCGGCAGGATACCGTCGAGCAACAAGTTGGCGACGTGCGGCCCGTCTGCTTCCATGGTTAGCCAGGTCACATGATCGAACTCGCCGTAGGGAACGCCGCGCAGCCGCGAGCCGCCGCCGGTGGTTGCCAGGTGATAGTACTTCCGCCCGTTGCGCTCGTATTGCACATAGTGGTGCACATGGCCGGCAAAGACGGTGAATGGGCGGTCGCCCAGCAGTTTCTCGACCTTGTTCCAGTTGGTCGAATCCGGATTGCCCGCGGTCCTTGCCGCTTCGGACCGCGTCCACAGCGGCTTGTGCAGAAACAGCAAAGTCCACCGGGCACCCGAGTGCTCTGCCAGGTCCTTTTCGAGCCAGGCGAGCTGTTCAGGTCCGATCTGGTTGTCGCTATCCTCCGACGACAGACAGACAAAATGAACGTCCTTAAAGTCGAACGAATACCATTCCGCTCCGAAGTGCTCTCGCCAGATCTTGTGCATTGTCGGATTCGAGACATCGTGGTTGCCGGCGACAAAGAAGAATTTCATCTGCATTTTGTCAATGAAACCCAGAAACTCCTTCCACATCGCCTCGATCTCGTTGCGATCGTGGCTGTAGCCTTCGATCAAATCCCCGACCGACACGACGAACGCAGGCCGCATCCAGTTCACTCGCTCCACGGCCTTCATCCAAATCCCCGGGCGGTGTCCTCCGGTGTTGTCTGTCATGATGGCGATATGAAAGCGGTTCGGGTCATTCAAGATCGGCTTGTCGGACCACGGCTTGGCTCCGTCCAGCGAGGGAAGGATCAGGCCCTGCGGCAGTGCTGTCTTCGAGGTTGCCGCCGCTTCATGCGCGTGACCGGCGTGATCGTGTTGATCGCCACTGTTGGGCGGGTGTCCATCCGCGCGTGGCGCAACAACGCAAAATCCGACGACAAATACAACCGAACCGATCCATGCTCCTCGCATGCCAGAACCTCGCCTAAAATCAAGTTGTTGAGTCGATGTTTGTCTGAGCAATTGACCCAATTATGACGGCACGCAATGCGCCGGTCGAGTCTCGTTCGAATCAGCCAAACTGTTCGACCGGTTGCGCGTCGAACGTCGTACTCGTCGAGCCGGAGCACCCTTGCTGGGCGACGCCGATCCGTGTCGCGGTGCGGATTCCGCGACATTCCGATGGAGGCTACTTGCCGGAGGGCAAGACAGGCTCAATTGCCGGCCCCGAATCGGCCACGGCCGCGTGGTAGTCTTCGCCCAGAAACGCGGCCAACGTTGCGGCAATCTGACTTTGCGTCACGCGGTCGCAATCAGTTCGTTCGCCCAGTGGCGGCGTGTCCGGCCCGAGGAATGCCATCCAGATGTTCTCGGCACCCTCAATGCTCTGGCCATGACTCTTCCAGTTCACCAGTCCCGATCCGCGACCGTGATCGGTCGAGATAATAAACGTGGTCTGGTCGCGATACTGGTCCATCGACTGCATCAAGTCCCACATTCGTTGAATGTACTGGTCGACGCCGTGGGCCGAAGTCAACAGATGGTCGTAGCGCCCGGCATGTCCCCAGGCGTCGGTCTCAAGAAAACCAACGAACAGGACGCGCGGCTTGTGCCTGAGCAGGTGTTCACGGGCCGCCTGAAACAGAAAGGAATCGATGACTTCGGTCGCATTCGGCCGGGTGGTGTCTGCGATCAATTCATTGAGCAGTTGTTGCCGGGGATTCGGATCCGGATCGGGGACCGGCTCCCAACCGCCCATCACGGGAAAGCCGCACCGCTGGCGGTTGATGACGTAGGGGACTACCTCCCACGCGCTAAAGGCGGCGACCCTTCCGCCGAACCCGGGTTTGCGGTGCAGCCATTCGAGGACGGTGATGTTCTTGTTGGGTTTCTTGGCGTTGCTATCGATCAGCGGGTCGGCAAAGCCGGTCAGGATTTCATTGTAGCCCGGGTACGAGAACTTCATGGTGTTCGTAATCTGCGCCGAGCTGCCCTTCGGCGAGTTCCCGTAGATTTGCCCTTCACGAGCGATCTTCTTCCAGACGAACGGAAGCAGGGCCTCTCGGCGCTCTTCCGGCGTCTCGCGCCAGAACTGTTCCTCGATCGCCTTGGTGTTTGCAACGCCGCCGTGTTTCTTGTTGATCAACTCCTTGTCCGCACCGGTGAATACCTCCTGCCACCGCAGACCGTCGGTCGTGATCAGTACGACGTTTTTTGTTTTGAGCTCCGCCGCGCTGGTCGTCGTTGCGACCAGTAGCAGCACGGCCAGGAGACAGACGGGTATTGTTAAGAATCGAAATACGACGTTGGCCATGATCATTTCCTTGTAGACGCTTGCAATGCGTGGGCTCACGACGCCCCCGTCTCCAACGCCCCTTCAGCTTCGATGACTACCGAGCCATGGTAACTAGCCGCCCGCACGGCGACCAGCACGCAGACCGGCGACGGGCACAAACCACAACTGCCCGTCACGGAAGTAGCAGAAAACGACGCACAAGATTCCCGCCTCGATGACCAGACAGTGGCGGAAGCCGACACCGACTCCCGGAGGCGCCAGCGCAGGACGTCACGTGTCCTGAGCGCTCGCGGCGCACTAGCTGGCCCGCAGGCGACTCTTCTTAGTAGTAACACACACGTCGACCACGCGGCCCGTGTCAGTCAGGGCGACGTGCGAGCGCTGTTCTCCCTCGATGCGATGCACGGAGAGATGGTAGGCCTCGTGGCTGACTGCCAGGAAGGGGCGCTGTTCGGGAGTGGCCGGGCGGCGGAGCCTGCCCCAGGAGCCATCGCCCAAGTAGAGAACGCCCCGCTTATCGATGTGTCCGTCGAGCATCGGATGCGTGCGCTTGTAGGCATGATCGTGGTGCTCGAACACGGCGTCGACGTTGTACCGCTCGAACAGCGGTGACCAGTGCTTGCGGTTGTCGGCCCCCGTACCCACGTCGAGATCATCGAAATTCACGGGCCGCACCGAGGGATAGGTGGGCACGTGATCGAAGCAGAAGACGGTGGGCATGTGTTCGCGCTGCTTGAGTGTCTGCGAGAGCCAATCGGTCTGCGCGCCGGCGACCGGCGCGTTGTGGTTCGTGTCCAGAAACACCAGCGAGAGATAGTCGCCGAAGTCGAGGCAACCGTAGCTGGTATCGGTGAACAGTCCGTCGAAGACCGAGTAGAAGAATGGCGCCGCGTCGCGCCCTTGCTCGTAGCTGCCGTTGACCTCGTGGTTGCCGATGCAGGCCAGCAGCGGAATCAAACGCTTCTCGTGTCGCAGACCGCGGGAATACAGCGAGAGGAACTGATAGAACGTCCCGGGGCTGCGGCCATTCTCGTAGGCCAGGTCGCCACCGAGCACAACGAACTGTGGCTCCTGGGCGGCCGCCAACCGGTTGGTCGCCTCCGTATGCACGTTGACGCCGGCGTCGCCGCCGGAGACGAAGTGAATCGGGTTGGTTGCCTTGGCCGGCATCGTACGAAAGCGCTGTTCGGCCGAATCCGTGCCCACGCGAAAGCGATACTCGGTGTCGGGCGCAAGGCCCGTCAATTCCGTGCGGAACACCTTCTTGTTGGTCATGGGAAAATCGTGGACCGAGCCGGCCTGTTGTGCCCAGTCGTCGGCACCTGTGCGCGCAAACCAGATCGGCCGCCCTGCCCCCTCCTCTTCCCTACCGATCCACTGGATGGTCATCGTGGTGGTCGGATCGCGCTGCCAGGTGAGGAACAACGCCTGCGGATCGAAGCTGGGTTGCTCGGCAAACTTGGGCGACTCGGCGGCGAACAGGGCCCGAGAGTAGCCCGCGGCCAGGGCAAGCGAACTCGACTGCAGGAAGCGGCGGCGATCGATGAAGTGCATGGCGGGAACCTCGATACGCAGGGGATGGCGATGCGCACTCTCGCAGGCCCAGGGGAGCCGGACGGGTCCCATTGTACCTGGTCGAGTTGGCCATGGCGATTTGCTCCCCGTTTCTTAGTGCAACCGAACAAAACACTACGCGCGCGAGTGCAATCGGCGTTTCTCGGCCGATTGCCGTCTGTCGTCGCGGACCCCGGCAGGTTTTGTGAGGACGCATTTAATCCATGCACGATCGAAGGTTCGTCGATACCTTGCACGATCCATGGAAGGCCAGGATGTCCTGAATGGGATCGCGACACCGAAGATCAGATCGCGTTTCAGACTTGTAGGAACCGGTAAGACACGTCGATTCTACACGTACATCTCCCGAAGACTTCCTGGCTTGGTCGTTCAAGGCTCACTCTGGTCGTCGAGCGGCCGCGAGGGGTCGTTGTCGTGCTAATTCGCGACTGTCGCGACTTCCGGCTAGCCATCCGCGACGTGAGGGCCAGCGTGGCACCCCCGTTATGCCAGTGGGCACCCCTTCCAATCTTGCCCCGCGGCCAAGAACCAAGAGATGGGGGGAACCCGCCTGGCACGAGATTCGCTCGCCGCGGGTTGCAGGCCTGATCGGTCGCCGGCAAGAATACTTGCGAACCTTCGCCCCTTGAATGTCGCGACGAGACTTCAACCGCTGCTCCGTCATGAACACGCACGAGCTTCCTGGATATGCAGATCGTCTCGACGCACTGCACCAGGCGCTGTGTCCAGAGTTTCGCTCGATTGTTCAAGCTTTGCCACTCGATCCGACGGCACGCGTTCTCGACGCCGGCTGCGGCGATGGTTTTTATCTTGAATTGCTAGCCGCACGACTCAACGAAAGAGCAGCCCTCGTTGCATTTGACGCGTCGCAGGCCTACCTGACTGCCGCAAGTCAACGGATTAAGTCGACTGGAACTTCGCCTTCACTGCGCTTTGTGCATGGCGACGTCAGGCGGTTGCCGTTCCCTGACGCCTCGTTCGATCTCGTTTGGTGTGCTCAAAGCATGCAAAGTTTTAGCGAACTCGACCTCGTTCTTCGCGAGTTTCGGCGTGTTCTCCGTCCCCGAGGGATCGTAGCGGTCCTGGAAACAGATAACATCCACGGGCTAATTCTGCCGTGGCCGGCAGGGCTCGAGGTATCGGTACTGCTGGCCGAAGAGCGGGCACTGAAACACGACATATCGCGGTCGGGACTATACTTCCTGCGATTTGGCGAAAAACTATTGGCTCAGGCCGGCTTTTGCAAAATTCAACGCAAGACCTATGCAATCGATCGGCGAGCTCCGCTGGACCAATCGTTCCGCGCATACCTGGAAACATATCTCTCCAACTTGTACCGCCGGGTTGAGCCGTTCCTCGAAGGGAAAGAGAAGCAAGCCGCCGCGGATTTCCTCCTACCTGAGTCCTCACAATTCGTGGCGGACACCGAGTACTTTTGCGCGACCATGATCCACGGCTTAGTCCTCGGTCAGTGCCCACCGTAGGCACGCGCACACAAGCCGCCGGGGATCCGCGCCCTCAGGTCGATTCGTGCTCGGTTCAGCTTGCAAGCCGACTGATAACGCCGACACGTCGGCCTGCCGTTTCATCTCGGGAACAACTGAGCGATGAGGTGGCGAGGTCGCTGAAGAAGCCACGCATGACCCGGTGCCACTCGTTGAGACTATAGTCCATGTACTTTCTTAACCTGGTAGCGACCAACCTTGCGATCGTTGCCACCTTCATGTTGGCGCTCTGGCTGTTGAGCTTGCTCAAGAAGGACGCTTCCATCGTCGACCCTTGCTGGGGACTTGGCTTCGTCATTCTCGTTTGGTCCACGATCTTTCAGGTTGGCGGGCGAGACGCACGATCTTATTTGCTCGCCGCGCTCGTGACGGTTTGGGGCTTGCGACTGTCCACTTACTTGGCGTGGCGAAACTATGGCGAAGGCGAAGACAGACGCTACGCGAAAATGCGAGAAAAGCACGGCAATCAGTTCTGGTGGATCAGCTTGTTCACCGTGTTTCTGCTTCAAGGAGCCTTGATGTGGATCATCTCGCTGGCCTTTCAATCTGGCATCTTCTGGAGCCAAACATCGCCCATCGGTTGGGTTGCCGCAGTCGGAGTCGCGACGTAGGTCATCGGCATATTCTTCGAATCCGTGGGCGATTTTCAGATGGCCCGCTTCAAAGCCCAACCTGGCAGCGACGCCAAAGTAATGAACGAAGGTCTCTGGCGATATACGCGTCATCCGAATTAATTCGGCGACTTCTGTGTTTGGTGGGGCATCTATCTCGTCGCCGCGGAGGCCAACTCCTGGTGGACGGTCTTCAGCCCGGCAATCATGACCTTCTTGTTGCTTAAGGTGTCGGGCGTGGTCCCTCTAGAAAAACAGATCGAGGAACGGAGACCAGACTATGCCAATTACAAACGACGAACGAACGCGTTCTTTCCGGGGCCGGTGTCCGAGCAGTAGGTTACCGTCGGCGGTGTCGGATCCCTACCGGTCACCGAACTAGTTCCGACTCAACCTCCCTGGGTAACGCGCCAACAAAGGGTCATGCCTCCATCAACAAACATCGTCGTTCCGCGAACGTGTTCTGAGTCGTCGGATGCATGCCAAGCCGCGGCTTTGGCGATGTCGTCTGGTTGACCGATGCGGTCGGATGAAATGGGTTTCAGCAACGGTTGGAGCGCCTCACTGGTTTCCCAGGCGGCTTTGTTGATCGGTGTATGGTCCCGGGGGCGATGCGGCTTTAACGTTTTTCGGTCTCCAGTTTCTTCGATGGCTGGTGGGACGCCGTCGGCTCCGTCGATACTGGTTCGATCTGGTCGTGCTTTGCGGATTCTGCCGCGTGCTTGACGCCCTTGAGCATCCCACTAAAGACAATGTGATGCAGTGGAAGGACGCAGTACCAATAGATAATGCCCGTCAGGCCTTTCGGACGAAATCGCGCGGTCATCGTCAGCCGCGTTGCTGGATTCGACACGTCTGACGACTCAGCGGGATCGAGCTGAAACTCTAGTCGTGCTACGCCGGGAAGCTTCATTTCTGCATGCAGCAACAGAGAGCGATCTCGCTCGATTCCAACAACCCGCCAAAAGTCTAGCACCTCGCCATAGGCTACGTTTTCCGGGTGACGCCTGCCTCGACGCAAGCCGGGTCCACCGACAAGCTGATCCATCCAACCGCGAATCCGCCAAAGCACGTCAGCCGCGTACCAACCGTGGCCACCGCCTACACGGCAAACTGCGTCGAAGACGTAGGTCGCCGAAGCGGTGATCGTTATCTCTCGTCGGTCTTCGTACACCTGGCCACCGGCCCAGTCGGGGTCACCGGGAATCGGACCAGCTGCCGACCAACGTGTTTCGATCTCTTGTGAGTTCGTTTCGTTAATCGCCCGCCGAATCGCCTCGCGTGAAGACAGAGCTTTGTGTGGCATGATCTTCTGCGCTGACTTGTCACCGACGACGACGCGGTTCCGAAGGCCCTCTGCGAGCGGCCGCGCAAGCTGATACGACACCGGCGTGATCAGACTAATCCAACCTGAGCTAAGCCTTGGCGTCAGCAGGGGCACGCCCACGATAAAGCGCCTCGGCAGTTGCAATTCTTCCTCCGTGATCCGCATAAGTTCCCGATAGGTGCGCACATCGGGACCACCAATTTCTGCCACGAGGTCACTGTCCGTCGACAAACTGAGCGACTCGACCAGCCAGTGCAACGCGTCTTGAATCGCGACGGGCTGACATTTGGTTTCGACCCATCGCGGCGTCAGCATGACAGGTAGGCGCTCGACGAGGTAGCGG